>Ga0304730_1000007_pt1 | contig 335631 bp, 297 predicted proteins | sample M_130628_MF_Meta_FD_190474 | JGI IMG/M metagenome (GOLD analysis project Ga0304730, IMG submission 190474) | Freshwater microbial communities from Lake Montjoie, Canada to study carbon cycling - M_130628_MF_MetaG (v2) (version 2) | ecosystem: Environmental > Aquatic > Freshwater > Lake...
CAATAGCCTCGCCGAGGAGCAAATTCGGAAATAATTTCCGAATTGGAACTGATCTATGTGTCTAGTAGGCAGTTGGATCTTGGATTGCACGACGAAAAGTCGTGATTTATATCATTTAGATGCTGAGCAAGGTCGTTCCGAAGGTGTTTTACAAGATGCTGAGCAAGGTCGTTCCGAAGGTGTTTTACAAGATGCTGAGCAAGGTCGTTCCGAAGGTGCTTCGCAAGACCTTCCGCAGGACCTTTCGAAGAATCTTTCAAGGAACCTTGTGTGAAACACCTCGAATCACTTCGTGATGGAAATCCCTGCGATCAATCCAATACAAGCTAAGTTCGTTACCATAATATTGATAACCGCCCATCCGAATTGCTGTTGTTGGAACAATTGAACCGTCTCAAAACTGAAAGTGCTAAATGTGCTCAAACCTCCGCAGAGTCCTGTGGTGAGGAAGAAGAGCGTGCGCGGAGAGATATTCGATTTGTTTGCTAAAGCGAAGGTGATTGCAATGATAGTGGCTGCTGAAATGTTGGCGAGTAAGGTTCCAATTGGGAGTGAAATATTTCCCATTTTGAATGGAAGTCCAATGAGGTATCGAAGAACAGATCCAATTCCTCCGCCAACAAAAATGAGCACCAGCGTAATTGCGTTCATCGTTTAATGAAGGCAAATAATCTGTAGAATACATATCCGAACATTCCACCCATAAACCAGCCCATGAGAATGTCGGTTGGGAAGTGAACACCCAAATAAATGCGTGAAAGCGAAGTGAGCAGCGTTGCGAAAATTAGAATTGTGTTTAGACGGTAATGTCTTGGCAGCGCAAGTAAAACGAAGAACGTAAGTGCTGCAAAATTGCTGGCATGAGAAGAATAAAATCCGAATTCACCTCCGCGGTAATCGTTGCCGTTATTGTCTTTCGCATAGTGCAAACCGTCTTTAAGATTTTCGTCGTAGGACGGACGCTGTCTTTGCACCGTTGGTTTGAAAATGCGACTTGAAACAAGGTCACTCATTCCAACGGAAAGGGAAGCAAGGATGACTGCATAAATGCCGAATTTTTTTCCATGCGTTGTCACGAATTGCCAAATGATATAAATGAAAAGAGGAATCCAAATGAGGGTCCCGCTTATCACAAGCATTGACTTGTCTAATCCATAAATATGAAGTCCATTTAAGGCTTTTAGCAAAGCAATGTCAAGTTCAATCATGGGCGTTAAGCGTAGAGCTTAGTTATTTCATTGGCGTAATTGCTAAGAATATTTTTGCGCTTCAATTTGAGTGTTGGGGTAATTTCTCCGCTTTCAACCGTGAAGGGTTTTGCAATCAAATGAATGCCTTTGATTTGCTCCCAATTTCCAAAGCCCTTGTTCATCTCAGCAATGAATGCCTTGATCTCCTTGTTTAATTTTTCATTTTGAATAATCTCTTCATTCGATAGTGAAGTCAATTCAGGGAAGTGAATTTTCGCATAAGCGCAATCGACAACGATGAGTGCTCCAGGGAATTTTTGTCCGTCGCCAACCACCATACATTGTTCAATGAAATGCGATTCTTTCAGTGCGTTTTCCAAGACTTGAGGCGCCACATATTTTCCTCCGCTTGTTTTGAAAAGCTCCTTCTTTCTATCAGTGATTTTAAGAAATCCGTTTGTAAGAATTCCAATATCTCCAGTGCTGAACCAACCGTCGTTCAAGACTTCCGCCGTAGTCTCAGGATTTTTGTAATAGCCCATCATCACCTGCGGACCTTTCACTAAGATTTCTCCGTCTGCAGCGAATTTCACTTCCGTCTTTGGAATAATCATTCCCACAGTACCTGGGCGATACATGTTTGGAGTACGCAAGGTGTTCACTGAAATAACCGGAGACGTTTCAGTCAATCCATATCCCTCTTTAATTGGAATTCCAGCCCCAGTAAAGAATCGCGCAAGTCTCGGTTGAAGAGCAGCGGACCCACAAGCAATGGCTCCAATTTCTGTAAGTCCCAATGCAGCTTTCACTTTGCTAAAGACAAGTTTTTTTGCGATTTTCAATTTGAATTCATACCAACCCCCATTCGCACGCTCGGGTTCCCATTGAAGAGCAAGTTTAACGGCCCATTGGAAAAGTGATTTTTTTATTCCTGTATTCGCTTCGCCTTTGGCAATAATTCCGTCGAAGAATTTTTCAAGTAGGCGAGGCACCGCTGTGAAAATATGTGGTTGGTTGGCGATTAAATCTTCTTTGATGTTGTCCATTCCGGTTAGCGTAATACTCACGCTATTGTCGATGTACAAGTAATGCAGCATACGCTCATAAATGTGACATACGGGAAGGAAACTCACGCAACGCGCTTTACCTTTTTCGAGATACGGAAGACGGTCTACACAGTTTTCAACGTTGGAAGCAATGTTCATGTGTGATAGCATGACTCCTTTAGGAAGTCCTGTAGTTCCTGAAGTATAAATAATAGTCGCTAAGTCTTCAGTCTTAATTTTATCTTTTCTCGATTGAACCACTTTCGAAGAATCTTCATTCAATGAAAATAATTCTTTCCAATGTTTAGCACCTTCAATTTTTTCAAAAGTGAAGACGTCCTTCAAAGAAGGAACTTGATCGCGTATGTTTTGAATTTTCGTTAAAAGATCTTGATTCGAAACGAAGCAAATGGTGGCTTCACTGTGATTCAAAATGTATTGAATGTCGTGCTCGGTCATGGTTGGATAAATGGGCACGTCTATAGCCCCAATTTGTAGAGCGGCGTGGTCGCAGATGTTCCATTCGGTGCGGCTTGCATCGGTGATAAGCGCAATTTTCTGTCCGGGCTGAATGCCGTATTCAACAAGCCCGTTGCTCAGTTGATTTACAAAATCAATAAATTTTCGAGTGGAATAGGTTTCCCATTCTCCGTTGCATTTGCTGCGGAACATAACGTCAAGTGGAAGATGCTCCAGTTGATCGTAGGCAAAATCGAATAATCTGTTGTACATGAAACGAATATACTAAACGAATTCCTTCGCTAGACGTTCCGACATGTAATCGAATAATTGTTGAAAGGGACCTTTCACCATCATTTCCATAAATGGATTAAGGGTTGCATCGCAATCTTGGTAGGCAGTGGTGGTTGTTCCGTTGCTTTTCAATTTTGCTTTCAACACAAATGGAAACGGACTTTTATCAGTTGTTTCAAAAGTAGTTTCAGCATCTTCAGAATTTAAAATCGCGCTTACGCGTTTCAATTCGATGGTATAAACATTTTGAATTTTGAATGAACACGAGTCTTCGGTGTTGCTCCAATTTGAAATTTTATCTAATGGCAGCAGGCGTTGAATGTTCGCCATGTCTTGCAAATAGGCGTGGACATCCGAAATGGGGGCGTTTACTTCAACACTTTTGCTGATGAACTTAGCCATGGGACTGAGATTCAAGGTATGCAGCGCTCCAAGCAGTTGGGCTTTCTCTCCATACTTTTAGTGTGCTTAATTGTTCTTCCGTGATGTATTCTTTTTTCAGCGCTTGTTGAAGTAAGGCGTGATAATCGGTAAGCGTGTGCAAGGGAACATTTGCGTTTTTAAATGCTTCTTTCGCAATTTCGAAATCATAAGTGAAAATAGCCACCATACCCAAAACGTCAAGACCGGCTTCGCGCAATGCCGCTACTGCACTTAGGCTGCTGTTTCCAGTTGAAATAAGATCTTCAATGACAACTACTTTTTGATTCGGTTCAACCACACCTTCCACTTGGTTGCCGAGGCCGTGTTTCTTAGCTTCACTGCGGACGTATGCGTATGGAATTCCCATTTCTTGGGCTACCAAAGCGCCAATTGCAATACCTCCTGTGGCTACACCTGCGATAATATCTGGAGTTCCGAATTTTTCTTGAATGGCGTTAACAAACTGCTGACGAATGTGTGTTCTGCAAACAGGGAAGGAAAGAGTTTTGCGATTGTCGCAGTAAATAGGAGACTTCAGTCCGCTTGCCCAGGTGAATGGGGCTTGAGGTTTCAACTCAATTGCCTTAATTTGCAAAAGATAGTCAGCTACTTGTAATCCCACTTCAATATTTGAATCCATGACGCGAAAATACAACGTGTATCACCTCGAAAAACTATTAACTTTTTCACAAGAGGAGTTTGATGAATTTATAAAAAATCGAAAATTCATTCATGCAGCCGGTGGATTGGTGCAGAATACCAATGGTGATTTTTTGTTTATGGAACGAAATAAGACCATTGATCTTCCGAAAGGAAAATTAGAGAAAGGTGAATCTGATGAGGAGGGCGCACTTCGCGAGGTTGAAGAAGAAACAGGTGTATCTGGATTGGAAATCATTCGTCCGATAATTGAAACATACCATACCTACAGCATGAATGGGAAGGATGTTATCAAAAGAACGGCTTGGTTTCTCATGCAGGTTGAAGGAAGTCCTGAACCTACACCTCAAGTGGAGGAAGGAATTTCTTGGGTGAAATGGATGAGCAAGCAAGAAGTGACTTCATACATTGAGGAGGGTTATGCTTCTGTCAGAGATGTTTGGTATTCAGCCAATATTTAACCTTGTTTTTTCGTTGCGTCTAATGAATAAAATTATTTTTTCGGTATGAAAGTTAAAAATTTCGCTTTAGTTGTTTTTTCAGTTCTTGCTTTTGGACATGCGAATGCGCAGCAATCCAGTTATACTGGGGTTCCAATTGGAGGTCAAATTTGGATGTCAACAAATTTGGATGTAACCAAGTTCCGCAATGGCGATAAGATTCGTCAAGCTCAATCAGATGAAGAATGGGAAGAAGCCGGCTTCGATAAAAAACCGGCTTGGTGCTACTACAATTTAGAGAATGACACTGGCGGCACTGATATCGTAAAAAGAGGAATTATGTACAACTCATTTGCAGTGAATGATAAAAGAGGCTTGGCTCCAGTTGGGTGGCACATTCCTACTGAAGGCGAGTGGAACAATTTGCAATTTGAAGTCGAGATTCAAGGACCAGGAATAGCATCGTTATTTTCAAATAATCTTTGGACTGGTACAAAAGGCGAATTCAACTCATTGGGAATGAATATAAGTCCAGACGGTTGGAGAGATGTTGGTTGTGGAGGTCTTGATCGTGACGTTACTTTTTGGGCTAAGAAAGTTAGTGACGAGGGCACGCCAACTGTTGGTTTTCATCTCGAAGAAGAATCAATAGGAAAAATGGACTATGGCTCCACCACTTGGATTATGGGGCATTATGTCCGATGTGTAAAGGATTAATAGAATCCGTTATAACGTCTTCCAACCTTGAGCACTGAGCTTTACAGAACCGCCGCCAATGGTCATTAAGAGGTTTTCGCCGGCTTTTTCAGTGGCGTGACCAATGATTGAAAGATTAGGATTTCCTTTTATTTTCTCGAAGTCGTTTTGCGAAACCGTAAACAACAATTCGTAATCTTCTCCACCGTTTAATGCGCAAGTGGTTGGATCAATGTTATGCTCTTTCGCTGCGTCACGTGTTTCAGGAGCAATGGGTAATTTGTCTTCGTAGATAGCAAATGTGCATTCACTTTCTTCAGCTAAATGAAGAATTTCAGAGGATAGTCCGTCTGAAATGTCAATCATCGCTGTTGGCTTAACTTCAAGCTTGGCTAATAATTGCACAATGTCTAATCGTGCTTCAGGCTTCAATTGTCGTGCTAAGATGTAATCGTAATTTTCTAAGCTTGGTTGAGCAGTGGGGGCACTTTTAAAAACTTCTTTTTCACGTTCCAATACTTGTAGTCCCATGTAGGCTCCGCCTAAGTCTCCGGAAACAACCAATAAATCTCCTTCTTTTACGGTGCTCCTTAAAGCAATGTCTTCTTTGTTCGCGTAGCCTATTGCAGTAATGGAAATTACGCATCCTGTTGGAATGGTAGTCGTATCGCCTCCGACCATATCTACCCCGTAAGCATCGCATGCAGCAAGTATTCCAGAGTAAAGTTCTTCAAGAGCTTCCACAGAATATTTATTGCTCACTGCCAAACCTACGGTGAATTGGGTGGGCGTAGCATTCATGGCGCAGATGTCCGAAAGGTTCACCACAACGCTTTTATATCCGAGGTGTTTGAGGGGAGTGTACATTAAATCGAAATGCACACCTTCCACCAGCATGTCTGTTGTCATCACCAACTGTTTTCCTTCCATCGGTTGCATCACTGCTGCATCGTCTCCCGCATCGCGAATGGTTCCTTCGTTTTTCGGAAGGAAATATTGAGTCAAATGTTTAATCAGTGTGAATTCTCCAAGAGCAGAAAGCTCGGTACGTTGTTGTTCCATGCGGCAAAGATACTAGGTTAGCGACTCAATCTAATATCTAGCACTTCCAATTGAATGGAACTTTGTCCGTTCCAAACATTTTCATTCAATTGAAAAAGCAAGTCAATTTCCTTTCCTTCAAGAATAGGAAAAACCCAATCGGCCATTTTGAAAGCGATGCCTTTCATTTCTGAAACATTTCCTGCTTGCTTCACATGAAGTTGCAGGTGATCGGCATGAGCACCAACAAGTTTCGTGAAGCGCGCGTTCTTAATGTTTTTCGAAAGGAAAACAGGACGTAAATTTTCAGGGCCATGCGGTTCTAGCGGTTGAAGCGAATCGTAGAGTGAAACAGAGATTTGATCGAATTGAATTTCTGTGTCGTACAGATGACATCTTTCAATTCGAATGTTGTTGGTGAATTCTCTCACAGCTTTGTCGAAAGCTTCGCGAAAGACAAGAAAGTTTTCCGATTTTAATTTCAATCCAGCCGCCATGCTATGTCCGCCAAACTGAATCAAATGTTCTGAACAAGCCGAGAGCATATCATACACATCAATGCCTTCAATGGAACGAACGCTTCCCGAAAGAATGCCGTCATCTTCGACAAGAACAATAGTGGGCTTGTAATAATTTTCAATAAGTCGCGATGCAACAATACCAACAACACCTTTGTGCCAGCCTTCTTTTTTCACAACGGTGGTGAAGCTGTCTTCATAAAACGAATCAGATTCAATTATGTCGAGTGCCTCTTGCGTAATGTTGCGGTCGAGGCCTTTTCTTTCTTGATTATTCTTTTCAATTTCTGCAGCGACAGACTTTGCGTCTTCTTTATTGTTAGCGAGTAGAACTTCTACTGCTCTTTTTCCGGAAAAAATTCTACCTGCAGCGTTTATACGTGGAGCAATAAGGAAAACGAGGTCAACGACTTTCAAAATCTTACCACTGTGTTTTGCGTTCGTGAGAAGTTCGGCTATACCTGGACGAAAGTGCGTATTGATCTCTTTCAATCCGAAATGAAGTAGGACGCGATTTTCAGAGGTAACGGGAACAATATCTGCTCCGGTGGCGACTGCTACTAAATCAAGAAAGGAATAAGCAAAGTCCAGCGGTTCGTTGTGATGAATGAACCAGGCACACATGACTTTGAATCCGACTGCACACCCGCAAAGTCCTTTGTTTTCGTATGAACAATCTTTTCTTTTCGGATTAACCACCGCAAAAGCAGGAGGAAGAATTTCAGGAGTGTGGTGGTCGCAGACAATAACGTCTATTCCGTATTCATTGCATTTTTCAATACGAGGTCCGTCTTTAATTCCACAGTCGAGCGTTACAATGAGTGAGAAATTATTTTCATGGGCGAATTCTACCCCTGCATCTGAAAAACCATATCCTTCCTTGTATCTATCTGGAATATAAAAGTCGCATTCGAATCCCTCGTGCTTCAGAAAACTGTAAAAGACTGCAACGGCCGTTGTGCCGTCAACGTCATAGTCGCCATAGACTAGGATTTTTTCATTTTTTTCTTTGGCTGAAACCAATCGAGAGATGGCTTTGTCCATGTCTTTCAATCCGAAAGGATCTAAAAGCTGATTTATTTCAGGATGAAGGAAAGACTGCGCGTGTTCAGCGCTGTTGATGTTTCGCTGAAGCAAAATTTCAGCGAAAGCTTCGGTAGTCTTTGAGTCTAGGGCTAGTTTCTGAATCATTTCAGATGAGAAATTGCCGCGTTTTTTCCAGATGTTTTCTTTTAGGGTGCTCATTGTGTGCAAATTTAGTTGCTGAACACGTGCAACCCATTTTCATTTTATGCCGTCTTTTCGTATATTCGTACCCCAAACCTTTTAAAGAAATGAATAAATCTTTTCGTTCTGTTCTTTTACTGATGAGCATTTTTGCAATGTTCGTGCTGAACGGCTGTCTTAACGATGACAACAAAATTCCACCAAATTGTTATGACGGAATTTTGAATAACTCTGAGCAATTGGTTGATTGTGGAGGTCCAAACTGCGAGCAGTGTGACCACTGTATCGATGGTATTTGGCAGCCGGAATACGGTGAAACTTGTGTAGACTGTGGTGGCGAATGCGGACCATGTTCCCCTTGTGCGAACTGTATTCAAGACGGTGATGAGGCAGGTATTGACTGCGGTGGAACGAACTGTGGCCCTTGTGCTGCATTGTGTGCCGATGGTTTACTAAACGGAACTGAAACTCAAGTTGACTGCGGTGGCGCTTATTGTGCTGCATGTCCTACTTGTACAGACGGAATAATGAACGGAACTGAAATTGGTATTGACTGCGGTGGAACAAATTGTCCTCCTTGTACTACGGATGGTAACTGCACTAATGGAATCATTGATGGAGGATCTCAAGGAGAGTTTTGGACTGACTGTGGTGGTGTTGACTGCATGGCTTGCGATACAATCATAACATTCACAGCTAACGGTGTTAATCACGTAGGAGTGGCTTCATCATGTACCTTCAGCTATGCGGGTGGGGTAGTTACCGTAACAGGCTCTACACTTCAAGGTGGAACAATAGCATTTACAATGGCTCAGCCAGTAGCAGGATGGGTAAGCGGTTCAGTTATTAATATGGCTACTGCAACAAACCCAGCGAGCGTTATGGCATTCACGAACGCATCAGTTGCACACAGCACAGCATTCGGAACATCTACAGCTACCATTAACGTGGTGAAGTTCAGATCTACTCCAGCGCCTGGTGGAATTCGTTACACCTTCTCTGGAACATTAAAGAACTCGGGTGGAACATCAACTGTAAACATCACCAACGGTTTGGTAATGGTGCCTTTGCAATAAGAAATTCATTCTAGAAAAATAGCAAAAAGCCCTTCGAAAGAAGGGTTTTTTATTTCACCCCTAATTTCGTTTCTTTGCACCCAATTTAGCAATGAACTAAACATAAAAATATGCATTTCGAATTATCAGAAGAACAATTAGCTGTACAAGCAGCTGCAAGAGATTTCGCGCAGAACGTATTAAGACCAGGGGTTATAGATCGCGACGAGCATCAGAGATTTCCAACTGAAGAAGTGAAGCAATTAGCGGAACTTGGATTCATGGGAATGATGGTAGATCCACAATACGGCGGAAGCGGAATGGACACGTTGTCCTACGCTATTGCCATGGAAGAGATTTCTAAGGTAGACGCATCAACTTCTGTTTGCATGAGCGTGAACAACTCTTTAGTGTGTTACGGTATTCAAGCTTATGGAAACGAAGAGCAGAAAGAGAAATTCTTGAAGCCTTTGGCGAGTGGAGAAAAAATTGGTGCTTTCTGTTTGTCTGAGCCAGAAGCGGGTTCTGACGCGACTTCACAAAGAACTACCGCCGTAGATATGGGCGATTATTATTTGTTGAACGGAACGAAGAACTGGATTACCAACGGAAGCACAGCTTCTACATACATCGTAATTGCTCAGACCGATCCTGAAAAAGGACACAAAGGAATTAACGCATTAATCGTTGAACGTGGAATGGAAGGGTTCATCGTTGGGGCGAAGGAAAATAAAATGGGTATTCGCGCAAGCGATACGCACACGTTGTTATTCAACGACGTGAAAGTGCCAAAAGCGAATCGCATTGGTGAAGACGGATTTGGATTCAAGTTCGCTATGAAGACATTGAGCGGTGGACGTATTGGTATTGCTGCGCAAGCATTAGGTATTGCAGCTGGTGCTTACGAATTGGCATTGGCTTATTCAAAAGAGCGTAAAGCTTTCGGAAAAGAGATTTCACAACACCAAGCAATCGCTTTCAAATTGGCTGATATGGCTACTGAAATCGAAGCTGCACGTTTGTTAGTGTACAAATCTGCTTGGATGAAGGATCAAGGAATGAACTACGACGAAGCAAGCGCTATGGCGAAATTGTACGCATCTACTGTGGCAATGAAGCACACCGTTGAAGCGGTTCAAATTCACGGTGGTTACGGATTCGTAAAAGAGTACCACGTAGAGCGTATGATGCGCGATGCGAAGATTACACAGATCTATGAAGGAACAAGTGAAGTGCAGAAAATTGTTATTTCAAGAATTGCACTTTCAAAATAAACGCATTTGAATTTCATTAACATAGGGCTGTTGTAAGACAGCCCTTTTTGTTGGAATTCACTTCCATTCGAAATCTATTTTCGTAAGGAAGCATGAACCCATTCAAACATACCATTCGCTTTGCGCTTGCCATCCTAATTCTCGCTGCTGGAATTGGTGGTGTCTATTATTTTTTGAATCGAAGTCACGCCGAATGGACGAGCCCATTGGCCTACATTTCTTCAAGCGCAACAGGTGTTCTTGAAGTGAAGAAGGCAGAGGCCTTCGCTGAAGCCATCGAGTGGTCTGCAGAATTTTCATTGAGTGAAGGAATAAGTCGAATGCTTCAAGAAATTTCAGTTGATCCGCAAGGATTGAAATTCGAAAGTCAGTCTGTTTGGATCGTAGAAAACGGATCAGATGATTTGATTGTCCTTCCAGTTGGATACGGTGAAGAAGGTCAAGCGCTCGCTTCAAAGTGGAGCGCCAAATTTCCGGAATTGAAATTTCTTTTTCAAGAACCTTATGCCATTTATGGAAATGGAAATATTGACCTTCCCGCAGAGGGAAGTCAGCTCGATGATTCCCCGTCGTTCATGTGTGTGAAGGGAACCACTTCTTTCGATTCGAATTGTCATTATTATTTCAGAGTAGATCAGGATTGGACAGCCTTAGACGATATGCGTGGAAGTGAATCTTCGATGATTGCAGGGTTTCAATGTTCGCCGTTGCACCTTCCAGTTAACGAATCAAAGTTTTCCTTTCAAAACGTTTTTACAAATGGAAGAACCAATACGAACTATTGGTTCAAAGCAGTCTGTGCTGGAAGTCCATTGGCTCTGCTATCTTATCTCGATTCTCTTCGTCCGCAAGATGCGCGCAATGCGTTTTTAAGTGTTCGAATGGAACAAGAAGCAAAGAAGAATGCTTCTTTGCTAGATTGGTTGAATAACAACGCCACGGGTGAATTGGCCATGGCAAATTTCGGAAGCGATACGCCTGATGCAAGTGGAATGATTTACGCTTTAGGATTGAAATCAGAAAGTGTGAATGTGAGCGTTTTGTTTTCAGATTCATTGGCTGTTGATCCGATTAGAGAAGCAAATGCAGCAGAGCTGTTCGCAATGGATAAAGTTTATCCGAGCGAAGTAAAATACTACGGTGTAAAATACAAGAATTTTTTCTTGTTCGCTGAATCGAAAGAGCTGTTGCAGGCGCATCAGCAATACCTTGCAACAACAGGATCAATAAGTGAGAAAATGCCATCCTTGCCGAGTGGTGGAGTAATTACTGGTGCGGATACACAGTATTCAAGCAAACTGTCTCCTAAGTTCAATCACCATTGGCGTATTTGGCATTATGCGCCTGTAGGAGATCGAACCCAAGTTCGTCTGGTAACACATGGATTTGTTGAGAAACCAGTGCAAGTTGAAGTGACTGAGGATACTGTTTCAATTCCACCTCTGCCAACTCCAGAACCAGCGCCCGTTGCAGAAACAGGAAAAACGAAATCGGTAACGAATCACCTAACTGGTAAAACTGATCAAGTCAAATATTCAGGTTCGAAAATCGAATGGGTGGCGAATGGAAAAACAACTTGGTCGGTTACCCTATCCGGCGAAATACGCGGAGTGGAACAGATAGACGCATTTAAAAACGGGAAGAAACAATTGCTCATTTTAACCAACAGCCGATTGGAAATGTTGGACATTAACGGAAAGAATGTGGTGGGATATCCTGTCGTTCTTTCTTCCAAGCCCTGCACGAATTTGTGCGTGGCCGACTATTCCAATGCGCAGGATTATAGAATTTTCTTCGGTTGTTCCAACGGAACCGTTTACAATTACACTTCGAATGGAAAGCCAACATCTGGTTGGAATGCTGCGAGTATGAAGAACGATTTGCCTTCTTCTATTCAATACAAGAAAGTAAATGGACAAGACGAAATTCAAGTGAAACGAGCAAGTGGAAAAACAACAATTTTGAAACGTAACGGCGCAACGAAATAATGAAAGCAATTTATTTAACGAAGTTCGGAAAAGCGCACGAGGCTTTTGAAATAAGAGAAGTTGCTGATCCGATTTTGAGTGAAGGAGAAGTGTGTGTAAAAGTGGAAGTTTCCGGATTGAATTTCGCAGATGTATTGGGAAGGAAAGGGTTGTACCCCGCATTGCCGGCCCCTCCTGTGGTGATGGGATACGATGTAGTTGGAATTGTGGAAGCTGTGGGTGAAGGAGTTTCTTCCAATTGGATAGGAAAACGCGTGGCGTGTTTAACGCGTTTCGGGGGTTATGCTGAAAAGGTATGTACCGCCGTAACAGGTATTGCAGAACTTCCGGATTCTATTCCTTCCAACGAGGCCTGCGCGTTGGCAACGCAATACGTGACTGCGCTATACATGTGCGATTTCCTTCAACAAACAAAAAAAGGAGAGCGTGTGCTAATTCATGCAGCTGCTGGTGGAGTAGGAACCGCGTTAATTCAATTGTTGAAGGAAAAGGGCTGTGAGATTTTCGCAACAGTGGGCAGCGATGAAAAAGTGAATGTCTTAGCGAAACAAGGCGTTACCGCAGTGAATTACAATTCGCATGACTATGAAATTGAAATTCGAAAACATTTAGGAACTGCTAATCTAGATGTGACGTTCAACAGCATTGGAGGAAAGACGTTTAAGCAAGACATGCGTTTGTTGGGTGCGGGTGGAAGATTGATTTTGTTCGGATTTTCAGACCGAACAAGCAAATGGGGAGGAAAGCTTGCAACGCTGAAGTTGGTGTTCGATATGGGAAGACTCATTCCTTTGCTGCTCTTGGGAAAGAGCCAGTCTGTTCTTGGAGTGAATATGCTAAGGGTAGCAGATGAACATCCAGAAATCATTGGAACCCTCTTGAGTCAATTGGTTCAGATGCACACTTCAGGAAAAATTAAACCCATAATAGGCGGAGAATATTCGTTCGCTGAAATAGCCAAAGCACATCAATATTTAGAAAGTCGCCAAAGCTCAGGAAAAATAATTTTGAAGTGGTGAACATCCTAACACTCATTTTCTTATACATTCGCCAAGAATAACTTTTATATGTCAACGCAACACAAACTTTCCACTGCCGGATTACTCGTTACACTAGGTATCATCTACGGCGATATTGGAACCTCTCCGCTTTATGTAATGAAGTCAATTGTTGGCGACAAGCCAATTAGCGAAATGCTTATTTATGGAGGTATTTCTTGTGTTTTTTGGACGTTGACTATTCAGACCACCATTAAGTATATCTGGATGACTCTTCGCGCCGATAACAAAGGTGAAGGTGGAATTTTCTCGTTGTTTAGTTTGGTGAAGAGAAGAGGGAAGTGGTTGTTCTGGCCTGCAATGATTGGAGCTGCCACATTGTTGTGCGATGGAATTATTACTCCACCCATTTCTGTTGCATCTGCTGTAGAAGGATTGAAAGTATTTGATGAAGGAATTCCGGTTCTACCCATTGTGTTAGTTATTCTTACCGGTCTCTTCATGATTCAACGTTACGGAACGAAACTAGTGGGTGTTGCTTTCGGTCCGATCATGCTTATTTGGTTCTCGATGTTAGCGGTATTGGGAACTTACAACGCATTTCTTCACCCTGAAATTTTCAATGCACTAAATCCGAAATACGCTTACGATTTGTTGGCTAATTATCCGAAAGGATTTTGGTTGCTAGGGGCTGTGTTCCTTTGCACTACGGGAGCTGAAGCCTTGTACAGTGACCTTGGTCATTGCGGCCGAGCGAACATTCGGGTGACATGGATTTTTGTTAAGACAGCGTTGGTTTTGAACTACATGGGTCAAGGCGCTTGGTTAATGCAACAAACAGAACTAACAGGAAGAAATCCGTTTTTTGAAATCATGCCCGAGTGGTTCTTGTTGCCCGGTGTTATTGTTGCAACAGTTGCTGCGGTTATCGCAAGTCAGGCTTTAATCTCAGGATCTTTCACACTCATTGGTGAGGCCATTAACTTAAACTTTTGGCCACGTGTGGCTATTAAATTTCCAACAGAAACGAAAGGGCAATTGTATATCCCAAGCGTGAATTGGCTGTTGTGGGCGGGCTGTATTGGTGTAATGTTGTATTTTAGAGAATCGGCGCACATGGAAGCCGCTTACGGATTGTTCATTACTGTGGCCATGCTTATGACCACGCTTTTGCTTTCGTATTATTTAATTTATCATCGTCATTGGCCGTTTATTCTTGTGGCTGGAATTGCTTCATTGTTTTTCGCTGTTGAGCTTTCTTTCTTTATTGCGAATTCAGTTAAGTTGAAAGAAGCTTGGATGATGCTTATTGTGTACGCCGGAATATTAATGGTTATGTATGTAACTATTCGATATCGCAAATTCAGTAACGAGAGAATTGGCTTTATTTCGTTAGATCCTTATATAGACACATTGCGAAGACTTTCAGTAGACACGAGCGTTCCGAAATATTCGACGCACTTGGTTTACATGACTAAGGCAAGCTTTACAGATCAGGTAGAAAAGCTTGTTATTGATTCCATTTTAGAAGGAACTCCTAAGCGTGCTGATGTTTATTGGTTTCTTCACATAGACCGAACCAATGAGCCGTATACTATGGAGTACGAGGCGCAAGAATTGGTAGATGATTTGGTGATTAAAGTGAACATTAAATTGGGCTTCCGTGTTCAAGCGCGGGTGCACAATTACTTCTGCTTCATTCTTCAAGATTTAGCAACGAAGAACCATTTTAACCGCATTCAAAAACCAGAACCGTACAGCACCTACAACAACAGCATTGATGTGCGTTTTGTGGTGCTACAGAAATATTTAAGTGTAGAAAATGAATTAGGTGTGAACGAAAACTTTATTTTCGAAGCGCATCAATTCTTAAAGAGTATTTCTCTTACGGATATAGATGCGTGGGGACTGGAAGAGAATAGAACCTCTGTTGAAAAGGTATCTACGGTTGTGAAATCTCGCGAGCGCTGTCACTTGATTATGCGCGGACACAAGGGGCAAGCATAGAATTACATCTTTTCCGAAAGCTCTAACCAGCGCATGGTTCCATTGTCTATTTGATCAGACAATGCTCCAAGTTCTAATGCTGTTTTTTCCATTTGAATGTGATCAGTAGCTTTTAAAAGCTCGGCTTCAAGCTGAGCTTTTTTCTCTTCCCACAAAGGCAAATTCTTTTCGAGAGTTTCGAATTCGTGTTTGTCTTTGAACGAAATTTTTCCAGTAGGCTTTTTCTTCTCTTCTTTAATGGAAGGGGCCGGTTCTTCTTGCTTCATTGCTTCGGCAAGACTCTCTCGTTTGGCTGAAGCTTCGCTCAATACCGCACGGAAATCGAGGGTGCTTCCCAACAGATCGTGAACGTTTCCTTTTCCATCTAAAAGAAATAAATGATCAACCAATTTATCGAGGAAATATCTGTCGTGACTCACGATAACTAAGCATCCTGGGAAATTCAACAAATAATCTTCCAGTGCTGAAAGTGTGAACACATCTAAGTCGTTCGTAGGCTCATCGAGAATCAAGAAATTCGGATTCTTCATTAACACCAAAAGTAACTGCAAGCGTTTGCGTTCGCCCCCGCTTAGTTGATCAATGCGGTTGAAGTGCATGTGCTTCGGAAACAAGAATTTCTCGAGCATCTGCGATGCGCTAATGGTTTTGCCTTTCGCAAGTGGAATGTAATCTGCAACATCGCGAATACATTCAATAAGTCGTTGTTCTGGAATTAAGTTCGAAGCCGATTGCTCGTAAAATCCGAACACCACTGTTTCTCCGTTCACAATCTTTCCGCCATCGGGTTCCATGCGCTTGGTCATGAGGTTCAGGAAAGTAGATTTTCCGCAACCGTTTCTTCCAATTATACCAATGCGTTCATTCGATTTGAAGACGTAGTCGAATCCGTCCATAACCGTGGAATCTCCTATAGACTTCGTTGCCTTAATGAATTCAACCACCTTCGAACCCATGCGGGTAATGTTTATTTCAAGATCCAATTCTCCTTCTTCTGGCTTGCGTTTCAACTTGTCTTTTAACTCTTCGAAAGAGTCCATGCGGCTCTTGCTCTTTGTTCCACGGGCACGTGGCATGCGGCTCGCCCATTCTGCTTCGCGACGGAAGGTGTTTAAATTTTTATCGCGTGAAGCAGATTCGAGCTGCTCACGTTCTGCTTTCTTTTCCAGATAATAAGAGAAGTTTCCTTTGTATTTGTAGAGCTCTCCGTTTTCCAATTCAAGAATTTCATTGGTAATGTTTTCCAAGAAATAACGATCGTGCGTTACCATGAACAAGGTCATGCGTGCCTTCGTTAAATATTCTTCCAACCACTCAATCATGTCTAAATCCAAGTGGTTGGTAGGCTCATCTAAAATTAAGAAGTCTGCTTCTTCCAACAACACACGCGCTAGAGCAATACGTCGACGTTGACCACCACTCATGTTCCCCATGAGTTGGTTTAGGTCAATGATGTTCAGTGCTCCAAGAATTTGCTTCGCCTTCGCGTCGTAGTCCCACGCATCAGCGTGTTCCATCATATCATGCGCTTCTTGAAGCCCCTCGCCGGTTTCAATAGCAGCGTCATAAGCGCGAATGGCTTTGGTCATGAGGTTGTCTGCCGCGAAGAGAAAATCAATAGCGGTTCCGTTTGCATCGAATGCTTCGTCTTGAAGCAAGATGGCCCATTTGATTTCTTTGTTGAATGTAATTCTACCTGCATCGGGTTCGTCTTTTCCTGCTAGCATGTGCAGCAGCGTTGACTTGCCGGTTCCGTTCTTCGCAACTAGCGCAACTTTTTGTCCCTCTTCAATACCGAAAGAAAGGTCTGTAAATAATTCACGAATACCGAAGGCCTTCGACACATTTTCAACTGATAATACATTCATGGCGCGAAGTTCGTTGAATTTGTTCAATTATACCACAACACATTCCCGTGCAATTGTGTTATTTTCGAAGAGTGAAATTTTATACATCCCCATTTTTAGACATTCCTGCTGGAAAGTTGTATCGCATTCTTGCCTTGCGATCCGATGTTTTTGTTGTTGAGCAGAATTGCGCTTATCAAGATTTAGATGGGAAAGATGAACAAGCCATATGGGTTTGGGCTGAAGATGAGAACGGCAATGTTCATGCTACAGCGCGCTTACTTCCTGCAGGAATTTCATACAAGGAGATTAGTATTGGTCGTGTTTGTTCTTCTCTGTCTTCTCGAGGAACTGGTCTTGGAAAGGCGCTCATGAAAGAGTGTTTGGAACAGTGTGAACAGATTTGGGGAAAGGACACCATCACGATTTCAGCCCAACAATATTTATTGAAGTTTTACAATGAATTGGGATTTGTAGAAGAAGGTGAAATGTATTTGGAAGACGATATTCCACATTTGAAAATGAAACGCAAAGCATGAGTATTTCAATCACGAAATACAACATTCACGAGTGGTTCATGGCCATGGGTGTGTTTTGTATGAGTGTTTATTCGAAAGGAGTGACGGTGTTTTTAGCGCTTGCTTTTTTAGCCATGGTCTTTCAAATATTTTCCGGAGGAAGGAAAATTGAATGGCGAGGTTTCAATGTTTGGGCATTTATTTTGTTCGGAATTTTTTCTGCATTTCTGCTCAGTGGTTTTTGGAATGAGTGGAATCACAAAACGGCTTTGTCTGAAATTGAAACGAAAATTTCGTTCGTGGCTTTTCCATTCTTGTTTTTATTTACTTCGAATTCCATTCTTCACTCATTGAAAAGGTTTCAATGGGCTTTGGTGATTGGTTGCGTTTTCTTCGCGTTGATCTGTCATGTGCACGCAACCTACGGTTTTTTTGAAACAGGATTGTGGGAAGAGTTTGTGTATGGAAGACTGGCTTGGACGTTTCATCCAACATACTTGGGATTTTTCTATTTGCTTTCAATGGTTTTTTTAGCATCAGAATTCCTTGATTCCAAAAGTAAGCGTTACTCGAAATTATTATGGATTGGCATTGTTTTCTTTTCCTTAGAAACCGCATTCATAGCCTCTCGCGCGGGCTTCTTAGCGCTGTTTTTGTTCTATGCAATTTTTGCTTTTTATGTATTTCGAAATGGAAAAAACAAGAAGAGGGCACTCGTTGTGGTGTCATCTTCCATGCTTTCCTTCATCATTTTGTTTTTAAGCTTTTCGCCCATTTCGGGAAGAGCGAAAGAAGCCGTAGAAAATTCGAAATCCATTTCAGAAACGAGAAAAGAAGAGAAAGTAGCAAGCACGAGTGAGCGTATTGTAAGTTGGCAAACCGCATGGGAAATTGGTCGCGATTATCCGTTAGGTGTTGGAACAGGCAATTGGAAGTCGCATTTCAAGGAACGCTATACTTCGAAGGGAGCGAACTTTGCGGCCCAACATTCACACCCTGCTCACAATGCGTATTTGCAAATTTTGGCGGAATGGGGATGGCTGGGATTACTAACGTTATTGTCCTTGTTGTTGGTGGGATTTAGACGCGCTTGGCAGATGCATAACCTGTTTTTTTTAACATTCATTCTTGGGGTGTCGTTTCATTTCATTTTTGAAAGCATGTTAGAACTTCAGCAAGGTCTTGTTTTTATTGGGTTTTGGATGTTTTTCTTGATTCATAGAAAACCGAATTCTAGGGTATCGGAGTCCTGAAAAATGACTATTAGGACAAGTCCTTTATTTTTCTTAAATTCGTTGCGAAATTTATTAAAATGGCAACAATAGAATTGAGGTTACCCAAGATGGGTGAGAGTGTCGCAGAGGCGTCTATTTTGAGTTGGTTAAAGAAGGAAGGCGATCGTGTAACTGCGGACGAGCCTTTGGTTGAAATAGCAACAGATAAAGTGAATAGTGAAGTGCCATCTCCTGAAGATGGTATACTGGTTTCTTGTCGGGTGAATGTGGGTGATACCGTTCAGGTTGGACACGTCATTGCAATTATTGAAACAGCCGATGGGGCGAGTGCACCGGCACCTGCTGCTGTTTCGGCGCCCGCAGCTGCGGAAGTTGCGGCTGCACCTTCAGCTCCAGTTGCGGCTCCTTCAGGAACTGCTGTTGTTTCTTCTTCAGATAGATTTTACAGTCCGTTGGTGAAGAACATTGCGAAACAAGAAAGCATTTCGCAAACTGAATTGGATAGCATTTCAGGATCAGGCCAAAACGGTCGAGTGACTAAGGAAGATTTGATGGGTTATATTTCCAACAGAGGAAATAAATCTGCACCCGCTGCTGCAGCAATTGCTCCTGCTCCCAAAGATTTAGCATCTGCGATTGAAGCACCTCGTGTGAAAGGTCCGACTATAACGGTTGGTCCGAACGACGAGATTATTGAAATGGATCGCATGCGAAGACTTATTGCCGATCACATGATCATGAGCACGCAAGTTTCTCCGCACGTCACCTCTTACGTAGAAGCGGATTTAACGAATGTGGTTTTGTGGAGAAACAAAGTGAAGAAGCAATTCGAAGCGAATGCAAAAACGAAATTAACCTTTACTCCAATTTTCATTGAAGCGGTAGCGAAAGCTATTCGCGATTTCCCGGGAGTAAATGCAAGTGTAGATGGAAATAATATCATCATGCGTGGTGATATTAACATTGGAATGGCTGCTGCTTTGCCTTCAGGAAACTTAATTGTTCCTGTAATTAAGAATGCAGACCAGTTGAATTTAGTGGGTATCGCGAAAAAAGTAAATGACTTGGCAGAGCGTGCTCGCGCAAATAAATTAACTCCAGATGAAATTCAAGGTGGAACATATACCTTGACCAACGTTGGTTCATTTGGAAATGTAATGGGTACGCCTATTATTAATCAGCCACAAGTTGCTATATTAGCCGTAGGCGCAATTCGCAAGAAGCCGGCTGTTATAGAAACTCCTCAGGGAGATGCCATTGCCATTCGCCACATGATGTTTTTGTCACATTCATACGATCACCGAATAGTGGACGGCGCATTAGGAGGACGTTTTGTTCGCCGCGTTGCAGATTATTTGGAGGAATGGGACGTAAACCGTGAAATATAATTTTTGAAAAAAAAGTAAACCTATGAAAACTCGTTTCTTTTCCCTTTTGATCGTCGTGTTGTCTGCTTTCAGCAGTGTGCACGCATCTTCGAATGTTGGTAATCCAGAATTTAATGCAGCTTTTTCAGAAGCGAATAAATTAATGGAAGAAAAATTTTGGGAGCAAGCGTCAAATGAGTGGAGAAAGGTTTTGGCTATGGATGCTGAAAACATCAATGTAAATTACAAATTAGGCTACTGCCTTCTGCAAACAGAAACCAACAAGGTTGAAGCTTTGAAGTATTTGGAAAAAGCTACTTCTAAAAAATTGAATTCAGGCTATGACCCATTCGATCCAAACGAGAAAGCCGCTCCAGTAGAAGCTCTGTTCTATTTGGCCATTGCCCAGCACTTGAATATGAAGTTTAATGATTCTTCTGAAAGCCTCGAGCTCATGAAGAGTCAAATTAATAAAAACCACAAACTGGCTGCTCAAATTGACAGAGGATTGCAAATTAATGAGTTTGCTAAACTTCAGGTTGCTAGTCCTAAGAAGTATACGATTACGAATGCAGGCGCAACAATTAACGGTGTTTTTGCAGATTTTGGTCCAGTACTTTCATTCGATGAGAGCAGCATTTTCTTCACGAGCAGAAGACTTAGACCGGATTCAACTAATGCGAAAATTAAAGACTTTATAACTGACAAGTACCGTGATGATATCTACGTTTCCTTCAAAGGAAGAGACGGGAAATGGGCCCTGCCGGAATTGTTGAATTTGAATTCGGATGATCATGACGCTACTATTTCTGTTTCTCCAGATGGAAACACGTTGTTCATATACAAGGATAGTCTTGGCGATGGCCAAGTAATGTATTCGACTCTTTTGGGTGAAACATGGAATGCTCCGGTGAAATTATCATCTAATATTAATTCGAAATACTGGGAAACACATTGTACTATTTCTGCTAATGGAAATGAATTGTATTTTGTGTCAGACCGTCCAAACGGTAATGGACAGCGCGATATTTATAGATGCGATAGAAATGCGAATGGTTCTTGGGGATTGGCTCAAAATCTAGGGAATGTTATCAATACAATTTATGAGGAAGATGCTCCATTTTTGAGTCCAGACGGGAAGTATTTATACTTCGCATCGAAAGGACATTCAACAATGGGTGGATTCGATCTGTTTGTAAGTGAGCGTTTACCTGATGGAACGTGGGGAGCGCCCGAGAACATGGGCTATCCTCTGAATACTGTTGATGACGATGTATTCTTCCAACCAATGGCTGACGGAAAGCGAGCTTTTTATAGTTCAAGAAGAGATGGTGGATTGGGTGATTTAGACATCTATGAAGTCTTGATGCCAGTTAAAAAAGGAGAGCAATTGGCAAGCTTGAAAGGAGTTTTCAAGCCGGCTAAGGGAAATAGCTTGCCGAAGGAGGGACTGAAAGTGGTTATTGTAAATACCAAGTCTAACGAAAAACAAGAGTCGTTGGCCAAGAATGACAATGGCGAGTTTTTAGCTGTGCTTCAACCTTGTTCTACATATTCAATTGACTATTTGAACGGCATTGAAAAGTTGAAATATGAATCGTTAACAGTGCCCTGCGATGGCGAGAAGCATGACTACACCAGAGAGATACAGTTATTAGCAAAGAAGGATGATATTGTATTTAATAAAGAAGATCCAATTCAAACTAAGATTGACGCGGACAAGACTTACGCCGAATACTCACACTATTTCCTTTACGGGAAAAGTGATTTCTCTGGAGAAGAGAAAGAGTTTAAAGAGTTTATCGTGAACTGTCAAAAGGTAATTGATCAAAAAGCATTTGTTACCATTAAAGTTGAAGGTAGTGCATCTACCGTTCCATCTGCTGGAAGCAAAACAAACGAAATGCTTTCTGCTGAGCGTTCAGAGAATGCGATGACTGCTCTTAGAAATACCTTGCTGAAGAATGGCTATATTGAAAATGTAGATTTCAAATTTGATAAGCCGTTAAATACGGTTCAAGGGAAGAAGTACGAGAACGATGCGATGAAAAATCGCGCTGAATACGAGAAGTACCAATACATCAAAGTAAAAGTTCAATAAGAAATAATACATGCTTCATTTAAAGAGACCGTTGGTTTTTCTTGACCTGGAAACCACCGGGACCGACGTTGCGAAAGATCGCATCGTAGAAATAGCCTTTGTAAAAGTTTTCCCTGATCAAAGCCAAGAAACAATTCCTGAATTTAAAGACACCAAGTTTTTAATCAATCCAGGAATGCCTATTCCCATTGAATCTTCTTTGGTTCATGGAATTTACGATGCAGACGTTAAGGGCGCTCCGTTGTTTTCAGATTGCGCACCTATGCTGAATGACTTCATTGAGGGTTGCGATTTGGCTGGATACAACAGCAACAAGTTCGATATTCCATTGCTTGCTGAAGAGTTCCTTCGTGTGGGTATTCCGTTCACCTTAGATGGAAGAAATACAGTTGATGTGCAGATTCTTTTCCACAAACTAGAACCTAGGAATTTATCTGCTGCCTTTAAATACTATACCGGAGGAACGTTAGAAAACGCTCACGCTGCGCTAGTAGACACTCAGGCGACCTACGAAGTGTTCAAGGGTATGTATGAAAAGTACAAGGACGATGAGCGAGCTCTTCCAACTACCATTGAAGAGATCGAGGCATTGAGCAGTTACGGAAAGCGTGCTGACCTTATTGGTAACCTTCAATACAACGAAGAAGGAGATATGGTATTCGGATTCGGAAAACACAAAGGAGTGAAAGTGGCGGACGTTCTAACGCGCGAACCAGGATATTTCGGATGGATGATGAACGCCGACTTCCCACTTTACACCAAAGAAGTCCTTCGCAAGTTCCGAAACAACATGATGGCATAAAGCTATGCGAGTTGCAGTCCTCGTCTCGAATGATCTAACATACGATCAACGAGTAAGCAAGATTTGCGATTCCCTTCAACATAAAAATTGGGAAGTACGTCTAATAGGCGTGCTTAAATCTGGAAGCACTTCGCTTCAACGCAATTATTCAACACAAAGACTGAATGTTTTTTTTAGCAAAGGACCTCTGTTTTATTTCATGTTGAATACGCGCATGTTCTTCTATTTACTTTTCCATAAAACTGAAATCATTTGGGCGAATGACTTAGATGTCCTGTGGCCTGCGGTTTTCATGAAGAAGCTTCGAGGAACGAAAGTCATTTACGATTCGCATGAATATTTTACGGAAGCGGAAGGACTAACCGGGCGAGAGCGAATTAAGGCTATTTGGACGCGCATTGAAGAACGCTGTATTCCGCATGTAGATCTTTTTATTACGGTGAATGAAAGCATTGCTTCCATCTATCGGAAGAAATACAATCGCGAAGTTTTGGTTCAACGCAACATGCCCGTTTTGGTGGAAGTTGAAAGTGAACGAGAAGAGTTGTTTGAAGTCAAGACTGTGGTTCTTCAAGGAGCTTACATAGATCCCGATCGCGGTGGAATGGAATTGGTAGAGGCGTTTCAGTTTTTAGAAGGAATTCAATTGCTGATTGTTGGCGCTGGAAGAGATTTAGAAAACATTAAAAGACGAATTGTTGAATTGCAATTGGAAGAAAAAGTAAAAGTTCTTCCACGTATGTCTTATTTCGAATTGAAGAAATTAACGCAACGCGTTCACTTGGGTGTTTCGCTGGACAAGCCGTTGCACTTGAACTATACGCTTTCACTTCCAAATAAATTATTCGATTACATTCATGCTGGAGTGCCTGTGCTCGTAAGTAATTTGGTTGAACCTGCGCGCATTGTCAATGAATATGGAGTAGGAGAAGTTGTTTCAGAGGTAACTCCAAAAACTATCGCTGAAGGAATTCAGAAAGTGCTGAACTCCTCGTCATACGAGGCCTTTAGAGCTGCCACTAAAAAAGCAAAGTCGGCGTTGCATTGGCAAGCCGACTTCGATAAAATTGATTTTTCTAAATTTTCTTAGAACAAAAATCCGACTGCAACACCCGTGCGGACGAAGTATCCAACATAAGGACGGAAGGCTTCGTTAGGTGCTTGTATAAAAGGTTCATTCGTAGAAATGCGCTTGTCTCCGCTGTTCCAAATGGTACCGAAATTTACGTCTATGCTAATTCTGTCTTGGAAAATTCTTTGGTAACCAAAAGACATTCCAACACCCACTGTATTAATTACGCGTTTGTTGTAATCGTATAGACTCATGTATGTTGTGGTGTCGTAACCCGTATAAATTTGCTCTAAGGCTTCCATGTGCTGGTAACGCGCAAACATAGAAAGGTAAATTCCTTCAGGAGCGTTGTAACGGCCCATGTAATAACGGAATTCTGGAGTAATTGCTGCACGGGTAATGAAGCTGCTTGCGAAGCCGTCGCTTTGGTCTTGATACAATGCGCCGATTACGAAACTCGAACGCTCTTTCGTTTGATGCTCGAAAGACACGTTTGCGGTTCGCATGATTGGAGAAGAAATATCCAACTTTAGGATGTTCTTTTTTTGTGCTGAAACCACGCTTGAGGTCAATATCAACACGATTACGAATAACTTGCTTATAAACTGCATATATTTTTCTTTTTGTATGAATAAATTTAGTGCAATTTCGCTTAGTTGAAACAAAAAAGAAATGACGAAAAAATTTAACATCATTTATCTCAGTTTAGCTCCAGTATTATTTGGATTAAGTTGGTTTATTTCTCGTGAACTGTTCAACCACTTCATGAAGAACAAAGGAACAATTGAGAACCCAGCTAAAGACAATTCATTCGTCTTCGCTTGCGGATTTTCTTTCCTGTACCTTTTGGTGTTTTTTATCATACGTGACCTCTATCCGAAAAAAAATAACAAGTCGTAAATACATTACAAGATCACACAACAAATTTGTCAAACAATTAAAAATTAAAGAAACATCATGACTGAGATAAACAAAGAAAAACTGAAGGCCCTTCAATTAACTATGGATAAGTTGGAAAAGACTTACGGAAAGGGTGCGGTAATGAAATTAGGCGATAGTGCTGTAGAAGCAATGGAAGTAATTCCAAGCGGATCATTGGGTCTTGACCTTGCCTTAGGCATAGGCGGATTTCCGAAAGGAAGAATCGTAGAGATCTACGGCCCGGAATCTTCGGGTAAGACAACTTTAGCCATTCACGCCATTGCTGAATGTCAAAAGTTGGGCGGTATCGCTGCCATTATCGATGCGGAGCATGCGTTCGATAAATTCTATGCTGAAGCTTTGGGTGTGGATACCCAGAACCTTTTAATCTCTCAACCGGACAACGGTGAGCAAGGTTTAGAGATTGCTGATAACCTCATTCGTTCAGGCGCCATTGACTTAATTGTCATTGACTCTGTTGCTGCATTAACTCCGCGTTCAGAGATTGAAGGAGAAATGGGCGATGCCAACGTAGGTGTGCAAGCACGTTTAATGTCGAAGGCATTGCGTAAACTTACAGGTACCATTAGCAAGACCGGATGTTGCTGCATCTTCATTAACCAATTGCGAGAAAAGATTGGTGTCATGTTCGGTAATCCTGAAACGACAACAGGTGGTAACGCCTTGAAGTTCTACGCTTCTATTCGTTTAGATATTCGTCGCTCTACTCAGTTGAAAGACGGAGAGAACGTAATTGGAAATCACACGAAAGTGAAGGTTGTAAAAAACAAAGTTGCTCCACCGTTTAGAACGGCAGAATTCGACATTATTTATGGTCAAGGAATTAGCCGTGTTGGCGAATTAATTGACATGGGTGTTGATTTGAACATTGTGAAAAAAGCAGGTTCTTGGTTCTCTTACGGTGAAACCAAATTGGGACAAGGACGCGATGCTGTGAAACAATTGCTAGACGACAATCCAGAATTAATGGCTGAAATCGAAGGCAAAGTGAAGGCAGCTCTTGCAGCGAAGACTGCTTAGTCTTATTTCACAGACAAACAAAAAGAGGAACCATCGGTTCCTCTTTTTTATTTCCACCAAAATGAAATTACTTAATGTATCTCCAGTCTTGGTTGTTCTTGATTCCTTTCAGAGAATGATAGATCAATTTGATTACTGCTTCAACATCATCTTTAGCAACCATCTCAACGGTCGTGTGCATGTAGCGCAAAGGCAGTGAAATGAGTGCGCTTGCAACGCCTGCATTGCTGTAGGCGAAAGCGTCTGTATCTGTTCCAGTGGCGCGGTATACGGCGGCACGTTGAATATCTATTTTATTCTTTTCAGCAGCATTTATTATGTGCTTTAACAAATTGTTTTGCACGGCAGGACCGTAGCTCAAAACTGGTCCTTTTCCGCAGGCTAAATCGCCGCTCATGATTTTGCTCATCATTGGAGTTTGCGTGTCGTGACAAACGTCTGTAACAATCGCAACATCCGGATTAATGCGATGCGCAATCATTTCAGCGCCGCGCAATCCAATTTCTTCTTGAACAGAGTTCGTGAAGTATACACCGAACGGAAGTTTGTCTTTGTTCTCTTTTAACATACGCGCAACTTCGGCAATCATGAATCCTCCAATGCGGTTGTCTAACGCGCGTCCTAAGTAGTAGCGATCGTTCAGCACCATGAACTCATCTTCGAAGGTGGCAACGCAACCCACGTGAATGCCTAGTCCTTCTACTTCGTCTTTTGTTCTAGCGCCTACATCTAAGAAAATATTTTTCATGGAAGGAGCTTCCTCTTTCTCTTGGCGAACATGAATCGCCGGCCATCCGAATACGCCTTTCACCAATCCTTTTGCAGTTTGAATATTTACACGCATGGAAGGGGCAATCATGTGATCGCTTCCGCCGTTTCTGCGCAAGTATATAAATCCATCTGGAGTAATGTAATGCACGAACCACGCGATTTCGTCGGCGTGTGCTTCTACAACAACTTTGTAAGGAGCATCTGGATTAATTACACCAACCACGGTTCCGTAGGTGTCTACGATGTGGGTGTCGATATACGGACGAATATAGTCTAACCACATTTGCTGTCCAGGCGTTTCGAATCCGGTTGGAGCAATGTTGTTAATGTATTTCTCTAGGAACTCGTGACTATTTGCGTTCAGGATGCTCTTCGATTTTTTTGTAGCGGGTGCTTTCGTTTTCTTTGCCATTGCAATTATTTGTTAATCAAAAGTAAAGACATAAACATCCTGTGGACGTATATCAAGAAAATAGTTTGAACAATACCGCGGTGAACAAATCGCGCACGCGTGAATTGAAGCAAACGGCAGACGGTTCGTTCACGTTGTTTATTCCGGAAGTGGAAGAGACGTATCACAGCACGCACGGCGCGGTGCAAGAATCCATGCATGTGTTTATTGAAAGCGGATTGAAGGCGTGCGGCAAAGAAGTGATTCGCATTTTGGAAGTCGGCTTGGGAACAGGATTGAACGCTCTGTTAACCCTTCAACATGCAACAAAAAAAATCAAATATTGCGCATTGGAGCCTTATCCGTTGTCGAAAGAAATATTGAATGAATTAGCCGCGAGTCGATCAGATCAATTCGAAATGAAATTTCATGATTCGAAAGCAGAAGAAGTGATTTCATTTCGCGAGAATTTTTTATTTGTTCGAATGGAAGTGGGGTTGGAAGAATTTCAATCGGAAGATAAATTCGATATCATTTATTTCGACGCCTTTGGTCCTCGCGTAGAGCCAGGCTTATGGACGCTAGAGCGCATGCAGCAATGTTTCGACCTGTTGAATGAAGGCGGCATCTTCGTCACGTATTGCGCGAAAGGCGAAGTCCGACGAAATCTTCAATCAGCGGGGTTTGTGGTGGAAAGGTTGGCGGGGCCGCCGGGCAAGCGCGAGATGCTTAGAGGGGTGAAACCACATTTAATTGATTCTGATTTCCCAACCTTTCAAATGGATAACTAACTTAGCAACAACAAATAACCCAGGTACTCTAATTTAAAACGTTACAGTTAAGGGGAAGTTTACCGTAAGATTATACCTTTAAATTAAATTGTAAAATAATGTCGGTTGGTATTTTTATTTATGATAATGATTTTGATAGACTAACTATTTCTGATGGTGCCGTTTTAGTCAATGAACTAAATGGATTACCATGCAAAAAATTAACTTATATTCCTAAGCTACCATGGTTAAATGCAAGTAGTGTTAAATGCGGAGTAAATGAATCAAATTATCTCTTAAATGTATCAGTTGGAAAGTTAAGCAGTAAACTAATCCAACAACTTCAAGAAATTAAAATTGGAGAATGTAAATCCTTATGGGATTTACATGTAATTCAAGAAAGCTCGAAATATAAAATTTGTGTCCAATCGATTATCAAGCATTTATCTAGATTCAACAATGATGTCGCAAGCATGACTCAACATAGTCTATACTTTTGTGACATGTCACTATGGAATAATACATTCAATAAACATGATAATGAGTACTTAGGAATGCATCTTGACAGTTATGAAAGACAAATGTTAAACGATAGGAATAAATCTCGAAACCGCATTTGTATTAATCTGGGTCTCCAGTCCCGTTTTTTACTATTCTATCGCACATCTATTATGGAAATGGCAAGACAAATTAACAATACTTCCGACAACCAAAATATAAATGAAATTTATGAGAAATATATGAGTTTAAATATTAAAGAACCTATTTATAGAATAGAAGTAAAACCTTTCGAATATTACATTGCTCCCACTGAATCTATTGTTCACGATGGCTCTAATTGGCCATCAACTTCACCCGATATTAACTTGGTTTTCCGTGGAAATTTTTTTTATAAAAAAACGAGTATATTTACAAAAATGTTCAATATAATAAGATTAAAATGAAAAGAATATTCCGAACTGTTTTTGTATACGCATCATTAATTTTTAATAATTCAAAAGTTGTTGCAAAAAACGAAAACACGGTTATTGATAAAGCAAAATTTATTCAACAACGAATTTTTCAAGAATACAAGAATGACAATGATTCAAATATGTTACTCTCGTACATAAATAAACGTCATGATCTAAATAAAATAGAAAAAGAAGTTTCAGATAGAATGGAGGGTGCAAATTGGTATAATTGGAACAACTGGTACACTTGGTCTAATTGGGATACTTGGAATACTTGGTATACCTGGAATACCTGGAGTACATGGCACACATGGCACAATTGGGTGAATTGGTTTAACTGGACAAATTATTGAGTTTTGAATAAAAATCTTGGCCCTCTTGACCTTCTTATTTTTCAATCTACCTCATTCTGCAATTTAGACTGTAAATATTGTTATTTACCGAATCGGGCACTAAATTCAAAGATAGATATTGAAATAATAGAAAGAACACTTATTAATGTTATTGAAAGTGGAATAATTAAGGATTCCTTTAGTATCGTCTGGCATGCTGGAGAACCCATGGTTATAGGTGTTGATTTTTACAGAAAGGTCAATGATCTCATAAAAAAAATTATCCCAAAAAACATTACTGTTAATCAACACATTCAGACCAACGCTACGCTCATAAATGATGATTGGTGTGACTTTTTTAAAGAGTCTAATATGAGGGTTGGTATTAGTGTAGATGGGCCCAAACACATTAATGATAGAAATCGCCTTGATCTAAGAAAACGTGGTACTTTTGATAGAGTTGTAAAAGGAATTCAATACTTAGAAAAGCATAATATAGAATACAGCGCGATTGCTGTGCTTACTAATTATTCGTTAAGTTACCCTGCTGAAATTTACAATTTTTTTGCATCGCTAAAGGGCTTGAGATCTGTTGGTTTTAATGTAGACGAAGAAGATGGAATTAATATAAACAGCACGATCACTGAGGATCAAAAATCAAAACTGAAAGAGTTTTGGGAAAGAATTTATGAATTTCAAATGATTGAAGAAAATTATATCCACGTGCGAGAAATTTTTGGTTTTAATGAATTTTTTCTTCGATCAGACTTCAATAGAAAAAAACTTTTATCCAATCACATGCTTCAGCCATTGGGCATAATTACAGTTGATACTAATGGAGACTTTACTACTTTTTCTCCTGAGTTAATCGGAATGGATGATAAGACATATGATGATTTTAATTTTGGGAACATTAAGCAAAATTTATTCAAGGATATTGACAAGAATAAAAAATTCCAAAGAGTTTTTAATGAAATCGTGCAAGGGATCAAAAAATGTAAAATCGAATGTAAGTACTATCAATTTTGTGGTGGTGGAGCTCCAAGTAATAAATTGTATGAAAACGGATCATTTAACTCTACTGAAACAAACTTTTGCAAATTTACCAAGCAGGTTCAGGTAGATGCATTTCTTGATGTATTAGAAAGAAATTTATCGCACTAAATAGTTGTCAATTTATGTTTTTTAGAAAAAAAAAACCGGAAATATTAGTTATTCAAGATTTTATAAGTCCTAACGATATTTTGTCTATTCTCGATTTTTTGAAAAATAATCAATTTTCAAGAGCCCGTCAAAGTCAATTTGGAAGAAATAATTTTGAGCTTTTCACAGAAGATGAAAACGTATCAAATATATTATACAAAAAGGGTGAAAAATCTTTTAAATTGCTCGAAAGACCAGATATTCTTGAATTTTATTGTTATGAGAAGGGTGATTTTTTGACAGCTCACTCTGATAAACCAACAAAATTTATCTCAAATCAGGATTCGAATTATACAGCCATCATCTATCTCAATGATGATTTTATTGGTGGGGAAACTTATTTCACAGATAAAAAAGAATCAATTAATCCTAAAGCTGGTAGTCTTTTACTCTTTCAGCATCATCTAAGGCATGAAGGAAAAGCTGTCGAATTGGGCACAAAGTATATCTTTCGTGCTAACTGGAAAATAAAATAATTCTACACTTCACAATATGGCCTCATCAACATTTTTTAAAAGATAGAATGAAATTGTTCCTAGATTGGTGAGCGTGAAACTTCTGCAATAAATTGCTTAAAACAGCATCTGTAAAAAAATCGCGTTTTAGTGGATAAATGTGCCCGATAGCTATCGAGAATGTGCTTCGAATCAAGCTCACATAAGGTAGATAGTATAGTGCTCCGTTCCCGATAGCTATTGGGACGCCAACTTCTTTTAGTTGCAGACCATGAAAGGTAATACGAATGACATCTCTGAACAGATAGTTTTATGAGGTTTGACAGATCTCCCTAGGCTGAAATTTGAGATTCAAATGTTTATTCCTAAGTTTGGTTAATTCAATCTATCACTATGACAACGACAGCAATAAAGAAACAAGTTGATAATTATCTGCCACTTCTATCAGCCAGACAGCAGTCTCTAGTGTTAGAAATGATTAAAAGTTTTTTGGATGTTGACAGCGACACCAAAAGAATAACTCGTAAACAATACAACAAGGAATTAGATGAGGCAGTAGCACGTGTTGAGAATGGAAATTTTGTTTCTCATAAAGATGCTGTTAAGGAATTATCTAATTGGTAAAATCATTTGTAGTTTTTAGTTACAGAGTTACTTATCAAATCAAAATAGATAATAAAGAAATCAGGGTTTTAAGAGTCCGACATACAAGTAGAGAACCTTTAGGTTACTAATCGGTGCTGCCGTGACATGTAATCCGGGTTGAAATATCTTTTGACTCTGGGTAAGAGAAGATTTACTTCCCCATCTCCAAAGCAAACACCAACGGCATTTTATTTCCGAAGTGCTTCACACGAAATTTTCCAGATTCGAATTCTGCGGAATGCTTGAAGCAGTTGTAGGGAGAATAATTGAATTCTTGAAATTGCGTGAGCTGAAGTCCTTGTCCAAGAAGCGAGGTAAGGACTTCGCTGGTGGAATGATTCCAAAAGGCACACGTGATTTCAATGTCAGAAGTGGGGTCGGCGTAAGTGCCGGTGCTGGTTTCGATATCCGGTCCGGCATTGAAATAATTGTATCCCAACGTTTGAAAGTCATTGTCGAACATCCACATCACCGGATGAAATTCAGCAAAAATAAATTTACCTCCAGGCTTCAAGAAATGAGAAACAATTTCAGCCCAACGATCCAAATCGGGCAACCAGCCTATGGTTCCGTAACTGGTGAATACAATGTCGAATTTTTTGTCTAAATGATTTTTCAAATCATACACGTCGCAACAAATAAATTCAGCGTCGAGCTGAAGCTTTTCATTCAACACTTCCGCTTGATCAATGGCAGCGTCTGAAAGATCTACTCCTGTTACTTCAGCGCCCATGCGGGCAAGCGAGAGCGAGTCTTGTCCGAAATGACATTGCAAATGCAATATAGATTTCCCTCGAATGTCGCCAAGCAAATTCAATTCAATTTCATTCAACGAAGATTTTCCATTCAGAAATTCTTCCACAAAATAAAATTCAGATTGCACGTGAACAGGCACTCTCTTGTTCCAAGAGTCCTTATTCATTTTCACATAGTCGAAGTTTTCCATTAGCCAATTCTTTTGACAACGCTCGCATTTATTTTTTCATAGAATTGGTGCGGATGCTGCGTGCGCCAATTCACTTCATTCAAATTTCCACCCGAAACAAAATACTGATCGATATACGCTTTCGAAAAATCCTCTAACACGTGATCGCGGAAATTCACCAAGGCAATCCACCCGTCTTCGTCGTTCACATCTTCAAACCATTCTTCGTAATAACAATCGTCGCTGGTGTGGAAGTTCAACACATTTTCACCAATGAAAATGAATTTCGTTATTCCTTCGTTAATCAAATGATCGGCGAACTCGCGCTTCAAAAACATAATGTCGTTGTACAACAAATCGTTCCACTCGCCAATCAATTCAACAATGGCATAGCCTTCACCGTAGTGTGCGAATAGGAGTTTCACAAAAAGCGTCTGACTGCCAATGTTGTCCCATTGCGGATGAATATAAAAATCGTAAATCTTGTTGCTGAATTCGAATTCGGAATACTCCTGATTGAAAAACGGTGAAAGCTCATCCTCTTCCGCGCAATACAATCCTCTCCAATTGTAATAAGGTTCTAACGTGTGCATGTTACTTTTTCAATGAATCAACGGCGAATCTAACGCTTCCCTCTTTCAACAAGAGAGCTTTCGCTTCTTCTGCATTCAACCCCGTTTCTTCCATGACCATGCGCGTTCCGCGATCAACCAATTTGTAGTTGGAAAGCTGCATGTCAACCATCTTATTTCCCTTTACATGTCCGAGTTGAATGAAGGTGCAAGTGGTAAGCATGTTCAATACGAGCTTCTGTGCGGTTCCACTTTTCAAGCGCGTGCTTCCGGTTACGAATTCTGGACCCACCAACACTTCAACAGGAAATTTCGAAACAGCAGCAACAGCAGATCCTGCATTGCAAACCACGCATCCGGTGGATATGCCTTCTTCGTTGCATTTCTTCAACGCACCAATAACGTAGGGCGTTCTTCCCGACGCAGCAATTCCAACTACCACATCGTTTTTATTTATGTTGAAAGTCTGGAGGTCTTTCCAGCCTTGTTCTTCATCGTCTTCTGCAAATTCAACGGCTTTGCGAATGGCGCCATCTCCTCCAGCAATAATTCCTATTACCCGTCCGAAGTCTACTCCGAACGTAGGCGGACATTCAGAAGCGTCTACAATACCCAACCTTCCGCTGGTGCCGGCCCCCATGTAAAACAATCTTCCGCCAACTTTCATTTTAGAAACAATTTCCTCAACTAATTTTTCAATTTGAGGAAGCGCAAGGGCTACTGCAATAGGGACAGAGCGGTCCTCTTCATTCATTCCGGACAATAATTCGGAAATGCTTTTGTTTTCGAGGTTATTGTGGTTACTCGAAGATTCGGTTGTTGACATGGTAAATGTTTTTCACAACGAAGGTAAGAAAGGTGTTCACAACCCGTTTCATTTAGAATTAAATCTTAGTGAGTGATTGTTTATTTTCGAAAGAGTAAAATGCAAATTTATATGAAGAAAATTCTTGGATTAATGTTGGTGCTTTTCACTTCGGTGACGGCCTTCACACAAACAGACTCTACTATTACTGGCGATGTAGATGTGGCGGCAAATGCAACGAAAATGCTAAGTGCGGAGCACGAATATGTAACAGGAAATATGCGTGGGGCTCTCACGATTTTTCGTGAAGTGTTAGCGAATGATCCAAGGAACTACAAGGCCCAATTGGGTGAAGCGGAATGTTACTACAACTTGAAAAAATATCCGGACGCATTCAAATCATTGGATAAAGCAACGAAAATTAAAGCTGGTGAAGAAAGGAAGGAGTTGATCTTGTTTTATGCCAAGTGTTATCATAGAACAGGAGAATTGGACAAGGCCATTGAAAAATACAACGCCTATTTGAAATTGGAAAAACCCAAATCTTATGAAGCGGAAGAGGCAACTAAGTACATTCGTGAATGCGAATTCGCAAAGCGAAAAATTGAGAAGCCCGCAGATGTTACGATTACAAATTTGGGTGGAGCTATTAATTCACGTCTAGAAGAGTATGCGCCAAGTATTACAGCAGATGGAAAAATGATAGTGTTCACTTCGCGTCGCGACAATACCACTTCACCACCTGAGCGCATGGGAAAGAACCTAGATGAAAAAGGAGACTATAAGTTTTATGAAGATATCTATTTCAGTGTTATTGATTCTGTAACCGGTGAATGGAGCGATTGCGAGCAGTTACCAGGTTATGTGAATACAAATTTTCACGATGCGGTTTTGAGCATTGTTCCTGATGGATCTATGATCTATGTTTATAAGAACGATGGAGATAATGCCGGAGATATTTTCTTCTCGAAAAAAGGAGAAACGAAGTGGCGCGAAGCCGAGCGCTTGCCGAAGAGCATTAACTCGACGTATTTTGAAGGTAGTGTTTCTCAAACGGCCGATGGTTCGAGGTTGTACTTCATCAGTGAACGTCAGACAGGTCTCGGACGTGGTGATATTTACTATTCTGAAAAGTCAGGTTCTGGTTGGGGAAAACCAACGAATATGGGTCCGGTAATTAATACGCCGTATGATGAGAAATTTGTATTTATTCATCCGAATGGAAAGACCTTGTTCTTCGCATCTGAAGGACATCTAGGCATGGGCAGTTACGACATCTTTAAAACGGAATTCGTAAATGGCGTTTGGTCGAAGCCAGTGAATTTGGGATATCCGATTAATACGGTAAACGAAGAGTCTACTTTTTCGCTTACTGCTGACAACAAAACCATGTTCATAGCTGCCGAGTACCGAGATTCTTACGGTGACCGGGATATTTATAAAGTTGATATTTCACGTTACGCATTAATGAGCGAGGGTTATGAAAAAAGTGTATATGCTCAATTAATTGCTATTGTCGTGGATGCTAACGGAAAACCAAATAAAGGTGTTAAGATTAAAGTGGAAGATTTAGATTCCGGTGAAATTCAAAATGGAGAAACGGATAAAGCTGGATATTGCCGCGTGAATGTTCGAGGTGGAAAAAGCTACAAAGTAACAGCAGAGAAAGATGAGAAGAAATTCTCAGAGGAAGTGAAGATTGAAATGAAGAACAGCGGTGAGACCATTCGCAAATGGGAGATTAAACTTTAATTCCCTATTTGTTTGAACTGTGAAGTGAAGGATTTTAAATCCTTCCACCAAGAATAATCTTTTGCGTAGATGGCGTTCATTTGTTGGACGCCATCTTCGTTTAGTACAACGGCGTTTTTATTCGGAGTCAAAACTCCAGATTTTATTTTTGGAAGTTGACTTGCAAATTCGGCGCTTACTTTTCCGTATCCCACCCACGATTTTTTCCCAACAAAAACATTTAACGCATTGCTGAAAGCTGACATTGGTTTTGAAGTGAATAGAACAGTTGGAAAAAGAACAAGTGTAAAGAATGAACTAATGAAATCGAACGCACGCTTTTGACGTTTGTTCAACGTGTTCGAAATGGAGTTTACTGTAACGAAGAAACCCTCTGTAGCGCTTTGTATATGCTGACTTCCAATGATGAATAAACTTTCGGGTGGGGCAATTTTAAATTCAAGTTGAAGGGAAGAGAGCGTGCCCATTTCTGAAATAATTTCACTGCTGCTTAAGTCTTTCGCACAGAAAATAACTTCCTGAATTTTGTGAATGCGAACATATTCAAACAACGAAAGGCTTTTTGATTTTTCTGAATTCATTTGCTCAAAAGAAGCAATCGGATAATCGATCTGATGTAAAAAAGTTTGAACGCGAGTTCCTTCTTTCATAGATCCAATAAGTAAAATCCGCTTCTTCGGATTGCCTTGCCAGTTCCATTTTCCAGAAATAATTTTGCTGAACACCGCGTGTATCATAGGAAGCGAAACAATAGCAAACAAAGCGCTCAAAAGAATTACAATGCGCGAAAAGCGAATGGTTTCAGGAAGAAGCGAGTAAATAAGCAGCGTAATTATTGAAACCAAAAGAACGGGCTTTAGCGTACGTTGCGGAAAGACGGGTTTGTCGTAGGCGCCGTTCAACCAATTTCCAATTAAGGTAAATGCAGTTATTACACTTGCCGTAATGAGCATGAGTGAGCCATCGAAATTTTTCGATTGCCATTGCGAATAGTGATCGGCGAAGGTGTAGATACCCAAGCTCAGAACTGCAGCATCTGCAAGGGGCAGAAGGCTCGCCGTAACAACACGAGATACAATGGAAACCGAAGCGCGCATCCAAACCGCAAGTTGAATAAAGAACGAAAACCATTTCGCATGTGAAGCAGAGAAGTGCTTGCGCGCAAAGATGATCATGGCATTGTAAAACACGTAGACATAATTCAAACTGCCTTTCTTCGTGCTTTCTCCTTTGTAGTGAATAATGCTGGTTTCAGGAAAATAATAATTCTTCCATCCGCCTTGAATGATGCGCCAACTCAGATCAATGTCTTCTCCATACATGAAGAACGCTTCATCAAGCAATCCCACTTGGTCCAAAGCGGTCTTACGCATGAACATAAATGCTCCAGCGAGAATTTCAATCTCGCATGTTTCATCGTAACTGAGATGACCTAAATAATACCGATTGAATTTTTTACTTTTCGGAAACAACTTTGAAATTCCAAAAATTTTGTAGAAGCTGGTTTCTGGGGTAGGAAGTCCGCGTTTCGATTCCGGAAGTAAAATACCTTTTCCGTCTACCATGGGAACACCCAATCCGCCTGCTTCCGGATGTTCATCCATGAAGTCAAGCACTTTCGAAAACGTATCTTCCTTCACCACGGTATCTGGATTCAACAAAAGAATATACTCACCTCTGGCAATGCGCATGCCTTGGTTGTTGGCTTTCGAAAAACCTGTGTTGTCTTTGTTCGCAATGAGATTCACCCAAGGGAATTTCTCTTCCACCATTTCGTTCGAACCATCTACGCTGTTGTTGTCTACCACAATCACTTCAACTTCAATTCCGCGCATAGCAGCGTAAACAGAAGCGAGGCATTGTTCAAGGAAATACTTGACGTTGTAGTTTACAATGATGACGGTTAAACGCATGGGACGGCAATTTACTATCTTTTAACGAATTCTTCAGTCATTTCGTGTGGGTAATGAATACATTTACTTCCATGAAATATATTTTAGGATTTGTCTTGGTTTTAGTGAGCTTTCTCCAGGTTTTCGCCCAGGATACATTGAAACCGAAAGAGCTGCCATTTAAAATTTCTGAAATTAAGAAGTTAGACGCCGAAGAATTGCTCGATAAGAAGGAAGGAACCTTTGTAACCGGAGTCCCAGATTTCAGTGTAGATCCCCTGAATGGATTCGGCTACGGGATAGAGGGGTCGCTTATTTTCAATGGTAAAAAATCGAATCCGTTTTTTGAATACACACCCTACGATAAGAAAATTGACATGGTGCTTTTCAATACTTCACGTCAGCAACGCGAATTTATTTTGACCTATGATCAGCCTTATCTCTTTCATTCCAAGTGGCGTCTTCGCGGTGAAATTGGGTATGAGAAGAATCCGAATTTGTTGTACTTCGGGTTGGATAAAAGTTCTCTACAAACACTTTCACAACTTTCAGCGAAAGATGGAATTCCTTCCAACAATGCAAGCGACAACTATACGACTTATGAGAATGCTCTGGGAGCAAACGCGAATTTTAATACCTACACGAAAGAAGAATACATTTTTAATGTGAGTGGAGAATACGCCTTGCTAGACTCTCGCATGCGCATTCTGGCTGGCTTTGAGGTTGCGAAGTTGAACATTACAACCAATCAAAGTGAGCCATCGCGCATTCGATTAGATGCGTTGAATAATCAGATGCTCGGCGTTGGGAAGTCGCTGGTTACTTTTCTTCAGCTTGGAATTGTCTACGACACGCGCGACTTCGAACCCGATCCGAACCGAGGCGTTTTCGCTGAAATCACGGAGGAATATGGAAGTCATGCGATAGGTTCAGATTACAACATGCACAAGCTATTCGGACAAGTGAAGTTGTACAAGCGAATTCTTCCAAACACTTTCAAAAAGGTAGTTTGGGCGAACAGAGCAGGTATGGGCTACACCTTTGGTAGTTCTCCATTTTTCGAATATCAAGACGAGTGGAGTTCAGAAGGAAGCATTGAAGGATTGGGCGGAGCCAATACGTTGCGCGGATACAAACAAAGTAGATTTTTAGATCGAGGAATGTACTTCGTGAATTCGGAATTGCGTGTGCGTTTGTTTGAACGTATGATAGCAAAGCAAAATGTGGGATTCGGATTGGTTCCATTCTTAGATGCTGGCAGCGTATTCAATACCGTTGATGATCTTACTGCAAAAGGAAGTCTGCGTTATTCTTACGGAATGGGCGCGCGAATTATTTGGAACCAGAGTACCATCTTGCGTTTCGACTTGGCACATTCAAAAGAAGATCAACAATTCTTCTTTACGTTTGATCACGCGTTTTAATGATTGGCTTTTCCGTAAGGAACGCGTTGCTGCAAACTTCTTCCCAAAGTAATCTCATCGGTGTATTCCAACTCTGCGCCCACGGCAATGCCTCGCGCAATAGAAGTAATTTCGATTGGAAGAGCTTGTAATTTTTTTGAAATATAAAACGCCGTTGTTTCTCCTTCCATGGTTGCGTTGAAAGCGAAGATGATTTCAGATACTTGATCACGTTCGCATCGTTCCACTAAACTTTGAACCGTTAAGTCTGAAGGTCCTATTCCATCCATAGGAGAGATAAGTCCGCCTAGCACATGGTACAATCCGTGAAACTGTGATGTACCCTCCACCGCCATCACATCGCGAATATCTGCTACCACGCATACCGTTTGTTTGTCTCTTCGGTCATTGGCGCAAATTCCGCAAAGGTTATCGTCTGAAAGATTGTGGCAATTCGAGCAAAACTGAACATGTTGTTTCATGAGTTGAAACGCAGAAGAAAAGCGTTCCACTTCATCGTTCGATCTGCGAAGAAGATCCAGGACCAGACGAAGCGCTGTCTTGCGACCAATACCTGGTAACGAAGACATTTGATCAACGGCAGCTTCTATCCATTTCGAACTTGAACTCATAGCAGCGAAATTACATGCTGTTGTTCGAAACCTTTTCAATAAACAAAAAGACTTTTCAAAAAAATGAATTAATTGCAAAGAAAAACGCGCATGTCTCCTCTTGTAATTGCTTGTGTTCTTATTGTGTACTTCATTGCTCTTTTTGCAGTGGCTGTTGTGACTTCGAAAAAAGCCGACAACGCCTCTTTCTTCAAAGCGAATAAAAGTGCGTCTTGGGTGTTGGTAGCCTTCGGAATGATAGGTACGTCGCTTTCAGGAGTCACTTTTGTTTCTGTCCCAGGAACGGTGAGTATTGTGGGTATGCAGTACTTCACGATGGCACTCGGATTTTTTGCGGGATATTTTGTCGTGGCTTTTGTTCTCTTGCCGCTCTATTACAAATTGAATTTAACTTCCATCTACTCGTATTTGGAACAACGGTTTGGTTCTCCTTCTTACGAATTAGGAGCTTTGTTTTTTATTCTTTCGCGAACAGTCGGTGCTTCGTTGCGTTTGTTCCTTGTGGTGAATGTGATTCAGTTTTTAATCATGGATGCGCTCGGAGTTCCTTTTGCTGTGACTGCTGGAATTACATTGCTCATGATTTTGGCGTACACCTACAACGGTGGAGTGAAGACGATTGTGTGGACAGACACCCTTCAAACCTTTTTCATGTTGTCGGCCTTGGTGGGTTGTGTGATTTATATTTTGAATCAGCTCGGCGGATGGGATGCCGCATGGCAAGCCATATCTAGCACGAAGGCGACAAGCGGATTGGATTTGGCCTATGTGTTCAACGGCGATGTTCTGCACAAGAAGTATTTCTTGAAACAGTTTTTGGGAGGGGCATTCATTACGATTGCCATGACCGGATTGGATCAAGAGATGATGCAGAAGAACATCAGTGTTTCGAATTTGAAGGACTCTCAGCGTAACATGATTTCGTTCAGTGCGGTTATGGTAATTGTAGTTGGAATGTTTCTTTTTTTAGGAGCGTTGCTCTTCGTTTACATGCAGCAATTTCAGTTGGAAAAGGCGTATGTTGGCGATGCTATTTTTCCGAATATGGTTATGCAACACATGCCTCCAATTATGGGATTGTTGTTTATTGTAGGATTGGTGAGTGCGCTGTTTCCCTCGGCAGATGGGGCTATTACGGCGTTAACGGCATCTTTTTGCATTGACTTACTTCGCTTTTCGAAAATGGAAAAGAGTGAAGAAGAGAAGGCAAAAATTCGCAAGCGCGTGCATTTGTCGTTTACGGTTTTGTTCTTTTTCATTGTGTTGTATTTCCGTTGGTTGAATGAAAAGACAATCGTAGATCTGCTCATGGATTTAGCCGGATACACCTACGGACCGTTGTTGGGACTGTTTGCTTTCGGAATACTTACGCATCGCGCATTGATAGGCAGCAAATGGAATGTTGTTTTGATTTGTTTGCTTTCTCCGGTGCTGACTTATTTGCTTGCACTGAACAGTAAGGCGTGGTTCTTCGGTTACGAAATGGGAGCGGAGAATCTTATTGTAAATGGTGCAATAACGTTCGCCTTACTTTATTTGCGAAGCAGATCGCGTCAAAATCTTGCGTAGCATCTTTCGCTAGAATCTTGTGAAACATCTTTCGACAGAATCTTCGATTAGATACATTTGAAATAATCGAACGGCTCTTTGCAGTCTTCGCATTTGTAAAGCGATTTGCAAGCGGTGCTACCGAATTGTGAAACCATGGATGTGTTCGAAGATTTGCAACGCGGGCAGCGCACATCGCGCAGTTTACCCATAAGAAGATTTTTATCTGCGCTGCCCTTTTGAGGTGGCGCAATGCCATATTCTTCCAACTTAACACGCGCTTCTTCGGTCATCCAATCAGTGGTCCACGCAGGAGAAAGAATCGTCTTCACATCGAAATTTTCAACATGCATTTCCACCAACATTTCGCGAACGTCTTGCTCTATGGCATGCATAGCCGGACAACCCGAATAGGTAGGTGTAATGAACACAATAACTTTGTTGTCTTCAAGCTGAACATCGCGAACAATGCCCATTTCAACCACATTCAAGACTGGAATTTCAGGGTCTTCTACTTCTTTGAGAAACTCCCAAATTTCTTGAATCGTGTAATTCATCTTACCACTTTGAATTCGGATACGCGCGTTGCACGAATTGCAACTCACTTAACAAATGTCCCAAATGCTCTGTGTGCTTTCCTTCGCGTCCGCCTTTATGCATCCATCCTGAAACAGGCATTTGCAAAGTCGCTTCATTCAACGTCGTTTGAACATTTTCCATCCAGGTTTGATGAAGACTTTCCACATTCGGACAAATGCCAGAAGATGAAAGATCGGTATCGTTTGTATTTGGAATAAACCATTCACCGGTGTAATTCCAAATATCGTTCACTGCTTTTTGAATGCGAGCATGACTCTCTTCCGTTCCATCTCCCATGCGCAACACCCAGTCGCGACCGTGTTGCAAATGGTAGCGCACTTCTTTCACAGACTTCAATGCAAATTCTTGAAGGAAAATGTTGCTCGATTTGGAAAGTTCAATCAGATATAAGTTGTACCATTCCGAATACAAATACTGACGTGCAATGGTAAATGCGTAGTCTCCGTTTGGAAGTTCCAACGCCAAGAAATTTTTATAATCCCAAGCATCGCGAAGGAATGCCCAATCGTCTTCCGTCTTCGCGTCGCCGCTGGTTTCAGCCACATGCTTGAATAGGAGGGTGGCTTGTCCAATGTAGTCTAGCGCCATGTTGCTTAACGCAATGTCTTCTTCCAAAACAGGTCCGTGTCCGCACCATTCCGCTAGGCGTTGTCCGAGTATAAGATTGTTGTCTGCTAAATGCAGCGCTAATGCTTCTTCTTTCTTCATGATTACATGTGTCCGATTTCGTCTGGAATGTCGTAAAATGTTGGATGACGATAAACCTTGTCGTTCGCAGGATCGAATAGCGCGTCCTTGTCTGCCGGAGCAGAAGCAGTGATTGCAGTGCTTGGAACAACCCAGATGCTCACGCCTTCCATGCGGCGGGTATAGACATCGCGTGCATTTTCAATAGCCATTTTAGCATCGGTAGCATGCAAACTTCCAACGTGTTTATGCGACAATCCGCTTTTGCTGCGAATGAATATTTCCCAGAGGGGCCAGTTCGATGTGCTCATAATTTCTAATTCTTGTCACGAATTTAATCCGATTACCGCGTACAAAAATCAGTTTCCACAATAATTCTATATTTGTGAGGAAAATCATTGCACCAATACTATGTCGAATCTTTCTGTAGCCGAGTTCCAACAAGTGTTTCCCGATATCTATGAACGTGAAACTGCAGAAGCAATTTTGGAAATAGGGAAGTTGAAAAAGCTCAAGGCAGACGATTGGATGTTGGACATTGGAGATCCCATTTTATATATGCCCTTGTTGTTGAAAGGACAATTACGCGTTCTGCGAGAGGACGCGGATGGACATGAATTGCTGATCTACTATATTCGTCCAGGCGAAACCTGCGCCATGTCGCTCATTTGTTGCAGTGGGAATGCAGTGAGCAATGTTCGTGCTGTAGCTGAAGAGGATTCGGAACTGCTGCTTTTGCCCATTCAAATCATAGACGAATGGACCACGAAGTATCCTTCCTTCAAAACGTTTATTCTGAAAACCTACCAGCACAGATTTGAAGAGTTGTTGAACACCATAGATGGTATTGCCTTTCACAATCTAGATGATCGTTTGTCGCAATTTCTGAAGCAGAAATCAGAGAAGGAGGGAAGTGAATTGAAAACAACCCACCAAGAATTAGCGAATCAACTAAATTCTTCGCGCGAAGTTATTTCTCGCTTGCTGAAGCAAATGGAGCGGAAAGGAAAAATTCAAATGGGAAGAAACAAGATTACTCTTTTATAATTCTTTGAGTTACGTTTCCGTCTTTGCTTGTTATTTTAATGAAGTAAATTCCTGCTGGAAGGCTTGATAAATCAAGTGTTTTCTTTTTGTTAAGGAAGGAATCTCTCAAAACGGTTTGTCCGGAAATACTCATTACAGTCAACTCTTTTCTTCCACCTAAATCTGCATTGATTTGAATGAAAGCGTTTGTTGGATTAGGGAAGATTTCGATTTGCTTCATGAATTCATTCACACCAACGGAGCAAGGTCCTTCTGTGAAGTTGACTATACCGTGATAATAAATGGCTTCGCAAGGATTGTTGTACGTTACGCTGTCGCAACCGCATACCGGTGCATAGATGGCAGCGCAATCAAGAACATTATTAATGAGCGTGGAATCAACGCATGTCCCCGATGATCCACAATTGATTAGACAATCTTCAAGCGTGCTGTAAAAGGAAGCCGAGTAGTCGATGTTGCCTGCAATGTAGCCACATCCGCTATATCCCGAGCAAGAGGTGCCATTCGAAGCGAAGCCAAGAAACATCTGACAAAGTCCGAAGTTTAGTCCACTGACATTGCTGCAAAGAGGGGCCTGCTCAATGCATGCTCCATCTGTATATGTCAGAACTCCCCCGTAATTTACGGCTTCACAAGCATTGACATAAGTGATGTTGTTACATCCGCAAACGGGTAAAAAAAGTGTCGGACAAATCGCATTTAAATCAATAAGAGTGGAATCAATACATTCAATAAACACTGTTGTATCTTGAAGGCAAGAAGCGTTGCAGGCATATGTTGAAGTGAAGAATCCAAGCGAGTAATCGATTCCATCAGTACCGATGTATCCGCATCCGCTTAACGAGACGCAACCACTATCAGTCATAGCAATACCCAAAGCCATGTCGCACATTCCGAAATCGACTCCTGTTGGAATGGGAAGGCAAGTCAGTCCGGTGCACTCTCCATCAGTCCATGAAGTTACTCCGCCGTAATTCGTTGCCTCGCAAGTGTTGCTGTATGTGTTACCGTCGCAACCGCATACAGGTGCCCAAATGGCAGGACACATAACGTTCAGGTTAATGAGTGTGGCATCAATACATTGAGCAGAACTTACGAGAGATCCTAGGGCAAAGAAGAATAGGAGAATATGTTTCATACAGCTTAGAGGAATATTTGTGTAAAAAGGTTGTTTGATTGAAAAATAAAAGCCCTTTCGGGCTTTTAAATATTAGTCTTCTTCTTCATCAGATTCATTCGGTTCTTCCGCATCATCTGAAGTTTCATTGTCGTCCTCTTCATCCTCTTCGGCAGAATCATCATCTGATTTGAATCCATCAAGATCATTTAAATTCAAGCCGTCGTCGTGCCCTTCCTCTTCAACGACCTTCATGTTCTTGTCAATCTTGAACAAGTAAATCGTGTCTTCGGTACGAATCTCAAGCGCTTTAATAAAAGCACCTTTTGGTGTGGTAAAAGATACCAGATGTTCATTTTCAAACCCATTCGGATAAGCAGCTTGAATTAAAGCTGCGTGTTCATCTGTGATGTTGTTGTAATCTTTAATAACGCGTTTCATAATTCTATAAAAACTCTTAGTGATTTAATAGCCAAGCAAAAATAAGAGGAGCAACGATGGTTGCGTCACTTTCAATAATAAATTTAGGAGTGTTAATGTCTAGTTTACCCCAAGTAATTTTTTCGTTTGGAACCGCTCCGCTGTATGAACCGTAACTGGTGGTACTGTCTGAAATTTGACAGAAATATCCCCAGAAAGGAATGTCGTGCATTTCCATATCTTGGTATAGCATTGGAACTACGCAAATAGGGAAGTCACCCGCAATACCTCCACCAATCTGGAAGAATCCAACGCCTTTTCCACCTGAATTTTTTGTGTACCAATCGGCTAACCACATCATGTATTCAATTCCGCTTTTCATGGTTGTCGGCTGAATTTCACCCTTGATGCAATAGCTCGCGAAAATATTTCCCATGGTACTGTCTTCCCATCCTGGACAAATGATTGGAAGGTTGGCCTCTGCAGCAGCAATCATCCAAGAGTTCTTCGGGTCAATTTGATAGTATTGCTCCAACACTCCGCTCAATATCATTTTATACATGAACTCATGCGGGAAATAACGCTCGCCTTTTGCTTGCGCATCTGCCCAAAGTGCATGAATGTGTTTTTGCAATCTTCTGAATGCTTCTTCTTCCGGAATGCAAGTGTCAGTAACACGATTCAATCCGCGCTCCAACAAACCCCATTCTTCTTGCGGAGTTAAATCTCTATAGTTCGGTACACGCTCGTAATGATCGTGAGCAACCAAATTCATAAGGTCTTCTTCAAGGTTCGCACCTGTGCAAGAGATGATATCCACTTTTCCAGCGCGAATCATTTCGGCCAATGAAATTCCAAGCTCTGCAGTTGACATAGCTCCTGCAAGCGTAATCATCATTTTGCCACCTTCTGTTAAGTGTGCTTCGTAACCTTTGGCTGCGTCAACCAAAGCCGCAGAGTTGAAGTGCAAATAATTGCTCTCCATGAACTCACGCATTGTAGAATATTTTCCCATAGTGTTTGCGAAATTCGAACATCAATTCGAATTTTCAATAAAAAAGTTTATGAATTTTTTTAGGTTTGAAATGTTGAAAGAAAAATGCAATTTATATGATAGCCTTTTCAGTGCGCTCATTTACCAATTTCACAATGTGACGAATGGTGCGACGCTTAATGATTCGCTCCAAATCTTTGTCGGTACCTTCGTTGACGAGGTATTGAAATTTGAATTTCACAAGTTCACTGGTTACCGCAAAGACTTTTAAATTGTATGACCCAGGTTTGATGTTCGATTGAAATTCCTTCATTCCCTCAACAATCTCGCTTTCGAAAGCTACAACGTCATTAATTGCGAGAATGTCAATCTCGAAATCGAGACTGGTTTTCTTAATTTCTCTTCGTGTATAGTTTACAATATCTGAACTGAAAACAACACTGTTCGGAATGTAAATAAGATCATCATCTTCGTTAATGATATGCACACTTGAAAGCGTAATGTCTTGAATTTTCCCTTTGTGAAGACCAATAGATACCTCGTCGCCAATATTCACCACACGCGCAAAGGTCATGTACATTCCGTTAATGAAATTCGAAATGTAATCTTTCGCAATTAAGACAATTGCTGCTGCAAGGAGTGACAGAGTGGTCAACGCTTTTTCAAGAGAAATATTTAAAACAGCCAACAGTAAAAGCCCTGCATAAAGCGCGTATAGAACGGTTTTAATGTGTCCTATTCCGTAAAGAAAATTATCTCGTTTTCCAACCAATTCGGATCGGTAGAAAAGCACCACAATCTGATGAATGATATCAGTTATTAAAACCGTAATTACAATTCGGAAGACAGACTCTGCCATGTAGGCCACGTAAGAAAATTGCTTTACAAAATCGAGAATGCCATTCTTATAGGTAAACGCCGATATTATTAATATCAGAACAACAATAAGATGAATGCCGGAGTTTCTTTTAATCATTGTAATATCCTAAAATTTCTAAGATGTCTTTTGGTTTTTGCTCGGGAGCGAATTCTTTGTATTTGATCTTTCCCTTTGCGTCTCTATCTATTAAAATATGCCTTGGCTGAGGGACAAGACAATGGTGAATACCTCCAAAACCACCGAGGGTATCTTGATAAGCGCCTGTATTGAAAAATCCAATGTATTGGTCTTGATCAGGATAAAATCTCGGCAAGTAGATAGCATTGGTGTGCTGCTCAGAATTGTAATAGTCGTCTGAATCGCACGTCAATCCACCCAAGAACACACGCTCATACACTTCGTCCCAATTGTTGAGAGGCAGCATGATGAATTTTTTGTTAATCGCCCAGGTATCGGGCAATGTAGTCATGAATGAAGAGTCAATCATGTTCCACTTTTCACGATCGTTTTGTTCTTTCTGATAAAGAATTTTATAGATTGCTCCCCCACTTTCTCCAACAGTGAATGATCCGAATTCAGTGAAGATATTCGGAACAGGAACGCCAGCATCTTCGCAAGCGGCTTTGATCTGTCTTAAGATTTCAGTAACCATATACTGATAGTCGAAGCTGAATGCAATGGAAGTTTTGATGGGAAATCCGCCTCCGATGTTCAAGCTGTCTAGAGTTGGACAAATCTCGCGCAACTCGCAATACACTTTCAAACACTTCACCAATTCGTTCCAATAATAGGCGGTGTCTTTAATACCGCTGTTGATGAAGAAGTGAAGCATTTTCAATTTCAAATTCGGATCATCGTGAATGACTTTCTTGTAGAATTTCGTAATGTTCTTGTATCCAATACCTAAACGTGAAGTATAGAATTCGAACTTCGGTTCTTCTTCACTCGCAATACGAATACCTATGTTTAAGGGCGAAGTAGCTCGTTCTTTGAACACATTCAATTCATAGGCATTGTCTATAACTGGAATAATATTTTCGAATCCGTTTTCTTTCAAATCTAAAATGCGCTGCACATATTCTTCCTTCTTGAATCCGTTGCACACTATTGTTTGCTCTTTCGTAATTTTCTTCAACGTGTATAAACGCTTAATCAAATCAATGTCATAAGCCGAAGACGTTTCCAAATGAACTTTGTTCTTCAACACTTCTTCTAACACGTATCTGAAATGCGAACTCTTGGTGCAATAGCAATAGTGGTATTCGCCTTCGTATCCGACTTCCTGCTTTCCTTTATCGAACCATTCTTTCGCGCGATTGATGTTCTCGGTAATCTTCGGGAGGTAAGTGAACTTTAACGGTGAACCAAACTTTTTCACCAAATCCATCATCGGAATTCCATGAAAAACCAATTCATCATTTTCCATTTGAAACTCTTCCTGAGGCCATTCAAAGGTCTGGTCAATTAAATCTTTGTACTTCGTGTTCATTAGTCGTTACCGCGCTTAGTATTTTTTTGCAATTTTAGTGTGTAAATGCTTACGCAAAGCCATTTTACAGCCATTTCTTTCGAATAGAGAAAATAAACATTCCAACGCCTACAATTCCCATGAGTCCGAGTGCGTAGAAATACCCGTTGCGCCATTCCAATTCAGGCATGTTTTTGAAGTTCATTCCATACACACCAGCTATGAAAGTAAGCGGGACGAATATGCTGCTAATAACAGTAAGTGTGCGCATGGTGTCGTTGGTTTTCTGTCCCAATTGACTGTGGTAAAGTGAAAGAAGGTTGATGAGATTTTCACGATACATGGCAATGTTTTCCGACTCTAAAACAATGTGGTCGTATAAATCGCGGTAGTACTTTTTATTGTCATTCGACATGTCGCTTTGCATTCGGCCAATGGCTTCCTTTAAAGGGTCAATACTTCGTTTGAAATTCATAACACGTTTTTTCATTCTAACAATGTGGTTCAACACCACCGGTTTCGCTCTGTTCAGAACATCGAGTTCCAACTCTTCAATTTCGCGAAGGAGTATTTGACTGTAGCTAATGAAATTATCTACGATGTTATCTAGGATTAAGTAGCATAAATATTCGGCTCCTTTTAGACGGATTTTGCCGCGACCCGCGCGAATCCGATCGCGCAATTGGTCGAAAGTATCTCCAATGTCTTGCTGAAAAAGAAGTAAAGTATTTCCGGAAATTATTATGCTGAATTGTTCTGGCAGTACACCGCGATTTTGAACGGGCTCCATCATCTTTCCGCAAATGAAGACACAATTATTTTCCAATTCGAATTTGGGTCGGCCCTTGGTGTTCATGATGTCTTCAAGCACCAGTGGATGAATGTTGAACTGATCTCCAATTTCATGAACTAACTCAGCATCATGAACACCTGAGATACAAAGCCAATTAACACCCTCCGATTTTAAAGAAGTTTGAATGTTATTCAATGCAATATCCTTTGCTTCTTGAACATGCTCTGCGGTGTAATGAATGAGATCTATTTGAACGCGCGCTGTTTTGGGTTCGCCAATGTACACGAGAGTGCCTGGGTCCATGCCTGCCTTAGAAATGGTCATGTTTTTCTTGTGAAGATACACTCAACATTTCAATCTGAATAAATTTTGAATTCATCTCTTTCTTTAGCCAAGTTTCAAGTCATCTTCGTATCAATGGAAAATTCAAAACACGTTCATCTCATTGCTATTGGCGGAAGCGCTATGCACAACATGGCTATTGCGCTTCATAGAAAAGGATATCTGGTTACCGGAAGCGACGATGAGATCTTCGAGCCCAGCAAAACACGATTGAGCAACCTTGGATTACTTCCCGCTGAAATGGGGTGGAAGACCGAAAGAATTCATGAAGGAATTGAAGCGGTCATTGTTGGAATGCACGCCCGCATCGACAACCCAGAGCTCATTCGTGCGCAAGAATTGGGATTGAAAATCTATTCGTATCCAGAGTACATCTACGAACAGTCCAAAGAAAAAATTCGTGTCGTTATAGGTGGAAGTCACGGGAAGACGAGCATAACGAGCATGATTCTTCACGTCTTGAATGCCTTGGGAAAAAATGTCGATTACATGGTTGGCGCGCAGCTCGCCGGTTTCGACTGTATGGTGAAATTTACAGAAGAGGCAGAGATTGCAATTATAGAAGGAGACGAGTACTTGTCTTCACCAACCGATCTGCGTCCGAAGTTTCACTTGTATCACCCGACCATTGCGGTCATGAGCGGCATTGCATGGGATCACATTAACGTGTTTCCAACGTTCGAAAACTACGTAAAGCAATTTGCAATTTTTGTGGAAAAGATTGTTCCGAATGGAACGCTCATCTACTGCGAGTTAGATGAGGAAGTGAAGATGGTTTGCGAAAACGCAAGAGAAGATATATCACTTAAGCCATACGGTACCTTCGAGCACGAAGTGCGCAATGGAGTGACATTTATTCGTCACAACGGAACCGAAACAGCCATTGAAATTTTCGGGAATCACAACCTTCAAAATTTGAACGCGGCCTTTTTGGTATGTGAAAGTTTAGGCGTAAACGCAGGAGAATTCCTTCGCGCTATTGCCTCGTTCACCGGCGCAGCAAAACGTTTGGAGTTGGTTGGAAGAAATACGCATTCGGCGTGCTACAAAGACTTCGCGCATTCCCCTTCAAAATTGAAAGCAACTACAAATGCCTTGAAGGAACAATTTCCAAACAGAAAATTAATTGCTTGCATGGAACTGCATACGTTTTCCAGCTTGAATAAAAATTTCTTGAGCCAGTACGAAGGCGCCATGGCTGCGGCCGACGAAGCGTTTGTTTACTTCAATACACATACGCTTGAACACAAAAAACTTCCGCCGATTTCAACGGAGGAAGTAGAAAAAGCCTTTGCTTCGAAGAACGTGAAAGTGATTAACGACTCGAGAGAGTTATTGAAAATTTTGTTGGAAATGAATTGGGAAAATGCCAATTTATTACTGATGTCTTCCGGGAATTTCGACGGCTTAGATTACCAAGAAATTTGGAATCAAATGCACTCTTGATGTTAGGTTAATCCAACATCGAGAAGCATCATCACAATGAATCCGCCAATAAGCCCGAGCGTGGCCACATCGGTGTATTTGTCTTGTTGCGTTTCCGGAATAACTTCTTCCACCACCACATAGATCATAGCACCTGCGGCGAAGGCCAATGCATACGGCAGCACAGCGTGCATTTGAATCACAGCGAGTGCGCCAATGACTCCGGCTATAGGTTCAACAATGGCAGACAGTTGTCCGTACCAAAAACTCTTTCTTCTTGTAAGACCCATTCTTCGCAACGGAAATGAAACAGCAATTCCTTCCGGGAAATTTTGCAATCCAATTCCAATGGCGAGTGCAACTGCTCCGCCAATACTCGCTTCTGGAAGTCCCGCTGCCACACCGCCAAACAACACTCCCACAGCCAATCCTTCCGGAATGTTGTGAAGGGTAATGGCCAAAACCAAAAGCATGGTTTTATTCAATTTGGTTTGAACACCTTCTTTCTTTTCTTGCGGAAAATTCAAGTGAAGGTGTGGAAGAAATTTATCTAAGCCGAATAAAAAAAGCGCTCCCATAGCAAATCCAATGGCTGCAGGAAAAGCTTTGATGAATCCTTCACCCGGGCTCATTTCAATAGCAGGGGCGAGCAGCGACCAAAAGCTAGCTGCGATCATAACTCCACCAGTAAATCCAAGCATTCCGTCGAGAGCGCGACGATTTAAATCTTTCACAACAAACACAAGTGATGCCCCTAATGCCGTTACAAACCAAGTAAAGGTTGTTGCAATAAGAGCTGCATAAACGTATCCGTATGGGCCTCCTGTTTCAATGAGGTTTTGAAAGAAATGCGTTATGCTATTCATTAAAACAAAGGTAGCGTTATTTTATTCGAACACAACAGAGGCGAAGCTCGTTTTACTTGCCCGTGCTTTCGCCCATTTGTGAAAGTCGAAGTAGGTAAAGAATAGCGGATCGGTCTTCTTTACGGCGAGCAATTCATTTTCCAACCAGCCCCAGAGTTCTTTGTCTTCAATGCTTTTGCGCTTCTTGAGTGTCTCATTAATGAATTGAAATATTTTCTTCTCCCCTTCGAACGCTTTGTTGCGCGTGATTAAAAAGCGCTGAACATTTCGAAGGGCGTAAGGAATATAGCGTTCGTTATTTAATTCAATTTGAATAATTAAATTGAAGACTTGCGCAATGCACTGTAAGTGTAGCAATTCGTTGGCAGGTGCGCTTTGCAGAAAGCGTTGAATGAAGCGCTCAGACTCTTTGAATTCTTGCTGAATGAAACACACCACAGCGCATTGGAACCAGATATGCGCTGAACGAATATCGAATTCTATAGCAGGTGAAGAAATATTTTCTTTGTGTTGAAGAACATAGGCGTAGGCGCCTTCAGTGTTTTTCTCGAGCAAGAAAATGGTCAGAGCAGTGCTATGAACCAATGAGTTGTTTTCGTTTTCTTCGAAGCAAGATTCAAGTTGATCGAGATAAGTCTTTGCATCTTTCGAGTTTTTAAGCTGCGCTGAAATAACCGCGGCATTCGCCAAGGCATTTCGTTGAATACTCTTGTTCTCGTTGCCGTTGAGTTCGCAATGTTCCAATAACTGAAGAAGCGAAGCAAGGCTCTGCAAACTTTCAGTGCGTTTGCCTAAGCTCAATAGAATGGCTCCTTTCAGTTGCAGCGATTTTATTTGAGCTTCCCTCGAAATTGGAGTGAGGCCCTCTATTTCAGAAAGAAGTTGCTCGTTGTTCGTATGTTCTTCGTTTTGTCTGGGCTGACCATTGGTGTAATAACCCGCAAACCACGACCATTTCATAAAGGCAATTTCTTTTTCATTTTGAATGGAAGAAAGAACCTCTTTCATTTCAGAATAGTTAGCGTTCAGCATTTCGTATCGCTCTGCTGCTGGGGTGTTCAGAGATTCAAGTATGCGCTCTTTCCATTCGTTCAATTCAATTTGAAGGGCAGAGAGTTCATTCTTGCGCGCAATTTTTTGAGCCGAATGCACAAGCTTGTCTGCCTGTTCGAACAGGTTGCGCATGAACAACACTTCAATGCTTTGAAGAAGGCGCATCACTTCAGCGCGCGCTGTGGCCTTGTGATGAAAACTGGCCAATGATTTTAAAATGGTGTGATAGAGTCTATTCTTTGCAATTGAAATGGCATCGGTAATGGGAGAGCCCTTCAAAAGCTTAAATAATTTTTCTTCGTCGTAACTGGAAAGTTTTTCCATGGCGTCGAAAAGAATGCGGTGCTGTCCGTCCTCTGCCATGGGCTGTAGACGGAAATAGCGTTTCTCTGATTTGCTCAAACTCTTAATCAATACGAAGAGTGCGTCTGATGCTACATTGGCCATGGCGTTTCGTTTTAAGGTTGACTACAAGTTCTAATTCTTTTTCAATGAAATGACAGAGTCTTATTTTTCGGTATTCATTTCAAGAGTTTCGGTCATTCTCTGCGTATTTTTGGCAAGCACGCTCTTTTATAGGAAGAGGGCAATACTACAACCAGAAATTCGTTCGAGCATTCGTGAAAAAAAATAGAGTCGTTCAATTCTTTTTAATACTTGCGTTCCTTGCTGCGCAAGACGCATTTGCTCAATTCAGCACGGGGACGTGGAGGGATCATCTTCCTTACGGAAATGTGATTGATGTATGTTACGACGAAATTAACATGGTCTATGCCGCTACGCCCTACGCTATTGTAAGCTACAATCCCGCTACATTTGAGGTAGAACGTTGGTCGAAAGTAAATCGATTGAGTGATGTAGGAATTTCTGCAGTGGAATATGATCCGTTTAGTGATGCTGTTATCGTGGGTTATTCAAATGGAAATTTAGACGTCTTGTTGGAAGATTCGCAATTCAACATGCCCGACATTAAGTTGAGCAATATTGTCGGCGATAAGCAGATCTATGATATTCTTTCCTACAACGGATTGCTGTATTTAAGCACTGGATTCGGTATAGTGGTAATAGATCTTTCTGCGCGTGAAGTGCGTTCTACCTATATCTTGGGGCCGAACGGGGAGCAACAAAAGGTGAATGATGTTTTGGTGTTGAATAACGAGATCTATGCGATTTCGGACAATAGAGTTTTAAAAGCTAGTGTGACGAATCCATTCCTTGCGAATTTTCAAAACTGGACGGAAGTAACCGATTGGCCAGCTGCTGGGGCCTATGCAGATGCGACAGAATTTGCGGGTAATTTGTTTGTGCATGCCGTAGACGCCAACAACGATAAAATTCACAAGAAAGATTTAACCACGGGCACTTGGAGTGTCTTTTCAGAATTCGGTACCATGCGTTTTGGACGAATTTGGAACTCTTCGGATTACTTGTGTTTGGCAGGAGAATGGGCAGCCATTTGTTACGATGAGCTTCTTTATTTAGCCTACAATATTTCAGATTTAGATGGTGGAACAATTGCACCCAATTTTGTCATTCGCGATATGCAAAACACATTGTGGGTTGCAGATAAAGGAAGAGGACTTGTAGGAAGGAAGGGCAACGGTCAGGATTTAACAGTACGTCCAGATGGTCCGGCCTCAGCAGAAGTTAGAAAACTGAATGCCTACAACAATAATCTTTGGGTAGCGCACGGAGGAATATTTCCTTACGGAGGAAATTTATGGCGGAATGGAAATTACTCGGGTCGAGTGGGAGATAAGTGGACAACATATACTCCCGGTGCCGGCGGTAATTCAACCCCCGGCGTTTCAGACATTGTGGATGTTGCCATTGATCCCTTTAATAACAACCGCGTTTTTTATGGTTCGTGGGAAGAAGGACTCATACAGCGTGCAACCGACGGGACGCTTACGTACTACAATGTTGAAACGGGTAACAACCCATTGCAAGGTTCTGGATTTTCTTGGGCTCCAGGCTGGACGGGTGTTGGAGGAGTAGCCTTCGATCCGAATGGGGTGTTATGGTTAACTAACAGTTATTCAACGAAACCTATTCAGGCGGTTGACCGCGAAGGAAATTTCATAGCTTATTCATGCGCGCCTTACGTGACGAATGACGATTGGTTGAAAGACATAATGCCCACACGCGAAGGATATATTTGGGCTATAGTGGCAGGAAGAGGAATTGTGGTACGCGACCCGAACGGAACTGTTTCAAATGCATCCGATGACGACATTACTTTTCTTTCGGAAGCTACCGGTGCGGGCGGACTAGCGAACAAAGATGTTTATTGCATGATCGAGGATTTAGATGGCGAAATTTGGGTGGGAACACTTCAAGGGCTTTCTGTTTTCTACTCGCAATCTTCGTTGTTCTCTGAAGATCCATTAGACGGAGAACCTATATTAATTACACAAGACGGAAACGTTCAAAAGCTTCTCGATACCGAAACAATTACATGTATTGAAATAGATGGAGGAAACCGGAAATGGATTGGTACACGAAACAGCGGAGTGTATTTATTCAGTGCCGATGGATTGCAACAAATTGAGCATTTTACACAAGAGAACAGTCCACTTCCAACCAATTCAATTTCAGATATTGCCATTAACCAAGACAACGGAGAAGTGTTTATTGCATCCGAAGAAGGAATGGTTTCTTATTTTTCTACAGCAACGAATTTCGATCAAGAAATGAAAAACGTTCGTGTTTTTCCGAATCCAGTTTTGCCTGAATTCGATGGAAACATCACTGTAGACGGATTAGCTTACAACAGCAGTGTTCGCATTACAGATGCAGCTGGAAACGTTGTGTTTCAAGGTGAAAGCGAAGGTGGGCGTGTTTTCTGGAATGGAAAGACCACCGACGGACAACGTCCTGCTACAGGAATGTACTACGTCTATTGTTCGAATCCAGATGGAAAGAAAACCGAAACCTTACAACTCACGTTTATTCATTAAGCCTTCGTTGTCACACACGCCTTCACAAATGAGATGAAGAGCGGGTGAGGAGTCATTACGGTACTCTTGTATTCCGGATGAAACTGAGCGGCTACGAAGTACGGGTGGTTTTCTAACTCAATGATTTCAACCAATCCACTTTTCGGATTTGTCCCAACACATTTGAATCCTGCCTTTTCGAATTTCTCCATGTAATCGTTGTTGAATTCAAAACGATGACGGTGACGCTCTTCGATGTTTATTGCTCCATAAGCTTTTTGTGCTTTCGATCCTTTTTTCAAGGTGCAAGGGTAAGACCCTAAACGCATGGTTCCACCTTTGTTTACAATGCTCTTCTGTTCTTCCATAAGACAGATAACAGGATGCTTCGTATAGGCCTTCATCTCTGTGCTGTGGGCGTCTTTCAACCCCAATACATTTCGCGCAAATTCAATCGTTGCGATTTGCATTCCCAAACAAATTCCGAAAAAAGGAATGTTATTTTCTCGAACGAATTTAATTGCTTCAATTTTTCCATCAATGCCTCTAGATCCAAATCCCGGTGCAACAAGCACTCCGTCTAGTCCCGTTAGCTTTGCTTTAACATTCTTGTTGTTCAATCCTTCAGAATGAATCCACTCAATGTCAACAGCACATTCAAGTGTTGTTCCAGCGTGAATGAAGGCTTCAGCAATACTCTTGTATGCATCTTTCAATTCAACATATTTTCCAACTAAACCAATGCGAACACGTTTCTTCGGATTCTTAAGTTTAGTTAAAAAGTCGCTCCACTTGTTAAGATTGGGTTTCTTCTTGGACTTCAAGCCAAGCTTGCGCAAGACCACCAAGTCCAATTTTTCTTCCAACATCATAAAAGGAACGTCGTAAATCGTATCGGCATCTATGCTCTGAATAACGGCATCCAATGAGACGTTACAGAATTTTGCAATTTTATTTCGAAGGATGGGTGAAAGCTCGTGCTCAGTTCTGCAAACGAGAATGTCGGGTTGAACGCCGTTTTCCAACAACATTTTTACGCTGTGTTGTGTTGGCTTCGTTTTCAATTCACCCGCCGCTGCCAAGTAAGGAACAAGCGTCAAGTGAATGTTAATGCAATCGTCTTCGTATTCCCACATGAGCTGACGCACAGATTCAACATACGGAAGCGATTCAATGTCGCCAACGGTTCCGCCAATTTCAGTAATGACCACATCGTAATCGTGTGCGTTTCCTAACAATTGAATGCAACGCTTGATTTCGTCGGTGATATGTGGAATAATTTGAACGGTCTTTCCCAAGTATTCGCCACGACGTTCTTTGTCGATGACGCTTTGGTAAATTCTTCCGGTTGTAATGTTATTCGCTTGTGAAGTCGGAATATCTAAGAAGCGCTCGTAGTGGCCCAAATCGAGGTCGGTCTCTGCGCCGTCTTCGGTCACATAACACTCGCCGTGTTCGTATGGATTCAGGGTTCCTGGATCAATGTTTATGTAGGGATCTAGCTTCTGAATGGTTACAGAATAGCCTCTTGCTTGAAGAAGTTTGGCTAAAGATGCTGAGATGATTCCTTTACCCAGTGAACTGGTTACTCCGCCGGTTACGAAGATATATTTGGAACGTTTTGAGGATACCGCTTGCTTTTTTTGCATAACGGGAGACAAAGTTAACCCATTTGTTAAGTCAGATGCAACTTTACTTTAAGGAAACCAATAAAAGTCTTCTTTTCCGCAGCCCTGAATCAGTTGGTTCCATTCGGTAATGTCGAGTTCAATTTTCACAACCGCACCTTTTTTAAACGGATGTTGCATGCCGGTGAGGTACTGAGACAAATTGGAAACACCCGGATTGTGTCCGATTAAAACCACATCGTTCCAATCAGCGGGAAGCAGTTCAATGACTTCTAACAAGTCTGAAAGTTCAGCGTTGTAAATTCTTTTCTCGAGGTGAAGAACGGGTTTGTGACTTTGCGTGGTACCGAGCGTATGCGCGGTAGAGTAGGTGCGCACAGCGGGACTTACCATCCAGTTCGTTGGAAGTTGTCCCAGGTGATTGCCAAGCGCTAAGGCTTGAAGGTTTCCGCGTTCTGTCAGCGGTCTGAAGCTGTCGGGCTGTCCGAATAGATCTTCCGCTTCGGCGTGACGTATGATATAAAGTGTTTTCACGCTTCGTCTTCGGCGTGAAGGATGTGTAGTATTCGGTGAACAAGCGGAGAGAGCATAACTCCAGCTGTGGTTAAAAATGCGACTCCGCTATACAAGGCGTAAAACGATGCGAACCATTTTCCAGCATCATTGGTAATAATGTTTACTGGACCCATTCCGGTAAGAATCATGGAGCTGTTGTAGAAGGCATCTAGCCATCCCATGGGGCCGGTGTAGTGATAACCGATTACCCCGAGAAGCAGGGAAATTACAATCAGACAAATGCTTAAAGAGAAGAAATAAAGTTGACGTTTCAAAAAGGCCATTTTTGAGATGACCGGCTTCGATTTCTTTTCGAAGTGGCGCATCATACGTTGTACTCTCTTCCTTTTACGTTTAGCACTTTGGTGTATTTCTTCAAGCTACGAAGAACAATGAACACGATGAATCCGCTGAACAAGGCAGTGTGCCAAAACGGAGTAAAAATTTCTTTCCAACCGAAATATCCGAAATGCACGTAGTTCTTCAGTGCGTCTAGCAAAGCGAAGGAAATGAACACCGCGAAGAATCCGTTGTATTCGCGCTTTAAAACATTGCGAAGAGAAAATTCTACCGGAGCAGATTTCCAAGAAGAAAAGCGTGGGAAGAAAGGCGGAGTTCTTTCGGTCCATTTGATGTAGACATCTCCGAATTTATTTCGAAGGAAGAATTCTTCTGCGAACATAATGCGTTCGTAGTACAACCAGAATAGTAAGCAAGAAGTAAGAGTGAACCACCAGTTCCCCACGTACATAATAATACCGAGCCACATGAAGAAGTTACCTAAGTAGAGTGGGTGACGAACAATGCTGTAGATACCTGTGTGATTCAGCTCGTCTGCAACTTGTCCTTCTTTGGTGTTTCTTCCTGAAGTTCCTTTCGGAGTATATCCTATTGTTAAAACACGAATCAATTGTCCGAAGAACGAAATGCCTAAGCACGTCCAAGCCCATGTTTTATCGAACAACGGATTGTCGGTGTCCATTTCAAACCAGATAACTGAAGCTGCTAAAACATACAAAGCCAAAGGAAGAAAGCTGCGCCAACGAAATAGCCAGTTTCCACTTTTGTTCATCTCTTCAATAAGCGCCATAGTAGAATTTTATGTGGCGAAAGTACGAATCAACTACGTTGTTAGAACTTCGTAATTGGAAAATCGAAGATTTTATTCCTACTGCGTAATTCCTACTTCGTAATTGGAACTTCGTTGTTAATCTTCCCTTTTCTTCCCCTTTCTTAACATCTCTTACCTTTTATAGAGACATTCGCGAAGCATTCGCACGAAGTGCATTCGTCCGCAGGACATTCGTGCTAGCACATTCGCCCTTCGGGCATTCGCCCCCGGCATTCGTGCTTGCACATTCTAAGGACTACGTCCTTACAGCCCCCATCCCTCCATCTAACCCAATCACCTGTCCCGTCATCCAACTGCTTTTATCGCTTAACAAGAAAGAAATGGCTTCAGCCAAGTCGTTGGGTTGACCAATGCGGCCCAATGGATGACGCTTATTTGATGCTTCAACTTTTTCTGGTGTGTTGATGAATTTCTCGACGAGTCCGGTTTGCGTCAATGAAGGAGCAACTAAGTTCACTCGAATCTTCGGAGCCAATTCTGCTGCTAAACTTTTGCCCAATCCTTCCAACGCGCCTTTCGCCATAGCCACGCTCGCGTGGAAAGGCATGCCCAATTTCACGGCAACGGTGCTGATGAATACGATAGAAGCCGACTCCGATTTTTTCAAATAGGGAAGTGCCAACTGCGTTGCCTTCAAAGCACCGTAGGCATTGATGTTCATGTCGGAAAAAAACACTTCGTGAGAAATGCGATGGGCAGGAAGTAAGTTGATGGTTCCCGGACAATACACCAATCCGTCGAGTACCAATCCTTCTGGAAGGTTCAAAGAATCGTCTTCAATGTTCCAAACGAAACTGTTCGGGTGTGAAGACGCTTCGCGCGAAGTGAAGTAAACAGTGTTCCCTTGTGCTTCAAGTACTTCAACAGTTGCAGCACCAACTCCTTTCGCTCCGCCAATAACTAAGTAGTTCATTATTTCTCGAGGTTAACGTATTTCAAAAATTCATTTCGAGTCGCTTCATTGTTGAATGCTCCCGAGTACGACGAAGTCACAGTTGCACTGTTGAAGTCCTGCACGCCGCGACTGCTTACACACAAGTGAACAGCATCGATAAGCACCGCCACATCTTCAGTTTCCATCACACACTTGAGCTCTTCAGCAATTTGAATGGTAAGGCGCTCTTGCACTTGCGGACGCTTGGCAAAGAATTGCACAATGCGATTCAGTTTAGAAAGGCCAATAACTTTTCCTCCAGAAATGTATGCCACATGCGCCTTTCCAATGATTGGAACGAAGTGGTGTTCGCAATTCGAATAGAAAGTGATGTTACGTTCCACCAACATTTCCTTATACTGATATTTGTTTTCGAAAAGTTTTACTGCTGGTTTATTCGCTGGATTCAAACCAGAAAAAATTTCCTTGATGTACATTTTCGCCACACGGTGCGGAGTACCTTGAAGTGAATCGTCGGTAAGATCAAGTCCCATGATATTCATGATGTCTCTGAACTTCTCTTCAATCTGCTCAATTTTCTCTTCATCGCTGAGCAAGAAAGCATCTTCCCTCATAGGCGTCTCAATCGTGGTCATCACGTGTTGATCTCCCATTTCATCTATTTGTATTGCAATCAGCTCTTTTTCTGTGTGTGTCATTTTTTTCTATTGTAAAGTTTAAACCACTTAAACTGAACTTTGTTCGAATCCATTATATTTGTGGAATACCTAAACCTTGTAATATGTCACTTTGGAGGAAAAAAGATTTAGCCGCAATGCTATCAGATGCAGAAGGCGGAGAGAAATCGTTAAAGAGAACGTTGGGCGCCTTTCAGTTGGTTGCTCTTGGAGTTGGCGCCATTATCGGAGCCGGATTATTTGTTAGAACAGCCGCTGCCGCTGCAGAAGCATCTGGAAATGGAGTAACACTTTCATTTATTGTTGCCGCTATAGGATGTGCTTTCGCTGGATTGTGCTACGCAGAATTTGCGGCTATGATTCCAATTTCAGGAAGCGCTTACGCGTACTCTTTCGTTACTATGGGAGAGTTAGTTGCCTGGATCATCGGATGGGCATTGGTTATGGAATACGCATTGGGAGCGGCCACCGTGTCTATCGCATGGAGCGAATATTTAAATAATTTGTTTGGAGGAACCATACCGTACGAATGGTGCCACTCGCCGTTTGAGAGTATTCAATACTTGACAGGAGACGCCATGAATCAGGCGACAGCGTTATTTCCTGATTTGTCGAAGTCGGTTCACCACGGTAAATTGATATTATCTGGAGAGATGTTAGAGAAGCTCCCTTCATTGAAAGGAGCGGTTCAAACTTCATCTGGAATTATCAATGCTCCGGCGTTGTTGATCCTATTTATGTTGACGTTACTTCTTATCAAAGGAACCAAAGAATCTGCTTTTGTAAATGCGATTATTGTATTCTTGAAAGTCGCGATTGTATTGGTGTTCATTGTTATCGGATGGCAGTTCATTAACCCAGATCATTACTCGCCTTATTTAATCCCAGAGGGAGTGAAAGGACACGAAGGATTCTTCGATTGGGGATGGGGCGGTGTTTTAGGTGGAGCAGGAATTGTATTCTTCGCCTTCATCGGATTCGATGCGGTTTCGACTGCTGCACAAGAAGCGAAGAATCCAAAACGCGACATGCCTATCGGAATCTTAGGTTCGTTGGTAGTGTGTACCATTTTGTACATCCTCTTCGGACACGTGTTAACAGGTGTTGCACCTTGGTCTGACTTTGGTGATCCTGCTTTAGGAAAAGAAGCGTCTGTGACTTACACGATTTCTACCTACATGAAAGGATACGAATGGTTGGGAACAACAGTGAATGTGGCAATCCTAGCGGGATTCTCGAGTGTTATCTTGGTTATGTTAATGGGACAAAGCCGTGTGTTCTATTCAATGAGTAACGACGGTTTGTTGCCAAAAGCATTTGGTGAATTGCACCCGCGTTTCAACACGCCTTATAAAGCAAACTGGATCTTATTCATTTTTGTTGGATTGTTCGCGGCATTTGTACCGGGCAGTGTAGCTGGAGATTTGACTTCATTCGGAACACTATTCGCGTTCATTCTGGTGAGCGCTGGCGTTTGGATCATGCGCGTGAAGAACCCAGAGTTTGTGCGTCCATTCAAAACACCTTTGGTTCCATTGGTTCCAATACTTGGAATTTTAGTTTGTGGCGCTATGATAGCGTCTTTAGATGGACAAACGTTGAAGGTTGCGGGAATTTGGATGGCAGTTGGATTATTGATTTACTTCGGTTATTCAAGAAAGAACTCGCATCTTCATCCGAAGAAATAATATTTTATGTTGAAAGGAAAGAGCAGCTTCGGCTGCTCTTTTTGTTTGTAGAATATGTTGAACATTAAAAAGCCCGGAACGTTTTCCGGGCTTTTTAATACCTTAACCTAAACCTAAACTAAACTTTATAACGAAAGAATATCGTTATGGTAGTATAACGCTTGAGATTAAAAAAGGTTGCAATTATTTTGAAATAAAATTACGTCTTCTGTTTTTCCCGCTTCGCCGCAGGGAAAAGAATGTTGTTTAATATAAGTCTGTAACCCGCTGAATTCGGGTGAAGCGAGAGGTCAGTTGGCGGATCACCCACACGATGCTGGTAGTCTTCTGGGTCATGTCCGCCATAGTAAGTCCATTGCCCTTGGCCTAATTCACCGTGAATGTACTTCGCGCATTTAATATTTTTCGATTCGCCCATAATGGTAACCTCGCTTCTGATATATCCTTCACGAAAGGAAGTCGTTTGTCCCATAAAACCGTGTATCACCTGCGTGTGGTTCTGGGTTAAGATGGTTGGAATAATATCCCACTTCGCAGAAAAATCGAATAGCGTGAAGAAGTCGTTTTCTTCCTTCACTTTCAAATGATCTTCCGTTCCGTCAATATTGGAAAACTCATAGACCATAGGATCCTTTATGATGTTGTAATTCTGAAAGGCAAATCCCTGCGTGAAGTTTAGTTTGTTCTGCGCATTCGGATCACTCGGATCACCGTCGAATACACTTTCCACCATGTCTGTTCCTTGAGCAGCCAACGCAATGTCGTAGGAGTCTGTTCCACTGCACATGGTAAACAGAAATCCCCCGCCTATAACGAAGTTCTTAATGTTCACTGCTACTGCACGCTTCATTTCAGACACTTTGCTGAATCCAAGTTTAGCAGCTGTTGCTTCTTGATTTCGAACTTCGTCTCTATACCAAGGCGCCATGTTGTAGGCTCCGTAAAACTTTCCATACTGACCCGTGAAATCCTCGTGGTGCAAGTGAAGCCAATCGTATTCAGGAAGTTTTCCAGTTATAATTTCTTCATCATAAATACTCGTGTACGGAATTTCAGCATAGGTTAACACCAACGTCACCGCATCGTCCCAGGGCTGCTTGCCTAATGGAGTGTAGACCGCAATCTTCGGCGCCACTTCCAACTTCACCTTTTCCATGTTCACTTCAGGATCTGCAATCTCTTGATAAATGGCCTGAACCTGCGCATCTGCAATCACCTGAAAACTCACTCCGCGCTCGGTGCACTTTTTTTGAATGCTGGGAATATTGTCCATGAGAAAACTTCCCCCTCGGTAATTCAACAACCATTCAATGGGAAGCTTTTGCTCCAAAACCCAATAGGCAATGCCGTAAGATTTAATGTGATTCTGCTGCGCTTCGTCCATGGGAATAAGCAACATGCCCGCAAAGCAGGTGTTACCCAGAAGGGCCAAAGCCAATATGACAAGTGATTTGCGCATGCTTCAAAGATACTCACGACGAAGAACAACGCAAGACCTAAAAAATTGTGTGTGCTTTTGGTTGAAAAGTCGGTTTGACCTTCCTCATGCGAATGGCTAACTTTGCAAAAAAATAATTACACCATGAAATTTTTCATCGACACTGCGAATCTTGACCAAATTAGAGAAGCAAAAGACTTAGGCGTTCTAGACGGAGTAACAACCAATCCAAGCTTAATGGCGAAGGAAGGCATCTCTGGAACAGATCGCGTTATGAAACACTACGTTGATATTTGCGAAATTGTTGGAGACGGAGATGTAAGTGCTGAAGTGATTGCTACTGATTTCGAAGGCATGGTGAAAGAGGGAGAAGATTTGGCTGCATTGCACGAGAATATCGTGGTGAAAGTTCCAATGACGAAAGACGGAATCAAAGCGATTCGCTATTTTACAGACAAAGGAATTCGCACGAATTGCACGTTGATATTCTCAGCTGGACAAGCCTTGTTGGCTGCGAAAGCAGGAGCGTCTTATGTTAGTCCTTTCGTAGGACGTTTAGATGATATTTCCACAGACGGAATTGATCTGATTGAACAAATCAGAACCATCTATGACAACTATGGTTTCGACACTGAAATTCTTGCTGCTTCTGTTCGTCACCCGATGCACATCATTGCTTGCGCAGAGATTGGAGCAGATGTTATGACCGGTCCGTTAAGCGTGATTTTGCAATTGTTGAAGCACCCATTAACAGACATCGGATTGGCTCAGTTCCTTGCCGATCACAAGAAGGCTGCTGAAGCGAAATAATTTTGATTTCCATATCAGACAACAACGCTGATTATTCAGCGGCACAGATTATTCGTAAGCAAGGAGTTTGTATTCTTCCAACAGATACAGTGTATGCTTTCGCTTGTGCGTTGTCAGATAAAAAGGCAATAGAGAAAATGGCTCAATTGAAAGGCGTGCGTTTAGATAACGCGCGCTTTTCTATTGTTTGCAACGACCTTTCTCACTTAGCCACATTCACCAAGCCCATTTCAACACCGTATTATCGCGCATTGAAAAGGCATACGCCGGGTATGTTTACATTTTTGTTGGAAGCCAGTAGCCTCGTTCCAAAACTTTTTACTTCACGCAGAACTACCATTGGTCTTCGTGTTCCCGATCATGATTTTCTTCAACGCGTTCTAACGCAATTGGGCGAACCTCTTGTGGTTTCTTCGGTTCATAGAAAAGAAAACGCGGAAGAATATCCGCTGGAAGCCATCGATCTTGAAGAAGATTGGTCAAACGATGTGGCTGAAATTTTCTTTGAAGACTCTTCGAAAATGTTACTTTCTACGGTCGTAGATTTTTCCGGATTGAATCCGGTGGTTGTTCGCCAAGGGGCGGGGGAGTGGAATCCCTGAACAATATCCATAAACAATTGCTCGTTCGCAAGTTTCATAAATAGCCCATGCTCACGAAAGTGGTCTTGGTAATTTCACATTGACAAATTGTGACTATGAGAAAAATTGCATTGGGTTTTGTATTGTTTGTTTTGAGCGCCACGTCTGTGTTTGCTCAAAAGTCTTTTGAAAAGGTTGTGCCTGAGCGTATCTATCGCGAAGCACTTAACCTTTTCGAAAATGAAAAATTCGTTCCAGCGAAAGAAGCTTTCGAGCGATATCTTTCAATAACTTCTGGAAACGACGGTTATAGAGCCGATGCGGCCTACTACCAAGGTCTTTGCGCCATGAATCTCTTTCATCCAGATGCGGAATACCTACTCACCACCTTCGTAAGGAACCATCCCGATTCGCACTGGTGTCAGAGTGTGTATCTGGAATTGGCGAATTTCAAGTACAAAAGAAAGTCCTACAAACAGTCACTCGAGTGGTTCGATAAAGTGGAAGAAAAACAACTTCTTGCGGAAGAGAGTCCTTCATTTTACTACAAACGAGGTTTCGTGAAATTCGATCAAAAGAAATTTTCGGATGCTCGTGTTGATTTTGCAAAAGTGAAAGATGGCGAATCTGAATTCGCTGCTGAGGCTACCTATTATTACGCTTATCTCGCTTATACCAACAAAGATTATCAAGTTGCCTTGGAATCTTTTTCTAAGTTGAAAGAGGATAAAGAGTTCAAGTCTGTGGTTCCTTATTTTATCTCGCAGATTTATTATTTGCAGAAGCGTTTTGACGAATTATTGGCCTATGCACCGCCATTAATTAACGCTGAAGAAAATATCAAAAACAATTATCCGAATGCGAATGAAGAAATTGCACACCTGATTGGGGACGCATATTTCACGTTAGAAAAATACCAGGAAGCTCTACCGTATTTAGAAAAATATCACATGTCTTCAACAGCCAAACCTCTGGCACAGGATTATTACCAGTTAGGTTTCTGCTACTATCGAAACAGTAATTTCGAGCGTGCAATAGATGCATATTCACACTGTGCGAAGGAAGATTCTCCCACTTCGCAATTGGCAAATTATAACATTGGAGATTGTTATTTAAAGCTAGATCAAAAAGAGTACGCGCGTACTGCATTCGAAGCGGCTTCAAAGCAAACACATAACCTCGATGTGCAAGAAGACGCTTTGTTCAACTATGCGAAATTGGCTTTCGAACTTTCTTATAATCCTTTTCACGAAGCTATTTCAGCTTTCGAAGGGTACTTGGAAAAGTACCCGAACTCTGCACGTCACGACGAAGCCTATGAGTTCTTGTTGAATGTATACCTGAAAACCAGAAACTACGAACGCGCATTGACTTCATTGGATAAAATGAAGGTGAAAGATATTCGTGCGAAAACGTCTTATCAGATTGTTGCCTTTAACCGCGGAGTTGAATTGTATCAGGCAGAGAGTTTTTCGAAGTCAGAAGAGTTTTTTACAAAGTCACTTCAATATCCAATAAACACCTATCTGCTGGCACAAGCCAAATATTGGATGGGAGAAATTAATTATCGTCAAAACAAATACCCGAAGGCGAAGGACTATTACCAGGCCTGTATCGCCGAGCCGGCGGCCTTCAACTCTGAGTATTACGCGTTAGCGAACTACAGTTTGGGATATACGTTTTTCAAATTAGGTGTTGCGCAAAAAGACTATGATGCTTCTAAACCTTATTACGCGAATGCGAACACTGCGTTTAGAAAATATGTCGATTCGAATGAAGCCGATGAGGTTAAGAAAGGTGACGCGTATTTGCGAATTGGTGATTGTTTTTTCGTTTCGAAGAGTTACAAGCAGGCTATCGAAAGCTACTCTAAAGGCACTCCTGCACAGAAAGACTACATTCTTTATCAAAAAGCATTGTGCGAGGGTTACGAAGGGAATAACTCAGCAAAAATAAGCTTATTGAAATCCTTGGTCGATTCCGATGCAAACTCGAAATTTAAGGTGGATGCGGCATTTGAACTGGGAACAACCTACCTCACTGCAGGGAACAATTCAGAAGCAAAAACGGTATTTCTTCAACTCATGGCCGACGAGCCCACTTCCAACTATACACGAAGAATTTTAGTGAATCTTTGTCTGATATATCGCAACGATGAAAACGATGCGAAGGTGAAGTCCACCTGGAACACCCTGTATACCAATTACGGGAACGATATGATTCTTCTCGACGCCTTAGAAATTGTTAAACCGGTGTTGATTGACGATGTTGAATTTCAAAATCAGATCACTCATTTAGCGGTTGCCGATGTAAGTGCTTTGGAAATTGAAGAAGGTGTATTCACGAAAGCTTCGGCACCCGCATACGCCGGTGAATGCTCAAAGGCAAAAAGTAAGCTTGAGTCGTATTTAACACAATATCCGCAGGCGGTTCATGCGGCTGAAGCAAACTTCTTATTGGCCGATTGTTTCAAGAATGAAGGAAATAAAGAATCTGCAATTGTGTTTTATGAAAATGTAATTGCTTTACCATTCTCCGATTTCACTGAAGAAGCGTTAAACAACGCAGCAGATATTCGTCTTCAACAAGGAGAGTATGCGAATGCAATTGGACACTTATTAAAAATCGAAAGTGCCGCAGTTTCTAAGAAGAAAGTAGAGGATGCGCAAATGGCTTTGCTCGTAGCTTATTATAGCATTGAAGAAATGGGATTGGCGCGGGAATATGCAGATAAGGTTATTGCTGACGCCACAGCCAATGCCGACAATCGCGCGAAGGCTTATTTATGGAGAGGTCGCATGAAGATGAAAGAAGAAGAGTTCGCGAGTGCTTTGGAAGATTACGCTGAAGTGTCTAAACGTGGTGGAGAAGGTGCTGCAGAAGCGGCCTTTCAAAATGCATTTGTAGAATTCAAATCAAATGAATTGGCTAAAGCTGAAAAAGCAATCTTCAAAATAATAGAAAAGTATGCATCATTTGAAAAATGGAGCTTTGAAGCTTTACTGTTGCTATCCGATGTTTATATGGCTAAACCAGATTACTATCAAGCAAGAAAAACCATCGACGCCGTAATTTCCAAATCGAAAAACCCGGAAATCTTAGCTCGTGCTGAACAGAAAAAGATTGATTTAGAAGAATTGGAAAATCCAACGCAAAGGGCTGTGGAAATACCAATTGATAACACCGATGAGAATATTCAAAACGATGAGTTCCATGAAGAATAAATTGAAAAAAATAGGAATGTTAATGACGTGGGCTCTTGTCTGCGTTCAAGCGAATGCACAAGTGGACAGCGTGCTTATTCAAAGTGCTTCATTCGAGGGAGATTTGAATATTTTCTTGCGCGATGCGAATAAGATTTCCAATCAACCATTCGTTATTGAAACAGAAACGAATGCTGCGCTTATGAAGTACAACATGCTTCCTACTCGTTTAATTTCGTTCACGCAACCGGCAACTATCCTTTCGTCAAGTTTTCCCGGCGGAGGAAATTTGAAAAAGTTGCAAAACGGTTGGGTAGACGTTTCTTTCGGAAGTTATGTTACTCCAAAGGTAGATGCCTATTACACAGATGGAAGATCAAAGAAAGGAGACTGGGGAATTCGCTACGGTCATCAAAGTGCTCATTCCAATTTTGAAGCGTTATCAGGCGCCGATCTTCCCACCACATTCAGTGAGAACAATGCAACATTATGGGGCAAACGTTTTTTCAAAAAGACAGTAGCCGATGCTAAAATCAATTGGAATAGAAATGTGACCAACTGGTACGGAATAGATTCTTCACAGTTGAATTATTTTCCTGATTTTTCCACGCTGAAGCAAACCATGAATGTGTACACAGGAAGTTTGGGTATTCGAACCTTCGATAGGGATAGTAACGATTTGAATTGGTGGGGGAAAGCAGGATACCGCCTTGCTTCTGACGCGTTTAATTCCAACGAACATTTTGTTGATGTAAGCGGCGGCGCAAGCAAGCTCGTGAAGACGGAAGTATTCAGTGGTGAGTTTGGAATTACTTACAATAAGTTCAATTCCACTGGTCTCGATTGGTCAGCAGACAATGCAAATATTTGGGGGGAAGGTGATTCACTTCGCACAACACGTTCGTTCGACAATGCGATTGTGCGCTTCATTCCAACGGCATACACGGTTTATAAAGATCTTCGAGTGAAAATTGGAATGGGACTTTACATGCAGTCGCGCGGCGAGCAGCGTGGGCATTTTTATCCGCAAGCGGAAGTAAGTTACAGCATCCTCGATGGAATGTTTGTGCCTTACGCTGGAATTAAAGGGTCTTTGGCACCAACCACTTACTACGGATTGTACACGCAGAATCCATTCGTGGTGATTCAGCCACAATTGCTGAATCAGAATAATAAGTTGCAGTTCTACGGTGGTGTGAATGGATCTATTTCTCGACGCGTGAACTACAGTGTGGGAGGAGAATTGAATAAGATTGAAAATTTCGCTTTCTTCTTCAATGATAGCTTATTCTCGAGAGGAAACATGCAAGGTGTTCTCTACGATGACTTGCGCGTTGCAAAAGTAAAAGGTGAGCTTGAGGTGTTAGGTGGAAAGAAATGGAATGCCAAGGTTGGCGGTTCTTATTCGTACTTCGAAACCAATCAGCAGTACGCTTGGCAATTGCCGAACCTTCAGTTCTCGGCAGAGGCTTCTTATAATTTGAATTCGAAGTTCAAATTCAATTTCCAAGGAATGTATTACGGAGAGCGCTGGGCGAAGTCGGTTTTGCCTGTGACTGGAAAAGACGCCGTATTGCAATCAGATCTGTCTTATGTCTATAAAATGAAGGGTTTTGTTGATGTGAATTTGCGCACGACCTATACCTATAACGAGCGTCTTTCGGCTTATTTGCAGTTCAACAATATCCTGGCGCAGCGATACGCTATTTACAGCGGAATTCCGACGCAACGCTTCTTTGCGGCCATGGGGGCTTCTTATTCGTTTTAAAGTAGCAATTTGTTAACGAAATGTTCATAAAACTACAGGGGCTTCGGCCCCCGTTTTTTGCTACAGCAATGGGCCTTTCGTAACTTTGGTCACCTTGAAAAAACGGGCTTGCCCCAATCTTCAATCTGAAATAAAAAAGTTAGATAATTAATAGTCCTACGAGAGAATGAGTGAAGAAATAGAAAATACCTTAACCCCCGGTTACACCGCTGACAATATTCAGTCGTTAGAAGGAATGGAACACGTGCGTATGCGTCCCGCTATGTACATCGGAGATATTGGAACTCGAGGCCTTCATCACTTGGTTTATGAGGTTGTCGATAACAGTATCGATGAAGCGTTAGCTGGTCACTGCGATACCATCAATGTATTCATTAATCCAGATAACAGCGTTACGGTTAAAGATAACGGACGTGGTATTCCTGTTGACATGCACAAGAAGGAAGGCGTTAGCGCACTTCAAGTGGTAATGACCAAGATTGGTGCGGGAGGAAAGTTCGATAAAGGATCTTACAAAGTTTCTGGTGGTCTTCACGGTGTTGGTGTGAGTTGCGTGAACGCACTTTCTATCGCATTGAAGGCAGAGGTTTTTCGTGAAGGTAAAATGTATGTGCAAGAATACAGTTGCGGAAAGGCGTTGTATCCGGTGAAGGAAATAGGCACAACGGAACTTCGTGGTACCACTGTGACCTTCCTTCCAGATAATACCATTTTCGATACAGCGGAATACAATTTCGACACGTTGGCAAATCGCCTTCGTGAACTTTCATTCTTGAACAAAGGCATTCGTCTTTACTTAACAGATGAGCGTGTTGTAAACGAAGATGGTTCATTTAAAACCGAAGAGTTTTACAGCGAAGCCGGATTAATTGAAATGGTGAAGTATTTAGATGAGAGTCGTCCAACCATCATTGGAACCATCATTCACATGGAGCGCACAGACGGCGCTATTCCGGTGGAAGTGGCTATGACTTACAACGATTCATACAACGAGAATGTTTTCTCTTATGTGAACAATATAAATACGCACGAAGGTGGAACACACTTGCAAGGATTTAAGCGCGGATTAACCTCTACGTTGAAAGACTATGCAGACAAGAGTGGCTTGTTGGAAAAAGCGAAGGTGGAGATTGTGGGAGATGACTTCCGCGAGGGATTGACAGCGGTCGTTTCTGTAAAAGTTCAAGAGCCGCAGTTCGAAGGTCAGACCAAAACCAAATTGGGAAACAAGGAAGCCGTTGCTCCCGTATCTCAAGTGGTAAGTGAAATGCTTCAAGCGTATTTGGAAGAACATCCGGCTGAAGCAAAGTCCATAGTTCAAAAAGTAATTCTTGCAGCTCAAGCGCGTATTGCCGCGAAGAAGGCTCGTGAGACCATACAAAGAAAAGGAGTAGGTTTCGGCGGTGGATTACCGGGTAAACTGTCTGACTGTTCTGAGAAAGATCCAAAGAAATCGGAATTGTTCTTAGTCGAGGGAGATTCGGCGGGTGGTACCGCTAAGCAAGGGCGCGACCGTGTGTTCCAGGCCATTTTGCCACTTCGTGGAAAAATCTTGAACGTGGAGAAAGCGATGCAGCATCGTATTCTTGAAAACGAAGAGATCAAGAATATGTACACCGCTTTAGGCGTCTACATAGGAACGGAAGACGATAGCAAAGCATTGAATATCACGAAGCTTCGTTACCATAAGATTGTGATTATGTGCGATGCCGACGTAGACGGATCTCACATTGAGACACTTATTTTAACCTTCTTCTTCCGTCACATGAAAGAGTTGATTGATCATGGAATGATCTACATCGCAACTCCGCCGTTGTATCAAGTGAAGAAAGGAAACAAAGGTGAATACGCATGGACTGAAGAGCAACGCGATGCGTTGGTTAAAGAAATGCGAGGAGCCGGTTCTGAAACAAGTGTTAACGTTCAACGATACAAGGGTCTTGGAGAGATGAACGCAGAGCAGTTGTGGACAACGACTATGGATCCAACGACAAGAACCTTGCGTCAAGTTACCATTGACAACGCTGCGGCGTGTGACCAGATATTTTCGATGCTTATGGGCGACGAGGTTCCACCTCGTAGAGCCTTTATTGAAGCGAATGCGAAATACGCGAAGATCGACGCGTAAACACACTCTTCTCGCTTTCGAGCGAGCAGGGTAACCTGCAAGAATAAGGGCCTCCGAAGGAGGCCCTTATTTATTTCAACGAAGTTGAAACTACTTCAATTTCTCGTTATTCAAATGTCGCGTAGCATCGCGCTCTGTTTTCTTCGCCATGTTTTTGTCGAAGGCTTCTTGCAAATTGATTCCTGTCTGATTTGCCAAGCAAATCAGAACGAAAAGAACATCTGCCATTTCATCGCCGAGGTCTTTGGCTTTGTCGCTTTCTTTTTCGCTTTGCTCGCCGTATCGGCGGGCAATGATGCGAGCGACCTCACCGACTTCTTCAGTTAGCATAGCCATGTTCGTGAGCTCGCTGAAATAGCGAACGCCAACCGTTTTAATCCATTCGTCTACTTGCGCTTGAAGCGCATTCAAATCTTTTTCCATCAATGACCTCCAGCCATTTCACCGATTTGAATGTTTTGCTTTTTCAAAATTCCTTTCACGCGATAAGCGTAGAAAGCAAGGTATGCAAAGCAAGCAACACCAACGAAATACGAATACTGGATACCTAAATACTTATCATCGGCTAGAGCTCCTTGTGCTACGGAAATAAATCCACCACCCATAATCATCATGATCAATAGGCTTGACGCTGTATTTGTTCTGCTTCCCAAACCCGCAATGCCTAACGTGAAAATGCATGGCCAAAGCGTGCTGCAAAACAAACCAACAGAAATAAATGCGAAGACGCTGATAATGCCACTTGCGAAAATGCCGACTAATAGAGCGCTCATGCCTAAAATTGAATAAAGCAAAAGTTGCTTAATTGGGTTTCCTTCACTTATTGTATCGGCAATTGCAAGAATAACTACAATGAATAAATACGGATAGAAATTTTGAACTTCATGACCCGCTATAAAATTAGCAAATAAGAAAATTGCAAATGCTCCGAATGGAAGCAGAATATTAAGCTTTGTTTTTGCCGATTCGGAAATGTTTAGAGAAGCTGAGGCACTCGTCCAGCGCCCAATCATCAAACTCGCCCAGAACAAAGAAACAAAAGGAGCAATAGCATCTTCATTCGTCCCTAATTTTTGCTTCATGAATTCAGGAAGATTGCTAGCTGTAGATACTTCAACACCTACATACAAGAAGATTGCGAGCATTCCTAAAGATAGTTGTGGATACTTTAAAATAGAAAGCAAACTTGAATTTTCGTTAGGTGATTTTACTGTTTCAATTTTATCTGGAACCGAGGAGAACTTGAACATAACAGCAGCAAGCACAAACGCAGCCCCTAATATCAAATACGGAATTTGAACCGCTTTCAAGTCTAACGTCGTTGGACCAGAACCTATACCACCAAAGATTGCAAACGAGACAATAACAGGTCCTATCGTTGTTCCAACGTTGTTGATTCCACCAGCTAAACTCAAGCGTTGATTTCCTGTAGCAGGATCTCCCATTTGAATGGCCAACGGATTAGCAGCAATTTGTTGAAGTGAAAATCCAAGACCTACGATGAACAATCCCGAAATAAGCAATTCAAACGATGCAGTGTTCGAAGCAGGAATAAACAGCAAAGTTCCACATGCTGAAATCAAAAGTCCAAGCGCTAATCCGTTTCTATATCCCAACGAATTTAAAATGTCTCGCTTCATGATCGCTGAAATAGCAAAATACAAAAGTGATCCAACGGTATAAGCTACGTAGAAGGCAAATGAAATTAATTGCGACTGCATTTGAGTAAGGTTCAAAGCTTTCTTAAACACAGGAATTAAAATATCGTTGCTTGCTGCAACGAATCCCCAGAAAAAGAAAATTGAAATTAAGGTTGCCAATGCGCCTTTAGGTGCTTTTTGCATGTTGTTTTGGTTTAAGGTTTAGACTGCAATATAATAATGTAATTTGTACAATAAGTGGAAGATTTATTATTTCTTGTTCCTCCTAATAATCTCTTCCCATTTGAGTTGAATGCCTTCGGAAGGCAAGGGCGTGTAATTGAAAGAAATTTTCTTTTTGTTATTTGTCTGAATGGCAAATGGAACGGTTTTAATCCCTAGCTCGTCGGAAATTTTATAGTCATTTCCACCGTATAATGTAGTGAGGTTAGATAACTTTAATGGCTGCACTGCTTTTAGATAATCTTCGTAAGTGCTCTGCATCCCCACAGCAATAATGCGGAAATCATTTTTGTATTTGGCTGAAAGCTGATTCAACAAGGCCAAATCGCGCTGAGAAGATTTGCTCGAGCAAAAGAAATAGAGGTACATGTTTCTATCACATTGTTCACTGAAAATCCACTTTTCCCCTTGGTCATCAACTAGCGTGAAATCACTGATTTCAGTTTGTTCTTTTTTTGAAAGTTCTTTTTCAAGATTTTTTGAAAGTGCCTTTGAAGATTCGAATTTGGAATCTCTCATAACATTCTGATTCAATCTGGAAATAAATGATGCCGACCAGTCACCAGAATAGTACTTATTTCGCAGTGCGGTCAGAAAAATCAATTCTTCAAGTGCTAAGTTGTAGTGGTTTTCGGAATTGAGCAACTTGATGATTTCTTCGGTATTTGTGCCTTCTTCCAAAAGCAATTCGAATTTCTGTTTTTCATCTCCGCTCAAATTCGGCTGCAGGTATGAGCTTGCGAATATTTCCATCCACTCACAAAATGCGGGATTGCTTAAGTCTATTCGCGTTGACATGTTCTCGTAAGAATCCGCAACAGCAGTTAGCAATTTTAATTGGCTTATTTTACAAAAGAGATAGTTCTCAATGAAGGAATTTGTTTTCAAGACGTCTTTCCATTCGCTGTTAATGGTCTCTTCAAATGTGGTTAATGACTCATAAAATTTCGACTGGGCTTTTACCGTTGAATCCGGCGTTTCGCTGAATTTTACTAAGTCTGCTTCAGGATTTTTTTTTCGAATTCTTTTTATTGAATCCTTGTTGGTATTGCTTTTTAAAAGTAAATATTCATAGGCGTTATTTGAAATGAAATCAGTAATTTGATTGTTAATCAATCCAATTAACGCATTAGTCGCAACGTTCGATTCACATTCGATTCGCGACTCCCAAAATTGAACGAAAGTATTTTGCGTAAGTGTGGTGTCGGGTTGAAGAAAAGTAAGTTTATATTTCTGCTTAGGGTCAACCCAAATTCGAGTTCTTGCATTCCCCGTGCAAATAAGAAGCGACTTTGTTTTCTTAACGGGGATATTAAAATTGAAATTACCGTTTTCATCTCCTAGTGTTTCAGCCAGAAGTGAAGGTAGATTTGTAATTCCATCACTCACTTCGAAGGCATAAACCTTGGAGTCTTTTGCCAAATTAGCGAAGCCGTTTATTTCTGCTTCTTGCGCATAAAGCGTGGGAAGGAGTGAATAGGCGAGAAACGATAGAATGACAATGGCTCTCATAACTGTATTCCTTTTGGAAGGAACGAAGAAATGTCGCCGTTATTTTTATAGATCTCGCGAAGCACAGTACTTTGAACATGACAGAGTTCGGGAGCAGTCACAAGTAAGATTGTTTCAATACCATCTGACATGGCTTTGTTCATGTTCGCAATGGTGCTCTCGTATTCAAAATCGTTGCTGTTGCGCAATCCACGAAGAATATACTTTGCTCCAATCGACTTGCAGAATTCAACGGTCAATCCTTCGTACTTCGTCACACGAATATTTGAATGTCCGGCAAATGTTTGTTCAACAAATGCCATTCGTTGCTCCAAAGAAAATAAATAATTCTTCGTCGTGTTCACACCAATGGCCACAACCACTTCATCGAATAGCCCTGCTCCACGAAGAACAATGTCTTCATGTCCGGTTGTAATGGGATCAAACGATCCAGGAAATACTGCTATGCGTTTCATTTATTTTCGATTTTGAAAAATGAAAAATGCACATGTCCGTAACTGCGTGCTTGCCAAAAATACGGACAGTCTTCGAATTTTATGTCTTTCCCGTGCTCAATTATCAAGAGTTGAAACTGTTCCATTTTCTTCTCGAAAATTAATGAAGGCAATTCTTTCAACCAAGGTAAATCGTAAGGCGGATCAGCGAATACAACTTGCGGTAAGTCGGTTTGTCTTCCAAGAAAAGTTCGGACATCTGCCGTGAATATATCCATGCCGTCGGCTTGAAAATCGCGTTTCACTTGCTGCAAATGTCTTGAATGCTTTGGGCTGCTTTCCACCGCAATTACCCGCTGAACACCGCGTGAAGCGGCTTCCAAACTAATTGCTCCTGTTCCTGCAAACAAATCCCACATGAGCGAAACTTCGTCCCATTCCACCAAATGCTGCAACACATTGAACAACGCTTCTTTCGCGAAATCGGTCGTGGGTCTACCCGTAAATGACTTGTCAACCTTAATGATGCGACCTTTCCATTCGCCACCAATTATGCGCATAGCATGTGTAATTTCCAGAGGTCGTTCAGCGAATTCGCTTTCATGTTTTCAGAGAACTGAACGTTGCGGACATACGATTCAAAAATTTCAACATAATTCGAATCGAATTGTGTTCCCTGCACAAACACAGGTAAAGCCGCTAAATCAATTCCATATTGAATACATCCGTTCGCTAAGAAATACAAAATATCTTCGGCCGTATTTCCGGCGTATTCATTCAACAACAACAAGGCGTTGTTTTTTTCAAGACACAAGTAATGTTTTTCCTTTCCCACCCAAAGTGTGGCTTTCGACTGCACCAAACTCGCATGTGCCCGCTGTCCCGGAAGGAGCAGGGTAGGAAGCGCAAGAATTTCAACACCCACAATGAATCTTTCCAAATTCACAACAGACGAATGCGTTGCGAAAACAACTACAACATCTTGTTGTGTGTTGAAACGATACGCCAAGAATTCATTCGATGTTATTTGAGGAAGGTAATTCGCCACCTCAATTTCTTGGAACATAGCCTTCGGAATAAGATTGAAGGCAAGAGGTTCAACAGATAATATAGTCTTCTTGAAAACCGCGCTGGGCCAATGCTTTTGAAGCCAGGCAACACTTTCTGCGAAAGGAATACTTTCTCCAATCGGAAACGATTGGTTATGCGTAAATATGACAACACCATCTTCCGGCTGAGCGAAAGCAATGGAAACAAAGAAAGATTCCAGATGCACAGAGGCATGCAGACGAGCGCTGTTCTCTACAACAGCCGTCGGAATTTGAAAGGTTTCAGTGTTCATCGTGAAAAAATACGCATAATTAATTTCTCAGCTAATTTACATCATTGCCGCGCTTAGTCTTTCTTTGCAAGCGAGAATAAAATCATGAGCCACACCGCATTCGAACAATTACTGTTGCAGAATTTTTCTTTTGCTCCCACAGCAGGACAAAAGAAACTCTTCTACGCCTTTGCGCGAATGATGTATTCCGAGAAAGCGCGCTTGGCACTCATGATCAAAGGATACGCGGGTACGGGTAAAACAACCTGCGTAAAAGCCATGGTGGATTCACTCGCTGAGCATCGGATTAATGCCGTCCTGCTTGCTCCAACCGGAAGAGCGGCGAAGGTTTTGGGAAATTATTCCAACCGAAAAGCCAGCACCATTCACAAGGAAATCTATGTGAAGCGCATGGATCGCAGCGGACGCGTTTGGTTCGAATTGAAAGAAAACGAAAATGTAGATACGGTTTATTTTGTCGATGAAGCGTCCATGATTGGACAAGACACCGTTGTTTTTTCAGAAGATAGTTTCGATGCAGGAAGTTTACTCGACGATTTGCTTTCTCATGTATACAGCGGAGAGCGTTGCAGGTTGGTCATCATTGGAGATACCGCGCAGCTTCCTCCTGTCGGATGTCCGTTAAGCCCTGCGTTGAATATGGAAGGCTTGCGCGACAATTATTCGCTGAACATTGCCGCCATTGAATTGTTGGAAGTGATTCGTCAGAAAGAAGGTTCTGGAATATTAATCAACGCCACCTCCTTACGCGAATTAATTGTGAGTCAAGGAAACGAATTGCCTCAATTTTCAACCTTGAATTTCAACGACATTCATCGCGTAGACACCGACATGCAGCCGGTTGTTGAAGAGGCTTTGCAGGAATACGGCATTGAGGATTTAGTCATCATCACACGTTCGAACAAACGCGCGAATCTGTTCAATCAGCAAGTGCGTTCTAGAATTTTAGGAAACGAAGAAGAGATTAATTCGGGAGACCGAATGATGGTGTTGAAGAACAATTATTTCTGGCTCGATGAAAAGGAATCGAAGGAAGTGGGCTTCATTGCCAACGGAGATATATTGAATATTCATCGCATAAAATCATTCGAAGAACGAGGTGCTTTTAGATTCTGCAAGGCCATTGTGAAAATGGCCGACTATCCGGAAATGCCCGAGATGGAAGTCATTCTTTTATGCACTACCATTTGGGAGGAATCAGCGCAATTGTCGAAGGCGAAAATGCAAGAACTCTGGCAGGTTTGCGCTCTCGATTATCCAGATGCATCAACTGTGGGACAACTTCGAAAACTCCTTCAAAAAGATCCGTATTACAATGCGCTTCATGTGAAGTTCGCTTATGCGATTACGTGTCACAAAGCCCAAGGTGGACAATGGCCGTGTGTCTTTGTAGACCAAGGATATCTTACCGACGAGATGGCAGGATTGGAATTGAATAGATGGTTTTATACAGCGCTAACGCGTGCGCAGAAAGAAGTTTATCTTGTCGGATTTCAAGAAAAATTAATTGTGGAAGAAGAGCGTAATTTATTTTGAAAGCTTGAAGAATAGTTCAATCTCTTCGGGAGATTTAGGCTTAGATACAATGCGCATATTTTTATCTAGAATGAAGAAAGCCGGAGTCTTCGTAATGCGATAGTCTTTCGCACCTTTCGATTCCCAACCGCGCATTCCACATAAATTAGTGAAGGTGAATTCTCTTTCGGTTACTGCTTGTTTCCAGGCGTTCGCATCGTTGTCTACTGAATAACCCACGAAGGCAATTTTCTTTCCAGCATAATCCTTACTGAGCTTGGCAATTTTGGGAGCTTCAGTTTTACAATGGCTACACCAGCTGCTCCAGAAAATGAGTAAGGTGTATTGATTCGCAGCACATGTCTTTTTCAAATCGAAGGCAACATTGTTCAGGTCGTTACCAATGATATTCGGAGGTGTCTTTCCAACGCTTACGCGCTCAATGCTTTCAGCGTTTCGCTTAATGACGTTGGAGAAATTATCGTCGCCGCACGATTCGTCGTTAATGAAATTGTCCATGAGGTAAAGCGTAATGTTTTCCATTCCGCTTTCATAAAATCCGGTGAGCATTTCATTCAATACAAACTCATACACACGATCGTTAGCATGCGCTTTTTCGGTAAGAAGTCCAATGCAATCAATGAATCCGCTTTCGGTTCCTTTGCTAAACTGACGCATAAAACTTTGAATGCGATCGTTCAAGACTGTCGTGTGAACCAAGCGTGCATCGCTGAATTCAAGGTTGTCCCAATAATGCGCTTTGTCTTTGAAGGGTTCACATTTCCAATAAATCAATTGCGAAACGAACGATGTTTTTGTTGTTTGCTTTTCACGCTGAATGCATTCCAGTTGGTACGCATTGAAAGAAGCTTCAAGATCAGTCAACTCTTTTTCTGCAGTGGAATCTTTGTCCTTTTTCCAACGAATGTTCAACGCTTTTTTCTTTTGAGTGAATTCGTTTTCCTTCTTTACGTATTCATTCCAAAGTAAATTTCTGTTCCCTTTGGTGCAAGAAATTCCGCTGTCCCAGCGGGCTCCTTGTATAGCGAACACTGTCTCTGCTTCGGCGTTGTCCATAGCTACAATGGCCATGTTGGAAGGTGCAATTCCTAAGGCGTAGAGTCCTTCGCCGTAGTTCCCTTTGAATTTAAAAGTGTTGTTTTGAATGGTGGTTGAATCGGCTATATCGAGGGTGCGTCCGGTTGTTTTCCACAAGCGAACTGCTGTTCCGTTTGGATAGGTAGCAGTTCCGGAAATTAGGTGAGATTGGGCAAAAGCCGCAACGCTGCATAGGAGTAATGAAAGGGCGAATAATGTTTTTCTCATCGTGAAATTTCTAAAACAAAAATAACACCAACTTTAATAGCTTTGTTCGGTATGCGCGAATCTATTCTTTTAAAATACGATGTGGCAACTGAAGAGGAGCTGGAAGAGTTCCTTTACAACGCCGCTTTCGAAGAAGCCAAGCTCTATCGTTCGCGCGTGGGTGTTCGCTTGCTGCGCAGAAAACACTTGAAGAAAATTGAAGAATGGTCATTCGATATCGTGCAAGCATTGAATGTGGAAGCCGTTCAATTGCCTCAGGCGTTTTGGGTGGAAGGAAATTCGTGGTTGGAAAGTCTCAGGTCTCTGGAAGCAGCCATGAGCTTGGGATATCGGCAGGTCTTTCAGGCGAGCGGGGTGTGTGAGATGCACTTTGCGTTGGAAGGATTGGAGCGAGCCGTATCGGTTTGGGAAGATTTTTTGTTGAAGTCAGATTTGGAGTTGTTGGAAGAACCGGTTCACTCGAAAGAAGAATTACCAACAGCGGAAGCCATTCAGCTTTTGTTGAAGGGGGAAGGGGCGAGTGCACTTTTTTTGTTGCGAAAGGAGAAGACGCGATTAAGCGCCTTTATTAAATAATTACGAATTGAAAACCTTTTCGAAATAAGATTGTTGGAAGAGTATGAAAATGTCTGATGTTCGAGTTTCTTGGCTTTCCATAGCATTCATTGCCTTGGGAACCATGACTTCCATATACTTGATTTCGCAGTTAAAATTCGATTATGATTTCGAAGACTTTTTCCCGAAGAACGATCCAGAAACTGAATATTTTTTAGAATTCCGAAAGTCATTCGAAACAGACAACGATTTCTTCATAGTTGCACTTGAAAACGATGGAAGCATTTTCGATTCTACTTTTCTTTCTCACGTTGATTCGTTAACGAAAAAATTACAAGCCATTCCAAATGTGGAAGAATGCGTAGGTCCGACCTCGTTAATGATCTATGCCGTAGATCCCTTGTTCGGCGGCGTTTTTGAAACTCCCTTGCTTTCTGCTAATTCAGTTCAATCGTTTAAGCAAGACTCTATTGCCATTTGGAATTCGCCATCATACGTAGGCGTCTTCTTCGGAACAAACGGAAAGTCGGTTGCCATTAACATGAAGCATACGCAAATGTTAAGCAAGGAAAAGTGCGACGAACTTTCAAAGAACATTCAAGACGAAGTCAATAAATTTCAATTTAAAAAGTCGCACGTCATTGGTCGCGCGCTCGGACAGACGCTTTATGTCGAGCTCATGATTAAAGAGTTGGCACTCTTCATTTCAATCAGTTTAGTCCTCACCACCATCTTCTTGTTCATCGCCTTCAGAAGCGGATGGGGAATTATTATTCCAACAACCGTTGTGTTGTTAAGCATAATCTGGACGCTCGGATTCTTGAAGATTATGGGGAAAGATTTAGACCTCATGCTAACCGTCTTGCCCACCATACTGTTTGTCGTCGGAATGAGCGACTCGGTGCACGTACTCACGAAATACATGCAAGAACTTCGCAAGGGCAAAGAGAAAATTGAAGCCATTCGCTATGCGTTCAAGAGTATTCGTCTTGCTACTTTTTTAACAGCATTAACGACGGCAATCGGATTTTTCACCTTGGTGTTTTCGAATATTCAACCGATATCTGATTTTGGGATTTACACAGCAGTAGGTGTTCTCTTGGCCTACGGACTAACATATACCCTTCTTCCAGCGATATTAATTTTAGGCAAGCCGAAGCGCATGAACGACTTCGCAATGTCAGATGACTTTTGGACTTCGAAATTGCACAACGGATTTATTTGGGTACTGCGAAATCGCAAGAAGATTTGGATTGGAGGAATAGTAGTTTTAGGCATTAGCATTTGGGGAGTATCTACCATTGTGGTAGACAACAAGATGTTGGAAGACCTGAAAGACGACCATGTGTTGAAGCAAGAATTTGCTTTTATGGAAAAGGAATTTGCAGGTTGTCGACCTTTTGAATTGGGCATAATACTTCCGAACGACAGCGCTATTCGATCGTTGAAAGTGTTGAAGCAATTAGACACGTTGGAATTGTATTTACGCAATGAATACGGAGTAGGAGCCATGCTCGGATACGCGCAACTGGTGAAGGAATCGAACAAGACGTTGAACTTCGGATCGGAAGAATATTATATCATTCCAGACAGTCTGAAAGAGATTAGAGCCATTGAAGAATTGTTGCAGCAAGGGCCTATTGCTCGCGCTACCGCAATGGCTTACAACGATAGCACAAGAACCCTTCGCATCAGCGGAAAAGTGGGAGACATCGGAAGATTGCATTTCGATTCGTGCAATGCGAAATTGAATGCGTTCATTGATGCGAACTGTCCCGATTTGTCGAATCGAAAAATCACCGGGACTGCTCACTTAATCGATGTGAACAATCGCAGCTTAATCGAGAACACTGTTTGGGATTTGCTCATTAGTGTATTGGTTATTGGAATCATCATGGGCATTGTCTATAAGTCGTGGCGCATGATTCCGCTGACTATACTTCCGAATTTATTTCCGTTGTTAATTGTCGCTGGCATCATGGGATTCACGGGCATACCGTTGAAAGTAAGTACCAGCATCATCTTCAACATAGCCTTTGGAATTGCGGTAGATGATACCATACATTTCTTAGCACGCGTAAGAAGTTTATTGGGTGAAGGCTTAAGCGTAAACTACGCCGTAAAGCGCACCTTCCTTACCACCGGAAAGGCTATGATTGTCACCACACTCATTCTCAGCGGTGGCTTCCTCACTTTAATATTCAGTGACTTCTTGGGTACGCATTACATTGGGTTACTCGTTAGTTTAACGCTATTCATCGCCTTATTCGCAGAGTTGTTGTTTTCGCCGTTGATTGTGATGTTCTTTTTTAAGAAAAGGTAGGAACTGCGTAATTGGAAAATCGAAGATTTTATTCCTACTGCGTAATGGGAAATTCTTCGAATTTATTCCTACTGCGTAATTCCTACTTCGTAATTCCTACTTCGTAATTATCCAACAACAAAGTTCCAATTATGAAATAGGAATAAAACTGAAAGTTTTCCAATAACGTAGTTCCAATAACGCAGTTCCTTGGATTGCTAGCGATTGATTCGCAGAATTGATCACGAAGTGATTGATCTGAAAGATTGATTTCGTAGCAATTAATCACCGAAGGTGATTGCTGTTAATTCAATCCCCCTTCACAACATAAATCGAACGGCCAAGATTGTCCCTTAAAAGGTAAACTCCAGAGGTGAAATGACTCAAGTCAAGAACAACGGAGTTGCCAAAAACATTCTGAGAAAGAATCTTTCTGCCGCATAAATCGAATATTTCAAAAGACTCTCGCGGGCCTTCCCAAGAAACGAACAGACGATCAATAAACGGATTGGGAAATACTTTGGTCGTTAACGCCAGCTCATCCACGCTTGTTGAAACCGCAATCAATGGCTTGCACAATGTGGCTATACAACCGTTCGATGCGGTAGCTTCGAGGCACACTTGATATACGCCTGATGAAATAAACGTGTGATTGATTGTAACACCACTACCCAAGCCGCCATCACCGAAATTCCATTGCCAGTCAATGAACCCCGAACTACTGCAACCAAAAGAATATTCCAAATTATTTCCTGTGGAAGTAGAAATGAAATCAACGGGAGGAACAGGCAACACGGTAAAGTTCACTCCGAAATCAGCACTAACGAAATTGGGATTGCTAGAACGAATTCTCATTCTGTAATTCGTTCCCTGTGCCGTTCCATTTGGAATGGTGCAATTAATGAGTCCTCCAATTGTGCTCGATAAACTTCCAATCTCTTGAAACGCCGAGAAATTTCCCAATGCATCTGACAATTCAACGGTGAAAATATTACCGGAATTGAATGTTCCCGTAGCACCATAATTCACATCAAACGAAGACCCCGGGCAAAAAGATATCCCGCCTACACCAGTAATCTGAGTGCTAACATTTCCAGCGTTTCCAGCGGCAGTAACTTTCAATTCATCAACTGCAAAAGCTGGATCAGCTGCGCTAAACGATTGCTGGTTCACAAATCGAAAACCAAATCTTATTTGCGATTGGTTGTCCCACTGCGGATTGGTGAGTGTTGCTAAAGTCCAGTTTGGAGAATTGTAATAGGACCCCGTTTGAAGGCTCCAAGTTAATCCTCCGTTCAGACTGTAATAAACTTCTCCGTAATTGGAAACAGACCCACTGCACAACCAATAAAATGAAAAGGAAACACCCGTTTGGCCGAGGGTAGAAACATCCTGGGACATCTTCGCAAAATAATTCTCATCAAGGTTACAAAGCAGTCCACCATCACTAGCTTGGAATGAAGTACAACTCACCCCGCTATTTACGGCGTCTGTGCTGGCGATATGCATATACCCGCTGTTTGGCGCCCCGGTTATAATTGCAGGCTGACTGCTGGTTGCAGGAATAGTGACATCGAATCCAACACAAGATTCTACAAACGTTCCGCCCGCATAGGTTGAATTCACTTGCCATTGGTTATATCCGCCGGTAGCAGAATTAACGTCAGAAGTATTAATCTGAAAACTGCCTAATCCAGTGTTAAAGTTTTCAGAGAATAAAACTGTTTGTGAAATGCAATTCAGTGAAAAAGAAATTGAAATAATTAGAAGTAAATTTTTCATAGTCATAAAGATAATCCTATCGGGGTGAATAATCATTCACCCCGACAAAAAGATTCATTCACCCCGACTAAAAGATTCATTCACCCCGACAAAAAGATTCATTCACCCCGACTAAAAGATTCATTCACCCCGACTAAAAGATTCATTCACCCCGATGAAAAAGAATCATTCTCCCGACGCGATTAAAAAAGTGCTTTTATTGATTATTTAATCACCTCCGGCTTCACCCCACGATAAGAATCCGGCATCATGCCAACATCTGCTCCAATGTAGGTCGGGTCGCAGTAGATGTAATCGTTACCGTTGAATTGAATAATGGCGTCTGAATTTTTCTGCTCTTTCAATCGAACCGCCATAGCCACGTGACCAGGATAATTCAAGCCAATTGTTTCAACTCCTAACAATTCTGTGAGTAGTGCATTCAATAAAAATGTGCGGTCCTCGCAGTCTGCATAGGGGTACGCTAAAACCTCTTCAGGAATACAGAATTTTTCATATTGAAATTGATCCTGGTCGGTCTTGTAGGGAATGCTTTGACAAACCAATGCATATAAGTAACGAACCTGTTCACGCTCGCTTCCACAAAACTGAAGTTTTGCATCTAGGGCTTTGTGCAGTCTCTCTTTGAAGGAAACGGGCAAAGGCTGACCGAAATAATAGTCCAATTCAGTTTGAGGAATAGTCGCGTCGAAAGTGGTGCGATACGTTAAATAAGGAAGAGTCACATGCTCAGTGTTTCGATTGAATTTAAAGTCGAAACCGCGATCGGTCCATTTTTCAGGAAACTTGGCTGAAGGTGTATTTGCTAACGTAAATAGACTCTTGGCGCTTTCATGTTGTGAAGTATAGGTGTACAATGAACTCGGAGATTTCGCTTCTAAAATGAAATAATTGTGTCCGTTAAATTCAAAATATGATTTACCGAAAAGCATGTCGTTAAAGGGAAGCGTAAGGACAATCTGATTTTCGCCGTACATAATGCGCGCATCATATCCCATTTGAACCAACGTAAACCACAAGAATAAATTCTGATTGTTTTTACTCGAGAAATTATTCTTCGCCACCGCCTGAACCATCTGGTAAACACCCCAATCTGAAAGTCCAAATTCACTTTTCTGATAATTGAAATACGCCAACATTAAATCATACTCTTTCTCAGAACAACTCTTCCAATACGCTGTAATTGAACTCGGATCTGGATTGCCTTTCAACGCGGGCCACTTACTCGAAATCAAGATCATCTTCCACTCATTCCCAAACAAACTTTCATTCTGAAATTGAAACGCTTTGTTAAATGCTAATTCCTGCGGAAGGTCTTGTGGAAGGTCTTGTGGAAGGTCTTGCGAAGCACCTTCGGAACGACCTTGCGAAGCATCTTGCTTGTCATCTTGTATAACATCTTGCTCCGCATCTTGTATCACATCTTGCTTGTCATCTTGCTTGTCATCTTGTATCACATCTTGCTCCGCATCTGGTGAAACATCCGGCTTATACACCGGCGGAGCCGTTGGTTTCGGCTTTTCACTTGCCGGCTTAGACGGGAACACATCTTCTCTTTTCCAATTGCCTTCCAACATTTTTGCAAAGGCCTTGTCGTGAGCAGTTCTCAGCGAGTCCATCTCGCGATTGACTTTCTGTTCAAACTGATTCATTTCTTTCTCTCTCTGTTGTTTGAATTTCTCGAAGTCCGTGACTTGTCCGTGAGACAGAAAAGTAAAAAAAGAAATTGAAATGGTAAGAAGTAAATTTTTCATTGCATTAAAGATAATCCCATCGGGGTGAATAATCATTCACCCCAAAAAAAATGCCGACTTTTCGTCGGCATAATTTTCGCGGAAAGGGGGGGATTCGAACCCCCGGTACAGTTTCCCGTACGACAGTTTAGCAAACTGTTGGTTTCAGCCACTCACCCACCTTTCCTAACGGCTGATCCTCTTTTACGAGGATTGCAAATGTAAACCGACATTCCTATATTTCAAATTTTTTTTCTATCCCTTCCCGAAGTGCTCCTTCAACGCTGCGTAGACCTTGTGCGTAGGCAATCCCATGACATTGAAATAACTTCCTTCCAAATTCACGATTCCAACTAAACCAATAAAATCCTGAGCGCCATAACTTCCTGCCTTGTCGAATGGCTTGTAATGCTCAATGTAAAAGCGAAGTTCCGATTCGTTCATCTCGGCAAAGGTCACTTTCGTGCAATCGGTAAACGAGTGTTTCCAGGTGGAAGTGGAGATGCACACACCCGTGTATACTTCATGACTTCTTCCACCCAATTGCTTCAGCATACTCAATGCTTCTTCGAAATCTGCCGGTTTGTTAAGCAACGTTCCTTCAACATGAACAACAGTATCCGCTGTAATCACCAACTCATTTGCTTCAGCGGTTTCCATTAAGGCCTCCGCTTTCCTTTCGGCCAAACGCTGTGCCACTTCAGTCAAAGGCCAAGAAGGGTCAATGCTTTCATCTACATCGGAAACACGAACTTCAAAGGATAGGCCCATGCCAGCCAACAACTCTTTCCTTCGCGGAGAGCCCGATCCCAAGACTAACTTGTAGTTGTTCATCAACGGTAATAATTCTTCCATGACAACAAATTTACATCGTAAATTTGCGCGCATGCATCAATTAGTTCTTATCCTCGACTTCGGTTCGCAAGTCACGCAACTCATTGCGCGTCGCTTACGCGAGCACAACGTTTACTGTGAAATTAAACCTTGGAACAAGGTGACTTCCATACCAGAAAATTGTGTTGGAGTTATTTTATCTGGAAGTCCATTCAGCGTTCATCAAGAAGGCGCTCCGCTTCCAGCAGTTTTCGATATAAATCCGAATTTACCCATGTTGGGAATTTGCTACGGTGCGCAGCTGATGGCACAATTGAACGGAGGAAAAGTAGAGCGCAGCACACACCGCGAATACGGACGTGCGAACTTAATTAGTCATCAGTCGAGTCACGTCCTATTCCAAGGTATTCCCGACAACTCACAAGTGTGGATGTCGCACGGAGATACCATTACAGGTCTAGGCGAAAACATGGATATCATCTGCAGCACAGAGAATGTAAAAGTTGCGGGATATGCTTTCAAAGACCGCCCTGTTTTCGGCGTGCAATTTCATCCGGAAGTTTTTCACTCAACCGACGGCGGAACTATGTTGAAGAACTTCGTTGTTGATGTATGCGGATGCAAACAAGACTGGACGCCGGCTTCTTTCGCCGACGAAACCATTGCCGATCTGAAAGTAAAATTAGCAGACGATAAAGTAATCCTTGGTCTAAGCGGCGGCGTAGACAGCAGCGTTGCTGCAGTGCTTATTCACAAAGCCATTGGACCAAACCTCCATTGCATCTTCGTGAATAACGGATTGCTTCGCAAAGACGAATACGAAAGTGTATTAGATAGTTATTTGCATTTAGGTTTGAACGTCAAAGGCGTAGATGCAAGCGATATGTTCTACGACGCTTTGGAAGGTTTATCAGATCCTGAAGCAAAAAGAAAAGCCATTGGCAAAACCTTCATCGATGTATTCGATGCGGAAAGTAAATTAGTGGAAGGAGCGAAATGGCTTGGACAAGGCACCATCTATCCAGATGTGATTGAATCGATTTCTGTTTCAGGAGGTCCTTCGCAAACCATCAAGAGTCACCACAACGTAGGCGGACTTCCAGATTATATGCAGCTTTCGTTGGTTGAACCGCTTCGCTTGTTGTTCAAAGACGAAGTAAGAAGAGTAGGGCGCGAACTTGAAATTCCAAATGCAATATTATCTCGCCATCCATTCCCCGGTCCAGGCTTAGGCATTCGAATTTTAGGAGACATCACTCGCGAAAAAGTGCGTGTGCTTCAAGAAGTAGACGCCGTTTGGATCAACGGTTTGAAAGAAGCTAATCTCTACGATTCGGTGTGGCAAGCAGGCGCAATCCTCCTTCCTGTGCAGAGTGTAGGCGTTATGGGCGATGAGCGCACGTATGAAAACGCAGTGGCCTTGCGTGCGGTAACCAGCACCGACGGTATGACTGCAGACTGGGCGCATTTGCCTTATGAATTCTTAGCGAAAGTGAGCAACGACATCATAAATAAGGTGAAAGGGGTTAATCGCGTGGTCTATGATATTAGCAGTAAACCACCCGCAACGATAGAATGGGAATAAAAATTCTTACCTTTATATCAATTAAAGATATTTGAATGGAATTAACTCGGACGTTTTTTTTAAGAAAACTGTTAATGCTTTTTGTGATAATTTTCTCTGCAAGTTTTTCCTTCGGGCAGAATTGCAAGAATTATCACCTGGTTTCAAGCGGAGAAACCCTCTTTGGAATTTCAAAAAAATATAGCTTAACCGTAACTCAGGTTGAATCACTAAATCCCGGCTTAACCTCAGCTTTGAAGGTTGGTCAGAAGATTTGTTTACCAGCTGAAGCCAAAGTCGAATTGCCAGTTCCAGCAGTCATAGACTCTTCATTTGTTGAAGTTGTTCAACTTGACGGAGATTCTTCGAAAGTGCCTATTCAAGTTCCTGATAGTCTTGCGCCAAAGAAAAAGGACATGTATTCCATTGCTTTGTTGTTGCCGTTTTCAAGCTTTAAGGTCAATGCCGATTCCTTGGATCAGCGCTCTGCAAAGCTTCGTTCCGTGGCGATTAACATGTACAGAGGTGCAGTCATGGCGCAAAGTGCTATGAATAAAAATGGTGTTCGGGCGACGATTAGTATTTACGATGTGGGAAATAGCACTGCGAGTGGGACAAGGGCAGTTGAACGATTAGAAGCAAATGATGTTGATTTAGTTATTGGTCCGTTGTTCAATGAACCCTTGGTTGAAGTTGCGAAATGGGTAAGCGGTCGAAACTCACATTTGGTTGTGCCCATAAAGATTACCAATAAGATTTTGTTGTTGTCTGAACACATGAGCAAAGCTTATCCAGGTTCCAATTCACAGTGGTATTATCTAGCTGGCTATGCAAAACGAGAGTTTCCAAATGCAATAATTGTAGGTGCCTACGGAAAGGGGAAGGATGACTTCTCAATGTCTGCGGCAAAGGCTGGATTTACCGATGGTGGCTTGGATTCGCTGATGATGTTCGATGTGACGAATGGTGCTGTTAAACTCAACGAATTTGTAAAAGGTCAGAGTAAAAAGGTAGTTGTATTAGACATGAACTCTGATAAAAAGCTAAGCGCATCGGTTTCTTCTGCACTAACAGGTTTAGATATAAATATTATTGGTGGCGATAGTTATGCTTCCGATGATAAATTGAAATCAGATTCAAAGGGTTCATCTAAAGTGTCAGGAACCAAATCAGTGATGTTGGATTATTACAACATGGATCATTTAAAATGGATTGCGCAATACAGAAAAAACTTCAAAGCCGAACCCGATGAGTATTCTGCAATTATGCACGATGTCATCTTGTTCTACGGAACGGGTCTTGCGATGTTCGGAACGGATTTGAACAATCATCTAAACGACGTCGAGTGCCGGGGGTTAATATTTATGGGATTTGATTTTTTTAAAACGGGTTCAAAGACCGGGTATGAAAACGCATACGTGAACGTGGTTCAAAAAATGAACGGAAGATGGGGATTGAAGAACAAATCGAAATAAACTTAACACCGTTTCAGAAAAAGGTTGTTAACGATTTATTGGAAATTCAAGACAGTATTTGTGCCGCATTGGAAACCTTAGACGGTTCTGATTTTCGCGAAGATATTTGGAAGCATACTGGCGGAGGTGGTGGAAGAACACGCGTAATGAATGGTTCCTTAATTGAAAAAGGCGGTGTGAATTTTTCTGCCGTTACAGGTCCTGTTCCAGCCATGATGAAAGATCGCATGCATCCCGACGCGAAGACTTTTTTCGCAACCGGAGTGTCTTTAGTCATTCATCCATTTTCCCCTCACGTTCCAATCGTTCACATGAACGTGCGCTATTTTGAAAGCGATGCGGGAGATCAATGGATAGGTGGAGGAATTGATTTAACTCCGATTTACGTTAACCAAGATCAACGCGATTTTTTTCATACTGAAATGAAAAACGTTTGTGATACACACGGCATGAATCACGAAGAATTTAAGTTGTGGGCCGACAAGTACTTCTTCATTCCACACAGAAAAGAAACACGCGGTGTAGGTGGAATCTTCTACGACTATCAGAAGCCATCAGAACAGAAATCAATGGAAGAACTTTGGGCGTTTAACAATGCCGTAGGTCACACCTTCAACAAGGCTTATTTACCTATTGTTGAAGCCAATATGCACTTAGAATTCACTGAACAAGAGAAGCAATGGCAATTGCTTCGCAGAGGTCGTTATGTTGAATTTAATTTGGTTTGCGATAAGGGAACCCTCTTCGGCCTTCAAACCGGAGGAAGAACAGAAAGCATTCTCATGAGCCTCCCGACACTCGCATCTTGGGAATACGACTTTCAAGTTGAACCCAATTCTCCAGAAGAAAAGACTTTGAGCATTTTACGTTCTACCATCGCGTAGCGTCATCCGCTTACAAGCGGTTATCCACCATCTTCACACCAGGGAATCCCGCTTGATTGAATTTGAAGTCTCCGTCGTTAATGGCAGGATTTGCCTTGAAGTTTTTAATCTTGTAAGTGACATCTGCATTCTCGCGTGTCTTCACATTCACCTTCACCAATTCCATTTTCGATTTGTCTACGTATAACGTAACCGTATGAAATGATTTCGATTTTGGGTTTATCGGGTATAGAGCAATTTCATAACATGCAATGCCGTCAATTGTAGCGTTGGTGTTTTTCATTTCATGTTTGAAATCCTTGTTCCAGATGGTATACATCTCAGAAGGGTCGAAACCACCGTCTTTTACGTCAGCTAGGTTGTCGATTGAACAAGAGTTCGATTTTTTATTGTAGGTCCAAACAGTAGCCCCATCGCAATAAACGGAATAGTCTGGAAGGGCGAGTTGATATTTTTTTCCTTTTACTTTAACAGTGCCGCTTTGCTTGGTCACTTTTCCAGTTTTAGGATTGCTTAATTCAGAACTGAAGTCTGAAGAGGTGGTTGCCCACGATTTAGCTTTCGTGGAAATTTTATCTAAGATTTCTTTAGAAGTCTGTGCTTGAAGAGAGAACGTTGCAAGAAGTGCGAACGCAAGAAGTAGATTTTTCATTTTGTTTTTTTATTAATCACGCAGGTTTTTCAAGAACTGTTCCAAAGATATCTCGTCGGGTATTAAAACCTTTCGAGCCTTACTTCCTTCGAATGGGCCAATAAGTCCTGCAGCTTCCAATTGGTCTATCAATCGGCCTGCTCTGTTATAACCCAATTTCAGTTTGCGTTGAAGAAGAGATGCCGATCCTTGTTGACTTAACACAATGACCTTGGCTGCTTCTTCAAACAAAGAATCACGTTCCGAATTGTCAAAATTACCTATTTCCATTGAATTTTCATCAGCAACTTCAGGAAGATGAAAAGCATGGGCGTATCCTTGTTGACTTCCAATGAATTCTGTTATGGCCTGTACCTCAGGCGTATCAACGAATCCGCATTGTAAACGAATGAGTTCATTACCTGTGCTCAACAATAAATCTCCGCGTCCAATTAATTGATCGGCACCTCCTGCATCGAGAATGGTGCGAGAGTCTATCTTGGACGTTACACGGAACGCAATACGCGCAGGGAAGTTCGCTTTGATAGTTCCGGTAATAATGTTCACCGAAGGACGCTGTGTGGCAATAATCAAGTGAATTCCAATGGCACGAGCCAACTGCGCCAAGCGTGCGATCGGTGTTTCCACCTCTCGACCAGCGGTCATAATTAAATCGGCAAACTCATCCACTACCAATACAATGTATGGAAGGTAGCGGTGACCGTTGTTCGGATTTAATTTTCTTGAAATGAATTTCGCGTTGTATTCCTTAATGGTTCTACACTCCGCTGTTTTCAAAAGTTCGTATCGCTCGTCCATTTCAACACACAACGAATTCAAGGTCTTCACGGCCTTGCTCGTGTCTGTAATAATGGCTTCGGCTTCATCAGGAAGTTTAGCCAAGAAGTGTCTTTCAATTTTATTGAAAAGGGTAAGCTCAACTTTTTTCGGGTCAACTAAAACAAACTTCACTTGCGAAGGATGCTTGCGATACAACAACGATACGAGAATGGCATTCAGTCCAACAGACTTTCCTTGTCCCGTTGCACCGGCCATAAGCAAGTGAGGCATCTTCGTGAGGTCGGTAACAAAGATGTCATTTGAAATGGTTTTTCCCAACACCAACGGAAGTTCCATGTCGGCATTTTGAAACTTGTCGCTTGCAATTAACGAACGCATAGAAACCACGTCGGGTTTGCTGTTCGGAACTTCAATACCTATTGTTCCTTTTCCAGGAATAGGCGCTATGATACGAATACCCAATGCTGCAAGTGAAAGCGCTATATCGTCTTCCAAACTTTTAATTTTCGAAATACGAACGCCGGGCGCAGGAACAATTTCATACAGGGTAACTGTAGGCCCGATGGTTGCTTTAATCTTGGCAATCTCAATCTTATAATGATTGAGCGTTTCAATGATTCGGTTCTTATTTTCTTCAAGTTCCTCTTTCGAGATTTGCGGACCGTTCCCACCATAATTCTGCAAGAGATCTATGGACGGAAGTTGATAGCGTGAAAGATCGAGCTTCGGATCGTATTCACCGAACTCGGTGCTTTCAATTTCGTCAGAACTCAGTTCTTCAGCTTGAACGAGCGGAGCTATTTCAATTCCTAAATCGCCCATGTCGTCGTCTTCGAAAATGGTAGAATTTCCTGAGGATTTAGGATTTAATTCAAATTCATCTGATTCTTTTTCTTCTTCGGGAATTAAGGCGAATGTCGGTTGTGGTTCCATCGGGTTGTCGAAGTCGAAGGAAGTCGTTTGCTTAGGCGCGTCTTCTTCAGCAATGAATTCGTATATGTCTGTTTCCGGCTCTGGCTCTGGTGTATGGGTTGGCACCGCTTCGGCTTTTACTTCAACGGTGGTTTCTTCGGTGTTCACAGTAGAACTGAAAGGAACTTCCTCTTCTTCATATTCTTTTTCAAAAGGCCGCGGGTTATCTGCCTTAGGTTTCGATCTAAACAACACAGCCAATCTGGCCATGAAGGTGTCTACGTGATGATTGAAGTTCACAATGAAGAATACGAGCACGACGAAAAGAATTCCAAGCAAGGTTCCTATCCATCCTAAATGCGAAACACAGAAATAGGTTGCAACCACGCCGTAACCGCCTACATACAATCCATTAATTGAAATTTCAATGTGATCGTAGGGGATGGGATTGGTGTGATGAGCAAAAAAACCAACAGCGAGCGGAACGAAGAGCATTATTCCTACGCAAATTCGAAATGTTTTGAAGAAGGGAAGGATGTGCTTGCCCGTTAAGAATTTCCAACCGATTAAAAAGGTGAGAAAAGGAAGACAAAGCGCTGCAATACCGGCGAAATGGAACATTAAGGCATGTGCTAAATTAGCCCCGAGTCCGCCCATCCAATTTTGATAAGAAACGTTTTGAGGTCCGTTGCCTATTAAAACATCTTGATCATTAGCCCCTGAGAGTAAATAGGAAATACATGCAATGGCTATGTACGCCGAAATCAGCAGCACAGCTAATCCTGCGATACGATAAGATCGTTCGTCGCGTTGTAAGTAGTCGTTTCTATCTTCAAATTCGGCAGAGGTGTCTGCCTCGCCTTTTCTTTTTTTAGCCAAAATGTACAGTTGTATGGATGTGTGAAATTATTCAGTAGAACAACTGAAAAAGCAAGGGTTGTAGTGTCTTATTAACATAGATTTGTGGTTATTCGGTAGTCAGTGCGAAGGAGAAGGTGAAAAAAATGAATTTCAATGTTGCAATTCTCAATATTCTACGTATATTTGCCGTCCAATTTCTGCAACAATGGCTAAGAAAGGTAATAGAATACAAGTTATAATGGAGTGCACAGAACACAAAGAGTCTGGCAAACCCGGCACAAGCCGTTACATCACTACTAAGAACAGGAAGAACACTCCTGAGCGCTTAGAGAAGAAAAAATTCAACCCGATTTTGAAGAGAATGACGGTTCATAAAGAAATCAAATAAGATTAAGTCATGGCAAAGAAAGTAGTTGCGACCCTTCAAACTGGTGGTGGAAAGAACCATACCAAGGTTATTAAAATGATCAAGTCTGCGAAGTCAGGATCATATTCCTTTAAGGAGGAAATTGTACACAATGATAAAATCGGCGAGTGGTTTGCTAAAGGCTAATTGCTGTTAGAAATACGTTAAAAGGCTTTTCCTTTGGAAAGGCCTTTTTTTTATTTTAGACCTATACTATGAGTTTCTTTAAACGCCTCTTTTCGAAAGAAAAAAAAGACAAGTTAGATCTTGGTCTTGAAAGAACCCGCGAAGGTTTTTTCGGGAAGCTTGCTCGTATTATTACAGGTAAGGCGCATGTAGATGACGAGATGCTAGATGAGTTAGAAGAAATTCTTATTACATCTGACGTTGGAACCGACACCACAGAAAAGATTATTAAGCGTATTCAAGAGCGTGTTCGTCAAGAGAAATCAATGCCTTCAGATCAATTGAATCAAGTTTTACGCGATGAAATTTCGCAAATGCTTGTGGGGCACGAAGGAGAGGAGAGCGAAGAGATTTTCATTCCAGCAACTGATGGAATGCCTTATGTAATTATGGTGGTTGGAGTGAATGGGGTTGGAAAGACCACCACTATTGGAAAGATGGCTTACCAACTTCAACAACAAGGAAAGAAAGTAGTGTTGGGTGCGGCAGATACCTTCCGCGCTGCGGCTATTGATCAACTGAAAATTTGGGCCGAGCGCGCGAATGTTGAGATTGTAGCGCAAGCGATGAACGCCGACCCTGCTGCAGTAGCCTTTGACACCCTTCAATCTGCTGTTTCTAAAAATGCCGATGTTGTGATTATTGATACTGCGGGTCGATTGCACAACAAGGTTGGACTCATGAATGAGCTGACTAAAATTAAGCGTGTGATGCAAAAGGTAGTGCCGAATGCTCCGCACGATGTGATGCTGGTTTTAGACGGTTCAACCGGACAAAATGCATTCGAACAAGCAAAGCAGTTTACGGCAGCTACCGAAGTGTCTTCTCTGGCCATTACGAAAATAGATGGGACAGCGAAGGGCGGTGTAGTAATTGGAATTTCAGATCAGTTCAATATTCCAGTTCGCTTCATCGGAGTAGGAGAGCAGGCTGGTGACCTTCAAGTCTTCAATAGATTTGAATTTGTAGATAGTTTATTCGCAGGAAAAACAAAATAATGAAGACAAAAACCCTCAAGAAAAACAAGGTGAATGTAATAACCTTGGGCTGCGCGAAAAATATTTTCGATTCGGAAATCATGATGGCGCAGTTGAAGGCAAATGCTTTCGATGTGGAACATGAATCGGAAGAAACAGATTCAGAAATTGTAATCATCAACACCTGTGGATTCATTGATAACGCCAAAGAGGAAAGCATCAATACTATTTTGGCCTGGGCGAAAGAAAAAGAAAAGGGAAATGTTTCGAAGCTATACGTTACCGGTTGTTTGAGTGAACGCTACAAGCCAGAATTGGAAAAAGATATTCCTGAAGTGGATGCGTTTTTCGGAACGCGTGATCTTCCGCGATTATTGAAAACATTGAAGGCCGATTACAAAACGGAATTGGTTGGAGAGCGTTTGTTAACTACGCCAAGTCATTTCGCCTATTTTAAAATTGCGGAAGGATGTGATCGTCCGTGTTCTTTTTGCGCTATTCCGCTGATGCGCGGAAAGCACGTGAGCACACCCATGGATCAGCTTATTAAGAACGCTAAATCGTTGGCGGCGAATGGAACGAAGGAGTTGGTGCTCATTGCTCAGGACCTAACGTTCTACGGTTTAGACATTGAAAAGAAAAGAACGCTTTCAGAATTATTAAAGCGTCTTTCAGACATTGAAGGAATCGATTGGATTCGCCTTCAATACGCCTTTCCTAGCGGTTTCCCAATGGATGTGTTGGATGTTATGAATGAAAGAGATAACATCTGCAAATATTTAGACATGCCCCTTCAACATGGAACAACAAAAATGTTGCAAGCCATGAAGCGCGGCATAACAAGAGAGAAGACTGATGCGCTTATTCAAGACATTCGCATGAAGGTTCCGGATATTGCAATTCGCACGACGTTGATCACAGGATTCCCTGGTGAGACGGTTGCAGACCACAAAGAATTGTTGAAGTGGATAGAACAATCGCGCTTCGAGCGCTTGGGCGTGTTCACATACAGCCACGAAGAGAATACTTCAGCCTTTGTTTTGAAGGATGATGTTTCAGCGAAGACAAAGAAGAAGCGGGCCGATGAGATTATGGAAGTGCAATCGCACATTTCGTTGGAATTGAATGAAGCCAAAATTGGAAAAACCTTCAAGGTATTAATAGATAAAATGGAAGGTGACTACTACATCGGTCGAACCGAATTCGATTCTCCGGAAGTAGACAACGAAGTTGTTGTGGCCAAGTCTGAAGGGTATTTGCGTGTGGGTGATTTTGCCGACATTGAAATTGTTAATGCAGAGCACTACGATTTAATTGGAAAAATTAAGGCGTGAGTTCTGAAGTGAAATATCCCGTAATGGAAACCTTCACCAGTATTCAAGGAGAAGGCGTTTACACGGGTGTTCCAAGTTTTTTTATTCGCTTGGCGGGATGTGACGTTGGTTGCGTGTGGTGTGATGTGAAGGAGAGTTGGGACAAAGAAAAGCATCCGCTTGTATCTCTTGACACCCTTGTCGAAGAAGCTGTTGGAAGTGGGGTGAAAGTGGTGATTGTCACAGGAGGAGAACCCACCATGCATGATTTGTCGCCAATGACAGAAGCACTTCGCAATGTCGGAATGCGCATTCATTTGGAAACGAGTGGCACTCAAAAATTAACTGGACTTTTCGATTGGATTACGTTTTCACCCAAAAAATTCAAGGCTCCGTTGGAAGAGTATTTCCAACTAGCCAATGAATTGAAAGTAGTGATTAATCACAAGTCAGACATTGAATGGTCTCATGAATTGTCTGCGCGTATGAATGAACATGCGCAGTGGTTTATGCAACCTGAATGGGACAAGCGAGAAGTCATGCTTCCGCTTATTTTCGATTGGGTACTAAAAAACCCACACTGGCGTGTGGGTCTTCAAATTCATAAATACATGGGAGTTGAATAATTAATCGGGGTGAATAATTATTCACCCCGATTAATTATAGATCATTCACCCCGATTAATTATAGATCATTCACCCCGATTAATTTATTCTTTGATTATTCTTAATTTATTTCCTTCTTCGTCGGTTACAAAATAAATTCCAGCACCGTAGTTGCTGAAATTAATTTGCCATACACCGGAAAGCGTTTCAACTAAATTTCCTTGAATAGAGTACACGCGAATGTTGCTTTTCTTCGAACATTGAACTATTCCTCTGGTTGGATTCGGATAAACCGAAAAGATCTTTTTTGAAGCGTTCATTTCTTGAACACTAATTACACCGAGATTATTTGAGAAGTCTGGTGTTGTAACAATGAAATTAATCCATTCAGAGTTGCCGTCTGTAAGTCGACCTAAACTAGTGTCTGCGCCCATATGCTCCCAGACAATTTCATCAACTCGAGTAAGCCCGTCTGGACTGTATAGTCCAACAAATTCCGTGTTGTTGTCCAAACTGAAGTCGCAGTGACGTACACCTTGAGAGACTTTTCCATCTGCAAAAAAAGTTAGCCAGGAATAAGGTTGAATCGTAACACTGTCGGTAAACAAACTTGGTATTTGCCATTTGCGAGGATTATTGCTGTTGTCGCTCATAAAGTACCCCCCAAGATTCACGGCATGTCCAAGCGGATTGTAAATTTCAACCCAATCTTCAAATTGAGCGAAATTATCGATAAAGGTGAGGGTGTTGTTGGCCATTACTTCATTAATAACAACGGGCTCTGGTGTAATAAAAATGAGGCTGTTGCTGTTAATCGGAGTTGCTGGGTTGAAGGTGATAATGTTAGGAGATCCATCGGTTGAACAACCTGCGCTTTGGCCGGGAGACAGAGCGCCCCAGGTGAGTGAGCTTACAGGTGTTAATCCATCTGGACCAGTAAGCGTTGCAGTTCCACCGGTTGGATTCAATGAAAGCCCTATATGATCGGCTCCTGATGCAGGGTCATTGTCGCACCAAAAAACGCGATATCCGTAGGCGGGTATAACGGTGTTGTAGGGTTCATTGGTTGGAATGGGCCACTGCGAAGGAGTTCCGATTACGCTGAGGTAGTACCCTCCCAAATTCACTTGGAAAGAATTCGGATTATAAATTTCAAGCCAGGGGTCAAACTCAAATTCGGGGTCGTGATAGATACCTGAATTTTCTGGTTGAACTTCATTCACGAACAAAAGCTGTGCTATAGGGGTAGGTTCTTGATTGGGCGCGGAATAAGTTACATTGTTGAAATATTGCCAGGTTGAGCATGCTTCACATACGCGACCGTAACTAATATCCGATTCAGTCTGAGGGTATGAAATGCTATCAATAATTGTAACTCCATCTGGTGCAGTCAAAAATACATTTTCGCCATTCGAGCTCAAAGTAAAGTTCGTGTGCATTGCTCCTTGCGAAAGGTTAGAGTTGTCGGCAAAGAATACTGCGAATGAACCGGGAAGAACAGTGGTAGTTCCTGGACTTGTTGCCGGAATTTGATACTTGATGAGGTTTAAATGGTCGTCAGATAAATAATAACCGGCTAGATTCACAATTCCACCTGCATTGTATATTTCAATCCAATCGTCGAATTCAAAAAATTCATCCATTTGATTTGTATTGTTCGAAGCCAAAATTTCATTCAATTGAAGTTGGGCTGTTCCAAAGAAGGGAGTCGACAAAAAACAAATTATTATCAGATGGAATTTCATTTTCAGTAAGTATGTTACCTCAAAGTTAAGTGAATAGTTTCAAATTCAATCAATGAACGTTAATTCTACAGATCTCATTGAATTCCCAATTCTTTTTTCGCTTCCGGAACTGGAATGCGCTTACCATTTTTATAGGCCGTAATAAATGCATCTGGAATTCCATTAGCACGAACAAAATCACGTTGCTTGATTACATCTGCTATGCTTTGGAATTTACCGCTAGTGTAGCGAATCTGCCCGTTCGAAAGTTTTTCAACGTGTAAGTCCGAATATGTATTTAAGATTTTGTTTCGTGAAGGTTTAGCATAAACACCCACTTGAACAGTGAAGAATATACCCTCGGTTGTTTCGATTAGACTGGCAGTTACGGCTAACGGATCGGAATAGTAATTAACATCCAATTCAGTGTTAGGAGTGACAATAGGAGCGGGGGGTGTATTGGTTGAAGCCGCATTGGTGCTATTTGAATTCGCCCGTTCAGCTGCGGTCATTAGATCACTGTAGCGAACACGTTCGCGATTTTTATAAGCAACAATAAATGCATCTGAATAACCCATCTGACGTATTTCGTTTCGCGCTTGAATGGCCTCAGTGTATGACGAGAAAAATCCAGTGCTGTAACGAATGAATCCATTCGTTTGACGTTCTGCATACACAGGAGCGAATTGACTAAAAGTATTGTTTGCAACAGGTATTCGGAAGGCACCCACTTGAATGGTGTAAAATGATCCTTCGGGAAGCGGTAATCCAATTGGAATAGGATTCGCGTCGCTATAAGCCGAAACTGTTTGCTTTTGATAAAGTGTTTTTTGAATGATCGCAGGAATACTTGTGAATGAACTGGCGTTGTTTGAACTAGCGTTGTTTGAACTAGCGTTGTTTGAACTAGCGTTGTTTGAACTAGCGTTGTTTGAACTAGCGTTGTTTGAACTAGCGTTGTTTGAACTAGCGTTGTTGGAACTGGTGTTGTTGGAACTAGCGTTGTTGGAACTAGCGTTGTTTGAACTAGCGTTGTTTGAACTCGCGGTGTTAGTAGATGGAGTAGTCTTTTCTACCAAAAATTGCAATTCGTTTTTAGCATTTCGTTCCAACGCAAATGCGCGTGCATTCTTCGCGTATCGCTCAAAGAAATCAGTTTCTGTTTTTGCTGCTGCACGAAGCGTGCTGGCCTCTTTCATAAAGGAAACCGCTGTGTCGTAAGCCTTCTTATCCTCCAAGGTTGCATTGTTCGTTGGAGCAGTGGTATTCTTTTTCCAAGCCGATTGAAGATCAATAAGTGAATTCGAATTGTGCTCTGCAATTAGCGTTGCATTCTTATCCTCTTCTTGCATTTTTTGATACATCAGTTGATTCCGTTGTTCAGTCAATCCGGCAATTTTCTCTGGTGCGGTTTCACTTTTTATTCTGCGATTGATCGTCTCGATTTCAGTGTAGAGTTTTTCAATTTCTACACGATTGGAAATTTCAACACTGTCGTTTTTTAGTTCTTCAAAAATATTTTCATCGCGATAATTCGATTGTCCAGGGCTGTTTATAATTACAGCTTCTGCTGCAGTGAAAGTTTTTGGACTGGCGTTGTTTGAACTAGCGTTGTTTGAACTGGCGTTGTTTGAACTAGCGTTGTTTGAACTAGCGTTGTTGGAACTAGCGTTGTTTGAACTAGCGTTGTTAGAACTAGCGTTGTTAGAACTTGTGTTGTTAGAACTAGCGTTGTTAGAACTAGCGTTGTTAGAACTAGCGTTGTTGGAACTAGCGTTGTTGGAACCAGTGTTGTTTGAACTAGCGTTGTTTGAACTGTCGTTGTTGGAACTAGTGTTGTTGGAACTGGCGTTGTTTGAACTAGCGTTGTTGGAACTGGCGTTGTTTGAACTAGCGTTGTTGGAACCAGTGTTGTTTGAACTAGCGTTGTTTGAACTGTCGTTGTTTGAACTGTCGTTGTTTGAACTAGCGTTGTTTGAACTAGCGTTGTTTGAACTAGCGTTGTTTGAACTAGCGTTGTTTGAACTAGCGTTGTTAGAACTAGCGTTGTTAGAACTAGCGTTGTTTGAACTAGCGTTGTTTGAACTTGCGTTGTTAGAACTCGCGTTGTTAGAGCTAGCGTTGTTGGAACTGGTGTTGTTAGAACTAGCGTTGTTAGAACTCGCGTTGTTAGAGCTATCGTTGTTTGAACTAGCGTTGTTGGTTGAAGATGGGTTCTCGTAATGCGCGTTTTCAAGGGCCGTTGAAACGCGATTTTTGGATTCGCTAATTTCAGTCTTTAACGATTCAATATTTACAGTATTCGTTAAACTTTTGAATTCAGGTTTTACTTCCGGTTGTTTTTCAGATTCTAATTCTTGAAGTAATTTCAATAAACTAACGGACTCCTGAAGTTCTAATTCTCGAATTCTTAATGTTTCTTTTTCCTCTTCGATTTCTTCCTTCAGTTCGGTGTATTGTATTTCTATAGCATTCAATTCATTTCCCAAACGCTCAATATCTTTTTTCTTTTTGGTGTTAGACATTTGATTACTAACAGCGTTGGCCTTAATTTCTAATTCTTCAATTTCTTTTGTATTCGTATTAATTCTTAACTGCGAATCATCTAACCGAGCCTTATTCTCGATAACTTTTGTTTTGGCGTTTTCAGCTTTCCAAGTTACCGCGCTTTCAGTGACAAGACCTTTTTCGCTGTTTGGATTTTTCACCACATAATCATTCACGAGATAAGCCGCCATTGGCGAATCTTTTTCTGCCAGTGATTCTTTAATTTGTTTATTTACAGCCTGAACGCTATTGAGTTTTTCACGTAATTCAATCTCTCTGTTTTTTGAAATTTCATAAGCCGAAATCGCTGCTACGCTTCGGTCTTGCGTCGCAATCATATTGTTTCGTGCCTCAATTAATTCTATACTGTCGTTCTGAGATTCTGGTTGTTCAAATCGTGCAGTTTGAAATTCTTCGTATGCTTCGTCTGTTTCTGAAAGCGTTTGCTGAACATATTGTAGAAGTGATTTCGACGTTTGTTCGGCCAAGGCAATTTCACGCTTCAACGCAGCAATGGTTTTTTCTTGTGAGGAAAGTACCGTATCAATTTCGATACGTGGGCTTAGAACACTTGTTGAAGCGTTGCCGCCTGCTGAAGTATTTGTATATGAATTATTGGTGTTGGTCGAAGTGAATGATGAAAGGTCGATAGTTGCATTGACATCGAGTTGTGATTTTGCTAGAAGCATCTGCCGTTGAAGATCTTCAACATTATCATTCAAGGGGTCGTTCCAGTAATTCTTCACCTCAACTTTTTCACGTCCATCTGTTTTCGTGAAAACAATCTCTTGTCGAAACACTTGGGAACCTTCTGCAGCTGGTATTTTGACCAGTACCTCATGAATTTGAGGGCTACCCGGAGGTTGAATTTTGTATGTGTAGTTTCCTGCTGTTGGAATAAAAAGCAAGTATTGTCCATTCGACTCGCGGGCTTGCGTGTCCATGATTTTTCGATTGGTTAAGTCGTCGAACACTTGAATTTTCGCTTCGGTTTGCGTTGCGTCAACACGCGAAATAAACTCACCTTTGAGGTAGGTGATATTCATAGGAATTCCATTTACAAAAACTCGATAGACGTATAGTTTATCGGGAGAAGTTAAGCGGCTGCTTGCAAAGTAAGCAGTTGTGTTGAGTGAGTCTGTTATAAAGAAAAGATCGTCATCTGGCGTGTTAATGGCGAAGTCCATATTAATTGCAGGCCCAAAATCGCTGATTGTGGCGTCCCATTCACATCTAAAAATGTCGTAACCACCCATACTTCCGTGTCCCTTCGAAGCGAAATATAAGGTGCTTCCATTCGGATGCATAAACGCGAAGTCTTCGTCGAACTCAGTGTTAACGGAGCTCTTTAATTTTACAGGGGGCGTGAAAGTACCATTGACCCGAGAGGTTGTGTAAATATCCTTTCCTGTTAATCCGTCTTTTCCTTTGCTCGAAAAGAAAATTTTCTTTCCGTTAGATGGAAGAAAGAAAACATGTTCTTCTTTCGATTTTAAGTCGAGCTTCGAGAGCAGCTCTTTAGGTGTTGATATAATTTTACCAATAGAGGGGTCGATGTTCATGTATCGATAAAAGCTCGATTTTTCCGCTTCAGTTTTTTCAAGTACTTGAACATCTTTAATGCTGTTCATGAGGTTGAGACCTGATTCAGCGGAAAGCTTTTGTGCTTTGCAATCTGATTTTGCAAGTTGTTTCTTTTCAGCAGAGGTCTCGAATTTTTCATATTCTGCCAAAGCTTCCTTGAAGTTATAGCTCAAGTGATAGGCTCTAGCTAAATAGTAATGGGTTTCAGGTTCAGTGTATCCCCTGCGCACCCCATCTTTCATAAAAAACACACACTTTTCGCGATCGGTTGTTGCGTAAATCCCTGCGGCACCAAAACGAAACGCGTATACAGGATTACTTCCATACAAGGATACCAACTGGGAATAGGCAGCATAGGCCTGGACATAGTTACCCTCTTCGAAAAAAACATTTGCCTCGGCAGCCAATGTCTTTTCGTCTATAGGCTTTTGCGCACAGAGATTTCCGATGCAAAGAGCAAGGAGTAATATGGAAATAAATTTTCTAATGGTCTTCCAATTTAGTAGGAATTGTAAAAATACATCGCAATTTCGCTAAGTAATTTTCCATTCCAATTTAAAGATACGAAATATGAAGAATTCTATTGCAATTGGCGCTTATTCAATGGCGTTTGCGATAATCCTTGGAGCTTTTGGAGCTCATGGTTTGAAAAATATGGTTTCAGCCAATAGCGTTGAAATTTTCAACAAAGCCGTCTACTACCAAGTCATTCATTCTTTAGGGATAATGGTTACTGCCTATGTTTTGAAAGGAGAGAAAGCATTGAAGACATTGAGAATGTTATTTCTTTCAGGGATTGTCGGGTTTTCTGGTTCTTTGTATTTATTGACATTTGCAGACATGTTGCCACTCGCATTGAAGCAAGTTGTTGGTCCCGTTACTCCAATAGGAGGTGTGTTCTTTGTTGCATCATGGGTATACTTCGCCATGGCATTTCGCAAGGAAACGAATAATTAATAGAGCGGAGAACAATTACTTCGTTGAACGTGTTAACTTTGCAAAAAATAAATATTATGTCATCATTAGTCGGAAAAAAAGCGCCTTCATTTAAGGCAGGAGCAATCACTAACGGAGGAACTGTAGTGAGTGATTTTTCATTGGATCAGTATATCGGAAAGAAACACGTTGTGTTTTTCTTCTACCCAAAAGATTTCACATTCGTTTGTCCAACTGAATTGCATGCATTTCAAGAGAAGTTAGCAGAATTCGAATCGCGTAATTGCGCAGTTGTTGCTTGTTCTACAGATACAGAAGAAAGTCACTGGGGTTGGTTGCAAATGGAAAAGAATGCTGGCGGTATCAAAGGAATTACTTATCCTATCGTTGCAGATGTTTCTAAAACTATTTCAGATAATTATGGTGTTTTAGCTGGAGAATACGATTACGATGTTGATGGAAACTTAGTAGCTAATGGACCAATGATTGCTTACCGCGGATTATTCTTAATTGACAAGAATGGTGTGGTTATGCATCAGTTGATTAACAATTTTCCATTGGGAAGAAATGTAGAAGAAGCATTACGTATGGTAGATGCTCTTCAGTTTTTTGAAGAGAACGGAGAAGTTTGTCCTGCTAACTGGTCAAAGGGCAGTGAAGGAATGAAAGCCAACCATGAAGGTGTTGCCAACTATCTTTCAAATCACTAATTCAATATATGTTGAATGAAAAGGGCTCTTCGGAGCCCTTTTTTTATGGTGTGAATTTATTTGTGACGTATTCTTGTAATTATGATGAAACGTATATTTTCTTTAGTCTTTGTAAGTTTAATTTCAGCAAGCATTCTTGCGCAGGATCATCCTATGTGGACCGACTTCATGCACAGTGAGATTTCTGTTTTCGATTTTATTTCAGAAATGAATTCAGCATGGCCTGAGCGTCCAACACAAAAAGGACAGGGCTATAAGCCCCTTCAGCGATATAAATGGTTGATGGAAACGCATGCAGATGAAAACGGAAAACTGCTGAATGGAAGGGAGAACATTGATTTATGGAACGCCTTAAGAAACTACAACGGAGGACGCTCGCTGACTGGAAATTGGCAACCACTTGGACCTATTTTAGACGGAGTAACCACACGCGCTAACATGGAAGGAGTGGGTAGAACAACGTTCATTGCTTTTCATCCAACGAATGATCAAATTATGTTTGTTGGAACGCCCGCTGGAGGTGTTTGGAGGACAGTGAATGGGGGTGAGCTATGGACAACTACCTCGGATCAATTGCCAACTTTGGGTGTAAGTTCTATTGCTTTTGATCCTTTAAACCCGAATGTGGTTTATGCAGGAACAGGAGATCGTGACGCAGGTGATTCACCAGGGATGGGAATGTTAAGAAGTGATGATGGTGGGGATACATGGAATTTTGTGAATGCCGGAATAGCTTCAAGAACTGTAGGAGATATAATTGTATGCGACGACCAAGCAAGCAGTGTTGTTATTGCGACAGACTTGGGGATTAGAAGATCCATAGATGGTGGGGCTACTTGGACACAAGTTTCAGCAAACACTTTCGAATACAAAGATTTAGCGCAACACCCAACAGCGCATAACATTCTTTACGCTACAGGGGCAGGAAGATTTTATAGAAGTGAAGATTTCGGATTGACTTGGGCTCAGAGCAATTCGGGTATGTCAAATGGAACACGCATGTGTGTTGCGGTTAACGCATCTGAACCCGATGCTGTTTACATTATTAGAACGAATACTTATTCGTATACTGGAACATTTAAAAGTGAAGATGCTGGATTGTCATTCACTCAAATGAGCAGTACGCCAAATATAATGGGGTGGTCTGCAGACGGCTCCAGTACAGGGGGACAGGCCTGGTACGACCTCTGTTTAGCTGGAGACGATTTAAACGCTAATTTAATTTATTGCGGAGGAATTCGCCTCAAAAAGAGTTCTGATGGTGGGGTAACATGGCAAGATATTAATTCGAATTTTGTGCACGTGGACCAGCATTCAATGGCCATCAATCCGCATAACCATGACCTTTATGTATGCAACGACGGTGGGCTATATAGGTACGCGAACAACAGCGAATGGCAAGACATTTCCAAGGGAATTGTGAATGCTCAGATATACAGATTTGGGCAATCTCCTTTGGAAGGAGCTAAAGCGTTAACAGGCTTTCAAGATAATGGAACTGCGGAGTTTCAAGGTGCTCGATGGGTGAGAACAGGTGGTGGAGATGGTTTTGAATGCATGTATGATCATGAAGAAGAGGGAAGGTGGTATAGCAGTATTTATTATGGTGAATTGTACCGAACCTCTAGCACGTATATTAATCAGAAGTTTGCGGGAATAAACACCAACGGCATGACAGAAGAAGGCGCTTGGAGTACCCCATTTTGTCTGCATCCAGATAGTACGGGAACCATGTTTGTCGGAATGAAAAACATATGGCGTTCGAAGAACATCAGAGATGCAAACAAAGATTCTATTGTTTGGCAAAAAATCTCAACGAATTTCTTAAGTGCAAACACAACCGATTGCAATCAAATTCGGGCGCATTACACAAATGGAAATATACTTTATGCATCAAAGGGCTCTCGAAAATTAGGAAGGACCAATAATGCAATGGCTGATACAGTGGTTTGGCAAAACATAAGTACGTATTTGCCAAGTTCTGTGGTGGCTGTAAATGCAATTGAAACGCACAAAACAGATTCACTAACCGTCTATATTGCCTTCAATAAAAATGTATACAAGAGTTTAAATGGGGGTACATCATGGACAAGCATGACACCAAATCTTCCTGACGTGGCCATGAATACATTGGTGACCGATACTTCTTCGGTATTGGAAAATTTGTATGTTGGAACCGATCTTGGAATTTATTATTGGGATGCAAGCATGACCGAATGGATTAACTTCTCTGCAGGGATGCCTTATGCAGCCCGCGTTACAGAATTAGAAATTGCATACGATGCGCCGAAGCGACTTCGCGCTGCTACATACGGAAGAGGACTTTGGGAAAGTGATTTGTACAGTCCGGAAACAAATGTCTTTCCTACAAGTGCGGTGTGGAATTCACCCAACACTTCTGGTGAAGTCATTGGATCTTTCGATGCTGAAATTTTCTTTTATCGAAATCTCTCTAACGTAGATGTTACAGATTTAACGGCGTCAGATTTCTATATTGAAAACGGAACGGTGAATTCTATTTCAGGCGGAGCTTCCAACTACACGATAAACATTACACCAACTACTTTTGGTCAAGTAAGAATTGTCCTTCCAAGTAACACAACAATCGATAATTTCTTTACAGGAAATGCCGCAAGTGACACTTTGAAATTGGTTTACATGCAAGCGCCTGCTCCATTCGGAAGCAAAGGTCCAGGAGGTGTTGGAGATAGTCTAGATTTAGCGTTTTGGATGCGAGCCGACAGGGGAGTTCTTCAAAATGCTGCACTTTCTGCAAACGACGGAGATCCGGTGTACGTTTGGCAAGATCAAAGTGGAAATAACAGTTCGGCTTCACAAGGCAATATAAATCAGCGACCAACTTGGGTGGAGAATAACGGTGTTTACACACGTCCAGGAATTCAGTTTGATGGCGATAATGACTACTTACAAATGAATGGCGTTTTAGGTGGAAGAAGTTCAAGTGCCTATTGCGTTGTTGAAACAGATTCTATTTTGTTCAACGATCACGGATGGTTCGCTAGCGCACGCATGCCGAATGGCTACCTTCTTCATCCTTGGAAAAACGATTACTACTATCACAGTGAAGTACTCGATTTGCAGACGAATTATTCAAGCTCCCCTATCTACTACATTGGCGAAGCAACTTCACCACACATCTATGGATTAATCTATGAGCAAGACGATTTGCATCAGTTGTTCTACACCATTTTCGATGATCACTTGTATGCGTTTCCAGGTGTGAATATTGGCGCGCGTGACAACACAACCCCAATCGATATTCACTTCGGGTGGGATTTCGATGATCGATTTGGAAAAGGAAGAATGGGTGAGAATATTTTATACAAACGAAGATTGTTTCTCTCGCACCACACCATTTTAAACAATTATTTGGGTGCGAAGTACGGTCTCGATCTTGGATTGCAGGCACGTTATTTTCACTCGAATTATACCGAAGATGTCATAGGGGTTGGCCAAGAAAATTCTGGCGACAAGCACGAAGTGGCCCAAGGATTGGGCGTGTTGGAAATAAGTGCCGTCGGCACAATGACCGATGGAAATTATCTTTTAGTCGGAAGTGATGTGAATGGAATGAATGTGAGCAATACCGTTTATCCGTTTGTCTCGAATAGAATTGAACGCACCTATGCATTTACAAGAACTGAAAACGCGTTCAATTCAACACTTCGTATTCAAGCTTCAGACTTGGTAGGATTGAATGAAGTGAATGTGATAATCAGCGAATCGGAAGGATTCAACACATCAACTGCTTTGCAGGTTTATCCAATGACTTTGGTGGGAGATATGTACGAAGTTGTGTTGCAACTTCCAACTTCGGGTGTATTTACCATTGGAGAATCTCCAGTTTTGAATGTGAATGAAAATTCATTGAATGCGGTTTCAATTTTCCCTGTTCCAACTGGAGATAAATTGAATCTAAACTTAGGTCATGAGGTGTTAAATGAAACGAAGTACACTGTTTATTCAGCAGAAGGAAAGCAAGTGCTTGCAGGTCGCATTCAGTTTGCGAAGCAGCAGCTATCTCTTGAAGGACTTGCATCTGGAGTATATGTTTTACAGATTCAAGATTCGGGGTCAATAGTGAAGCGGGACTTTATAAAATTGTAAGAGTTATATTTGTAAAGACCTTAAAATAGAACCATGCGTAAATATCTGTTTATTACCTTTTGTGTTTTCTCAATTTCTTCAATAGCACAAACGTCCATTAGTGACTGCGATGGGGCTATTGTTTTGTGTGGGGATTTGTACACTGAGACACAAGCTTCCTTCAATACTGGAAATGTGATTGAGCCAACAGGAGCGTGTAATCAGGGTTTAGAGCAGAGTTCCGTATGGTATACGTTTACCGTTCAGCAAGCGGGAAATCTTAGTTTTATTTTAAATCCGCTGACGAACGCTGACGATTACGACTGGGGTTTGTTCGACATTACGACAGGCGGTTGTGCGGGTCTGGGAACAACATCTCCTGAAGTGGAATGCAACAGCTACGGGCTTTTCGGTTCCAATGGTCCTACGGGAATTTCAACTGCAAACGGGGGTAGCGGCTCAACAAATGGTCCAGGAAACACCTTCGGGCCTCCTTTCAATGCCGATCTCCCTGTTGTTGTTGGACAAACATATGCCTTGGTTGTTATGAATTGGTCGAACAGTCTTGATGGTTACACGATTGACTTTGGTCAGTCAACTGCTTCGCTCTACGATCAGATTCCTCCTGTTCCCATTAGCGCCACAACAGACTGCAGCAACCTAACAGTTATTCTCACATTCAGCGAACCCATTGTTGGTACTTCGGTTCAGCCAACAGATTTTACAATTACAGGCCCAAGCGGAACCATCACTGTTCAGTCTGTTACCGCGAACAATCCTACCATGGCCGATGTGTTCACCATTCAATTGACGAATCAGGTTTTAATAGGAGGTACTTACACTTTGAACATTACGAACACAACAGGTTTTGTGGAAGATGCGTGTGGAAATTTGGGGACACAGAGTATTACTTTCGAGATAACAGATCCAATAAGTTTCGACGTGGCAACAACCACTGCCTGCAACAGTATTGGAGGAAGTGTATCCATTTCGAATATTATTGGCGGCGATGGAAATTACACGTTGAACTTCAACGGATCCAATCAAGCGCAATATGAACTTTCGAATATTATAGCAGGAAATTATACAGCAACGATTACAGACGGAAACGGCTGTCTACGTTCAATTCCGGTAGTTGTGCCCAACCAAGATATTCAAGTGGCCATTCCTTCACAAGATTCATTGACGTGCTTAAACTCAAGTGTTGAAATTTTAGGTGTTGAAGTGAATCCTGTTCAAAACGTTTCTTATGCCTGGACCGGCACTGGCCTTTCAAGCACAACAATTACTAATCCGATTGCAACGGCTCCAGGTGTGTTAAATTTAGTTGTGACAAATTTAGATAATGGATGCACTGACTCGGGGTCATTGGAAGTATTTGCTGGTGATGTATATGCACTAGATCTGAGCACTTTGCTTCTTCCAAATATCATTACACTGAAACAAGATAACTTGAATGATAACTGGCATGCGATGCTAACTTCTGACACATCTTTAGATTTGACAACTCTTTTTCTTGAATACGATTTGACTGTTTACAATCGATGGGGAGGTATGATTTTCGAGAGCACTGACACTCAAAAATATTGGAGGCCAAATGATGTGTCTCTGGGGACATACTTCTATTTATTTCATTACAAAACAGATTGTGGAACTGCCGTTGAAGAAACAGTGGAAGGGACAATTCTTGTTGTTGAATGAAGTTAGGCGTCATTCTGCACGGTGCGAAAAGCAATAGGCACGCACAACGCAAAGAAATTGAGAAGACATTTTTCGATTGGAATCTTCAAATTCGAATTACTGAATATCATAAGCACGCTGAAAAAATTGCGAGGGAACTTTGCAATGAATCTTGCGATGTGGTTTTGGTTTGCGGCGGCGATGGAAGTTTGAATTTAGCCGCAAACGGAATTTTTCATTCTGAAAATCCGCATACACCTCTTGCCATTTGGCCGTCTGGAACAGGCAACGATTTTGTGAAGTCGGTGAATGTTCCTGCTTCCTTTCAAGATTTAAAAGTCGCTATTGAAAAAAGAAATTTCCAGTCCATTGATTTGCCCTGCATGGAATGGGACGGAAAGAAGCGTGCTTTTTTGAATGTTACAGATCTTGGATTGGGCGGTTGTGTGGCCTACGACATGACGCGAAGCAAAAGAAGATTGGGTTCGTTCATTACCTATCAATGGCTAATCATTAAGAATTTGATTCGCTTTAAAAAGCGAACCATTCATTTTGATTTAGATGGGAAAAAGTATGATGCGCGCGCCATGAATTTTGTTGTGGCTAACGCAAAGTATTTCGGTGCAGGTTTGGGAATTTCTCCAGAAAGCGATTTAACGGACGGAAGTCTAGAGGTTATAGTCATTGGCGATTTGAATCTATTCGAGTACTTGTATTTCGTTCCGAAAGTGCGGAAGTGCAAGAAACTTTCCTTTCACAAGGTTCAATATTATTCAGCAAAAAAAATAAGCATCGAAACCGAAGTTCCGATGCCTATTGATATGGATGGAGAGTTCGTTGGGTTTTCTCCGATGGTTATTTCACTTCAACATAAAATAAACATCGTCGTTAGAAACGACCGCGAAGAGTAACTGTTACGTTTCTTCCTGCTGCCGAAATATTCGAAGCAAAGGCGCGGTAATTCGCATCTAGAATGTTTTCCAATCCAACCATCAACTGAACGTTTTCTTGAAATTGATAGCTTGCTCGCGCATTCAACGTGTACCAAGCTGGCATTCCGTTCGATGTTGCGTAAGCCTCGTTGTCTTCTGCGTTTAAACGGTAATCTTCAAGACGTTTCCATCCGTTGTAAAGAACGTAAGCTTCTCCTCGGAATTTTTGTTGTTGGTAGGTGAATCCTGTTCTTCCGTATACGGGAGCAATGTGATCTAAGGGAGTATCGCCATTGTCAGTTTTAATTCTTCCATACGTATAAACCACAGAAGACTGCATGCTGAAGTGATCATTCACTTGAGAATTCAAGCTTAAGTTTCCTCCATAGATGTATGCTTCATCTGCATTTATGGTCGTGTAAACCGCGCTCATTGCTCCTTCGTACATAACAGAATCTTGACCGTTGTACTGCGCTTTACCTGTGGTAAGTGCGTTGGTGTAATTCATGAAGTATCCGTTCAATGCTAGGGTTGTTCTTCCGTTGAATTTGCGTTCAATGGTCGCTTCGACATTCGTTACTTTTTCAGGTTTCAATTCGTTGTTTGGAACAATTAAATTTCCCGAAGCACTTTCGAAAACTTTCGCAAGGTCATCAACATTCGCTGCACGGAAACCGGTGCTAGCCAATGCAGAGATGCGCCATTTCGCATTTGGTGTTAAAACAAGGCCAACACTTCCGTTTAAGTTCCCGTTAGACTGATTCACATCTGTGAATGGGAAATCGAAGAATGTTTTGTCGGTGAATGAAGCAGATAGATTCACTTTTGAATAACGAAGACCAGCGTTGAAAGCCAATTTGTTGTTCACTTTGTGAAGAGCTGTGGCGTATGCAGCAGTTCCGCTCATAGAAGCTCCTCCGCTTGCGTAGCGCGTGTCGAGAGGGCTTTGAACACCCGTGTTGATATTCTCAGAGCATGCAGTGCTGGTTACATCGTTGAAATAGTATTCCAAACCGTAATTAGCCGTAGTTTTTTCGCCAAGTTTTTTAGAGAAGTCTGCATTCACAGAATACACTTTTACGTTTTCAAGACGGTTGTTACGATTCACGTTGTTCAACTTTCTGTCGTGACGTGTTTGATCAATGTTCTGCCAAGCCAAAGTGATTCGTCCTGTGTTGTACAATTTTTTTCCGTTGGAAAGGTTTGCGTGGTATGCAACCATGGCGCGGGTTTGCGGACCATAAAACCATTCGGCGTATTTAGCTGTTCCGCCAGAAGTTTGAACCAAACGGTCGTAACGCGGAACATCGTTCGTAGTAGAATACTGAATGTTCAACGTGTGCGTTAACTTGTTGCTTTGCTTGAACGAAAGTTTTTCCATGAAGTCGTATTGCTTGTAGGCAGACCCCACTTGCACATTCGGATTCGAGTTCGTCATAACGCTGTCTCTTCCGTTAACACGTTCAACATACCATGGGCGTTGTCCGAATGAAGTGTAGCCAGGGTTACGGTTATTACCTTGACGAAGATCTCCGAAATTGTTGAAAGTAAATGAAGTGAACGAAGCGAAACGTGCGCTGCTTGTTTCGACATTAACGTGTGCAGCACTTTGGTCAGCGCTGCTGTAACGAAGCATGGCACCTGCGCGAACCAATTTGTCTCCGGAAGTAAATCTTGGAGCGCGTGTATTGAAACTCATAGCTCCGCCCAATGCATCTGAACCATACGCCACAGCGCTTGGACCGTAAGCAATTTCAACACTTTCCATAGCCATAGGGTCTAGGCTAAGAATGTCTTGCAAGTGTCCACCGCGATAGATGGCGTTGTTCATGCGAACACCGTCAACGACGTAAAGCACTTTGTTCGCTTCGAATCCGCGAAGAATAGCGGAACCGCCACCCAATTGGCTTTTTTGAATAAATGCAGTACCCGTTTGCGTAAGCAAATCGGCAGCGTTAGCTGGATTTATAAATTGAATGTCCTTGCGTTGAATGGAACTTACTTGTTGAGCAACCAATTCAGATTTGTTTGTTGATCTGGTTGCGGAAATGATCATTTGCGCGAGCGTTACATTCGAACCTACTAAAAAAACATTCATTCCTTCAGAGACTTCTGAAGTGGGTAAGTACTTCACCTCGTAACCATTAGCGGTTATCAAGAAACTTCCGAAATGCTTTGGAAGGTCAATGACTCCCTCGTTGTTTGTATTTCCAATGAAGTCACAAAGTTCAATGTTATTAGCTGAGATATAAATTGAAGCACCTGAAATGGCCTCGAGGGTGGTTAAATCTTTAACCGTTATGGTTTGTGCATGCGCGCTGAAGGCGCTAGCAATGGCTAGCACGGCGCATAGTAAAATACGTTTCATTATAAAATTTATTTGTTAATCGTTCAATTCTTTGAAAGATGCGAGCAAGATGTTTCACAAGGTGCTTCGCAAGAGAGAAAGGCTAACAATATGGAGGGAGTTCGTTCAGACGAACGTGTGGTGATGAAACGAAAGAACGATTTGAAGCGAATTGAATGGATTGCGATTCAAAAAAAGGAATTATAAGTGAATCGAAATCACAGGTCCAATGTGATTGGAATTTGTAGAAAAAGTGAAGTTGTTCCTGTGTTTGTTTTTTGTCGGATGAGTTTTTTACAAGAGAGCGGACCAAAGTCTTTAATTCATTTTCTTCGGTATCCATAATGGCATAAAGAGTCACGGATCCGTCTTTGTGAAATTCTCTTCGGGAAATGTCATACATCTTCCCGTTGTGCATAAACTCCCAAGGCTCGGGCCATTCGAGTTGTTTGAATTCAGCTTCGGATAAATGAATGGGGGTTAGCTTATCTTCTTCAACACCGCCTAGAACAAGGGCTTTCATTTCTTTTTTAACCAACCATAATTTATGTTGAAGAACCCAATAGCCGATTCCTCCTTGTGCAAGGAAAAGCACGAGCAACGGAGCGAGGACGAGATTTTTAGAAATTTGTTTCTTCATTTCCGCAACGAAAGTAGCAACAAACGGCGGTGTTTATTTCTTTTTTTTCGGCGCTTTTGGCTTGAGTTCAATGGGCGACTTGAATTCTTCAGGCACATCTTCCGCCTTCACAATTTCGAGTATGACCTGTGTGTGTCCGCTTCTCACGAATTCTAGCGTTTCAGCACTGAGCATAGTGAGATCGATGCATCTTTTAGAAGATTTAGGCAGACGGTCGTTCACTCGAACGTAAATTACTTTGCTGTTTTTTACCCGAGTCACTTTGAGCCAAGTTCCAAACGGAAGCGTTTTGTGCGCGCACGTGAACTTGTTCTGTCTATAAATTTCGCCGTTAGAAGTCCCTCTTCCGTCGAATTTGTTGTGGTAATAAGAGGCTTCTCCCTTTTCGGTTTGAGCCAATGCATTCAATTGGAAGAATACAAAAAGTATTTGAAGGGTTCTTTTTAGTAAGTTTTTCATAACCACGAATTTAGTGAAAAGATATTATCTTCGCTTAAATCTTAACCGAAATGGGCAAATTGCATCTAAGTGGGTTATTTGTGCTTGGTTTTCTATTCACTTTTGGGGTTCACGCCCAGGTAAAAAAAATGGATGGGCTAATATCTGCCAGTGTTGGATATGGCCAATTTAACTTTGCCGCGAACATCAGTGAATTAGGAGATTCAAGTGCTACAGTGAGTAAATCAATGTACCCTTCATTGAGTTTAGCAGGAGATTTTTCACTCACAAAAGGGAGTCGTAAGAAGTGGCGTGTAATTTTTGGATTTGGTGTTACCACCCAATCGTTAACTGTAAATGCCACGGATTATAAGTACACGAATCAAATGGGGGGTATAACTATAGATCCTTATGTTTCGTGGTCTATTACGAAGAATACCATTGGTGCTAGACTTTTGTTTTCATACAATCTACAAAAGATGAGAAAGGTGAAGAAGGTATTGGGATTCAGAAAAATAAATTGTCTGGTATACGGGGGGCTAAGCACGAATTTGAATTGGTATGCTATTAAGGAGAATACAACCAATGTTAATTTTAACAAGAAATCTTTTGGAGATCGGTTAACTGAATACCAGTTGGTTGCTGTTGGATTTACCGGATTCCCATTTAGGAAGAAGGTAGGCCTTAATTTCGAGTTGGCTGTTGGTGGTCCTTACCTTGCTAAGGCAGGTATTGTGTTTGGACTTTAATTTTTTTGAGGTAATAGTTGTGAGAAAATAAAAACGTACTATATTTGCACCCACAAATCCCAAGCGGCCCGTTCGTCTAGGGGTTAGGACAGCAGATTTTCATTCTGTAAACAGGGGTTCGATTCCCCTACGGGCTACAAAGAAAAACCCTCAACGAAAGTTGAGGGTTTTTTGTTTACAATGTTCTATGCTTAGCCAGCATCGTAAATCGGTTCAAGGTCACGAAGATTAATCCACCCAGAAGTGGTTTTCCCATTATTGGAGTTGTAAAAATCGATGTAGCCAAAGCCATTGTTCACTTTGGTAATTACACAAACATCTCCTGAAACAAGAAATGCACCTCTTGCTGTTGCCGGATCGGCAGAACTGTGGAAAAATGTTTTTCCTACGACTACCACGCCCTGCGTGTACGGCGGGAATTGTTGCTCGAGCTTAGCATTCGCAACAACAGTCTGTCTTCTAGATTCTTCAGCTTGTCTGAGTTTTTCTTCTTCAAGCTTTTGACGCTCCTGCTCAAGTTTTTGTTTCTCCGCTTCAATTTTTTGAAGCTCGGCAGCATTGTTATTATTTGCTACAGGCGTATTTCCGGCTTCATTGTTCGAGCATGATACAAAAACAACGAGTGACAGAATAAGAATAGGAATAAAGTGTTTTTTCATAAAGTTTAATAGGTTAAGTTTAGGAGGTACGAATATAGCAACATTTGTAAATTTAACTTTGTATGTGTGTTTATTTGTAATGGTGATTCTTTTTTTTGAATTTGCGAATTCCTTGAATTGGCAGCTATTAACAGTCAAAGAAGTTGATTTAATTTAATAATAACTTAATCCAGTAGAATTGTGGGAATATCTAAATCGAAATTTATAGCCGGACTGAATTGCGAGAAACGTCTGTTTTTAGAGGTGAATCACCCAGAATTGAAGACCCCCATTTCGCCGGATCAAGAGTCGAAATTTAATTTAGGTCATAGAGTAGGAGCGCTCGCGCAGCAACGTTTTCCCGGCGGAGTAAACGCCGAGCCTCAAGGAGAAAGAGATTTTAAGCAATGGATAAATTCAACCCAATTGTTTTTAGATGAAAAGTGTCCGGTTATCTATGAAGCTGCATTTTCATTTGAGGGCAGCTTTTGTGCGTTAGATATTCTTGTTCGCGAGGAAGATGATATAGTAGCAATTGAGGTGAAAAGCAGTAAAGAGGCAAAGGAGATCTATGTTTTGGACGCGGCTTACCAATATTATGTCATGTCGCAATTGGGCTTTCAACCCAAAAGTTTCTATCTGTTGTTAATAGACGTTACGTATGTGCGTGAAAGGGCATTGGACGTAAATAAATTGTTTCAGAAAGTTGACATTACGGACAGGGTGGTTCATCTGCAGGATAGCATTAAAAAGAATGTATTGCAATTCACTGCAATGCTTGCGGCAGGAATTGAACCTCAGAGAGAAATTGGTCCGCATTGCAGCAGCCCTTATAGCTGCTCGTTTTATGCCCATTGCAGTGCTCACTTACCGAAGATTAATCCAATAACAAGTTTAAGAGGTTCTACTGAAAAGGTATGGGACTTACATAAAAAAGGTGTCTATTCAATAGAGGCTATTCCCTCTGATTACCCTCTTCAAGCAAAGCAGTTAGTGCAAGTGAATGGGGTGAAGTTTGGTGATTCAATTTTAAGAATTGAACCCATTAAAAAATTTATAAATGATGTAAAGTACCCGTTGCATTTTTTTGATTTTGAAACTGTTTGGCCTGCTATACCTGTTGCAGAAGGAATAAGTCCATTTGGTCATTTGGCATTTCAATATTCCATGCACATTATTCATTCAGATGAATTGAATAGTCACAAAGAATATTTGGCCAACCCTGATGAAATTTTTCAAGGGGTGAATACAGAGTTCGAATTGATTCAGCAAATGAAAAGTGATTTTTATTCAGAGGGAAGCATTGTTGCCTACAATGCAACATTTGAAAAAAACAGATTGAAGGATATGAAAAAACGTTTCCCGAGCGAAGCGGATTTTCTTGACAACTTAATTTCTCGTTTTGTTGATTTGATGGAATTGTTTCGTCCTCAGAATATTTATTACCTGCCCGCAATGAAAGGAAGTTATTCAATCAAAAATGTATTGCCAGCAATTGCCCCGGAATTTAGTTATTCTGATTTGGTAATAGGAAATGGTGGAGAGGCGAGTTCAATTTTTGAGTCGAGATGTGCCGGTTCATTCGAAGGCAATTGGGAAGAGACGAGAACGGCGTTACTCAAATATTGCGAGCGGGATACCTATGGAATGGTTGTTATTTGGAATCATTTGAACGAATGTCTTTGACGAATGCTTCGCGAATGTCTCTATAGAAGGTAAGAGAAGTTAAGAGAGGGTAAGAAAAGGGAAGATTAACAATTCAATTCCCATTACGCAGTAGGAATAAAATCTCCGATTTTCCAATTACGTAGTAGGAATAACGAAGTTCCTACAACGCAGTTCTAACAACGCAGTTCAAAGTACCCCGGATAGCAGTGGAAATCCTTTGAGCGAAGCGAGAAGCTTGGAACGAATAGCCGGAAAAGGTTCGGAAAAAATTATCTGTAAATGGTCACGTGACCGGTGCGTTCAAAGGGTTCTAGTCCGTCTTTGGGTGCTATTTTCAATTGCCAAGAATAAACGCCATCTGGAACGAAATATTCGCCGTGGTGCGTGTTGCCTATCCAACCTTCTTCAGGGTCTCTTGTGAAAAATATGACTTCGCCCCAACGATTGAAAATGCGAAATTCATAGGTGTTGATGAGGGAGTTTCCGCGGATTGAGGGGCGGAATAGTTCGTTTATATTGTCGGAATTCGGGGTGAAGCAGTTGGGTACGAAGACGATGATTTCATCTGAGATGGCAACAGTGGCGCATTCCAAATCTGTGCAGCCGTCGTTATTTGAGACAAGCAAACAAACGTTGTACTCGCCCGCGCTTTCATTTGGAAATTCAAAAACAGGAGCTACGGGAAAGTTGTAGAGATCCATGATGGTCCAGGTCTCGCTGGTTGCGCCCAAAGAAAGGTCTATGAATTGAATGAGGGTGTTGTTTACCGAAGGATTGTTCGGGGTGAACGAGAACGAAGCAACCGGAGGAAGAGAGGTGCAGATAAAACTGGGTATGGTAGTCGTTCCTTGGCATCCGTTGCCATCTGTTGTAGAGAGTCCGATATCGAAGCATCCTGCTGAAGAAAAGGTATAGCTCAGCGAAGAACAGTTATTGCCCGCAGGCGTTCCGTTGACCCACCAGGTGCAACCGTTTCCGGGAGGGACAGAAGTGTTGGTGATTGTTGTTGAAAGTGGAATGCAGCCCGAGGTGTTACTGGCGGAAAAGGAAGGGGTTGGTAATGGGTTTACGAGAATGTTTTGTGTGTCTGAACTTCCGCAGTTTCCGGCAGAGTTATAGGTGATAATTGTGGGTCCGGCGCCAGCGATTGCTGGATCGAATGTGCCGAGGTTGCTGTCTGTAATGCCCAGTCCGCTCCATGTTCCTCCGGTTGAAGCGGCAGTTAATTGAACCGGTGCACTATTTATACAAAGCGAAGCAATCGGATTGATCGTTGGATCTGTAATTGCTGAAATCGTTGCTGTTGTTGTAGCCGTTGAACTGCATCCGTTCAGAGTGACTGTTAAGGTGTATACTCCAGACATGTTGGTGGTTGCAGGGTTTAATGCCGGGTCTTCGAGTAGAGAAGAGTAAAGCAATGGACCAGACCAAGAATAAGTAGCACCGACAAGGGTGTTTGCATTCAAGTTAAAAATAGCTCCGGCGCAAATGGGAGAATTGTTAGAGGCGGTGGCTGCAGGATTTGCGATAACATCGATTGAGGTGGTTGAGGTGCTTGAGCAGCTTCCGTTAGAAACAGTTAGCGTAACAACAAAGGTTCCTGCAGAGGAATAAGAATGTGTTGTGTTTATGCCGCTTCCGGCGGGTGTTGCATCTCCGAAGTCCCAGGTGTAAGATGTTATGGATCCGGCAGAAATGGTAGCGTTCGCGCCTGAGAAATTGAAGGAGTTACCCGTTAAACATTGTGAGTTTATGGCGGGGAGAAGCGCTGTAATCGATACTCCAGGTCCCACTGTAACATTCACCGTGGTGCTGCATAAATTGGCATCTGTGGTTGTAATAGAGTAGTTTCCAGAAGAGAGATTTGAAAGGGTGTAATTCCCACCACTTGCGTTTATTTCATTGCCCACCGGATCTCCCGAGATATTGCCGCTCCAGCTTATGTTGTAGGCAGCTGTTCCTCCATTCACACCAATGGCAATGGATCCATTTGAATCTCCTGAACACAAGGCTGCAGTTGGCGTGGAAGTTACGTTTAAGGCCGCAGGTTCAGTGACCACAGCGGGCATACTTGAGCTGCAGTTGTTTCCATCTGTAAGCGTGATTGTGTAGTTACCCGCGCTAAGAAAGGGTATGGTATAATTGCCACCCGCTGTTGTTATTTCGGAACCCATTGGATTTCCAGATACGGGACCTGACCAGCTTATTTCATAGTTGGGAGTTCCTCCGCTCGGGGTAACGACAATTGAACCTGTTGTTGCGCCATTGCATGTTGCTTGAGAAGGAGATACAGTAAAGGCAACCGCTGATGTTTGTGCTACGGTGCTATTAATTGGATGCACACAGCCCATTGCATCTGTAATTGTAATGGTATACGTTCCATCGGCAAGGCCGTTTATGGTATAGCTACTTCCAGAGGTAGCAATTTCGTTTCCTGCTGGATTTCCAGTTGAAGTGCCGCTCCAGCTGACGCTGTAGGGTTCGGTTCCACCTGAAGCGATAATGGTTATTGTACCGTTTGCAGAGCCGCATTGTGCTGCAGTAGAAGACTCGGTTGCTGCAATTATCGTAGCCTCAATTACAGAGTTTGAGGCGGAAGATGTGCAGTTGTTTGCGTCAGTAGCTGTAATGGAATAACTTCCTGCGGCGAGCGAAGGAATAGTGTAGGTTCCACCAGCGGAGATAATTTCGTTTCCAGCTGGATTACCAGTAGTTGGTCCGGTCCAGCTGATGTTGTAGGCAGGAGTTCCACCGGTAACCGATAAATTGATAGCACCATTTGTTGCTCCGTTGCATATCGTGGCTGAATTAGCCGCAATTACTCCCGCTGTTGGTTGCGTAACCGTGATGGTTGTCGTTGCTGTACATCCGTTGGCATCAGTCACCGTGTAAGTATAAGTTCCTGCTGTAACTGTGAATGTTCCTGTTCCTGTATAATTACCTGTTCCTCCAGCTGCAGTGACTGTCACCGTTGACGTTCCGCCGTTGCATAAGATGGGTGTAGCCGATGAACTTGCCGTAAGCAAAGTAGGCTGATTAACAGTGACAGTTGTGGTTGCTGTACAATTATTGGAAGCCGTTACAGTGAGGTTGTAATCACCCGCGGCAAGAGAAGGTATTGTGTAACTTCCGCCAATAGAAGATATTTCAGTTCCTGCTGGATTATCCGAACTCACACCTGACCAACTTACATTAAATCCAGCTACTCCAGCAGTTGGAGTAATTGTGATTGAGCCGGTAGCTGTATTGTAACAATTTGCTGGCGTATTTGTAGCATTGAAAGTTGTTGCTGTGGGCTGATTGATGGTGGCTGTGTAGGTGTTTACGCAACCGATTGCATCTGTAGTTGTGACTGTATAATTTCCAGCAGCAAGATTGGTCATAGTGTAACTACCTCCGGATACAGAAATCTCATTTCCTATTGGATTTCCAGCTTGTGTACCTGTCCATGAGACATTATATGTCGCGGTACCACCCGTTACTGTGCTTACAATTGTTCCAGTAGCTGATGCGCATTGGGTTGGGGAAGTCGTATTAACAACGTTTAATGGAGGAGCTGAAGTAATGGTGTTTGAAGTTGTTATTTGACAGTTATTCGCATCTGCAACAGTTATTGTATATAAACCTGCGGCGAGCGAAGAAATAGTGTAGGTTCCGCCAGCGGAGATAATTTCGTTTCCAGCTGGATTACCAGAAGTTGGTCCGGTCCAGCTGATGTTGTAGGCAGGAGTTCCACCGGTAACCGATAAATTTATAGCGCCATTTGTTGCTCCGTTGCATATCGGTGTAGATGTTGCGATTGCTGATACGGGCAGTGGCTGAGTAATTGTTGTCTGAGCTGTGCTTACACAACCGGCGTTATCTGTAACCGTTACAGTATACAAACCTGCTGGCAAATTTGAAACGGTATTTGATGCGACGTTCATGGTCGAACCCACAATGGTTCCAGAAGCATTTGTCCAAACAAAATCCCAAGGGCTGGCACCTGAAGTTGGTGTTGCAGTTATAGAACCTGTGCTTGCTCCGTTACACAAAACATTTGTAGTCGTCAAAGTAGGGGGTAAGCAACAATTGAGAATGGCCGAGAAGTTATAAATTGGATCGTCTAAGCATGCGGGAGAAGTCCAGTTTCCAGTTTCACCATCAGCAGTGGTATTAATAGACATATTTAAATTAGTTCCCGAAGCACAGTTGGAATTGGTAGTAATTCTCCAGCACCATGTCCAAGATCCGGTTCCGTTTGTAGGAAGATATCCAAAATTGTTTGCGAAATTCCCATCATAAGAGCCAGGCCCCACGGGGTCATAATCTACCCACCAACCAACACCTAATGGGCCCGTTCCCCAGAACCAAGAATATCCTTGAGAGGCAGGTGGTGGTGTTCCATTGGATTGAAGTGTGGCAATGTTCCAACCGTTCCCGAACGTAGGTATAATTCCATGAATCCAGTTTGAACTTATTTGAACCCAGTTGGTAACAGTATAGCAAAAAGTTACTTGGGTTCCGGGGAGGTAGGTTCCGTTTACGGGCTGTGGAGTAACCGTTAAGCTCGAGGCTAGGTTGCAATCGGCGCAGTCATTTGAAGCGTTTACTGCCATATTAAAGTTTCCCGAAGCGGTAGCGGTCATTCCGCTGACTTGAATAAAATAAGTTTGACCAATGGTGAGTGGTTCAAAAATTACTGTGTTTGCTCCAGCATTTGTTCCGTTGTTATCGCAGCCTACCCCAACTAAGTTATTGCAATTTGTTCCTTGCCAAAGCGTAATGGCAGGTGCGGCGAGTGCTGGACTTCCGGGATTAATGACAATGGTAACTCTGGTTCCTGATGCAACGAAGCTGTACCAGACGTCGAGTGCTGGAGCCGGTTGATTTCCTCCTGTTCCGCAGCCGAGTAAATAGGTGTATGGTGCAGGGGCTGTCGCGTTGATAGTGGTTCCGCTTAAAGTAACGGCGGCGCCAAGTCCATTTGGACAAGCAGCCGGAGAGGGTAACGTTCCTAAACTTTGTGCTGTAGAGCAATTGTCGTTAGCAGGCTGCGCAAATGCAATTGCGCTAAACAGCATCAATGATATTAGAATTGAAAATTTAAACGTAAGTTCTCTCAATGGATCAAGGAAGTAAGGTATTCCAAAGTTAACCTATTTATTGACATTTGAAACATCAGATCATCGCCAATCCAATAATAATGTTGAGAAGCATTATTGCTGGATAAATACCTGCGAGTATAAGCCCGGTGATAGCGCGACTGCGGTATTTGCGGTAGTTCGGGTCTTTCCCGTGCATACGCAGAAAGCGAATGGCAAAGGTGATGGCTAATATTTCAAGTGTAATGAATATTCCTCCGCCTACAATAATTGCAAGCCCCAAAGCTGTCCATGCACTAACGCCAGACCAAGTAGCACCCACTAGAGCGAACAGTAGCAAAAAGAGAAGCGTTACCCAAAGAGGTGATGATACGGCTCCAATTCCCAGTCCCAGTGCCCAGTTGGCTAGTTTTGTGTCTTGCAACTCATTTGTTGGAAGAGGGTTCGTGTAATTGTTGCTGAAGTATTCCTCTTGTCTAGTTTCCTCTTTCGGAGTTATGGTGTCTCTAGGAGAATTCACAGATCCTTTTTTCCTTGGGCTAAGTGTCATTGATTCGCTGGCGTTAGCGGAAATTGTTGTACCCGAATGAATGTTCGGTTCTGCCTCTAGGTGAACAGGAGTTTGGGTTATTGCATTTTCAGTTGTGGAAATGTTATTTTCGACAATTTTCTTTTTTGCAATTTCATCGGTTCCCTCATTTTTATTTGAGAATAAATGACGACCCCAAGAAATATGATAACCATCTTGGTATACGCGTTTCTCAGAGGTGCAAGCACTGAAGGATAAAATAATAAGAACAAGACTTAGAATTCTGAAGTGAGTTTTAGCCATGGTTTGTTTAAGTTCAGGAGATGTTCTATTTTCGATAAATCAAAAATAACAATTACATACCCACTTGATACAGTTATTCCGAAATTATCTTGCGCAGCGAGTTTCCTCACTCTATTTTTTGCTTTTCGCTAGTTGGATTTTTCTATTCAGTTTTCCATTAGAGTTGATTCATCCGTTTTCTTTTTTCGATGTTATGAAAATTGTTTTGGTGCTCATTAGTTTGCGCCTTTACGACGATATGATTCAAAGTGAAGACGATTCACTTGATAAGCTGAAACTTCCTTTGGTGCTGATGTTAAGTTTGAGCGCTCTTTCGTGGCTTCAAGACGGGTTGGATTTGTCTGCGCTATGGATTTATTTTTTCATATTCAATCACATTCTTTACAAGGCATTGGGTCATAGAAATTTTTGGGCGTTCGTTCTATCGGCGTTGCAGTTCCCTGTAATTTTGGTTGCTCTTACTTACACGCTTTGGCGAGGATGGATAGATAATATCTACTTGCTATCTGCTCTTTCAATTTTTTTGAGTGCACTGGTTTTTCGTTGGCTAGAGGAATCTGAAAATCGCCGACAGCCTGTATGGATTTATCTTTTCTCTTCGGTTATTTTGGCAATTACAGTTTTGAATTTCACATCTGCTGTTTCATTAGTTTCAGCCGTTGGTGCATTGTTCTGTCTGCTCATTTTATTTATGTTTTGCAAGAGAAATATACATCTTTGGTGGGCGCTTATTATTCTGTTACTTCAGGTTGCTGCTTTTAATTTCGGCTTCTGAAAAAAAGAAAAATACTCTAAAATCATGAGGAAGTTAGTTGGAATGTTTTTTTTGATTTCGTTTGTCAATGTTTGGTCACAGCCTTCTCCAGCTTATACCAACCCGAACGATCCTTCGGTTCGGGAGAATCTCGAGCTTAAAGACGTTCCTGTGGTTGTCTTACGATGGAAGTAGAGAAAGGAAAAGCGCTTGAGCAAAATGAAATCGACTACTTCACCGAAGTAAACTGAAAGCCCATTCGTTTTCCCGTTGCTAAACTTCCGCTGTGATTAATGTCTTGCATTTCCTCTACAGTGATCTGGTGAAGGTTTTCGTAAGGTGGAATAAGTAGGTCGAAATTCAGGGCGTATAGCACCACTTGATCAATGAATTTTATTTGGCTTGCTGAATCGAAATTCGAAGCGACAATGTCGTTGAACATGATACCCAATTGTTTTTTTCCTTGCACCACGAAATGATTTTCTTTGTTAATGAAAACGCGTGCAAGCAAATAGCCAACGTCAGCAGTTCTGTCGTATCTAAAAGAATCAGAAAGGAAGTTGTAGACGTTGATCGTTCCCACATAGCTGTTTTCCGGATGCTCCTTTAAATAGCCCGTTTGCCAAAAACTACTTTCTTGTTCGAATTGAAAAACATTGGTGTGCATTTGAAAAATAAGCAAATCTCCTGCGATGCGAACTTCACATTGAAACGCTCCTCTGTCGCGGTATTCAAAAGTTACCCGTGAATCGGTATTTCCAAATTGATTGGTTAATTCTTGAATGGTAGTTTTTAAAACTACCTTCAACGCATTGAACTGCGCAATGGTGTTGTGAAAAACGTCTTGCTTTAAGACGCTTTTATTTTTCAGTAATGAAAGTATTTGTTCCTTCGTTTCCATATCAATAAGCTCTTGCGAATAATACACGACGTTCACTTGGTTTTCCGGTTACCATGCAAACTCCAGGTTCTGTTGGTCCGTCGAACGGTATGCAACGAATGGTAGCTTTTGTTTCTTGTTTAATCAGTTCTTCCGTTTCTGCCGTTCCGTCCCAATGCGCTGAGAAGAATCCTGTTTTTTCGTCGAGCAATTTTTTGAAAGTCTCGTAATCGTCAACCTCAGTCATGTGTCCATTTCTGAACTCCAACGCTTGGTTGAACATATTCGTTTGAATGTCTTCTAGTAATTGTTCTATTGTGTTTTCAACCCCTTCGAAGGCAACGGTAGATTTTTCTGAAGTATCTCGACGTGCAATTTCAACCGTTCCGTTTTCCAAATCTTTCGGTCCAATAGCTAATCGAACAGGAACTCCTTTCAATTCGTAATTAGCGAATTTCCATCCGCTTCGCTTGCTATCGTCGTCGTCGAATTTTGCAACAATGCCTTTTGCTTTCAACGCATTAACAAGTGGAAGAACTTTTTCGCGAATGACTTCCAACTGCTCAATTCCTTTGTAAATAGGAACAATAACAGCATGAATAGGGGCCAACTTCGGCGGAACACGAAGTCCCTTGTCGTCGCTGTGCGTCATAATTAATGCTCCCATTAGACGCGTGCTCACGCCCCATGATGTGGCCCAAACATATTCTGTGTTTCCTTCTTTCGTTGCGAATTTCACATCGAATGCTTTGGCAAAGTTCTGTCCTAAGAAGTGTGAAGTGCCCGCTTGAAGCGCTTTTCCATCTTGCATCAAAGCTTCAATACACAAAGTATCTATTGCGCCAGCGAAACGTTCGCTCTCCGATTTTCTTCCTTTGATAACAGGCATGGCCATGAAGTTTTCTGCGAACTCTGCGTATACATCTAGCATGCGCTCTGTTTCTTCAATGGCTTCTTGTGCGGTTGAGTGGGCGGTGTGTCCTTCCTGCCACAAGAATTCAGCGGTTCTTAAAAATAGACGAGTGCGCATTTCCCAACGAACCACATTTGCCCATTGATTAATGAGTAGGGGAAGATCGCGATAGCTTTGAATCCAACCTTTGTATGTGTTCCAAATGATAGTTTCGCTGGTTGGACGAATGATTAATTCTTCTTCCAATTTAGCATCTGGATCTACAACAACACCTCCATCTTGTGACTTTAGTCTGTAATGGGTAACAACGGCACACTCTTTGGCAAATCCTTCAACATGCGCAGCTTCTTTACTCAAATAACTTTTCGGTATCAACAAAGGAAAATAGGCATTCTGATGTCCAGTTTCCTTGAATCGAATGTCCAATTGATCGCGCATCTTTTCCCAAATAGCATAGCCATAAGGTTTAATAACCATGCATCCTTTCACCTCGCTGTGTTGCGCCAAATCGGCTTGCATCACAAGTTCATTGTACCATTTGGAGTAGTCTTCTTTTCTAGTAGGAATTTTCTCGGCCATTTTTTTTCTTTTTTCGAAGGAGCAAATGTAAAACCTTATTACCTTTAAACTATCAAATCCATACGATTATGAAAGCGTTACAACGAAATTTTTACTTCTTCATGGTAGTTCTTGCATTGAGTTCTTGTGCAAGTTTTGAAAATTTGACTGACGATCGTACACGTGCCGAGGACGATGAGATGTATTGGAATGGTAAGGAAATGTTTTACGACAATTCTTTGTTGGCTAGCAATTCAGGTTCAGGTGCAGGAGATGATTACTACGATCCGAATTCTGTGACTCGTTCAAATTCTTTAACTGGAGGAACAAATCCAAGAGCCGCTTTTAACCCAGTAAGCGGTTGGCAGTTGAGTTACGGGTTGAATTCTTTTTCGAATTATTTCAACGGTGGTGGTTTCGGAATGGGCCTCGGTTCAGGTGGTTTTAGCAATGGCTACGGGGGTTATGGAAATTACGGTAACAGCGGATATGGATACAATCCTTACGGTAACAATTCATATGGTTACAACCCATACGGCTCATACAATCCTTACGGCGGATATGGCAACAATTCATACGGCTATGGCATGGGTGGTTTAGGATGGGGTGGAAATGGATACGGAAACGGTTGGTACGGAAATGGATTTAACAACAATGGCGGTTTGTGGGGAGGTTCAACCGGAAACGGGGAAACTGCTAATGTTACGCACCATCACCGCCAACCCGCAAGCGTAGGAACTGGAAATTCTTCCACCTATCACCGCGGTGTTTTGCAAAAAAGCTTGGTTCAACCCCTAACAGAAACAGCACGCACTCCTGTTGCAGTGAACACGGTGAGAGCGAACGGAAATAGTTCTTCTCCTGCCAGTGCTAATCCAGGGCGTACCTCTCCGAATTACAATACACCAACTTACTCTACTCCGTCGCGCTCAACTTCAACTCCAAGCACAGCGAGTCCTTCGCACAGCAGTCCGTCTCGTTCAACACCGACTTACAGTGCTCCGAGTCACACTGCTTCTCCTTCTCGATCAACACCAACGCACAGTACTCCAACACATAGTACTCCAACACATAGCACGCCTTCAAGAAGCACAGCTCCTTCTCACAGTACGAGTCCTTCTCACAGTAGTCCTTCACACAGTTCTCCGTCGCGTTCAACTTCACCAGGTAAGAGACCTTGATGCGAAGCAGGATGTTTTACGAGGTGTATTACAAGATGTTGCACAAGGTGCTTTACGAGATGCGCAGCAAGGTGTTGCACAAGGTGCTTTACAAGATGCGCAGCAAGGTGTTGCACAAGGTGCTTCGCAAGGGAGGAGTTGCTTCAATTTTATGTATTTTTTTGCTAAGTGTTAATGTTGTTTTTGCGCAGAATGAAGACGATGCATTGCGATTCTCGAATACGTTTGGTGCCTATTCCAATCGAGCATTGGGAATGGGTGGAGCATACACAGCGCTAGGTGCCGACATCACGAACTTCTTTCAAAATCCAGCGGGTATTGCTGCTTATAAAAAGCAGAATATGGAGTTTGGATTGAGTTTACTTTCGCGTTCAACGCAAGTCGATTTTAACAACCGCGTTTCTTCAACCGGCTCAACGGGCTTGGGAATAAATACGTTCGGATTTACTTCAACATTCGGCACAGCGGGTTCTGGATGGGGCCCTTGGGTTTACGGATTGGCCTATGGAAGAACTCAGTCTTTTAAAAGGAAATATGATTTAGAGTCGAGCGACAACCAGTCTTCGCTGCTCGATGTTTATACTGACCAATTGAATTATTACAATCCCGCTAACTCAGACGTAACAGCCTCGTTCCCTTTCGGAGCAGGATTGGCCTGGGAGACTTATTTGATTAATCCAGGCACCGTTGACCCCTATGTTCATGTGGGAATAGACAACAACACTTTTACTCGCCGTCAACATGTTGAAGAGAGAGGCTATATACGAGAAACCTCTTTCGGTGTTGCTCGAGCTTTTGAGGATAAGCTTTTTATTGGAGCTTCATTTGCCTTTCGAAAAGTTGTGTTTGAGAAAAACTCTACCTATTCAGAATCATTTGCTTCCAATGGCACTGCAGTGAATTACACGCTAACAGAAGACAACAGTACGTCTGATGTAGTTACTAAGGGCCCTTCGGTTCAAGCTAAATTGGGAGTGCAATATGTTCCGAGTCCTTATGTGCGTTTGGGAGCGTTTTGGCATTCCTCCTGTAAACAATCCATCAGCGATAATTATTTAGCGAAGATGGAAAGTACCATTGGCTCTATTCCCTACAACTATTCTTCTGATAAAAATGTATTTGATTACGGCGTTCAAGTTCCTGCGACCGTTGGAGTAGGAGCAGCCCTAATTCTAGGAAATTTCGGAATTGTTTCTGCTGACTACGAATCAACAGATTTTTCGAAAATGGTTATGTATGGAATTACTGGTGGCACTGCTGAATTCGCTGCCGAGAATTTAGCCATTCAAGATAATTATAAGCGTGTGCACAAAGGGAAATTGGGCACTGAGTTTAGGTTAGGAGATGTTTATCGCTTGAGAGCCGGCATAGGATATCGCACGTCTGTCTTTACTGATCTTGCAGGCAAATCAAAGGAACCTTTGTTCAATTGGAATGTCGGTGGAGGTTATAAAAAAGACGATTTCTATTGCGATGGTGCTTTGATGATTACGAAAAATAAAGATGGTTATTTCCTTTATAATCCAGCATTGATTTCTATGGCAAGCATCGATAACTTGTTGGTTCAAGTTAGCTTTTCGATTGGGGTAAGATTCTAAGCAGTTAAAGAAGCAAGTGCAATGCCTGCTGCAACCGAAACGTTCAAAGAGCTGGTTTGTCCTTTCATTGGAATGGTAACCAATTGATGTGCGCGTTTCATGAGCTGCGGATTAATTCCATCTTCTTCAGAACCCATGATGATGCACATTCCCAAATTTTGATCCCGCGTTTTTTGAAATTCTTGAAGACTCACGGTGGCCTTTTCAGAGAGTACTACCGAGCCAATTCCAGACGCATGCAAGTAATCCAATGCGTCGAGTAGATTCTTCACTTTACAAATATTCAAATGCATAAGCGCACCGGCCGAGGCTTTGAGCGCATCTTCGTTGATTTGAGCAGCTCCTACTTCAGGAACAATAATTCCCTTCACTCCGAAACATTCTGCCGAACGACAAATAGCTCCAAAATTCCGAACGTCGGTTACCCGATCTAGAATAAGAAACAAAGGGGGCTCGCCACTTTCAATTGCATTTATGACCACATTCTCATAATCTGCAAAGGCAATAGGAGCCATGAAGGCAAGAACGCCTTGGTGATTCGAGCGGGTTATTTTATTGAGCTTTATTTCAGGAACAAGAACAAAAGGGATTTTTTCTTTTTTCAATCGGTCTTTTAACTGACGCAATTTGTCGCTTCGCAATTCTTTATTGAAAAGAACTTTATCAATGTTTTTCCCAGCATCAAGAGCCTCTTCCAACGGATGAATGCCAATGATTAAATTCGATTTCGATGATGTTGATGTAGTAGGTCTCACGGTGCAAAAGTAAGTCTTATTCGCGGAAAACACGACCCTGACGCCAAGTGTTTACAGCTTGTTCCCAGCTTGTTCGATATAGACCGTCCCGTTGAAGCACGAGTACATTGTCGGAAAGATTGTCTCTTTGATATCGAAATAGGAATGAGAATGACCCTGGAATAGTTTCGTCTCCGTATATCCAACGCTCGCTGTAGCCTACGTTTTCAACGCGTGTTGGTTTTCCGTAAATAATGTAAATCATACCGCGATCTGTTCGCCATCCTGGAACGGTTGTCGAGAAATAAGTGTTGCATGTATTCACTCTTCGAAAGAAAATGGAAATAAGCTCTTTCGCTTTTTCCTCTGATCCTCCGCAGTCTTTCCAAAAGTTGCAAAAGCTGGCGTAGGGATCACGTACGTTGTAGATGTATTCAAATTCCGATTTCGAGGTAATGTATCGTAAAGGCGCAATAAGATCTTTCAACGCTGTAGTCGATGGGAATTCCCCATTGGAATACAAGTAAAGCTGCGAAGAGTTTTTAGTACGAAAGAGATACGATTTATTTTCAGCAATGAAGTTGTATCGGGTTCCATCGAAACTCAAATTTGTTAAGCTGAATGATGTTGAATCTGGAATAGCTGGTGAGTTGTTGGAGAAAGCGGGAGGAGGAAGATTTGGAATTTCAGTAAGCGCAAAAATCTCTACGGGAGGGTATTCAGATTGTGCAAACCGAGGGAAATCAAGGTGAATAGTGTCTCCGGTTTTGAAATACTGATCGTAAATAGGAACTTCGGTTGAATTAGCTGTAATCCGAATGTCGTAAGTACTTGGCTTTTCATTTTTTAAGAAAATAAATTTCTTTTCATGTTGTGCTCTTCGGTTCAAATCTTTAAGCGTAACAATTACTTCGGAATTTCCGAATGAAATGGGCAGAGGAATTTCTTCACGCCAAACACCGGATTCTTGCATTTGAGGCGGAGTGAATTTGTATTGAAGGGTATCGGCTTTGGCTTCTTGTTTCTTTATTGCAATGACAACCTCAATTTGAGCAGTGAAATTCTCGTGCGTTGATTTACGAGAATAAAGCAGTTGGTCGGCGTCGAATTCGAGGAGTAAATTAGAAGTGTCGTTACTGCTGTGAATGAGATTTGCCAGTGGTTTGAAGTAAAATTCGTTTGTACCGAATTGTTTATCGCGAAGTTTTTTTGGCGCCGAACAGGAAAAGAAAAGGAGGACAATGAGAAAAATAATTAATCCAAAAAAATTAGATTGGTTCATCGGTTGATTCGTCTTCTTCATTATCAATCGAAGGTAAGCGTTTTTCGAAATTGCTCCCTGTTTTAGCTCCCATTATTTTCATTTTTTTAGCCTTTCCGAGGAGATTGCCACTGCCAGTTTTGAGCTGACCCATTGCTTTGTTCAATGTCTTCTGCGCCGTTGCTAGATTGCTTTCAAGTGCTTCAAGAGAACCAACGAATCCTTCTAATTTGTCTATAAATGTTCCCGCTTCTTTCGCAATACTCTCCGCGTTTTTTGACCGTTTCTCTTGCGCCCAGATGCTGGCCACTGTTCTTAAAGTAGCAAGCAATGTGGTTGGAGAAACTAAGATTATATTTCGCTCCCAGGCAAATGAAAATAGATTACTGTCTTCGTTGAATGCTGCAATGAGCGCGGGCTCAATGGGCATGAACAACAAGACGAATTCGGGAGTCGTTAGCTTGTCGGCCGATTCGTATTTCTTTTCACTCAAAAGTTTTATGTGTGAACGGACACTGTCTAAATGGGCGCGCATAGCCAAAGCTTTCTCTTTATCGTCTTGCGTGTTTACGTAACTGTTGTATGCAGTTAAAGAAACTTTGGAGTCTATAATTATATGTTTGTTCTCAGGGAGATTAACAATAACATCGGGACGAATGGTTTTTTCGTCATCGTTCACATCTGAATGCTGAACTACAAATTCTTTTCCCTTCTCTAAGCCGCTTTTTTCCAATACAGATTCCAAAATCATTTCTCCCCAATTCCCTTGGGTCTTATTATCTCCTTTAAGCGCGCGTGTAAGACTTTCGGCGTTAGCACCTATGTTAGAACTTGCTTCCCGTAAATTCTTTATCTCGTTTTCCAATCGAGCGGAACGATCCACGTTTTCAAGTTCGGTTTTTTCAAGTTTCGATTTGAATTCATTGATGGTTGTGCGAAGCGGTGTGAGCGTCACTGATAAATGAGATTCGTTCGCTTCGTTTAATTTCTTTACGCGTTCTTCGAAAATATCGTTACTCAAATTTTTGAATTCAACTTTAAGGTTTGCCTTTAAATCTTCCATCAACTGCTTTTCAGATTCAAGCGTCTTATACGTCGCATCTAATGCTGCTTTGGTAGTGGCTTTTTCATCAATGAGCGATTCCACGCGAAGGCGCATAGCGGATGTTTCAGCTTTTTCATTTTCTAGTTCTTTCTTGTAAAACGAAACGTCGGTTTGGTCAGAGGCGGTTTTTCTGTTCAGCATAAAAACAAAAGCAACAAGTGCTCCGCCTGAAATCGTCCCGATAAAAAGTGAAAGTATATCCATGCTTCAAAAATACCCTGATGAGTAGGGCATTTCAATATTGTGGAAAAGTATTTTTAGAAACGAGAAGAGAACGTAATTCCAACACGACCATTTTTTAATTGAAGTCTAGTGTTTTCAATGTTTCCAACACCGTAAGTTATGGATAGGGAGCCGTTTTCTTGTTGAAAGCGAAATCCCAAGCCGGCGTCATAATATATCTTGGAAGCGGGTGCTTGAACCTTTGCTATATCACCAAAAAGAAAGGACTGAATTTCGGATCCGAGGTTAACTCCGAAATCGCAATTTAGCATGGCGTATTGGGAAGCATATATGCTCTCTTCAATAAATGCCCTTAGGTTTTTGGTTCCTCCAAGTCTTGAAATTTCGTTGTTAAAAAGAGAGTCGCTTAAAAGTGCATTCGCTTCGAGGTTTACATAGGCAAAGAGCAGTTGGTTCAAATTGAATTTCGACCATGCTTTGGCTCGAAGAGCGTATAGTTTTTTTGTTGAAGCACTCGTTTCATATTGAATGGTCCGAGTTCCAGCAAGCCCTTCAATTAAAAAATTAATGCTGTTGATTGAATTGTTGTTTCTTGAATAACGAAGCGAATAAGTTTTGTTTTGAGTGTTTCCGAAAAGAGAGGATGATCCAAAGTGTGTGTTTGAAGATTTTCCTACAGCAGCTGAGAAGCCATTGAGATCGCTTGTTTTAGTTAAAAGTCTAAAGCATAGGTCGGTTGAAGAAAATGTAGAGTCGCGCAAGAACGATGCGAATTCAAATTGAAACCCAACGGGCAGCCCAGCGGTAAAAGGACTGCCTAATTTAAAAGCGAGACTTTGACTTTTAGGTTGCGGACGTTTCCAATGAAATTCTAGAGTCTCAGCTTGTTTAAGTGCGTTGGATAATTCGAGGTCTATGTTACCTGTTAAAATTGATTGACTCGAATTTGGCTTGGGTTGAAGGGCAATAAGCGCCGATATGACATTGTTTTTTTTGCGGTCGGCTTTGATGGTTAAACTGAATGTCTCGCTATGCATGCGAACGAAAACTTGTGCATTTGGTTTTAAAAATGAAATTTGATTTAAGGCTGCTCCTATGCTTTGAATTTTATCAGTGCTATAGGGTTGGCCAGGTTCATAATTCAAACAGCGCTGCAAAATTTTTTTATTGAAAAGTATGTTAGGAGTAATAATCGTGTCAAGCACGATTCGTCTGCCCAAGGAGATGTTCCAGGTGAATTCAGAGCTTTTTTCATCGAACAACAAAGTGTCCAACTCCAATTGAGCATAAGGATATCCCTTGTTATTAAACCAATGCAATAACTCATTGGGATTTTTGTTCTTCGGTAGAGGAATATTTTGCCCGAGATATTTGTGAACGGGTCGTGAAGGTTGAGCGCGCAAAGAGGAACACCCCAATGCAAAAAGCAAAAAAGTAAATCCTACAATGATATGTTGATAACTGCCTTTCAAATTCGGCCTTGATTAACTTTAGTTTGAAGTAATTTTGTAATTCAATTTAACACCATGAAAAAATCTGCAAGAGTTTTGTTTTTTGTTTTACTTGGTTTAGGAATTTTCAGCCTGCAATCGTGTAAGAGAAAGCATGAAAAGTGCGCTGCCTACGATCAAGTAAGTCCTCAGAAGTAGTACTCAGTTAAATTCGAAGGTTACCGTTTGTAGCACTTCGGGACTGAGGCTGCGACTCACAGGGCAGGCGTGAGCGTATCTCTGTATTTTTTCCTTCATAATCGTGTCGTAATCTAAATTTGGGAAAATAAAATGGATTTTAATCTCCCCGATACGTCGAGGAGTTTGATTCATTATTTTTTCAATAGTTGCAGTAACTCCCTCAAACTTCCAGTTTCTTTCTTCAGCCGCTATTGCCATTGTTGTGAGAATACATGTGGCAAGCGAAGTGCAAAAAAGGTCTGTTGGTGAAAATCGTTCCCCTTTTCCTTTGTTGTCTGATGGTGCGTCGGTATCAAGAATCGTTTTACTTTGATCATGGATAACTTCACATCTTAAGTTACCGGAATATTTTAAAGACATTTTGGTCATGGTCGTTTTTTTTTTTCAAAACTAACATAGAAGCAATGAAATTAGTTTTTTTTAGCGGGATATGTTCAAGACGCGTGCACTAACTTTGTGCTATGACTCGTTTCTTTCAAATGCTCTTTTTGCCGTTACTTTTTTTAGTTTCAATAGCGAACGCACAGATTGAGACCAATGAACAAGGGGCAGGTAGATATGCACGTCAGACTTATGGTGGGCTTGTTATTAGAACCAACGGTTGGGGTGGTAGTTACGTTAAGGGTAAGAATAAGGGGGCATTTATAGTGCGTCAAGTTTCATACGATTTTAATTTTGTTAAACACGAGAAAGAGCAGAAGTCCTATTTTCAAGATCCTAGTGCTCGTCCATACGTTTTCGGAAAACAAAATGCAGTTTACAATTTCAAATTGAACTACGGTTACAAGAAAGATATTGCCAGCAAACAACGCAATTCTGGCGTGCAAGTTTCTTATGCCTGGGGCTTAGGTCCCTCTGTTTCCTTGCTTAGACCAATTTATTTGGAAGTCCTGATTATTGATCCGAACTTGAATGGATATAGTTTATCAACGGAGAAATACGATCCGAACAAACATTTCGTAGATAACATATACGGCCGAGCGAGTAATTTTTTAGGATTTAGCGAACTGTCTATTGTACCAGGGTTTTCCGCCAAAGCATCCATGCTTTTCGAGTACAGTAATTACCGTGATGGCATAAAGGGATTTGAGGTAGGGATTTCCGGAGAGGCCTATCCAAAACGAATAGAAATTATGTCGAATCAAGTCCTTTCTTCATACCCCGATGGTGCCAAGAATCATTGGTTATTTGTTTCAGGGTATGTCCATTTTTATTTTGGCAGAAAGTATAATTAGTATCATTCATTCAGAAGAGAGGAATTGAAATATGGAACAACAAGAGCAGAGAATTCCAAAGCCGAAGTGGCTTAAAGTGAAACTTCCTACAGGAGAGAATTATCGAAAAGTTAGATCATTGGTCGATGAGCATAAGCTTCATACCATTTGTGAAAGCGGCAACTGTCCGAACATGGGAGAATGTTGGGGCGAAGGAACAGCGACCTTCATGATTTTGGGAAATATATGTACGCGTTCTTGTGGATTTTGTGCTGTTGCTACTGGAAAGCCATTAGAGGCTGATCCATTTGAGCCCGCTCGTGTTGCGAATTCAGTGAAATTAATGGGGGTTAAGCATGCGGTTATTACCTCTGTGGACCGCGACGACCTTGCCGATGGGGGTTCAGAGATTTGGGTGAAGACAGTAGAGCTAGTGCGCGCTAAATCTCCGGGCACCACTATGGAAACCTTAATTCCAGATTTTGCGGGCAATTGGGAGAATCTGCAACGCATCATTGATGTTTCCCCGGAAATTGTATCTCACAATTTGGAAACGGTTCGCAGACTTACCAAACAGGTGCGTATTCAGGCGAAATATGACCGTTCGCTTGAAGTGTTGTTCCGATTGAAAAAAGGTGGCATGCGAACAAAGAGCGGAGTCATGCTTGGGCTTGGCGAAACAAGGGATGAAGTTTTGGAGACCATGGAGGATTTACGCTCGGTTCAGGTAGATATTTTAACTTTGGGACAATACCTTCAGCCTACTCGAAAACACTTGCCGGTTCAGGAGTTTATTACCCCAGAACAATTCAAGGAATACGAAGAAATTGGACTGAAGATGGGATACCGATTTGTTGAAAGTGGCCCGTTGGTGCGCTCTTCTTATCACGCTGAAAAACATCTGTTTTAAAGAATATTCGGTGGAAAGGAAAAAAAAGCAAATAAAAAGCGTCGAATCGTTTTTTGATGAGACATTTCTCATTTATCTTGCGCCAAAATGATCTAATAGTTTAACCTAGCATTTATGAAATTAAAAAATTTATTTTTATCCTCTGGTTTGGTTTGCGCAGCTGCTGTAGCGGTTGTTATGGTGAATACCGATGGTCAACGCGCAACCTTTGCGCCACGTGACATTCAGGCGGAAGGATACAACGAATCTGTGGATATTTTAAAGAAACTTCGCGGTAACCTGGTGACAGGAAACTTTGAAGTAACTGATGTTGTGGAAATGACGGCTGCGGTAAACGATATTGACCGTTTGCAGGGAAACCGTGAATTAAATATGAGTTGGTGGGAAATGGGACCGGATAATATCGGTGGCCGCACCCGCGCTATTTTGGCTTTGACAGACAATGTGATTTTCGCAGGATCTGTTACCGGTGGTTTATACAAATCAACCAACGGCGGAAACAACTGGTCTCGTGTAGAGTCATTAGATACCTTCGGAAGAGTAATGTCGATAAGTTCTATTGATGCGACTGAAGATGGTGCGATATACGTGGCTACAGGTAGCCAGTTTGAATCTGGTTTCGATGGAAGCGGTTCAAGCGGTTCAATCGGATGTGGAATGTATCGTTCAACAGACCAAGGAGCTTCTTGGGAATTGGTTCCAGGAACAGACCCAGCGCAGTTTACAGCAGGTGACAACTGGGCCTATATCAACGATGTTAGTGCGGATGCGAACATAGCCGGAAGAATTTGGATAGCAGGAGCTGATGGTGTTGGATATTGGGAGCCAGGCATGACTGCTCCGAATATGAGTGTCTCTGGAATTCCAAATACAGGCGGACATGATATTGAATGGTCTACCGATGGAACGGTTTGTTACGTTGGAGTTTCAAACGGACGTATTTATCGTTCATTAGACGGCGGAGCAAGTTTCTCTCAAGTAGGTGCTTCTTCAGGCATGAGCAACAAACAACGTACGCGCATTTCTATTTCTCGTGATGATTCAAACGTTGCTTATGTGTTGTATGCACAAGGCGGAATCATGGGTGGAATGTATTACACAGGTGATAAAGGAAATTCTTGGTCAGTGAAATGGCCAACAGGAATTGATAACGTTTATTCAGTATTTGGAGATAACGGTCAAGCATATTATGATTTGGCATTAACGGTTAAGCCAGGTGATCCTGGAGTTTGTTGGGTTGGTGGTGTTTCTTTGTGGAAGGCAGGAGCTAACACACAGCCAGAGCAGATTGCTGCGAATTTCGATTTCGGAAGTTCTCAATATTATGTGCACAGTGATATTCAAACATTTGAAATTGCTCCAAATGGAGATTGGTTTATCGGTTGTGACGGTGGTCTATTTAAATCTATTGATGGTGGAAACACATTCAATTCGATTAACAGAGGATATAATGTAACTCAGTTTTATGGAATAGCTCATGGCGGCGGATATGCTGCAATGGGTGGTGCGCAAGACAACGGGACAATTTTAATCCCAGGTATGGATAATTCAAATTTCAGCACAATTTCTTGGCAGCAAGGTGTTTCTGTCGGAGGTGGTGATGGATTTGATTGTGAAATTTCAAACGTAACTGTTCCGGGTGTGAACGTTGCATTCTCTTCAGTTTATTTTGGAGCAATCAGTCGATTCAATGCCCAAGGTTCAGGCGGTGAGTTCTACGATGACGAAGTTATTGCTGCAATTGGAACAGACGGTGAGGCGGGTTCATTCTACACGACTATGCGTTTGTTCGAAAACACGAACGATGAAAACTCACAACAGTACGTTTGGTTGGTGAATAACCGTGATTTCGATTTGTTCTCTTCTGTTAACGGAACAGACACGACATGGTTAGATACAGCATTGTATACTCAGAATATGACATTGCCATTCCCATACAGATTCCCCGTAGGTGATACGCTTCATTTCTGGAATGTATTAGATCGTCCAGCGGTTTATTCAACCACTCCGTTGACGGCAGATCCTAACTACCCGTGGTTAGCGGCACAGGCATTGACATCTACTGTTGATTCTACCATCTGTGATACCACCATCGTAGGGTACACAGACGTTATTGATCAGATTACAGAACAAACAGTTACTATTTATTGGTCAGATACTATTATTAACCCAATAACAGGAGCTCAAATCATTGTTAACGACAGTTCAATAGTAGTCGTTGGAGTAGATACCACGTATATGACGGTTCCAGTTTTGGATATTCAATGCACAACTACAACTTGGTACTATTACGCTGCTGATCAATTGGAAAATGTTCGTGAGCGTTGGCAGGTACAAGACAAGTTCACTTCAATCTTCGTCACAGGATTCTTCGGTACAGAAGGTTTGTGGATGACTCGTCAGGCCTTGAACTTTAACACTTCTCCAGATTGGTGGAAAATTGGAAACGCTCCAGGTTCTGGTGTGAAAGCTTATGAATTCTCTAAAGATGGAAATACACTCTTCTACAGCAGCTGGAGTGGAACACTATACAGAGTAACCGGATTCAATCAGGTTTGGAGTGTAGATGATATTCCTAACTTGACTACTTCAACCCTTATTACAAATGCAGGTGGAACTATAACAAGTATTGCCTCTGATCCGAATGATGCAGACCACTTGGTACTTACCGTTGGTGGATATGGTAGTGTGGGTAGCGGAAAGGTAAGAGAATCATTCAACGCAACATCAGCATCTCCAACATTCTCAAATATTTGGTACAACACTTCACCGTTGAACAAGATGCCAATTTATTCTGCGATTATCGATGTGAATGATCCTTCAGGAAACACCATCGTCTTGGGTACAGAGTATGGAGTTTGGGCAACCAATGACGGTGGAACAACATGGACGCACAGTTCTGGTGTAGCAACAGCTATTCCTGCTGAGCCAATGGCTGGAGCAAGCGTAGGTTCTTTAGCTTATGTTCCTGTATTCGATTTACGTCAGCAACAAGTTGGACAACGTCCATACATGAACCCAGAGAACTACGGAGTAATCTATGCAGGTACACACGGACGTGGTATCTTCCGCAGCGATGATTTCTTCTCTGTAGATGTTGCTGAAAATAACGGTACTGGTGTTGACGGAAATGACGTAAGCTTATCGGTTTATCCAAATCCGACAACAAACACAGCATTCGTTAACTTGAATGTTACTTCAACTGTAAACCAAGCATATGTTCAAGTTTACAATGTAAACGGACAATTAGTGAAGAATGTAAATGTTGGACAGTTAACTCCAGGATCCCACAAAATTGATTTGGGAGCTGAATCTCTTGCAACAGGAACATATGTAGTGAAAACATTCGCGGGTAACGCAAGTGGAACTGCTAAATTCATTAAGCAATAATAAATTCCGAAAGGAAGGAGAGAGGCCCGTGAGGGCCTCTTTTTTTGTGGGTGTTTTCTATTTAATGACTACTTTCGTTAGAAGCAACTGAGTAAAGGAAATGAGCACATACAGAGCAGCAATAAACGGATTTGGAAGGATAGGCAGAACTTTGCTCAAAGAAGCGTTACGTAGAAATGAGTTAGAGATAGTTGCAGTGCACGACTTGGCAGATATGCACACACTCTTGCATTTGCTGAAATATGATTCAACACAGGGTATCTTCGAACTGCCCATTGAAGCCGTTGACGAAAGCACAGCTCTTATTGGTGGAAAAACGATTCGGTTTTTACAAAATGTTTCAAAATTTCCTTGGAAAGAGATGAATGTTGATTTGGTTTTTGAATGTTCAGGGACCATGAAAACGGAAGCTCAATGTGAAAAGCACATTTCTGGTGGAGCTTCTCGTGTTTTATTGTCGGCCCCTTCGGAAGATCAAATGCCCATGTGGATCGTTGGTGTGAATGACCATCAGATTGATTTAGACAGAAAAATTATTTCTTGCGCTTCTTGCACGACAAATAATGCAGCACCCGTTATTCAATTGATAGATGATGCCTACGGTGTTGAGAGTTGCTACATTTCAACCGTTCATTCGTACACCGGTGATCAAAAGCTGCACGATGCGCCGCACAAAGATTTACGCAGGGCAAGGGCAGCGGCGACATCTATTGTTCCAACGACAACTGGAGCGGCAAGGGCTTTAACTAAAGTATTTCCTCATTTGAGCGAACGACTGGGAGGCTGCGGTATTCGTGTGCCTGTTCCGAATGGTTCGCTTTCCGATTTAACGTTTATGGTTCGAAGTAAAACGACTGCGAATGAAGTAAATGAACTTTTTGAAAATTGGGTAAATACACATCAGAGTATTCTTGAGGTGTCCCATGAACCGATCGTTTCAAGGGATATTGTAGGGAATAAGCACAGTTGTATTATAGATGCAGAACTCACTTCTGTAATTGGTTACATGATAAAAGTAGTCGGCTGGTACGACAATGAAATGGGCTATAGCAATAGACTTTTGGATGCGGCTGAAATAATAAGGAAACACTAGATGGAATTTTATCAGTTCATATTGTATGGATTTTTAGCGGTGGTGAAATTTGTCATTACCCCCTTTACAATTTATGCAACAGGGAAAGATACAATTCAATTTGGTGAAGTTGTCTTAACAACAAGCACTGGTGCTGCTTTTGGAGTTTTGTTGTTTTACTATGGCGGAACTTATCTCTTTAAATGGACGAGTCATTGGAAGTCCAAAAAGATTAAGCCAGTGTTTACAAAGGGAAGACGAAGAATCGTATTCATCAAGCATAAATTCGGACTCATAGGATTCATTGCTATTTCAGTTATTATCTCGGTGCCAATCACCTCTCTGTTGGCGGCGAAGTTTTTTAAACACAATAAGTTCACTCCCCTTTGGCTAATAATTGGATTCATGGTTTGGTCGTTCATTCTTTCTTCCGCGGCTTATTATATCAAGTGGTTTTAAATGAAAAAGTATAAAGCAATCCTTTGGGATTTAGATGGCACCCTTTGGGATTTGAATGGAAATACAACCATTGCGCTAACGCAATTGTATAACCGTTTTGAATCGAATCATTTTCAGAACACTTCACTGGAGTTTTTTTTAAATGCTTACCCCAAGCACAACGAAAGAGTTTGGGCATTGTATCGCGAAGGGAAAATAGCCAAGGAAGAACTCAGAAATAGGCGGTTCATTGATTTGTTTACCGAAGTGAATGCGTCTTTCGATATGGATTTTGTTGAATTATTCGCAACAGAATTTCTTGAAGTATGTCCTCGACTTCCCCATCTCATTGAAGGGGCTCGTGAGATTTTGGACCATACTAAAAACAACTATACTCATGTTATTTTAACCAATGGATTCATAGAAGTTCAAGGTTTTAAAATGGCAGCAGCACAAATTGAGCATTATTTTACAACAGTTGTGTATAGTGAAGAGGCTGGTGTTCGTAAACCTCATCAAGCCATTTTTGATTTAGCGCTTCAGCGAGCAAACTGCACGGCAGAAGAAGCGGTAATGATTGGAGACGATTGGGATGCCGATATACTAGGCGCTAGAAATGCGGGGATAGACCAAGTCTTTTTCACGGCTACAGAGAAGCGTTTGGCAGAATTGCACAACGGAAAATCTGTGCGACACAACTATGTTCCTACCTTTACCATTGACACTTTGGATGAATTGAAAAATATAATTTAATATGGAAAACAACAACGAAACTCCTCAACCGATTAGCATTGAATTAACTGAAAATATAGCTGAAGGTACCTATTCGAATTTGGCTGTTATTACGCACAGTACCTCTGAGTTTGTGCTTGATTTCATTCGCGTTATGCCGAATGTACCAAAGGCAAAAGTTCAATCAAGAATTATCATGACTCCGCAACATGCGAAGCGTTTAATGAAAGCGTTGCAAGAAAATATTTCTAAGTTCGAAGCCCAGAATGGCGTGATTAAAGAAGGTGTGTCAGACGTACAATTCCCAATGACATTCGGCGGACCGCAGGGACAAGCTTAAATTATCAGCGAGGTTATTGCACTGTCCAATTCTGAATTGAAGAACGGTGTATTTTTTCCACGAGAAATCCAGGAAGTGTTCGTCACTTTTGTTTTTCCTTTTGGTGAAATAAGTACTAGGAGGGCAGGTTCTCCAACTTCCATCTGAATGGGTGGAATGTTCGCTGAGAATTCTGCACCAATTGTGAATTTTTCAATCAGAGTTTCAATGGGCACTTCGTTTTTTACTGCACTGTAAATGGTTTGAAAGGAAATTTCAATTCCACTTATTCCGAAGTTGGCGTATTCAAACTCGAGCTCTTTGTTCTCTATAACCATAGGCATGTGTTGGCTTTCTATAGCGTCAACGGTTCCATCAATAAGTCCGTTTATAAGAGATTTTCTATCGGCGGTGCTACGAAATGGCGGCCATGTTTTCTTGTTGCTGTCGTAGTCAATCATATCTTCATGCGTAAAGGAAAGCTGATGAGCTGCAATAGAGCAAGTCACTTGAAGATCATCCTTTTTCGCTTTCCGAATCATGTCAACTCCCTTGGCGGTGGAAATGCTATAAAAATGAAGGCTTCCGCCTGTGTATTTCAACAATGCGAGATCACGTTGAATTCTTAACGTTTCACTCAATTCACTCGCGCCTTTAAACCCCATTTTTACACTGGTTTTCCCTTCGTGCATTTGTGCCTTTGGATGAACCGAATAATCATTCGGTGCAACGAAGATTCGTGTGTTAGTTTGTTTCGAATACTCAAGTGCGCGCATCATGAGCTCAGTAGATACAGTAAGCTCATCCTCTGTAAATCCGACAGCGCCCGCTTTTTGAAGTTCAGAAAATTCGGTGAGTTGTTTTCCCTTCATCTCTTTTGAAAGAGAACCTAGAGGTAATAGTTGAAAAGCCGGTGTATTTTCTTTCGTAAGAAACTGAACAGCACCTTGATTGTCTGTCACGGGCATAAGAGAAGGCATCAAACATACGCGCGTGAATCCACCTTTTTTCGCTGCGGCTATTCCGCTGCGCAATGTTTCGTTTTGTTCAAATCCGGGTTCCCCGAAATTGGCTCGAAGATCAGTGAAGGCAACCGATAAAATATGGTCCTTTCCGGCTATGATTTTTGATTTTCCAACAGGTAGATTTTTACCAATGGCTGAAATAATTCCATTGGTTAATTCTACATCCATAATCTTTAAATGATGCTTCGAAAGAGGCGAAAAGAGTTTGGCGTTTTGAATCAGTGTTTTCATATTTTCGATTTCCAAATTTTAATGAATACGATTTCCAATGCAATAAACAACAACGCTGCGTAGATTAAATATTTCCACAATGAAATGCCTCCACCTAATTCAGTGGCAAGCGCTTGAAGCATTTCCGGATCGGCATCTTTTACTGAGAAATTATTAAGTCCAATTTGTTGCGCCAGTTTCATGAGTTCATCAGCACCAATCAATTCGACATTGCTTTCGGTGTTGTTGAAGTTCATAGCCAAAGGCATAACATTTACTCCATTTTCTTTCACAACATAAAAGCCAGCGTCACTCATTTCAATGGGAAGAAAAACATCTGTTTCTCCACCGATGCTTCGCGATTGAGCAATGAAAGTTTTGGAATTGGTTGTTGCACTAATCTCGAAGAGTCCTTCTGCCGAAGTTGGCGTGTGACTTAAGGTTAGGTAGGATTCTTTTCCTAATTGATAGTACAAGGCTTGTACTTCAGCGCTAGTCTCGGCTGCACGAAGCAAGCTTACTGGAAACAACGCGTGCGACAGAAATGTGCTTTCTGTTTTTAGACTGGTTACGGATGAGACAAACAACCTTCCTTTTCCATGGTTTGTTAGAGCGAGCAATGGAGAGTTGTCTTGAAATGAAATTAATGGAATGGATTTAAAATTTCCATTATTTAGCGGGAAGTGTAAAGTTGCTGATGGAAGTGAGGCGTTGTTTTGAAGCTTTTCAAAAGCAGGGCTGTAGAATGGATTGCTTAGATCAACCATGTTTGCTGCTAATGCTGTATTCGATTTTGCACCGAGCTGAACACTGTTGCACCGCCCCAGAAAATTGTTGTAGCTCAATATGTCTGAAAGCGTATGCGGAATGATAAAGACGGATCCCCCTTGGTCTATGTAACTTGAAAGGTCACCAATGAGTTGAGGAGAAAGTGTTTGAATTCCTTGAACAATAATAAAGTTTGAGGTTTGAATAGCTTCCGTAGTTACTGAAGTTTCGTTTACCGTGCTGAAATTGTATTGCGGGTCGTTATCGAAAAGTTGAGACACATTTTGCTGCTCGCTTCCTACGGTGTTCAGAATATTTATTTTTTCTGAAATGGAATATGCGAAATAATGAACGTCGTCAAAAACAAGAGGGAAATCGTTTATTCGAACGCTTCCGTAATGAAATCCAGTTTGCGTTGTGCTGAAAGCTATTGGAACTGTAACAATGCCCTTGGGTGGAATAGTAACCCCACTTACTGCTTTCTGTAATCCATCAAGTTCAAGACTGAGGGGAGCATTTTCAATAAGTTCAGCGCTGTGGTTTTGAATCACAACGAGCAGCGTGTCTGAGTTATTTAAAATGCGCTGGGGAGTTGAAAAATAAAGGGAGTCAACACTTAAGTTTTTCTGAAGTTCTCTTGTTGCAGGAATGGCCGTGATAAATTCATTTTCAGCATTTGCAAGTTCTTGAATTTCGCTGGTGTTGCGTTGAAAATCAGAGAGCCAGTAATAGAGATGAATGTCAGCTGCCGATTTGTTCAGCAGGTCTCGCTGACGTTCGAAAACAGCACTGATTTGTTTTGTTTCAGGGCTGAACGAGATGCTTTGAATCGATTGAAGGGCTTCATCTTTAGAGAGAAGACGTTGATCTCCGCCTTTGAAGTTATTTGAAATGATTTGGAAACGATCGTTGTTTGAAAAAGATTCAACTAATGCGGTTGCTTTTTGTTTGGAAATTTCTAAAAATGAAACACCTGCCTCTTGGCCTTGCATGCTCAGACTGTTGTCGATGTATACACTTACCGCACGAACGCCGTTCATCTTTTCGCTCTGTGCAGTTGGAAAAAAGGGTTGAGCAAAGGCCAGAATAATACCAGTGAAGGCGAACAATCTACAAATTAGTATGATGATGTGCCTAATTTTCGAGGATTTGGTGGTTTCCGATTTCACTTCTTTCAGGAAGGAAATATTGGAAAAGGCAATTTTTTTATACCTACGAAAATTAAAGAGGTGAATAAGAACCGGAACGGCTAGAGCAGTAAGGGCCCAAAGTATTTCGGGATGTACGAATTGCATTTCGAAGCTCAAAGATAGCGCATAGATGTCGTATTTTCGGCAAATGGAAAAGAAACACCCCGAGTCATGGATGATGAGCCATGGGTATAACCCGAAATGGAGCGAAGGATCTGTGAAGCCCCCGATCTTTCAAACATCAACTTTTGTATTCAATACAGCCGCTGAAGGCAAACGCTTTTTTGCGTTGGCCTATGGCAAAGACACTATGACTGAAGGCGAGCAGCTTGGTCTAATTTACAGCCGCTTGAATAATCCTAACCTTCAAATTTTAGAGGAGCGTTTAGCCTTATACGAAGGAGCAGATGAAGCAGCAACTTTCGAAAGTGGAATGAGCGCCATTGCTACAACCATGTTAGCTTATTTGCGTCCTGGCGATATCTTGGTATGCAGCCATCCAACCTACGGAGGAACGCACCATTTCATTCACCAAGTATTAATTGATTTTGGAATTCAATGGGAGTCTTTTGGTCCGAATGATTCTCTTGATGAGTTGTATGATCGCCTTCATTCAGAAAATAAATTGAATCGCGTGAAAATGGTTTTTACTGAGACTCCGGCGAATCCAACGAACCACTTGTTTGATTTGAAGGCCATACAAGAGTTCAGAAATAAAATTGAAGCCACCTCAGGCAACAAAGTTTTATACGCTGTTGACAACACCTACATGGGACCTATTTGGCAGAAGCCAATGGAGTGGGGAGCAGATGTGGTATGCTACAGTGCTACGAAGTATTTGAGCGGTCACAGCGATTTAATAGCTGGTGTTACGGTTGGAAAGAAAGAGCACATAACTGCAATAAAAACATTACGTACATTTTTAGGCAACATGATCGCGCCTTACACCGCGTGGTTGCTAACCCGCAGCATTGAAACATTGAAAATTAGAATGGATCAACAGACGAAGAATGCTGTTGATGTTGTTGAATTTTTATTGAATCACCCGAAAGTAGAGCATGTTTGTTTTCCCGGATTACCGACAAACTCGCCCCAGCAAATTGCAATTTATAAGGAGCAATGCAAGGCCCCGGGTGCAATGATTGGCTTCACTGTTCGCGGCGGAGAAGAAGAGGCGTTTAAAGTACTCGATAGCTGCAAACTCATTAAGTTGGCGGTAAGCTTGGGAAGTAACGAGAGTTTGGCGCAACATCCGTTCTCCATGACTCACGCAGACGTTCCAGATGAAGATAAAATTGGAATGGGTATAACAGAAGGCATGATTCGATTGAGTGTGGGAATTGAAAACTCGGAAGATATTATTGCAGACTTGGCGCAGGCGTTGTAGTTTAACAGCTTTTTTATAATTATCAATATGAGAATTTGTAAGATAAGATTAGTTTTTGTTTGTCTCATTTGCTTAAATGCATTTGATATTAATGCACAAATCGACATGATTGTTAAGCCCTCTCTTAATGTTTCGTGGTTTAATAATATCTCCCAAAACGTCAGTACTCCAGGCATTGTAATAGGTCGTCCGGGGTTTGGGGTCAATTTTGATTGCGAATTGAATGAAAACATTGATTTTGGCTTTGGATTAGAGTGGAATAAGATTGGTGGACCCATTGGAGTGCTTAAAAATTTTGAAGGGCCGGAGAGGGATACAATACTTAATTTGAGTTTTGATAATGTCAAGCAGATTGGGCTTGTTGAGAGATATATTACCGTTCGATCATTGCAAGTACCTTTGAGTTTCAAGATAAAGAAACAAATTTCTGATGAAGAAACACATTGGTTTCGTTTTGGAACTAATCTTAACTACAACTTTTCTGCATTCAGCACGGATCGTGTTGATTTTTTATACTATCAAAATCCGAATACAAAGCAATATTTAAATTCAACAAGACCTACTGATGTTTATAGAATGGTAGATCTGAAAAAGAACGTGTCTGATTTCACAATGGATTTATTATTTGGTTTAGGAGTAGATTTAGAAATTAATAATTTGGAATTAAGAGTTGGCGTTAATTATCATCAAGGACTTTTGAATTTATATAGTGATAATGGAATTAAAAAAGACGGCTTGGGAAATCCAATTTTTTCAGGTATTGACAATTCACCTGAGGATTTTAACTTTTCATTTAAAAATAATTTCGCGGAATTATTTCTGAGTGTTTTTGTATTTTAACATAGTTTAGAGAAAATTATATTGCAGAAATAAAAAACGCCCGCATTCGCGGGCGTTTTTGTTCGTCTTATGCAAAATATTATCTCGCAATTCCCACAGCACGTTTTTCACGGATAACCGTTACACGCACTTGGCCAGGGTAAGTCATTTCAGTTTCAATGCGCGAAGCCAATGAGATCGCCAATGCATCGGCCTGATCATCTGTTACGCGATCAGCTTCAACCATCACACGCAACTCACGACCCGCTTGAATCGCAAACGATTTAGATACGCCAGGATATTCCAAAGCTAAATTCTCTAAATCGCGCAAACGCTGAATGTAAGCTTCAACCACTTCGCGACGAGCGCCAGGACGAGCTCCTGAGATAGCATCGCAAACTTGTATAATTGGAGAAAGCAATGTAGTCATTTCAACCTCGTCGTGGTGAGCTCCGATGGCGTTACACACATCTGGTTTTTCACCATACTTTTCAGCCAACTTCATACCCAACACTGCGTGCGGTAATTCGCTTTCCGTATCTGGAACTTTTCCAATATCGTGAAGCAATCCTGCTCTGCGCGCAGCTTTCGGATTCAATCCCAATTCGCTTGCCATGGTAGCACAAAGGTTGGCTACTTCGCGGCTGTGCTGCAATAAGTTTTGTCCGTAAGAAGAACGATACTTCATACGTCCAACCATGCGAACCAATTCGCTGTGAAGACCGTGAATACCCATTTCAATACAGGTACGCTTTCCAACTTCAACTATCTCCTCTTCAATGTTCTTGCTAACCTTTGCAACAACCTCTTCAATACGTGCCGGGTGAATACGTCCGTCTGTAACCAATTGGTGAAGAGAAAGACGAGCGATCTCTCTACGAACTGGATCGAAACAAGATAGGACAATCGCCTCTGGCGTGTCGTCTACAATAATTTCAACTCCGGTAGCCGCTTCCAGCGCACGAATGTTACGTCCTTCACGACCAATGATACGTCCTTTGATCTCATCGTTTTCAATATTGAAAACAGAAACACTGTTCTCAACCGCATGCTCAACGGCAGTGCGTTGAATGGTCTGAATAACAATTTTCTTCGCTTCTTGATTCGCCTTCAATTTCGCTTCGTCTACGATTCCTTGAATTTGCGAAGCGCATGCGTTACGCGCATCTTCCTTCAACATATCCATCAATTGTGCTTTAGCATCATCGGCAGAAAGTTTAGAAAGGTCTTCTAATTGAGCGATGATTTTTTGTGACGATTTTTCTAAATCTCCAGACTTCTTTTCATTCAATTCAATCAACTTCGTCGCGTTTTCTTTTTGAGCATCGGCCTCTTTTTCCTTGCGCTTAAGTTGTTCTTGTTGTTGTGAAATTTCGCGCTCGCGATTTTTAATGCGGTCTTCCGCTTGCTTCACTTTGTTGTTTTTTTCGCCAACCTCACGGTCGTGTTGCGACTTCATCTCCAAAAACTTCTCTTTGGCTTGAAGAATTTTTTTCTCTTTAAGGGTTTCTCCTTCTTTCTTCGCTTCTTCAATAATGCCGTCTTTCTTAGACTTCAAAGCACCATTCAAAACAAAGTAGGTAAGAAGAGCACCACTGATTACTCCGGTAATTGAGCAAACAATAATCGTTACACTGCTATCCATACTATAAAAGTATTAGTGTTCCACATGCGGACGTTCGGGTCCGTTTCCTAAAGCAGAGTGGGAGAGTATAGTGGACTAGTTCGCCAAGTAACCGTTTACGAGATTCTCTAATGCTGAGAATTGCTCGGTATAATCGGGTGCGGCAGCTTCTTTTTCAATCGTAACTTCTTTCTCAACAATGACTTCCTTTTCCACCACAACCTCAATGGTTTTTTCTATAACCTGGGCAGGGGTGTTGTTTAGTTTAGTTATGATTTGTAAAGCCGCCATGGCTAGTAAATCGCCTCTGTCTTTTACACCATAGTTTTTTTGAAACATTGAAACGGCCTCTTCCAATTGCAACTCTGCTTTGCGGATTGAAGCTTCTTCAGAAGCCTTCACCGAGAGAGGGTAATTTTTACCAGCAATGGATATTTCTAAGGTTAATTCGCTCATTGTTCCACTATTTGTTTAATAGTAAAAGACATTCGTCTATCTCTTTTACCAATGCGTTGATTCTCTGCTTAGTTGAATGAACATGATCTATTTGTGTTTCATTCCTCAACGATTGGGTTGCTTCTAACTCTTCTATTTTAACATTTAAGTCCTCAATCTGAGATTGGAGACCCTTGTTGATTTTGTATACCGAGGCTAATTCTTCGTTTACTTTAGCTAATGCGGTTACTGCATTTCGCTTGGATTCACCCAATTCGTGAATTTTTGCTGTAAGTGTTTCAAAGTGTTGAGCCGATTCCATAAATACGTATAGCTTTTGTTGAAGCGTCACAAAGTTAGTTAAAAAGAGCCCATAGCCCTTCGCTTTTTTTACGCGGGGGTTGTGAATAAAATTTCAGTTGCAACGAAGGCCTTTGATGTTTTTTACGCATTTTGCACTATGACTTTCAGTAAATTAAAAAATAAACTTCTCGTTGCTTTGCTTTTTAGCGTTTCGTTAAGTTTTGCACAAACGCCAAAATGGAATTGCGGATCTCCTTTAGATATTCCTCTTCATCTCGCAGGGTCTTTTGCTGAAATTAGATCGAATCATTTCCACGCGGGACTTGATTTAAGAACCAATGAAAAGGAGGGATTGTCTGTTTATGCCGCTGGTGATGGATACATTTCGCGTGTGAAAATATCACCTGTGGGTTATGGCAAAGCCCTCTATATTACACACCCCGAAGGGTACACAACGGTTTATGGTCACCTTCAATCCTTTAGCCCAGAAATAGATTCGTTGGTCCGATTGGAGCATTTGGCTGAAGAATCTTACGATTTAGATTGGCATCCAAAGGCAGGGCAAATAAAAGTTTTGAAAGGACAGATTATTGCGCTTAGCGGCAATTCTGGTTCAAGTTCAGGGCCGCATGTTCACTTTGAAGTGCGTGAGACAAGCACGGAACTCTGCCTTGATCCTATTTCATTTGGCTTGCCTGTTTTGGACACATTGGCTCCTGCAATAGATTCCTTTAGCGCTTGGTCTGGCAGAGCCGCGAGTGAGGTTAGTCAGAGTTTTCTTCCGGAAATAGCAAGTTTTAATCAGGGAAAAGGTTCTTCCGCTTTGCAGCCGTTGTTCATTGAAAAAGGAAATTTAGAATTGGCTGTTCGGGTAATAGACAGATATGTAAAAGGAAGTGGGGAGTGTGGTGTGAAATCGATTCGAGTGAAAGTAGACGGTGAGTTATTTTATTCCATGGAAATTCAATCGGTGAATTTCAATACAACAAAGGCAATCAATGGTTTTATTCCCATGGGAATTTATAAGTCGAAATCGGGTCAGTGGTACAGATGTTCCTTGCCGAAAATGCAGCACTTGAAAAACGAAGTGACGAGTTCTTATTCGCCCCTAAACATTCAGGATACTGCTGTTCATGAAGTGTTGTTTGAGGCAGAGGATTGGAATGGCAAAATTACCACAGCCAAAGGGTACGTTTGTGCAATGAAAGCGGCAAAGAAGAGATCAACAAAAGATAAATTAATTCCCGCGGGAGAGGAGAAGGTCTTGCTTTTTGGCGGGGGAAGCCTAGTATTCCAGAGTACAAGTTTATTTGACGATGTTTATCTTCAGATGGTTGAACGTAGGCACGATTCGTTGATGCCACCTGTTGTTGATATCGGTCATTCGGGCATTGCGCTGTACACGCCTGTAAAAGTGAAATTCGACTTAAGCAATACCCCTTCAGAGCGAAGAAAGAAAGTGGTGGTGGTTCAAGGCGAAGGTGCAAATAGGAAGTCAATAGGCGGGTCCGTTGAAGGCACAAGCGTTGTCGCAACGGCTTCTTCTTTGGGAATATTCTCTTATGCCACCGATAATGAATCGCCGAGCATAGATTTCGTTAGTCAGAGTTTGCCAAAGAGTGGAGCGAAGGGGAACATTAGAATTACAGTGCGCGACGGGTTAAGCGGAATTTCAACCATTCGTCCAACCCTTGATAATAAGTGGTTGTATTACGAGTACGATGCGAAGAACAACGCGGTATTTGTTGAGTTACCTGCATCAATGAGTGACGGCTTGCCACACAAGTTTACTCTTAAGGTGATTGATAAAGTTGGAAATGAATTCAGTTTTAAAAAGTCTTTTAACTAAAGAAACTTTTCGGAAGATCGAGCCACTCCAATGCAGAACCGTGCATGATGTTTTCTAAATCAGATTGTTCCAATTGCATTTCTTCAATGAATTGTCCAATGTGTAAATCGCCGAGCGGAAATGGATAGTCGGTTCCCAACGCAATTTTTTTCGTTGACTGTTTAGTCATAATGTAGCGAAGCAAATCGCCATCGTGTGTTGCGCTGTCGATCCAAAATTTATTCAAGTAGTGACTCGGTGCCACATTGTTGTCTAATGCAACAAGGTCGGGTCTGCAATTGAAACCGTGTTCAATTCGTCCCAATGTTGGAATGAATGATCCTCCGGCATGCGCGAACAAAAAGCGAAGCTTAGGAAATTTTTCAATCACACCTGAGAAAATAAGTGAGCAGATGGCACGTGTGGTTTCAGCGGGCATACCAACGAGCCAAGGAAGCCAGTATTTCTTCATGTCGTTTTCGCCCATCATTTCCCACGGGTGAACCATAACGCACATGCTTAACTCTTCACAAGCTTTCCACAGTGGAAGAAATTTTTCATCGCTCAAATTTGTTCCGTTGATGTTCGAACCAATTTGAATTCCACGAAATCCTATTTTTTTCGCGCGTTCCAATTCAACAAGAGCCATTGGAATGTCGTTCATGGGAAGCGTTGCCAAACCCACATAGTTTTTCGGATGCTCTTCCACAATCATTGCAATATGATCATTTAGGAACTCAGAAACTTTGCGCGTGTGCTCGGGTTTCGCCCAATAAGAAAACAAAACAGGAATGGTGCAAACCACCTGAACTTGCGTGTTGTATTTCGCGTATTCATCGATGCGTAAAAGTGGGTCCCAGCAATTCGATTCAATCTCCCGGAAAAACTGATCTCCCTGCATCATGCGCGCAAAGCCTGCTCGGTGATGATCGAGGTGAATGAATTTTCCATAGCCGAACTCCTTACTCCAATTGGGTAAGTGGTCGGGCATGATGTGGGTGTGGGTGTCTATTTTTAGCACGGTTGTTTTTCGTGAGGCGAAGTTAACGCTTTCTTTTATTCTTTTTTTACTCGGCGTAAATCGAGCATGTTCACTGAATTCGTTGGGAAATTTTTAATGTTCGAACGAATGAAGTGCATGACTTGGTCGTAGTAAAGCGGTATAATCGGCGTTTCGGAATGAATAATTTCTTCGAGCTGTTTGCTGTATAAAAGCGTGCTATCTGTTGAATTCGTTTTGCCCATCTTCGAATAGATGTTGTCATATTCTTCATTGCTGAAGTGCGTGTAATTCGGACCATTCGGCGCGAAGCGTTGAGTGGTGAAAACGGAATAGAAGTTTTCAGGATGCGCGTAATCGGCTAACCAACTTTTTCTAAAAACCGAAAGCTGGCACTTCGAGGCTTGGTCGCGAAATGCCGACCCTTGAAGTTGTTGAATCTCACACGGTATGCCAATTTGCTGCCATTCGTGTTGAATGTACTCCATGAGGTCGGCGTAGTCACTCGTAGTATTCAATATAATAGTTGGAAGATTTTTTCCATTGGGAAATCCTGCTTCTGCCAATAATTCCAACGCTAGTTTTTTGTTGAAGGAAATAAGTTGTTCAGTGTTGAGACCTTTCGCGGCAGCAGGAGAGCAGAATCCGAAGTCAGCTGGAATAACGGTGTTGTTGCGCAAATGCTTCACCATATCTTTTTTATTTATGGAAAGGTGAAGGGCCATTCTTACTCGGGGATCAAGCAAAGCTTTGTTAGCTTGAAGAGAAGGGTCTAAAACGAATCCTAAAAAGTCTGTTTTAATGAAAGGAGTTTTTTGCAAATACAATTGAGAACTGTATGCGCTAGATAAATTTCCATTCGGATCAAGCAGTTCATCCTTGAACGCATTGTGAATGCCACTCATGAAATCGTACTTGCCTTGAAGTAAACCTTGGTATTCAGCTGACATGTCTTTTACGAAATCTATTTTCACCGCATCTAAATAGGGAAGGGCATTTCCGAATTCATCTTTCAAATAGTAATTCGGATTTTTATGAAACACGAGTGCCACATTTTCATACCAGAAAGCAAATTGAAAGGGGCCGCATCCGACGGGATGATTTCGGAAATCGCTTCCATACATTTCCACCGCCTCGTGGGGAACTATGTTTGCGTATTGAGTAGAAAGTAATCCGAGGAAAGGAGCAAAAGGTTCCTTTAGTTGAATGATGAATGTTGAATCGTTCGGCGCAGAGAATCCGTTTTCTATTACCTTTTCAAAAATCCATTTTCCGGGAGAAGCAACGGAGTTGTCTAATATTCTATTGAAGGAATAAACGACATCTGCGGCCACAACTTTTCTTCCTTGTTCTGAAGGGAAGCATCTGTTGTTATGGAAACGCACGTCATTGCGAAGTGTAAAGGTGTATGACAGAAGATCCTCGGAAATTGAGAATGATTTTGCAACAGAAGGAACAATTTGAAGCGAATCATTCAATTCAACTAATCCATCGTAGAGTTGATTGGTGGCCCACATGATTTCAAGGTCGCGTGCAAATGCGGGATCAAGCGAGGTAATACCGTTGCTTTCGTTGTAACAGAACACATTTTTATTGTCGCTGCGTTTTGTTCCGCAAGAGACAAACACAAAGAGAGTGAGGACACTTCCGAAAAATATGTTTCCGTTAAATTTCATTCAAACAAAAATAGAGTAGGTGGAAGTAGAATTGTTCTGTTCTACTTTTGAGTTATGAAAAAATTAGGTGTGTTATTCTTCATAGCATTGATGGTATCGTGTAAAACCACTAAAATGGACTACAACGAGTATTCCGATGCTGCTGCTAAAGCCAAGTTTGATTTAATGAGTTACAACGTTGAAAATTTATTCGACACCATTGATGATCCGAATAAGGCGGACGAAGATTTTACACCAACTGGAAAGTTACAATGGAACACTGCAAAGTATTACGAGCATTTGAATCATACCGTTGATGCAATTACAAACAAGGGAACAAACTTTCCTGCTATTGTTGGATTGATTGAAGTTGAAAACGGAACGGTCTTAAATGATTTGGTGAACACATCTTTTCTAAAAGGCAAGGGATATCAAGTTGTTTGGTATGAAGGTCCAGATGAGCGCGGAATTGATGTTGCATTAATTTATGATTCGAAGCGAGTGTCAATTGTTGAAAGCAGACCTATTCCTGTTGTTTTAGAAAGTGTATCGGACCCAAACACAAGAGACATTCTTAAAGTCTCCGTTAAAGTGGGAAGTGAAGATTTTCATTTGTTCGTGAATCATTGGCCTTCTCGAAGAGGTGGGCAAGATGAATCTGAAATGCATCGCTTAAAAGCAGCGAGTGTTTTAAGAAAAGAAGTGGATCAGATACTTTCAGTAAATCTGAAAGCGAATATTATTTGTATGGGTGACTTCAATGATTTCCCTTCGAACAAAAGTGTTCATGATGTATTGCAAGCTGGTGTGTCGAACGAACATTCGGTTTTATTCAATATGATGTCAGATTTCGAGGCGTTGAAAAAGGGAACTCATTTTTACAAAGGAGAGTGGAGCCCGCTAGATCAGTTTATGGTTAGCTACGGAATGTTCGACAATAAATGTATTGATGTTAATTCTTATGAAGTGGTTTCTTACGACTTTATCATGTATACCTCGAAAGATGGCGTTAAGTCTCCAGCAAGAGTTTACGTTGGAGATTCATACAAAGGTGGATACAGCGATCACCTGCCAATACTCATGCATGTGAATTAATCACAAAAAAATATCAAATAAAAAAGCCGTCTCGCAAGAAACGGCTTTTTTAATGTTCTGAAGTAGAATATTATTTCTTCTTCGCAGCTTTCTTAGGAGCAGCCTTTTTAGCAGCAGCTTTCTTAGTAGCAGCAGCTTTTTTAGCAACTGCTTTCTTAGGAGCGGCAGCTTTTTTAGCAACTGCTTTCTTAGGAGCGGCAGCTTTTTTAGCAACTGCTTTCTTAGGAGCGGCAGCTTTTTTTGGAGCAGCAGCTTTCTTAGGAGCAGCAGCTTTTTTAGCAGCGGCTTTCTTAGGAGCGGCAGCTTTTTTAGCGGCCTTTGGCGCGCTAGCTTTGGTTTTGGTTTTCATAAAATAAACGGTTGATTATTTTCTTTTTAAATCGTTCATGCATCGTTATGAATGAACTTAAAAATACACTGGATACAACTTCACTTTTCCGTCACTTCTTATCCCGATTGTCGGACTTGGAATTTTGATGAAGTTAATTACGCTTGCAATTTTTCTCATCCATTTTCTTCGCCATTCAATTCTATTCAAATCTGCATCAAAAGAAAAAAAGAATTCACGTGTCGCGTGAAAATTATTAACACTATTAATGTTATTATCTGCGTATAAATTTTCATCAATACTGTAACCAAATGAAATGCATAGCCACCTCGTGAATCGCTTGGTATTCGTACGGTTTAGAGATAGTGGTGCAGAGAGCCAATACGTTTGTCCGTTGTAGTCTTTCAAAAGACGTTGTTGAAAATTACGACCAAATGTTTCAGGGCGCATGTTTGCAAACGCACTTTTTTGATAAGAAAATTTTAACGAGATGTATTGTTGCTGAAGAAAATATTCTTGTGAAGCGAATAAAAAATATCCGAATGTATTCGCAAGCATATCACTTTTTGAAAATCCCCATTGCGCAGATTTCCCATCTAAAATTTCAATGCTTGTGAGATAAATTAAACCACTAGCTCCTCCAAGAAAAATATTTCTATTGCGGTTTGAATCATTTGTTTGAAGCGTGTTGTAGAAGTTTCTTCCAACTTGATAAGATGTGAATGCATGTCCACATTTATCCATCTGCATCCATTCTTTTGAATCGTTAAAGAAATGAAATTTGCTTTGAGGAAAATCTTTGTACCACAGGGCATTCAATCCGATGAACGATGTTGCACCAGCGCCAATAGCCAGTGAAGAGAAAATAGTGTTGTGTATTTTCTGTTGCGAAAAATTTAATGCGAGCGTGTCTTTTTCTGTGGCAGAAACATTGTAACTAAAAAAAAATAGAACGTAGAAAATTATTTTTTCTCTCATCGCTGAATGTCAATCGAGTCTAGGTAGGATCTAAAAAGTCTAGCATTCATTAAATGTTCGCTGTAAGTTTTAGCGAAGTTGTGTTTACCCGTTTTTCTTGGTTGAGCACACATGAAAATGTATTCGTGTTTCGCAGGGTTTAGCACGGCATCTAGATACCTTTTTTCTACAATATGTATTGTAGCAGGCGGTAACCCTTTATAGAGATAGGTGTTGTATGGCGAGTCAAATTTCAAATCTTCATTTAGAACGCGTTGTCTTTTTTCTTTGGTGTTTATTGCAAATAAAACAGTAGGATCAGATTGCAAGAGCATTCCTTGGTTTATTCTATTGAGGTAAAGTCCTGCTACCGTAGGTGCCTCATCTTTATCGGATGTTTCTCCGCGGACAATGGATGCTAAAACATATACATCATGCTCAGAGAGACCTATTTGAGATGCAAGTAGATTCTTATCACTATTCCAAAAGTCTGTATATATCTTATTCATCCGCGAGAAAAAATTCGCTGGGGAAGTGGTCCAATACATTTCATAAGTATCTCCGATTACTCTTTCTAAAACGCGTTGCTTTCTTATTTCAATGGGCAAGTCCTTTGTGTTTGGCGCGAGCAAATCAATGTTTGCATTTACATACTCCATAAACATTGAACTGTCTTGTTCTAAGTTTTTCCCAAAGCGTTGAGCGAGTTTATATATCGTTTTGATATTGTCAATCCGAATGGAGACAGCGTCTTGGGTTCCACTTAAAAGTTTATTGAATAATGAACGAGCAGATAAGTCTCCGTCTAGAGTGTATTTTCCTGGAGGGAATTTTTCTGGTGACTTAAAGAAGGAAGTTATCTTCCATTTGTAATATAAAACATCAGGGGATTTGGAGTTCTTATATAGAGAGTCTAATATTATCTTTTCAATTTCTGCCCCATTGTTGTTTGTGGGAATTATTATCGTGAATTTTTTCCCTCCCGAATTTAGTGGTGAGGAAACGAGGGCAAACGTAAATATTAAAAAACCAACAAACACAGTTCCTGCAATAAGAGCAATGCTGGCTTTTTTGTTTCTTTTAAAGTAATTTATCATATCTGTTTACGATTCTGTTTAGACACATTTGTTCTCTCCGAAATTTAAATCCTGATTTTTCAAAAAGAAAAATACTCGGTGCATTGTCTTTATCTATTAGTGCAAAAACTTTTGCAATGTGTTTGTCAAATGTAAGTTTTTTAATTAAAAGACTTATCGCCTCTTTTCCATATCCTTTGTTGTGATTATTCCTATTCGGAATGAGTATTCCAATTCCGATGGATTTTTCATTCTCATTGAAATCGAATGCGTCTAAGATTCCAATGGCTACTTTTTTTTCTGGCTCCCAAATAACCCATCGCTGTTGTTTGTGCAAAGTGTATATTCTAGCTGGAAAAAAACAATCGGTTATTTCATCCAAAGTATAAGGTCCTGGGTGCTCATTAATGTGCCAATACTCCTTTAAATTTTCAACCCAATGTATATAAGGAAGGTCGTCTCTTGTAATTTCTGAAATGTAAATTTTCCCCATATATGTATATTCTCATCAAAAATAAGATAAATGGCATTGAGATAATGAAAGACCTTCGTTTCTTTGTTACTATGATGAACAAGCGAACTTTATTTATACTTTCTTTTGTTGCAGCCGTTTTAAGTAGTTGCAGTATCAACAAGAACATAATGTTTCAGACAGATACAGAGTATGAGTTCAAAAAGCCGGATCTCGATTCTACCAACAAAGAGTATAAGTTGGCACCATTCGATTATATAACGATTAACCTATTTACAGGTAACGGTGCAATGATCCTTGAGTATACGACGAGTGGTATAGATCGTCTTCCAAACTATGGAGGTTTTGATTTGTACTATATCTTGAATGAAGAGGGAATAGTTAATTTGCCCGTGATTGGTCCAACCAAACTTTCTGGATTATCAATTCCAGAAGCTCAGAAGTATTTGGAATCGAAGTTTGTGAATTACAATTATCCATTTTGCTTGGTTCGCGTGCTAAATAGAAGAGTCTTGGTATTCACGGGTGAAGGAAGTTTGGGGTCGGTTGTTCCATTAGCCAATCAGAATATTTCTGTTATCGAGGCCATTGCTTTGGGCGGAGGAATTCGCGAAAGAGGAAACGCTTCGAAGGTTAAAATAATTCGAAAGAAAAACGGCGTGGATGAAGTTTATCGATTAAACCTTTCCACCATAGATGGAATTGAAAGCGCCAAAATGGTGGTTCAAGCAGGGGATATTATCTATGTTGAGCCTGTTCCGCAGTTAACGAATGAATTTGTAAAAGATATTGCGCCTTTGGTCAGCTTAATTTCATCTTCATTGATTCTTCTCTTCATTGTTACCAACTAAGCATGCGCATAGATAAAACGGATTTTCGAGATTTGATGATTATTCATCTGCCTGTACATGGAGATGAGAGAGGCCGGTTTCAAGAGACTTTTAAAGAAGCTCAGTTTAGAATTGAAACTGGAATGAATATAACGTTTGTTCAGGATAACGAAAGTCTTTCCTCAAAAGGTGTTTTGCGCGGACTGCATGCGCAAAAGTCGCCGAAGTCACAAGCGAAATTGTTACGAGTAGTTAAAGGAAGCCTTCTAGATGTCGTTGTTGATTTACGCAGAACCGAACCAACATTCGGTAAGAGTTTTCAAATAGAATTGAAAGGGGGAGATGGTATTTCTTTGTTTATACCAGAAGGATTCGTGCATGGTTTTTATTCGTTGGAAGACGAAACAATTGTTCAATACAAGTGCACGAATTATTACGACAAGAACTCTGAAATTTGCTTGAATGCCTTCGATGAAACAGTGAATATTCAATGGCCGAACGGGGAAAGACTTCTTTCGGAAAAGGACAAGGAAGGTCAGTCTATAGCAGAGTTAAGCGACCTCTTTTTTTAATTATTCATTCGAATGTTGAAAGCAACGCTGGCCATGCGCTGGGTATCGTCACCTTCAATAACGTCTCTCAAAATACTAGTTGAAGCCGCCTCTCGTTCAAATACTTCTTTCATATTTCGTACTCTCCCATAAGGAACACCCTTGACTTGTGCCTGAAGTTCAAAATCGGAACAGGATATTTTTTTAAATTCAATTTGAAGAATATCGAATAATACGGTTCTGTTTTTCACACGCGCTGTGTTGGAAGTAAATCGAATGTCACGACTCACATCTTCATTCCTGAAAAGCCCACATAATTTTCGGAATTGATCATCGCTCCCAACGGCAAGCACAATCCACTTTTCATCTTTCGTTTGAAAGAGTTCTCCATATGGCGCAATATTCGGATGCAGTGATCCCATGCGTTGAGGAATGTTTCCAGTCATGAGAAAATAACTCGCCTGATTAGCCAAAGAAGCAAGTGCAGCTTTTTCAAGTGAGACTTCAACGCAAGATCCTTTTCCAGTTTTTGCTTTTTGAATAAGCGCACAAAGAATTCCTTCTTTCAACTGATGGGCCGCTAGCATATCAATAAGTGCTAGAGGCATCTTCGTTGGAGGTCCGTCAGTAGTCCCATTTATATACATAAATCCAGTTTCCGCTTGAAGAACCACGTCATATGCTAAACGATTTCTTTCGAATTCAAATCCTCGTATAATTCCCTGTATCAGCTGTGGAAATTTTTCGGAAAGAAATTCAGCATCTAATTGGAATTTTTTAGAATCGCCTTCTTTGAAATTTGTAAGTATGACATCCGCAGTTGCTAATTCAACATGAATGCGAGCGATGTCGACTTCATTCGATAAATCAACGAAATGAATTTCTTTTTTATAATTAACAGAAGAATAGTAAGAGCTTATTTTTTCTTTCGACTCAGAAGGCGTTTGCCACGTGCGAGTGACATCACCATTTGTTTTTGCATTTTCGAATTTCAACACATGTGCTCCCAGTTCAGCGAAGAATGTACCCACTTGCGGTCCCGCTAAAACCGAAGAACAATCTACAACTTTAAGTCCTTTAAACAATTCCATGAAGTAAAGGTAAAGACTTTACTTTTTCAGAAGAGCTTCCTTGTATTTTTCTAAACATCTGTTTCGTGCAAACGTATGTTCAACAATAGGTAAAGCGTATTCACTCGTGTTGAATTCAGGAACCCATTTTTTAATGTACTCATTCTGCTTGTCGAACTTCTCCATCTGTGAAGTAGGATTGAAAATTCTGAAATAAGGTGCAGCATCACAGCCGCTTCCTGCCGCCCATTGCCATCCGCCAACGTTGCTGGCTAAATCGAAATCCAATAATTTTTCAGCGAAGTATCTTTCTCCCCAGCGCCAATCAATGAGCAAGTGCTTCGTTAAGAAACTTGCTACAACCATTCGAACTCTATTGTGCATGAATCCTGTTTCATTCAGTTCGCGCATGCCCGCATCTACAAGTGGATAGCCTGTTTTCCCTTCACACCACAACTTGAATTCTTTCTCGTTGTCATTCCATTCAATAAAATCATACGCGGGTTTGAAGGCATGATCAACAGTATCTGGAAAGTGATAGATTATCATTTGATAGAACTCTCTCCAGATTAATTCATTCAACCATTTTTCATTGGATGTTAATCCATACAACACGAGTTCTCGGGTACTTACTGTCCCGAATCTTAAATGCAAACTCATCCGAGTGGTTCCTGCAATAGCCGGGAAATCGCGATGAAGATGATAGTTCTGAATCGCTTGCGCATTCAATTGAATAGAGGGGAAGTTGATCGTTGTTTTTTCAAAACCAATTTGTTCAAGTTCTAGCATCGCACCTTGTGAAACACCTTCCGAAGGACCTTGCATCGCACGTTGTGCAGGAAAATCAGATGTTTCAGTTTGAAGGAAATTCGATTGAAGCTCTTCCGATGGATAGCAAACAATAGGATGCGAAAATAAACGTGTTTTCCATTTCTTGCTATAAGGAGTATAAACGGTGTAGGGAAGGCCGTCGTCTTTGGTTACTTCACTGGCTTCGAAGATGACGTGGTCTTTCTTTCCAATAAAGGCAATTCCTTTTTCCTTTAGTAAATCATAAATGTGTTTGTCTCTCTTTCGCGCATTCGGCTCGTAATCGCGATTGGCAAATAAATTCTGCACATCAAATTCATTCATGAGTTGTGCCAACGCCTCTTCAGGTGTGCAATGAAAAACGCGAAGCGAACTTCCAACCGAAATCAATTGATCTTGAATAGATGCTAGTGTTGCATGAATGAACTGAACGCGCGCATCTTTCTTAGGAAGATGCTTCAAAATATTTGGATCGAAAATGAAGATGGCAAGCACGGGGAATTCAGCGGATAGCGCGGTGAACAAAGCATGATTGTCGTTCAGGCGAAGATCTCTTCGAAACCAATGAATGTTTATTTTAGTTTTTTCCATAGACATTGGAGAGGGCTTCGTGAATATTTTTAAATCGGAATTCGAAGGATGTAGACTTTATTTTTAAGTTGGAAAGTCGCTGGCTCACAAGAACAAGTTGCGACATTTCTCCGAACAGTACTTTCAACACGAAGGCGGGTACTTTTGGAAGGAAAAAAGGTTTTCTTAATACCAATGCCAAGGTTTTGGAAAATTCGGAATTGGTAACAGGGATATCAGATGTGGCATTGTACACACCTGACTCAACATTGTTTTCAAGGCAATGAATAAACAAGCGAACCAAATCGTTCTCGTGCACCCAACTCATGTATTGATTTCCATTGCCAACAGCAGAGCCGATTCCCGCTTTGAAAATAGGAGTGAGTTTTTTGAGTGCTCCATCGTTTGCACTAAGCACAACACCAATGCGTAAATGTATATTTTTTACGGAAGGGTGAAGGGAACCGCTCGCGTTTTCCCATTGCGCTGTTAAGTCTGCTAAGAAACCCGTTCCAACAGAAGCTGTTTCGTCTTGAATCTCCTCGGAATTTTTATAAAATCCAGAGGCGCTAGCACCAACTAAAACATGCGGAGGCGTTTCCATTTCATTCAAGATTTCACAAAGAAATTCGGTGGAAGAAATTCGACTTGAAACCATGAGTGCTTTGTTAGCAGCACTCCACTTGTTGGCCACGCTGTATCCGGCTAAATGAATAACACCTTCTATGCTAGACAATAGTGATTTGTTCAGTTCTTTAGTTGTCGGATTCCAAAAGACATGCTGAAACATTTCGGAAACAACGCCCTCTTGTTTGCGCTGTGTTGTTAGGTTTGTGACTGCATGCCCTTTTGCCAACAGCGTCTGAATAATCTGCTTTCCAATAAAACCGGTTCCTCCTGTGACTAGTACATTCATAACCTTAAAACACCCTGAAGGCTATTTAGTTCTCTTGTATTTTTTGAAGTTCGGCGAGTTCAAAATAAAGTCCTTTTTGAGCGAGCAATTCCTCGTGAGTTCCACTTTCAGCGAGTTGACCTTGTTGCAAGACGAAAATTTTATCGGCGTGATGAACACTACTGATTCGATGCGATACAATGATATTCGTTTTTCCTTCTCGAATTTGTTTCAATCCGCGCATAATCTTTTCATCGGTCTGCGTGTCAACAGCCGAAAGGCAATCGTCGAGAAGTAAAATTTCCGGATTTGAAATAATGGCTCTTGCAATGGAGAGTCTTTGCTTTTGTCCACCGCTTAAATTTATTCCTCGTTCACCCAAAAGTGTTTCATATTTTTCTTCGAAGCCAAGAATATTTTCATGCAAGTCTGCAATTTTAGCCGCGTGCGTAATTTCTTCCAAGGTAGCATTTTCGTTTCCGAAGCGAATGTTATTTTCTATTGTGTCGGAGAAAAGAAATACATCTTGCGGCACAATGCCCATGAGGCTTCTGTAGGCATTCGTTTCCAATTGAGCAATATCAATTCCATTCATTGAAATGGCCCCTGATGTTGGCATATATGCTTTCATGAGCAACTGAACAATAGAAGATTTTCCAGAGCCCGTGTGTCCAATAAAGGCAACTGTTTTCCCTTTGTTTATTTCTAGGTTCAGATCGGAAAGTGCTTCAATATTCGTTTCAGGATATGTGAAAGAGACATTTTTAAATTGAAGCGTTTCGAATGTTTGAACGGTTTCGTTGCCGCTTGGAATAGCAGAAGACTGATTTAAAAATGCGAGGATACGCGTCATACTCGCTTCTCCTTTCAAAACTAAACTTGTCACCCACCCCACACTGGCAAACGGCCAAGTTAAAAGGTTGACATAAAATATAAATTGTACAATGACTCCATAAGTAATATTTCCGGCAGCAACCTCACGAGCACCAATGTATAACGTGAGCAATGTTGAAAGTCCAACGAGCATTCCAATAACAGGCGTAAACAACGCATCTGTTTTCACCAAATGCATTTGTAGTTTTTTATAGGACTGACTTTGCTTGAAGAAGTGTTCAATGAAATGATTTTCCAATCCGAATCCTTTCAATACGCGAATGCCACTCATACTTTCTTGAACGGTGGTTGAAAGTTCACTTTGCTGACGTTGAACGCGCTCTGTCTTTTTGTTGATTCTTCTGCTAACAAGGAAAATTCCAATCATCATGAACGGCAGTGGAAGCAGGGTGTAAAACGTGAGCTTTGGAGAAATTTTATACATAATGCCAATGCACATGGCAAAGAGAACAATGAGGTTCAGCGTGTACATTACTGCAGGCCCGAGGTACATGCGAACACGTCCAACATCTTCGCTAATGCGGTTCATGAGATCTCCTGTTCGGTTGACTTTATAAAATGAAACGTCTAATTTTTGGTAGTGTGCATAGATGGAATTTTTTATATCGAATTCCATCCATCGCGACATGACGATGAGCGTTTGTCTTTGGAAGAAAAGAAAAATTCCTTTGAACAGGTAAAAGAACAAATACAGCCCGGCAATAAGTATTGCAATGTAAATGACCCAGTCTGTAAATGCACTGTTGTTTCGAACTTCCGGAATGTCGTTGGATAGTCCAAACCAAGTCCTACATAGCGCGAGTGTTTCAGGGTAATGAATGGTTTGAATTTTCCCTTGCGCGGCACTCAGAGCTTCGGCAAGAAAGTCAACACCTTCTCCAACCACAATGGGTGCGTATACATTGAAGGCAGTGGAAAGAATAATGAACAAGGTTCCGAGGAGCAATCGTCCGCGGTATTTCCAAAAAAGATAATTGAGTTTAAGTAGTGATTTCAAAATTAGAATTCAAAGTTCCAAGTAATACTTGGTAGTATTGGGAATAAGCTGACTTGTTTGGCTGTTATTTGGAAGCCGCCATTATTAGTGTCTTTCGTTGCGAAGTAAATGAAATACGGATTCATTCTGTTGTAAAGATTATAGACAGAGAAATTCCAACTGCTGCGGAACTTGCGCGGCTCTTCCACCAATTGATTCAATTCAGCATCGAATCGAGTGCGCGTTAACTTTCCTTTCACATTCAATGAAAAATCAGCGCGGTGATAAGGCGCCATGCGGAAACTATTTCTTTCGCCATACACCTGCACTAAATTACCTTCAAAGAAATATCTAGACACAGGAAGCGTAATGGCATTGCCAGTTGCATAGACAAAAACAAATCCTAAATCAACGCGCGGTGAAAGAGTGTACATTAAAACAACGTTCAAATCATGACGTCTGTCCCAGCGTGTTGGATACGCCTTGCCGTTATTCACTTCTTCAAATACGCGCATGGTCTTCGCCCAGGTGTAACCAACCCATCCTGAGAAATCGCCCATTCGTTTTTTAATGAAGAATTCTGCGCCGTAGCTGTAACCTCTTCCAAATACTAATAAATTATCTATGTTATCTCCTACGGTTTGATCAGGTGTAGAGCCCTCTTTGTAATCGCTCTGGTTGCGCATGTCTTTGTAGTAAAGCTCTACGCTCGACTCCCAGCTGTCATCAAAGAAATTTCTAAAATATCCAACACTCACTTGCGAAGCAAGCTGTGGCTTTAAGCGATCTGTACTCGGTAACCAAACATCTGTCGGCAGCGATGAAGGAGATAGACTGGTAAGGGTAATGAATTGAAGATTTCGAGACATTGCCATTTTGAAGCTGGAAGCTTTATTTATAGCATAACGCGCATTGAATCGCGGCTCAAATCCGAAGTAATCTGCAACTTTTTCATTTTTATCATACACCGTTGTATTCGGCGCTGTAGATCCTCCAACGCTTGAATTTGAAGGTGGGTAGGTATATCTTGTAAACGGTCCTACATGCATGAAATAAGGGACGCGCACGCCAGCATTGATTCTCCATTTTTCATTCAAATCGAAATCATCTTGAATGTATGCAGCTGCTTCATGCGAATACAATTTCACCTGCTCTCCTAAATCGAAATTCACGTCTCCGCTAGAAGCATAAGTGTTGTTTGGTGTGAATTTGTGATAGGTGTAGTCCATTCCCCACTTCATGCGGTGAGTGGGATTGGGAAAGTAGCTCCACTGAATTTTCGCTCCGTAATCGCGAATGCCACTGCTTAGCCCGAAAGTGAATTGGTCTTGTTTTCCTTCGAATTTAAAGTTGTAATCGGTGTAGGTTAATATCGCATTCATGAAAAGTTTGCTTCCCGACTGATGCGCCCAACGAACAGTTCCCGTTGTGTTTCCCCATGGAATGCGAGTTGAGAAACCTGCATTTGCACTGTTGAAAGAGAATACATCTTTTCCAGTATACATACTCGCGAAGAGCTGATCGCGATTGGAAAGACGGTAATTAAATTTTGCATTCAAGTCATAAAAGAAATATCCAGAGCCGTTGAAGCTACCGCCAGGTTTCATGAACGGTTTAGCTAGCACATCGATATACGTTCTTCTTCCCGAAAGAATAAAGGATGAGGTGTCTTTTTTAATTGGTCCTTCCACGGTAAATCGACTAGCAATGGTTCCAATGCCGCCTGCGCCGTGATACGATTTGCTATTTCCTTCCTTCAAATTAATATCTAATACAGAGGAAAGTCTTCCCCCGTATGAAGCAGGGCCGCCTCCTTTGGTAATTTCAATATTCTTTACAGCATCTGCATTGAATACGCTAAAAAAACCAAACAAGTGCGAGGCGTTGTACACGGTAGAGTTGTCGAGAAGAATTAAATTTTGGTCAACCCCACCACCGCGAACATAGAAACCCGCGTTTCCTTCGCCGCTGCTTTGCACGCCGGGAAGAAGTGTTATGGTTTTCAAGATATCTACTTCACCAAAAATTACGGGTATCTTTTTTATTTGATCTATTCCGATTTCAATTTTCCCCATGTCGGTGCTTCCAACATTGTCTTTGCGAGTTCCTTCAATAATAACAGGTCCGCCTGTAAATGAAATTGGTCTAAGCTCGAAATCCTTGTGAGCATTGGCTTGAAGTTTCAATGGAGCTATCAATGTTTCATATCCCACACAACGCAATTCCATTTCATAATTTCCTGCGGGAAGTGTAATGGAATAAAATCCGAAGCTGTTGGTAGCTGCTCCGCTGTTCTTACTTTTTATGAATACAGTCGCTCCAATAATACTTTCGCCGGTCGATTGGTCACGCACTTCTCCACTAACAGCGTAGCTCTGCGCTAATGCACTTGTTCCAAAGCCGAAAACGAATAGAAAGAATAAAATGCTATTTTTCATGTTGAAATTTCGATTGCGAAGTTAATTCTATACCTGTTGACGAAACATTATTTTTTTGGATTTGTTCTACATCGTAATTTCGCGGTCCAATGAAAAAATCTTTTGCGCTCTTTGTTGTTTTCCACCTTGCATTTTTGGCCTTTGGTCAACTAGCAAATCGAACAACTTATGCCGTAAGAGCGGAGAAGGCGCCCGTCTTGGATGGACTGCTAAACGACGAGGCTTGGGCAAAAGCTGAGGTGACAGATCAGTTTTGGGGACTTCAGCCATACCCCGGCCGACTTCAAACACACAACACCGAGGTTAGAGTGGTGTATACGAACGAGGCGCTTTACATTGGAATCTATGCGTTTGACCCTTCACCAGATAGCATTCTTCAACAATTGACAGGAAGAGACGGTGACGGTAATTCAGACTATGTGGGTGTTTCTTTAAATTGCTACAAAGACGGAGTAACCGGTTACATGTTTGCTGTTTCTCCAAGAGGAGAGCAGTATGATGCGAGACAATCTGCGAGCGGTGAAGATGCCTCTTGGAATGCCGTTTGGGATTGTAAAACGAAGATTGTAAAAGATGGCTGGATAGCGGAATTCAAGATTCCTTATGCTGCTTTGCGTTTCCCGAATCTGCCAGAACAGCATTGGCACGTGAACTTCGTTCGTGAGATTCGAAGAACCCGTCTTCAGGCCAATTGGAGTTTTGTAGATCCTGCTGGTGCTGGGTTCTTAGCACAAATGGGCCATTTGAAAGGAATATCCGGAATTGTGCCCCCGAAACGAGTTTTTTTCTATCCTTACATTTCCACCTACAGCAAGAAAGAACAGAGTGGCTCAAACCAATTCGCATACAGCGGAGGTATGGATTTGAAAATTGGATTGAATGAGGCCTACACCCTCGATGCTACTCTTATTCCAGATTTCGGACAAACAATCAGCGATCAATTGATTTTGAATCTTACGCCGTATGAGATTCAGTTTCAAGATAACCGACAGTTCTTCAATGAGGGCCTAGAATTGTTTTCACGTGGCGGTGTTTTTTATTCGCGTCGTGTTGGAGGAACGCCACTGTTTGCGTTTGATGTGAGTGCTAAAATTGATTCGAATGAGCGGGTGTTGTCGAACCCCATGCAAACGCAATTGATTAACGCAACCAAAATTTCGGGAAGAAATAGCAAGGGTCTTGCTGTTGCTTTCTTCAATGCCATTACCAATGAAACTAGCGCTGAAGTAGAGAATACGACCAGTCATTCAACAAGAAAAATCATTACAAATCCATTAACCAATTACAACGTTTTTGTAATTGATCAGAACCTTCCCAATAAATCTCAAATCTCACTCACCAACACGAATGTGATGAGGAAGGGGAGTATCTATGACGCCAACGTGACAGCACTCCAGACTCGTTTGTTGAACAAAGCGAATTCTTTTGCTCTTTCAGCTTCGGGCGCTTTGAGTTCGAAAAACGGATTGGATTTTTTCGGAAACACTCCGGAGGATAAATTGGGCCATCGATACAGCATTGATCTTTCAAAGGTCAGCGGAAACTTCACCTTTTCGGTTAATCACTACACCGAAAGCAATACTTATGACCCCAATGACCTTGGTTATCTGCAGGCAAACAACGAGCAAGTCAATTCTGGAACTGTTGGTTATAATATTTATAAGCCTTTTTGGAAATTGAATAAGGCTTGGACCAATTTCACCTATTCACGTTCAAACCTATACTTCCCCAAAACATTTACTTCAAATTATGTTGAAGGAGAATTCTCTGTTATCACGAACAAGTTCCTATACATAAACTTGAATTTCGACGCCAAGCCAACGCGAGGCTTCGACTTTTTCGAGCCTCGTGTAGATGGAATGAAGTTTCAAACTTACAAGTACTTTCGAGGGGGTGGATTTATAAGTTCCGATTACCGCAAACGTTTGGCCATTGATGCTGGAGCAGGCTTTGGGACTTATGAAAATGACGGTCGTTATGTTTTCAATTGGAGAATCTCTCCACGCTTTCGCTTGAACGATAAGTGGATGTTCACCTATGTTTATAGTAAGCAGCAACACTTCAACGACCTTGGCTATGCTACGTTTGATACGGGTGCTCCAGTGTTTGGACGACGAGATGCAATTTCACATACCAATGTCCTTACCGTGGCTTTCGCATTTAATCCAGTGAATAGCATGAACGTTAGGTTTCGCCATTATTGGGGATACTCGCGCTATCACGAATTTTATAGTTTGAATGAAAATGGTACATTAGGAAACAGTGAGTTCACTGGAGTGGCTAACCGAGATTTCAATTCATTGACGGTTGATCTGTTTTACAGATGGATTTTCCGTCCGGGGAGCGAAATGATTTTCGCTTGGAAATATGCGATTATCCACGAAGACAATCAAATTCAAGCGAATCTGCTTTCCGATTTCAATTCTACTACTCAACTGCCCTTCAGCAATTCGGTGTCCATTCGTCTCATCTATTTCCTCGATTACCGCATGCTTTCCAAGAACAAAGGCGAAGGGGTGTACAAGTATCAGTAATTTCTATTAATTTTAGTGGTGCAACCCTTTTTAAGGGTGAGCGGTCTATGCTATAACAATGGAAGAAAAGACTCTCATACAATCATGTATTCGCGGCGATAAGTCGGCGCAACACTTGTTGTACAAGAAGTTTTCTTCGTTGGTGTTTGGTATTTGCCTTCGTTACGCGAAGAATAGAATGGAGGCCGAGGATTCCATGCAAGAGGCTTTTGTTAAAATATACAATCACCTGAAAGACTATCAGTCTGCTGGAAGTTTCGAAGGTTGGGTGCGGAGAATTGCGGTGAACACAGCAATAACAGGATATAGAAAAAACTTGCGCGGAAGGTTGGAAGATGAAATTGATGACCGTTCTGAATACGCAAACAGTTTAGTGGAACACCACGATGTTGAATACACCATGGAAGAGCTCATGATTTGCGTGCAAGCGCTTCCAGACGGTTACCGAACTGTATTCAACTTGTATGCTGTGGAAGGATACAAACACAAAGAAATTGCTGAGATGCTGCAAATAGATGTCAATACATCGAAGTCGCAGTTCTCTCGAGCAAAAGGACATTTACAAAAAGCGTTGCTCGATTTGAGTGCGCAGAAAATACCAGTAGAATCATAAGTATATGGAAAATTTGATGAACAAAGTCGCGAATGACTTACAGAATTACGCTCCGCAAGCTCCATCTGGAATGGAAGATCGTATTCAAAAGTCTCTGAATAAGAAGAAGTCTTTTTGGAGTTTTTCTTGGTACACTCTAAATGTTTACGTTGTAGCATTAGTGGGTGCGGGTGTGTTGGCTTTGGTCTTTTCGAATCGAGGCGAGAGCAATGTTGTTGCGCAAAGCGCAGCGCCTGCTTCAACGGAAGTAAACGCAATTCCTCCGGTTGTTGCTGATGTGAATGCGAATAGCCATGTGATTTTGAATGCTGAGAAGGAATCGAAATCGACTCTGGCAAAAACGATAAGACGATCAAAGATTGTTCAAGGAGAAACTAGCGTTTCGGCCTTGGTGGTAGAAAATTGTCAAAGCACTCCTATTGTCGAACCGGCTATTGTTGAGGTAGCAGAAACTGTTGAAGTACAGAGAATGCCTGAGGAAATTCAAGTTCCTTACCCGAAGAAAGAGGTTATTAAGGCGAAAGGTAGATCGTTGAAATTGACAAGGCTTACCGGGAAGTGAATCCGTACATTCGCGATACCATGCGATATTTTTGTTTAATAAGTTTGTTTGTTCTCTTAGCCCAATCGTCTTGGGCTTTTGTTGTTTCAGATACGCTTATTATTGATGGCGAGGTGATATACATTGAAGAACAAAATTCGCCAATGACAGATTCGCTCAATCAAGCAAGAAGGAATGATTTCAAGGAAAAGCGAAAAGCTCCAATTTGGGGATTCGATGGCGGTTACGGAATGCAGATAACCGATTTTTCAATTTCGAATCAATGGCATCAAGACTTACTCGGTGTGAATGAGTTTCTTGGAGCTTCGAACAATACTTTCTATCATTCAAGTTATGGAATAGGGGGCTACTTTCGAGCGCACAAAAACATTGAAATTGGTTTGTCATTTATCGGCACCAACGGAAGAATCAGTGACTCGAATGGAATTATAAACAATCCATCAAGTTCTGAAGGAGGAATCGTTTCGTTTTACACTTCGGACAATCAAATCTTTCAAGTTTTTCAATCGGAAGTACAGCCCGATGTATTTGAATTGGATACGGCATTGGTTTCAATATTTTCTCAAAATTTTAATTTAAAGTCTATTCAGATTCCATTAAAATTGAGATTCTATGTGAATGATTTTACAGTCAAATCAAGGTGGAGAGTTTTCGGTGAAATATCGCCAGTCTTTCGTTCCTTCAAGATGAAAACAATGGCTAGCAGTTCATCTTCCATGTTATTTTTGAACTCATCGGGTAGTTACGAGTATTTGCAATTGTCTAGTCGCAACTGGCAGAGCTACGGAGTTTTAGTAGGTGTTGGCTCAGAGTTCAAACTGACTAAAAAGTTAAATGCATTTTTTCAAGCGAATTGGAGTTTTCCGCCAATCAACCACATTGGCGATTCTGGTGTGGGTTATTACACCCAATACAGCAACTTGTTTTTGGGTTTTCGAATGCTCATGAGTAATGGAAAATAATTCGAATTCTTTGGCTTATATTCGTGGTATGCGTTACAACTTATTACTTATTGTTTTGGCAGCTTCGTTTGTTGCGGAAGCGCAATTTCCAAATCCGAGTTTCGAGCAAAACACCGCTATGCCTCAGTTATTGGGCGAATGGAGTAAAATCGTCGGCTGGAATAACGCTGGAAGTGATGTTGCAGGACCTGATTATTATAAAGTAGGTGCTAGTAGCGCGTGTGATTTGCCAGAAACTCCCTTTGGTTTGTTGAACGCAAGCAACGGAAACGCCATGGTTGGCATAACCATGTGTGGCAGAAATTTCACGAACAGAAGAACCTATCTTCAATGCCAGCTTCAGGCACCCCTTGTTAGAGGGAAGAAGTATAAAATTTCGTTTTATTTGGCGAATGGAAAATCAACTTCAACCAGTAATGCAGGTTTAGCTGTCGACCATATTGGTGCGTACTTATCAACATTTGCGCCTGTTCAAACAGGTTTCGACCCGCTTTATTTTTCTCCTCAATTTGCAATTGACAGCGTCTTTTATTCTGAAACATGGAAAAAAGTAAGTTTCGAATATGTGCCTTTAATTGATGACGAAAAGTTTTTTACTCTAGGCGTTTTCGGGTCTGATTCAGAGCGCGAAATTGTAATAGAAGGTCCTGGAAACCCAGAAGTTGGATATTATTTCGTAGATAATTTTTCCTGTATTGAAATAGATGGTGATAATGTTCCCGATGAGAATTCTTCAGATAAAGGTCCAGCACCTGATAAAGTGAATTTTGTATTTGTTCCGAATTCATTCACTCCGAATGGCGATGGTCAGAACGATGTGTTCATGCCTGTTGGTGATAGTGGAAACATTGTAAGTGTTGAAGTCTTTTCGCGTTGGGGAGAGGTGCTCTTCCAATCGAAAAATGTTTCCAACCCTGTTTGGGACGGAACTAACGGGAAGAACACTTGTCCAGATGGAACTTACTATTATGTTGTGAAGTACAGAATTCCTAAGACAGGAGAAGAGGGAAGTCAGTCTGGCTATGTCACACTTATGCGCTAGTCGCAGTACCTTCGCGTCATGAAGGTTATTCAAGAAATTCCGCTTAAAGTTTCACCATTGGTTCAAGATTTATTGAATCAAGATGAAAATGTGCGACCGTTCATTTCGGATTTTTTCACGAAAGAAAATTGTATTACAGCTGCACGGAAAAGATCTTTTCCAAATGAAAGTCGTCAGGTTTTAGTAGCTCAATTGAATCAGCAATACGCCAAAGAAATTGTTTCAGAAGAAGTGAAAAAGAATATTCTCTCGCTTCAATCAGAATCAAGTTTTACAGTGGTAACCGGGCATCAGATATGTTCTGCAGGTGGTCCGCTTTATTTGATTTACAAATTATTCACAGCCATTCGAATTACCCAAGGGCTGAATGCATCGCAAAATGAATTTCATTTTGTTCCTGTCTACTGGATGGCAACAGAAGATCACGACATTGAAGAAATTCGTCACTTCCATTGGGGAAACGAAAGGATTGAACTCGCAACTTCATTCGAAGGAATAGCAGGCGAACTTCCAACCGAAGATTTTCTTTCTTGGTTGAATGAAAAGAAATCGGAAGGCAAATTCAATGAAATCGGACTGAGTGAATTGCTCATTCAAGCGTATTCGAAAAACAACTTTGCTGAAGCCACACGCTATTGGGTGAATGAATTGCTCGGTGAATACGGTGTTGTATGTATTGATGGAAATGACAGGTCGTTGAAAGAATTAGCAAGCCGTCTTTTCGAGAAGGAAATTCAAAATCAATTTATTTTTTCTGAAGTATCGAAAACAAATTCGGCTTTAGAAAAATCGGGATACAATCCGAACATTCAACCGAGAGAATTTAATTTATTTTGGTTGAAGGAAAACGGTGAGTTGAAAACCCGAAAGCGTATCAATCAAAACGGTGCGCAGTTTCAAACAAGTGATGGCGAAAGGTACTTCACGAAGCAGGAGTTGAATGAAATTCCGGACGATTTGAGTCCGAATGTACTGCTGCGTCCGCTTTACCAAGAAACGATACTTCCAAACATCGCCTACATCGGAGGTCCTTCAGAGTTGGCGTACTGGCTTCAATTGAAGAATGCTCTTCAAGCAGCGAATCTTCAAATGCCACTTTTGGTTCATCGAATTTCAATGACACTGGTTCGCAAAAGAGATCTTGAATTCGTTTCGAAAAATGAATTGGATATTGCTGAATTGCTTCAGGAGAGATTGCACGATGCGCAGAAGAGAATGTTGGGCGCAATGAATGTGAAATCTTTTGAAAACGAAATTTCAACGACTTCAAAAAACTTTGATAATTTACGCAGGTATATTTCTGAAATAGATGCCTCTTTAGTCGGTTGGTTAAGCGCTGAAGAAAAGAAACAATTGGATCAATGGGGAAACATTGAACAAAAAATAAAGAAGGCAATTAAATCAAAGGAAGAAGTGAAGTTCAATCAGCTAGAAAAATTCTTTGCATTTGTGCATCCAAATCACATTCAACAAGAGCGTGTCTTTTCACTTTTGTATGCAACAGAAATAGTAGGATGGAAAGAGCTAAAAGAAGTTCTAGAAACGTTAGATCCGTTCAAGCATTCAAGTACAATTGCAGGATAATCGCTGCGCTTACTTTATCTAAATTTTCTTTTTTCTGACGTTGGCTTTTGCGCATACCTCCTTGGTAAAGCGCCTCAGCGGCAAGCTGGCTTGTATTCCGCTCATCAATGCGCACCAGTTCAATTGTAGGGAATTGTTTTCGTAACCATTCGGCGAATTCATTTTGCTTAATCGTAATTGGGGCCTCCGTATCATCGGCATGTCTTGCTTCACCTAAAACCAACGTTGTAATCTTCTCTTTCGGTACAAGCTGAATCAAGTGCGCTTTTAGTTTGTCTGTCGGAATAGTTTCCAACGGAGAAGCCACTATGCGAAGACTATCTGTAATGGCAAGCCCTGTTCTTTTTTCGCCGTAATCTATTCCCAATGCCTTTGACATGTTTTCGCTTATTTTTGACGAAATTATAGTAAAAGCATGTTACAGCACAAAGAGACTATCGAATTAGCGTGGGAGAACCGAGAATTGTTGAAGAGTGAAGACACCCGAATGGCCATTCGGGAAATTATTGAAGCCTTGGATAAAGGGAAGTTGAGAGTGGCGGAGCCTTTACAAAATGGCAACTGGCAGGTGAACGATTGGGTGAAGAAAGCAGTGATCTTGTATTTCCCAATTCAAGAAATGAAGACCATCGAAGTTGGTCCGTTTGAGTTTCACGATAAAATGGAATTGAAAAGCGGCTACGCGGCACAAGGGGTTCGCGTAGTTCCTCATGCTGTCGCTCGCTACGGTGCGCATTTGGAAGCAGGTGTGATTATGATGCCTTCTTACGTGAACATCGGAGCTTATGTAGGTGCAGGAACCATGGTGGACACGTGGGCTACTGTTGGTTCATGTGCGCAAATTGGAAAGAATGTTCACCTCAGCGGCGGTGTTGGAATTGGCGGAGTATTGGAGCCTGTTCAAGCGGCACCTGTAATTATTGAAGACGACTGTTTCATTGGTTCTCGATGTATTGTTGTGGAAGGCGTAAGAGTAAGGAAAGAAGCGGTACTTGGAGCGAATGTGGTTCTTACACAATCAACAAGAATTATTGATGTAACAGGAAACGAACCGGTTATTTATATTGGTGAAGTTCCCGAGCGTTCAGTGGTAATTCCTGGAAGTTTCACGAAGCAGTTTCCTGCTGGAGAATACCAAGTGCCTTGCGCGTTGATCATTGGCAAAAGAAAAGAAAGTACCGATTTGAAAACCTCACTCAACGCGGCATTGAGGGAATACAATGTATCCGCATAATTTTCATAAAGATTCAAAATGAAAAAAATCGCATTAGTTTTTGTTGCAGCGATAATATCGGCTGCAACATTCGCTCAACGCACTGCAATTGATAAAGTGGCCAATGCAGCCTGTGATTGCATTAACAATACAGAACTCGATCAAAACATGAATCAGCAAGATGCTGAACTTTTCTTGGGTCAGTGCATGGCACCATCTATAATGGCAAACATGGATGCGCTCATGAAAGAGATGAAAATTAAAGAGTTCAATCAAGAATCTGGATACCAAATTGGAATGGAAGTCGGCAAAAAATTGGGCGCGATATGTCCGAAGTTCATCGAGCTTTCCATTATAATGGCGCGAAACGCTAATGAGGAAGTTCCTGTTGAAGAGGAATACGATGAATCAGAATCAGACTCAGAAATTGAAAGCGGATACGTTAAAGAAGATGCTGAAATAGTTATTGCAGTTGGGAGATTTGTTCGTGAAGAAGGAGGAGCTCAGCGCTACATTGTAGTTAATGTAGACGGAGTTGAAGAGAAATTTCTTTGGTTGTATTTCTTTGATGGTTCCGATGATATTGTTGCGGATCCTTCGTTCTATTTGAATCACGAAGTGTATGTCGAATACATAACTATTGAGATGTTCGATGGAATTTCAAGATCATACTTCCCTGCAAAGGTTTTAGTGAGTCTATTGAATAACGAATAGGCATGAAGTTTCTCATTATCCAAACAGCGTTCATCGGAGATGTGGTTCTAGCAACCCCAATGGCCGAGGCTTTGGCGCAATTGGATAATGTTGAGGTTCATTTTTTAGTTCGAAAGGGGAATGAGTCTTTGTTGGAAAACAATCCGTTCATTGATCGCGTTTGGATATGGAACAAGCAACAAAACAAGCTTAGGAATTTATTTCAATTAGGAAACGAAATTCGTAAAGAAAAATTCGATTGTGTTATCAATTTGCAGCGATTTGCGTCAACAGGTTTCCTTACTTGGCGAAGCGGTGCTTTGAAGAAAATAGGATTTCAAGAAAATCCATTTTCGTTTTGTTTCAGTTCGAAGTTCAAGCACGAAGTAAACAACGGACTCCATGAAGTAAATAGAAATTTAGAATTGCTTCGTGAATTTGTTCCTGGCGATTTTCCCCCGCGCTTGTTTCCTTCCGTGAAAAATTTTGCGACGGTTGCAGAGTATAAAAGCAAGTCTTATGTGTGCGTTGCTCCATCTTCCGTATGGTTTACCAAACAATGGCCCAAGGCGAATTTCATTCAACTCGTAAAAGAATTATCGAATAAGCATCACGTGTTTTTATTGGGAGCGAAATCAGATTTTGATTTGTGTGAAGAGGTAAGGGGAGTTGAAAATTTTAACGCTACGAATCTTTGTGGAAAACTGAATTTCTTGGAATCAGCAGCACTCATGAGAGATGCTGCAATGAATTTCGTAAACGATAGCGCGCCTATGCATTTCGCATCTGCGATGAATGCACCTACCACCGCCTTCTTCTGTTCTACCATTCCAGAATTTGGATTTGGCCCACTCTCAGAGCGCTCGCGAATTGTTGAGTCAATAGAAGATTTGGCTTGCCGCCCATGCGGATTGCATGGAAAAAAATCTTGTCCACTTGGACATTTTAAATGTGGTGAAACTTCTCTCGAACAAATTGAACTGCTAGCCCAATGTTAGATCTTTTCAAAGATTGGATGCGGCCGGAAGGCAATCGAATCGTGTTAATTGGCTCTTGCTTTTCAGATAATTTGAAACCTTATCTTGAGAGAGAAGGCTTCGAAGTAATCTCTAATCTCTTTGGAACTTTATTTCACCCTATTCCCATTTTTAATTGGTTGAAATACGCTTGTGATAATCATATATCTGATGCTGATATGCAATTGATTTTTCATGAAGAGAAATGGAAGTCGTTGGTTGGAGGAAAAATTTTGCGAGCCGATTCAATCGATGAATTGAAGGAATTCGTTCTTTCGAACTTAAAGATTCTTCACGATGCCTTGAAATCAACAAATACAGTCGTGCTAACCTTGGGAACTGCGCATGCATGGATTCACAAGGAGTTTGGCTTGGTTGGAAATTGTCAGCGTTTGCCTCAGCAAGATTTCCAACAAGAATTGATTTCTTTACCTGAAATGATGAGAAGTGGAATGGGGGCTATTCAAAAATTACAACAGCTGAATCCCAGTATGAAAATAGTTTTTACGGTATCGCCCGTAAAACATTGGCGCATGGGAGTCGTTGAAAATGCCCGCACCAAAGCACGATGCATTGAATTGGCTCATGAGCTTTGTGAGAAATACAGCGCATCATATTTTCCATCCTATGAATTCGTAACCGATGTTCTTCGAAACGACAATTATTTTGAAAACGATCGCTGTCATCCCAATGAAAAAGCTATTGCTTTGATAGCATCTGAGTTTGTAGCTATATCTAGGAAAATACATAAAAAGACAACGGGTATTTAACGTTAGCATAACATAGTTGGCGTTTGTTTGCAACGTAAAATTTTATTTATGAAGATTAAGAGCCTTTTTTCATTCATGGTGCCAAAGAACTCTCTGTTTTTTGATCTGTTTTCAGAGGATACTTCTAACCTCGTAGCCCAGGCGAAGGTTTTTAATCAAATGTTTCAACTTACTGATCAAGAGCAGATAGCAGCTTGTATTCGTCAAATTCGAGATTTTGAGCAAAAGGGAGATGATATCACCCATCAAATATTTATGGAATTGTCTGACAATTTTATTACCCCGTTTGATAGAGAAGACATTCATGCCTTGACAACAAGTATTGATGATATTGCTGATTATATAAATGGCTGTGCTACGCGTATTCAATTGTACAACGTAAAGCAATTCTCAAAAACAATGGAGTTAATGAGTGAGGTTTTGTTGAAGCAAGTCATAGAAATTGACGCGGCGATTCGCGATATGAGAAGCATGAAAAATGTGCAGCGTGTTCGTGAAGCAATTATTCGAATAAATTCTCTTGAGAATCATGCCGATGATTTGTTTGATGAGGCCATAGCAAGGTTGTTCGCAGAAGCTTCTGATCCATTGGAGTTAATTAAGACCAAAGAGGTTTTAAGCAGCTTGGAAATAGCAACAGACAAATGTGAAGATGTTGCAAATGTCTTGGAATCAATCTTAGTTAAAAACTCTTAATCGAAAACAGAATGGATTATTCATTCTTGCTCATAGCGGTCATTGCATTAGCGCTGATATTTGATTTTATTAACGGATTTCACGATGCTGCAAATTCTATTGCCACTATTGTATCCACGAAAGTACTGACCCCTTTTCAAGCGGTTGTATGGGCGGCTATGTTCAATTTCCTAGCGTTTTTTATATTCAAAGACCACGCGGTTGCCAATACAATTGCGAAAACAGTGGATGTAAAATATACGATGGAAGTTTCAGCCCTTCCCCTTATTGCAGCTGGTTTGTTGTCTGCAATAATTTGGAGTTTGCTCACTTGGTTCTATGGTATACCCTCATCATCTTCTCACACACTGATTGGCGGGTTTGGCGGTGCTTTTCTTGCGGCTTATGGCATAGATGCAATCAACATTGGAATTATTATCGCTACAGCAATTTTCATTGTTGTGGCGCCAATTGCTGGAATGCTCATGTCTTATCTCATTTCCGTTTGGTTGCTAAACGCATTTAGAAAAGAGTTGTACATGAAGCTCATTACGCTAAGTATAATTTTTGGTGCGTGTTACTTAGTGGGTAACGCATTAGAAACAGATATGACCAAGGTGAATGCGGCGGGTAGTATTGGAGTTGCATGGTTAGACATTGCGCTATATGGCGGGAACTTCAAGTGGATTTTATTAGGTTTTCTAGTTGTTTCTTTAGGAATTTGTGCTTTGTTTCTGAGCACCCTGAATAATTCAGGTTCGAACAGATTGTTCAAAAAACTTCAATTAGTCTCAAGTGCTGCATTTAGTATTGGTCATGGTGGTAACGATGCGCAAAAAGTTATGGGAATTATTTCTGTAGCTCTGCTAGCATCAAATAAAATAGGAGATATCCATGAAATGCCAGATTGGGTGCCAATCTCTTGCTACACGGCTATAGCTCTTGGAACTTTAAGCGGAGGTTGGAAGATTGTAAAAACTATGGGAAATAAAATAACCAAAGTGAATCCTTTCGAAGGCGTAGCAGCAGAATCTGCTGGTGCAATTACCCTTTTCTTCACAGAAGGAATGAAATTTCCGTGGAAATTAGCCGGAGATAGTATTCATGGTATTCCCGTTTCAACTACCCATACCATAACGGGTTCAATCATAGGTGTTGGAATTACAAAACGCATTTCTGCGGTGAAGTGGGGCGTAACAGGAAAGCTTCTGGTGGCTTGGATTATTACAATTCCAATTTCAGCGGGTCTAGGTGCACTTTTTTACTACATTATGCACTTCTGTGGTGTCAATGCCTAAAGTATAACGCTGATTTATATCTTATAATCGAAAGTTAGATTGCTAATATATATGAACTGCGTTTATCTTTGAGAATATGCAGTTTTTAAAGTCAAATCAATTTTTTTGGAACAATCAAGAGGGTAATTACCTTTTGGGTAATAGAGCGACGCTCTATTTTCAAAATTATGAGGCGCTCGAAAGATCTGCTAAGCGGCATTTCGACGGTGTCTTGTGGTTTGAAAACTGCACCGTAATCGTTGAATCCGATAACCGTTGGATTTGTATAAAAAAGGACGAAGAAACGGATTTGTTAGAAATTGAATCAGCAGATGATTCAATTTCTAAAAATGAGAAATTTGAATTGGTCTCATCGGCTTCAGATCTCGAGTGGGTATTTATTAATGACAAGGGTGAGGTGGTTTGCTCATTTGAAAATACACTGAGCCACCCCATTCACCAGTTGAAAGATGCCATTCGTCGTTTCGGAAAACAGGGATTAAGCCTGCAAGAAATATCGGAAAAACTTTCTGATTTAGAAGTTTTTGAAGGCGAGGCAGGTGGCATGAAATCATATACCTATCGCGGAGTGGTTCTAGAATATGAGTTCCATCGATTTAGATTGAATCAAGATGAAATGAATGGTGAAATTATTTATTTCAAATTGAAAAATATTCAAAGACCATTTGAGAAATTCTCGGCTGATTTTTATAAAGTAGTATTGAATTCAGCTGCTGTGGATATAGCAGTGTTTGACCTGGAGCAGCGCTATATGCTCATTAATGAATTTGCTGTTAAGAACAAAGAGGTGAGGAATTGGCTCATTGGAAGAACAGATTTTGATTATTGCGAGTTTAAAGGCACCGACGATTCAATGGCTAAAGTTCGAAAAGAATTTTTCGAACAGTCCAAGCGCGAACGCAGAATGGTAGAGATGGAAGAGAAAATTATTGATGCTGATGGAAACGCGCGTTATTCGTTGAAAAGATTTAAGCCCATTATTGTCCAAGACGAAATCAAATACATGATGGGGTTCGGAATGGATGTTACGCCGGTAATTGATGCGCAAGAACAGTTGCAGAAATCGCTGTTGGAGAAGGAAGCCTTACTTGGAGAAATTCATCATCGCGTAAAAAACAATCTAACAATAGTTTATTCACTTCTTGAATTACAAGCCATTCAAGAAAAAAATGCAGATATTGCTTTTGCATACAGAGAATCACAATCTCGGATAAAGGCTATGGCGCTTGTGCATGAGATGTTATACAAGACTCATTCTTTCGAGGCGATAGAGCTGTTCGCTTACTTGAAAAATTTGGCCGAGCATCTTCAGCATTTACTTTCAGTGAATAAGACTGTAGAGCTCAAATTTATCGGCAAGCCTGTAGAATTGAATATTAGCAAGGCCGTTACTTGCGGTTTGTTCGCCAATGAGATACTAACCAACTCATACAAATACGCTATTCCTTTTGTCGAAAATCCTGAAATTCGAATTCGTTTAGAGGAAGTGGGCGAGTTTATTGAAATGGAAATCTCAGATAATGGACCAGGATTAAGTGCAGATTTTGAAGAAGGTAAGAATGCTTCGCTAGGATTCAAACTCATGCGTACATTTGCGTCACAACTGAAGGGTGAATTAGAGATTGCGTCGGAAGGCGGATTGAAGTACCTTCTTAAATTTAAAAAATAATGAGAATACTCTTAGTAGACGACGATCAGCTTATTCGCTTCGTTCATCAGATGTTCATTGAACGCGCTGGTCATGAAGTGGTAGGTGTTGCCGAAGAAGAGACTCAGGCAGTAAGAATGGCTCTTGAACTTAAGCCAGATGTTGTTGTTATGGATATTCGACTTGAAGATGGAACAAATGGAATAAGCGCCATGCGGACCATTCAGCAATCATTGAACATACCTGCAATTTACATTTCTGGAAATTCAGACAACAAAACAATGGAAGATGCCGAGAAAACAATTATGAAGGCCTTTCTTGTTAAGCCTGTTACTCAAGACGAGATAGCGAAAGCTATTGTATAATCAATCTTCTGGTTTTTCTCTCTTGTCTTTCACCGTAAATACACGTGAGACATTGAAGCCGAAATGTATTCCTCCATTTTTCCACTGACCAACAGATTCTGTAATAAATCCGGGTTCCAACATAGATGTTGAATTCGTGAGATGCAACTGGAATACGTGTCCGCCAGTTTCAATATCAACACCCAAAGAAAGTGAGTTATAGTAGGTCGATGTTATTTGATTCGGAAGCACATAAATGTATTCGCCATTTACCGAGAATCGTTGTGTGAGTTTATAACGTCCGCCGAAGCCAACAGCTAGAATATCGTTTTTATCTTGTAAGGTAGGGACGAGGTTTTTATGAACCAAGGTAGGCGTCAATTGAAGCGATAAATCATTGTTGAATTTGCGAGCAATGAGCAACTGGTGAGTATACTGCATGCGAGAGGAAAAATAATTGTCTCTATTCGGATCTGTCCAATGGACAGTATTACAAACTGCTGAAGCGAAATATGAAACCGAAATAGGCATATTTCTTTTTCCGGAACTCTGGCGTAAAATTTTGTACTTCAAAAAAGAATCGTACGCCTTATTCACGTTACTTCTTCCAAAACCAACCATGAGCCTATTTGTAACACCATACTCCAAACCAATTCTCATAAGTGCTTGATCCAATCCGAATAAATTGTAAGCTCCTGTATTCAAAAATCCGAAACGGTGAGAAATCCGAAAATCCATAACACCAGCCGCAGCATTCTCAACGCTTTGCATGTTAATGATTCGCGTTGTCTTGAAGGTAGAAGTGGTTAGGCGATTAATTACTTTCTCATCAGGTGTGTCCGCAATTAAAGAAAGCAAGTCTTCATCGCCCGTTTTAACTTGAAGGCTATCTCCAGGTTGAGCTAGAGATACGAGTTGTGAAAAAAGTAAAAGAGCTAATAGAATTAGCCCTTTTGAAAGAAAACGTTGATTCATGTTGAATTATTTAAGAGGTTGCAAAGTCGCTTTTACAGTTACCTCGATTTTATCTGAAATCTGTCCTTTTACGAGATCAGGAATCTGAACATTGAAATCTCTCGGATTCACGTAAAACTTTGTGCTTCCATCAATCTTTCCACCTGCAATTTTAAGAGTTGCAATAGCGCTTACGTCTTTCGTTGCGCCGTGCATCGTCATTTGTCCTGCAACGTTCACAGAATATGTTCCATCTGCAGCGAAATTCACTTTTGAAAAATCTCCTTTTCCTTTGAAATTTGCTTTTGGATATTTATCACTTTCCAAATAATTTTCATTGAAGTGCTCTTGCATCAACGCTTTTTCAAATTCGAAACTCTTGATTAAAGTTTCAACTTGAACTGCTCCGGTTGCTTGGTCAATGATGAGAGTAGATTTGTAATTGTCCGCTTTAATGTCTTCAGCACTTGTGTGAGAGAAGAATTTAATGTGTGCGGTTTTCGAAAAGTAACGCTGCGCTGTGGCTCCGAAACTGGTGGCAACTAATGCTGTTGCTAAAATTATTTTTTTCATAGTATTTTTTTTCAGACTAGGCATTTATTGTACCACTTATTTGATTCGTGCGCACTTACTCATTTGAACGCCGTCCATCATAAGGTAACCTGTACAAAACCCTTTTATTACGACTTGATCACCTTTGTTTGCAGTTGCTTTATCGGTAGAATTAAAATAGCAATTCACAGGGTAATCAGGAGTCGATGTTGACAGGCGAATTACGCTTTCGTTTCCTTCGTTAATAAATGTAGTATCTACTGTTCCTTGTATTTCTAGAGCGACAGAGTCTTTTACGAATTTCGCATTCGCCGCATCTTCGTTCTTTGCAAAGGCGGCTCCAAGCGAATCTGCTGGCAAAACGTAATTCGGTGTAACGTTAGCCGCATTTGTTTTCGGCTTGTTCCATTGATAAAGGACCACACTGCCCCCAATGGCAAGAATGGCGAGTGCTACAATAATGACTATTTTCTTTTTCATATTATTCATTTAGTTGTTAAGGGCTCCAGCGCTAATCCATGCGCCGACAGCATTCTTATCGCATGCGCTCAATCCTGAAGTTCCCTTAGGCATAATCGAAAGTCCATTTGATCCGGTAAGAGAATTTGAAAATTTGTTATTGTCCACGCAAGCCTTAATTTCATCGTATGTAGATAATAGAAGGCCTGCACTTGGATTGGCTCCTTCGTGACAGCCGCTCGCACATTGTTGTTGAACCAGCGGAGCTATACGAGAAGAAAATGTTGAAGTAATATCGCAAGGTGCGCTAGAGTATAAAAGTTCTTCATTGTCATAATAACAAGAAGATATCCCTAGAATAAAACTTAGTGAAACGAGGAAAAAAAAGTACTTAATTGTTTTGCGCTCCATCGTTAATCCATTTTTGAATTTGAGTAATCTTGCATGATTGTAGTCCATTTGTATTTTTAGGCATTATCTGATAACCGTCGCCCAGTAGAGAACCCATTAACGAACCGTCATTCACCATTGCTTGAACATCGGCATAGTTTCGTATGTAAATATTTCCACCAGGGTTACTGTTGTTATGGCAACCCGAACAGTTTGTACTTAAAATAGGCCAAATATCTGCGGCGAACGCATAGTTTAACGTGTCGCATTCAACACAAGTGTTGAACTTGGCTCCTTGGTCAATCCATGTTCGAAGTGAATTGATTTGCACTGTTGTTAGCGCCGAATATGGACTTGGCGGCATGAGTTCTTCACCACCGCCAGTAATTACCCGAATAAGCTTGCTCGTGCTCGGACGACCAGGCTTAACAATACCAGAGTTCATGAGCGAGACGTAATTCCTTAAATCAAGATCACCCCCATCGTGGCAACCGGACATGGCACAATTTGAAAGTAACAATGGTAGAATTGTATTTCCAAAGTAGACAGTATCAGGATCGCAGTTCTGAGAAACAGTGCCATTTAAGTCGAGTGGAATGTCGTGTTTGCATGAAACAAGAACAAGACTTGCAACAATTAAAAAACTAAAGATTCTTTTCATCATATCGTTTTGCAAAGGTAACGTTCGGATTATCGAAAAAAGTGCAGCGCTCGATGATTTAAATCAAGAGCATTCTAGATATCCCAAGTAATTGTCAGTTCCTCACTTGTCGGGTGCGCTTGACAAGCTAAAATGTATCCTTGCTCTACTTCTTTGGGAGTTAATGCGTGGTTCGCATCCATACGCGCAGTTCCTGATAAAACTTTGCATTGACAAGTTGTACAAACCCCTCCTTGACAAGAGTAGGGTGCATCCAATCCAGCGTCTATTGCTGCATTCAAAATGGTTTCTCCATCTGGATTAATTTCTAATTCAATGGTTTTTTTGTCTAGAGTAATAGATACTTTGCTCATCTCTTTATTTGATTAATGTTGAAATTTCATTTGTTAATTTTTCTTCGTTCCAATTCCAATTTCCTAAGTCGCTCTTCACAATTTCATGCTTGTCATTCAGCAAGTAGGTCACGGGTATAGAGTAAACATCTGCTTCTTTCAATTTGTTTACACGGTAGATATTAAATCCATAGCGTTCATGAAAAGCCTTTACTTGATCTTCCCTGTCTTCCGTAATAAATACAAAGTTAATCTTTTGGCCCAAGGGTGTTTGCATAAACTCTTTTATTTCTGGAAGTTCACGCAGGCAAGGTCCGCACCAAGATGCATAGAAATGAACAACCGTAGGTCCATTTGTAAGGTCTGCAAGTTTATGTTGCACATTGGCACTGTCTAATACAATGATTGAATCTTGCTCAAGTGAGGGCACCGTTTTATAGCGAACAAGCATGAATACTCCAATTCCAATTAGGCACCCCCAGAGCAGGCGTTCGATAGAAAGGAAGCGAGCGAACTTGCTTGTGTACCAGTTATTCATTAATCTTCTTCAATTTGAAGTTGATCTAAGGTTGAAATGAAATCTTGTAATTCACTTTGCTCCATAGGGAGATAATCAATCGGAATTGAAAATACCAGAGGGTCTATTTCCATCTCCTTGATTTCTGATAATTCCCAGTATGAAATATCGTCTTGTTGCATTGAAACAATGAGTCCAGGTCCTGAATGGGCATCGAATTGATAAAGAATTGCTTGGTATGCTGAAGTATACCAAATCTTCAAGGTGTCTTGAGTGCCGGATTCCGTTTGTTTTATTGCATAGCCAGATTTGCAAATTAATCCTGCAATTTTCCGGGTTGTAGTTTCCTTTGAAGTGATTATTTTACTGAGTTTCGACAAATTGAAATTAGAAGTGTCAATTTTTAAAGCCAATTTTTTATTGGCAATTGTAGCCAGAACCGTTGATGCTTTTTTATCTGAATCGGTTAGTATAGAATAGCTTTTTCCTTCCAATATATTGTCTTCCGCTAAAAGTTCAATAAGACTAAAACTTCCCTTTATTGTGAATATCATTTTGCTTGTGATGTAGGTACCTTCAAATCTTTCGGTACCGTCATAGAATTTTCGACTATAGACTAGCGAACCCTCGAATGTTTCAGTTTGGGCTGAAATACTCGATGCAATTGAGAATAAGCAAAATAGAAATAGAAGCCTTTTCATGAGGTGAATTTACGAAGTATTTCAAACTTCAAGTCGAATTCTAATTCAACATTTCCGGGAAGAGAGGAAGTAGCAAGAGATATTCATCAGAGCTCATTTCGCGGTATTCCTCAGGTTTAATAAACTCTTCATCTTTCACTTTTCGCTTTGAAAGTTTTTTTGTTCTTACAATTTGCACGTTTCCTTCCTTCAATAAATGAAGCTCCAAGATGAGTCCAGGCACATTCGAATACGAACCGAAAAATTGCGCAGGGCTCTTAAATGCTGTTGAATAATATACCTCTGAACTACCCTCGTTGGTGGTGATTTTCCCCTTTCGGCAATTGTACCCAGCAACCTTCTTGAGCTTGGCATTTTCCGCGGAAAAAGAGCCTGAGTCAGCAAGCGTTTTCATGCCGTGAACGGCAATCTTTTCACCGTTGTGCGTTTTCAGCATAACGGATTCTCCAGTTTCGTAGTTGATGATTAACGAATAATCGTCTATGTTTTCGGAATGTATGTTCATTCGAGCCATACTTCCTTTCAACTTCACTTCGAAATTCATTTTTGGAATTTCACTGCTGTCAGCAGACACCACTTCAATAAATAATGTGCCTTCGAACGCTTTCTGTGCTTGGCTGTTGAACCAAACGAATGCCAATATGAAAAGAAGAATTCGTTTCATTAATAATTCAAAATTTCGGCTATAACTGTGCTTACTTTTTCTGCATTGGGTAGAAGCTCGGCTTCTAAATCACTGTTCAACGGAATTGCAGGAGTAGCCGCACTTCCGTAAGTTTTTACAGGCGCATCTAAGTATTCGAAGCAGTGCTCAGATATCTTGCCTGCAAGTGCCTGCGCGAAACTATTCATGGCAGGTTCTTCTGTTAGCACAAGGCAACGCCCACATTTTTTAACAGCAAAAAATACAGCATCTTCATCCAACGGCATCAAAGTGCGCAAGTCAATAATTTCAACTTGTCCATCGAAGTTTTTCGCGGCATTCAATGCCCAGTGAACACCCATTCCGTATGTGATTACCGCAATTGATTTTTTGTGGTTGGAAGTGAGAATGGTATTTGCTTTTCCAAGCGGAACAATGTAATCCTCCGAAGGCTCAATTGAACGGGCCATTTCAGTGCCCTTCACTTTCGACCAATAAAGACCTTTGTGCTCTAGCATAACAACAGGATTCGGATCGTAGAAAGCGGCTTTTAAAAGTCCTTTTAAGTCGGCGCCATTGCTCGGGTAAACAACTTTGATTCCGCGGATGTTGCACAACACACTTTCTACACTGCTACTGTGATAAGGGCCGCCGCTTCCGTATGCACCAATGGGAACACGAACAAGCGCTTGCACATTCCATTTTCCATTCGTTAAATAATAACTTCTAGCGGCTTCAGTAAACAATTGGTTTAGGCCAGGCCAGATGTAATCTGCGAACTGAACTTCCACAATCGGCTTCAATCCCGCAACACTCATTCCAACGGTACTTCCAATAATAAACGCCTCTTGAATGGGCGTGTTGAAGACACGATTGTCACCAAATTTTTGAGCCAAGGTTGCCGCTTCACGAAACACACCTCCCAAGCGCTTGCCCACGTCTTGTCCGTATAACAAGGCCTCCGGATGCTTCGCTAAAATTTCTTGCATAGCGAACAACGCACAGTCTACCATAACGGTAGCTTCTTTTCCTTGCGGAGCACGTTCGCCTTTCTCTTCGGTAATCGGAGTAGGAGCGTAGGCGTGATCCATCAACGACGAAGGTGAAGGATCTTCCGCAGTGGAGGCGAGCTCATAATCGCGTAAAATATTTTCGCCGGCCTTCTTCCACACATCTTCCAACGTGCTATCTGAAAAACCGAAATTGTTTAATTGTTTTTTGAACTTAGGAAGTGGATCTCTCTTCTCCGCTTCTTCCAAATCGTGTCTATACCATTCCTTGCGAACACCCGATGTGTGGTGACCTAGCAAAGGAACTTTGCAATGCAACAACCACGGCTTGCGTGTTTTCCGCATACTAGTCAAAATTTCCTGAATGGTGTTGAAGCTCTGCACGAAGTCGGTTCCATCGATACTCTTCACGCGAATATTCGGATAGGCCTTCGCCAAATTGGTGGCGTCACCTGTGCGGAACTCAGAGGCGTGAGCGCTGATATCCCATTCGTTGTCTTGCACAAAAAATAACACAGGAAGCTCCTTCAAATTAGCCATGTGAAGGGCTTCATTAACCTCCCCTTCAGTCATTGCGGCGTCTCCGATTGAACAGACTACAACAGAAGGAATATCGGTTTCGTTTAATCCTTGAAGCTCTTTGTATTGAACACCCATAGCAACGCCTACAGTGGGAATGGCTTGCATTCCCGTAGCGGAAGATTGATGAGGAATCTTCGGCATGTCAGGACGGTTAAGGGAAGGGTGACAATAGTATGTCCTTCCACCACTAAACGGATCGTCTTTTTTCGCGAACAACTGAAGCATGAGTTCATAGGGAGTCATGCCAATGCTCAATAAAATACTATCATCTCTGTAGTAAGCAGATAGGTAGTCGTCTTTCGTTAATTGAAGACCCAATGCAATCTGGCACGCCTCGTGTCCGCGCGAAGTTGCGTGCACATATTTCGAGGTCACTTTAGCATTGGCTTCGTATAAATCAGATAGCTGACGAGCAGTGGCCATTTTTTCGTAGGCCAAGAGCAAAGTGTCGCTGTTCAAGTTCAATTCGTTTTCCATGAAATCTTCTTTCGGACTGCAAGTTACAACAACGCGGTAGTTCACAGAAACCGTTTTACCTTTGGGACATGCAATTTTTCAAATACCACGGAACAGGTAACGATTTCGTTATGATCGATAATCGCGAAAACGTCTGGCAGCCAACCGCAGAAGAGGTGGCAGAGCTCTGTGACAGGCACTTCGGCATTGGCGCCGACGGGCTTATTCTCATAGAAGGCGACGAAGAAACTGAATTCTACTTGAATTATTACAACTCAGACGGGTCGCAATCTTTTTGTGGAAATGGAAGCCGCTGCGCGGTGGCCTTCGTGAAGAGTTTGGGTATGTTGGAAAAGGAAGAGGCCTCGTTCAGGGCCATTGATGGCTATCACGAAGCGAAGATTGAAGGAGAAGAAATTTCCATTCGAATGTCTGATGTTACTGAAGTCATCGTTCGAAATGAAAACGAGTATTTTGTGAATACAGGTTCTCCGCATATCGTGCGAATGGTGGAAGATTTAAATATAGATGTTATTGAATTGGGAAGCAGAATTCGGTACAGCGAAGAATTTGAAAAAGAAGGTACGAACGTAAATTTTTTGACCTTGTTGAACGATGATGAGTCAATGGTTCGAACCTATGAAAGAGGGGTTGAGGGAGAAACACTTTCCTGTGGAACGGGTGTTACAGCCTGCGCCATTGTTATGAATCATTTATCTAACAGTCCTGCACAAAAAGAGATTCATGCCTTGGGCGGAGACTTAATTGTTCGTTTCGATAGAACAGCAAAGGGTTATGAAAACATTTGGTTGTGCGGTCCAGCGCAATTGGTATACAAAGGAGAATGGGTATCATGAAAAGATTAATTACGTTTTTCATTTTTGTAACGATTGCCTTCGGAGCGAAGGCCACGGTCAATGATCATGTCGGAGATCTTCCGCGCATGTCACTTTTAACCTGTTCTCCAGGTGAAGAATTGTACACCTGTTTTGGACACAGCGCAATACGTTACACAGATACGTTGAATGGTGAATGGGTAGATTTTGTTTTCAATTACGGGACCTTCGAATTTTCAGATGATTTCTATTTGAAATTCGCAAGAGGGAAACTGAACTACATGCTGAGCGTTGAGGAATTTGCAGGATTTCAGCAGCAGTATTTGTTTGGAGGAAGAGGAATTTTGGAAAATGAATTCTTGTTGAGTGCGGAACAGATTAGATCGCTAGGTGCTTTGCTCATTGAAAATGCAAAGAAGGAAAACAAGTTTTTTCAATATGACTTCTTCTACGACAATTGCGCAACACGCGTAAGAGATATTGTGATGAAGGCCTTTCCGGAAATTCAACAAAACGAAAAAACATTTTCGAATCGACCAAGATTTCGTCACGACATAGATGTTTATCTCGCTCATCAGTACTGGGCAGATTTCGGAATTGATTTGGTATTAGGAAAGCCTTGTGATAAAACACCAGAGGCGGGACAAACTTCTTTTTTACCAGATAGTCTTCAGTCTAACATGATGGCCTGGACATTAAACGGGCAGAAAGTGTTAGGAAGGTCGAACGAAATTCTTCCGGTTGATGATTCGCTTTATAAAAAGCAATCACCTTCCGCAAAGCCAATGTTTTATGTCACATTATCGGCTCTGCTTTTTGCAGGATTCAGTCTTTATCTATGGTGGAAGAAAAGAGGATGGAATTTCTCTGAGCGTTTGTTCTTGGGATTCTTTGCGTTGCTTGGAGTAATATTGTTCGTCATGTGGTTCCTAACCGATCACACCACCACCAAATGGAACTTCAATATTCTTTGGGCGAATCCAATGTTATTTAGTCTTGCTTTTGTCCGTCTAGCTTCATTGAAGTCTTGGATTCGGAAGTATGCTTTTGTTCAAATGATTCTGTCTGCCTACGTGCTTCTGGCGGTTTATATTCCGGTTATTGGAATTCAAACGTTTCCAGATGAAATAGGCGCTTGGCTTATTGCTCAATTAATTTTATTGGTTCGATTTACCCGAATCACAAAACCTGTTCAAGGATAGATTATATTTGATACCATGCACTCGAGAATTTACGTCAGTTTAATTGCTTGTATCGCCCTTTTTTCTTCCTGTAAGAAAGATGAACCCACAACGTGGGAATCGAACTGGGTCGCGCCCGTGGCTCATGGTAGATTAACACTTTCAGATTTAACAGCCGATAATGGTTATGCCGACAATGCGGGTATTTATCATTTGTATTTCGAAAAGATTATTTCAGGATTTGGTACTACCGATTTAACACAGATTCCAGACACAAACATTTCGCAGAAATTTGTAGTTCCACTAACGGGAGGACCTTTTCAAATTCCGGGCAACACCGCTATCATTACTCAAAATCAAAACTATTCTGTTGAAACGAACGGGACCGGCTTGCGCATGGTGAAGGTGAAGTCGGGACAAATGATTGTGCACGTGAAGTCTTATGTGAATGCATACTTGCATCCGCGGTTCACGCTCTACAATGTTTCGGAAGTATATGGAAACAATACGGATATTGATTTTGCTTTAACTCCCGGAAGCGCCGCTGTTCCTACAGAAGGATATTATACGGTAGACATGTCGAACAAATATGTGGTTCTCTCTGGCACTTCAGGTTTCGATTACAACAAGCTTTCAACTCATTTAGAAATTAAAACGGAACAGAATACTACAGCAGATCAAAACACCATTTACGGTCAAGATTCTGTACGCTTCGAATTGCTTATGTCCGATCTCGTTATCGATTATGCCAAAGGTTATTTTGGAAATGACAGTTATTCATTCGATGAATCATTCAATCTGGCCGAAGGCGCAAACATGCCAACTGGATCGCTCGCAATTGAGCAGGCTTCTCTTGGATTTCACGTCACCCATAAAATGGGGTTCGATGGTAAGTTGAAAATAAACAATGTTTCGGGAACAAACAATGCTACCGGAAATAACGTTCAGCTTTCAGGTGGAAATTTATACGATGCATTCTTCATAACTCGTTCCATTGATAACGGAGGAACCGCATCTATTTCCAACTATGATATTAATCTGAATGAAGGGAATAGCAACATCACTTCCTTCATGGGTAATTTACCCAACGCTATTTCTTTCCAAGGAAATTTGCAATTGAATCCGTTTGGAAATGTAAGTGACGGAAACGATTTCTTCTACGAAAATCAATTGACTGAAGCGAAGTTAATAGTCGATGTTCCTTTGCGCATAGCTGCTAGCGATCTCACCTTGCGCGACACACTAAGTGTTGAAGTGACGACAGATGCTGCGCGCGTAAGCTCATTGACCATTGATATTCTGAATGCATTCCCCATGGAATGGAAATTAAAACTGTACACACTTTCAGGCGTTTTAATCGCATCAGATTTGATTGTAGCGAGCGGCAATAGCATTGATGCAATTGCACTTGCGAATTCATCAACGTTGCAAATTCCAATCTCAGAAGCCCAATGGAACGCCATTAAGTCGGAAGGGAAATTAATTATGCAGGTCGTTTCAAACACACCGTCATTTCCACAATTGGTGAATCTTTACAACTCATATTTCATAGACGTTCTCGTGAAAGCGGGAGTTGTTCTTAATGCTGAAGTTCAATGAGAAAATTAATTTTAGCAATAGCATTCATAGTATTCGGAATATCATCGTTCGCTCAAACTTCATACTTATGGTTAACGAAGTCAGATACCACAGGAAAAGCTTTTCGCGGAATTTTAGATATTCAAGGAAGTGGCGCTGCGGGTAGTACTTTTTTAACGAAGGAACTTGTAATGCCCTTTGTTGTTGGCGGAACGGTTACTGCGGAATCAAGGGTTTCAGTGCTAGAACGAATGTCAGATTTAGGAGTGTTTGGTGGAAACGTAAATGCACGCGCAAGGTATTACGGCGGAAGAGACAGTTTGTTCGGAAGTGAAATGCTCGACTTGTATATTCAAGTTGGAAAAGGATATTTTGGAAGTGGAAGAATTTCGAAAGATGCCTTCGACTTAATCAGTAACGGAAATGTTAATTATCAAGGCAAGCGCGTTTCGTTGAGTTCTATTCAAGGAGAAATGCAGGGATTTCAATCCATTGGTTTTGGAATTTACGATAAGCGCACCTTTAGTTCGATTGGAATTTCTATGGTAAATGGATTAACCTACCAGCAATTCAGTTTGTTTCCCCCCTCATCTTTTTACACTTCTCAAAATGCAGATACGCTGCAACTCGATTACTCTGGAGAGTACATTCATTCCGCAGCGGCAAGACCGAATGGAAATGGAATTGGTTTCAGCATAGACGGAGAATACAATTTTGTTCGAGACAGAGGCGAAGACAAAAAAGAAGTGTGGAATACACTCGGTGTTCGAAATTTAGGTTGGGTGAATTGGAACGGTCAAAGTGAAGTTGTTTCTTTTGATTCAACCTTTACCTGGACCGGCGTTGACCTGAATGGAATATTGAACGGCGACTCTTTACTGAATGGAACTTCAGGATTTGCAGATACGTTGATTACCACTTCTCAGAACGTTTCGTTTTGGAGACCACTGCGCGGGTCTTTTTATGTGAGATCTGTTTATCGCTGGAATGAAAAGATTAGATTCACTGCAGGGTTGGAAATGTATGCCGCACCTATGAAGCCGTTGGCAACCATTGGTTTCATGTACATGCCGAAAAAAAATTGCATAGCTTCCATAAATGTTTCAAACGGAGGATATGGCAATTGGAAATTGGGAATGGGAGTGCAATGGCTAATTGCAAATCAGTTTTATGTTGGAATTCAAACAACGAATGCGCCGGGATATTTTTTCAAAGAAGCAAGAGAAATGAGTGCTTCGCTTCAATTAAGTTATTTATTCAAAACGAAAAAGAAAGAAAATGAATAGTGTAGATGTAATGAAGATGGCGCAGACCAAATCGCTTGTGCTTTTGGCTGGTCCTTGTGTGGTTGAGGGTGAGGATTTGGTAATGGAAGTTGCAGGTCGTGTTAAAGAGATTGCTGATAAATTGGGAATGCCTTATGTGTTCAAGGCATCTTACAGAAAAGCAAATCGCTCACGTGTCGATTCATTCACGGGGTTAGGAGATCAGATTGGATTAGAGCTTATTCAGAAAGTAGGAAAGACTTATGGGATTCCAACCGTAACAGACATTCACGCAGCAGATGAAGCTGCTATGGCTGCGGCTTATGTTGATGTTTTGCAGATACCGGCATTCTTGTGTCGACAAACAGATTTGCTTCAAGCAGCAGCTTTAACGGGCAAAGTGGTTAACATTAAAAAAGGCCAATTTCTTTCTGCTGAATCTATGAAACACGCAGTGAATAAAGTGAAGGAAGCTGGAAACAACAACGTTTGGTTAACCGAGCGCGGAACCATGTTCGGATATCAAGATTTAGTAGTCGACTACCGTGGAATTCCTGTTATGCAAGAATATGCTCCAGCCATTATGGACTGCACGCACTCGTTGCAGCAACCCAATCAGAGCAGCGGTGTTACCGGTGGAAGACCAGAACTTATAGGAACAATTGCGAAAGCTGCTGTTGCAGTGGGAGTCGATGGTTTGTTTATTGAAACACATCCGAATCCAGCTGTTGCTTTAAGTGACGGCGCGAACATGCTTCAATTAAGTAAATTAGAAGAACTGCTTGAACAAGTCATGGAAATTCGTGCAGTGATAAAAAAATAATTCATGAAGAAATTAGAATTCATCTGTTTGTTCCTTTCGCTTGTGCTGGCTCAAATGAGCATGGCGCAACCTGTTGTGCACAATTACGGCAGTGCGGGTTCTGACGAATATGCTTCAATAGTTGCTCATCCCTCGGGAGGATTTGTTGCTGTTGGAACTACAGGCGGGGAAGTGGGTTCGCAGACAGATATCTACCTTTCGAAGTTGAATGCATCGCTCGATTGCGAATGGACGTTTAATATCGGTGGAATTGGAATTGAGCGCGGCAACGATGTTGCTGTTGCACCAGATGGAAGTATTTATTTCTGCGGAATGGTACTGAGCAATTCCGTAACGGGTTACAAGAATTTAGTTGGAAAGGTTGATGTAAATGGAAACCTATTGTGGTCGAAAGAATTCGGAGAGGGGGTATGGGATGAGGCGAGGAACTTGGTCATGGACGACTTTGGAAATGCATGGGTCGCCACCAATTCGTTTTACCCTTCGGGTGAAGAGCGCGTGGTTGTGTATTCTCTCAATGATACAGGAGATCTTTCTTCACCAATAAATATAAATCCGACAGGAGTCAACAGCAATGCGGCTTTGGAATATTACAACAACGATTTTTATATTTTGAATAACCATGGAGAGGGGACTTCATCTCATTATGATGTGAAGAAGTTCGATTATGTTGGATACGTTTCACAAACCTATGAAGTCTCGGGACAAGGCGTACTTGCGCATGATTTACAAGTGTGGAATTACGGCGTTTTTGTAGCGGGTGAATTCTTGAATGGCACCTTACGCAATCCATACACTTGTGCTTTTAATCTAGATGGAACCGTGAATACGGAAACGTACAATGTGTTCAATTTTAACATGTGGTACAACGCTGCGCACTCCAATTCGGAAGGCTACACGTTAGCAGGAGAGACTACTGACTTTGGATTTGGTGAACAAGAATGGGTGTTGCACCGAGCCAATGTTTTGGGTCAATATGCTGGCGGAGGAACTGTTGGGACAAATAAGTTTGAAATCTGTAAAGATTTGCTCGTTGTCAACGACACGGTTTATTTAGTTGGAAGTTCAAACGGATTTCAGTTGAATAAACAGCAGCAAGCAACTATTTATCGGAACGAATCAATCGTTCTTTCTGCATTGGATCCGACGAGTGTAAACAACGATTGCTTTTATGTAGGTACAGAAGATCTAACAGCTGAGGAAAATCTTTCGTTTTATTCAGTTGGAAACAATGTCTTTCAATCTTCAACACAGGTGAATAATCTGAATGTGCAGGTCTATAGCATCGACGGTAAATTAATCTTCAGTCATTCAGGATCAAATGAATTCCCTGTGAATGCTTCACCAGGAATTTATTTCCTCGTTTTTCAATCTGAAAAACATTCAGGCGTTCAGAAAATTAGCATTCGTTAACGGGAAGAAAGGGCAATGGAGTAGACACCGGGTATGGCCTCTAGTTCGTTTTGAATTTCTTTGGTCACTAGAATTTTATTTCTTTCCGAAGAAGGAAGCACCACGCGGTCTTCACCGTTTTTTAATTCTATGCGAAGCTGAGCGTGTCCAGTATTTTTCACCAACAATTCATCTAGTTTTTCAATGGTTTTCTCGGTTAGAAATTCCGAGTCAATGCCAATGGTTAAATAACGCCCAAGCTTTTCTTTTACTTCAGCTAAAAGGGATATTTCTGCAATTTGAAATTCAGTTTTTTCTTCTGTGTTTTGTCCATAGCGACGTTTTTGAAAACGTCCGCGCACATGCAAAAAGAAGTTGTCTTGCATATACGCTTTAAAACTCATGTAGTCTTTTCGAAACAAGCGGAAGTCATGCGAACCTTCTCCGTTTTCCAGCGTGAAACTTCCATATGGATTGCCTTGTTGCGACATGCGGTGCTGCACGTTTTTCACAATGCCTGCAAAGGAAATTTCGCGTCCGTTGTTGGGCTCAGGATTTTCTAAAGCTTCCATTGAATTTGGATAACAGAAAGCTTCAATCTCCAAAGCGAAATCGTCGAGTGGATGTCCAGAGATGAACATTCCAACCAAATCTTTTTCTTTTGAGAGTTCGGTTAGGGCATCCCACGGTTCAACTCTCGGAATTGAGGGCGGTTGAATTTGCACGCCTGAGCCTTCTCCGAATAATGAACCTTGGTTGGAGTTCTTTCCGTCGCGCGAGGCACGCGCATATTTCACCAACGTGTCTATGAATCCTTCGCCTTTATTGTCGGTTCCGAAATACGCAGAGCGGGTAATACCGAATCGGTCGAAAGCACCGCACATGGCCAAGCTTTCGAGAACACGTTTGTTGGTGGCTTTATCGTCTACGCGTTCTAGAAAATCGAATACCGTTTCAAACGGTTTTGTTTCGCGTTCGCGAATCATGCTTTCAACGGCATTCTCTCCAACCGCTTTAACGGCGGCCAATCCAAAGCGAATGGCTCCAGCTTTGTTTACTGAAAAAAGAGAAAGTGATTCGTTTACATCTGGAGAAAGAACGGGAATGCGCATGCGCTTGCATTCTTCCATAAAGAAAGTAACTCCTTTAATGTCGCTCATGGAATTGCTTAAAGTCGCAGCCATAAACTCTGCGGGATAGTGTGCTTTCAAATACGCCGTTTGATAAGCGATCCATGCGTAACAGGTCGAGTGAGATTTGTTGAAGGCATAACTCGCGAATTTCTCCCAGTCGGTCCAAATCTTTTCAAGCTTATCCGCTGGGTGTCCATTTGCAATGGCGCCTTCCATGAATAAACTTTTCATCTTGTTCAATTCTTCAATGAGTTTTTTACCCATTGCTTTTCGAAGTACATCGGCCTGACCTTTGGTGAAGTTTGCAAGTCGCTGTGACAGCAACATCACTTGCTCTTGGTAAACCGTAATACCGTAGGTCTCTTTCAAGTTGTCTTCCATTTCAGGAAGATCGTATTCAATTTTTTCTTGACCGTGTTTACGGCGAATGAACTGCGGAATGTACTCCATAGGACCGGGACGGTACAAAGCGTTCATGGCAATTAAGTCAGCGAATACGGTAGGTTTGAGGTCGCGCATGTGTTTGCGCATACCTTCACTTTCATATTGGAAAATGGCAACTGTTTCACCGCGCTGGAAAAGCTCGTAGGTCTTTTCATCATCGATGGGAATGTTGTCAATGTCAATGTCAATGTTGTGGGAAAGCTTAATGAGCTTAATCGCATTTTTAATAATGCTCAGCGTTTTCAATCCCAAGAAGTCCATTTTCAAAAGCCCTGCTTTTTCTACAACGGAGTTGTCGAACTGCGTGCACCACATGTCGCTGTCTTTCACGGTTGCTACCGGAACGAAGTTCGTGATGTCCGTAGGGGTGATAATTACGCCGCAGGCGTGAGTTCCCGTGTTGCGAATGGACCCTTCTAATATCTTCGCCATTCGCAACACTTTACCTTCCGGTGTTGTGCTCGTGGCAATAAGTCGCATGCGCTGCATGCGCTCGAATTCTTCACTCGAAAAATCTTCTTTCAGCTGCTTTTCTTCTTTGTTGAAGATGTCGGAAAGCGATGCGCGATCGGGAATTAATTTCGTCAGTTGCTCCGACTCACCAATAGATAAGTCGAACACACGCGCAGCGTCTTTCACGGCTGACTTCGCGGCCATCGTACCGTAGGTAATGATTTGCGCAACTGCGTTGCGCGAATATTTATTTCGAACGTACTCAATAACTTTTTCTCGTCCTTCGTCCTCGAAGTCGATATCCATATCGGGCATCGACACACGATCCGGATTCAAGAAACGCTCAAAGAGGAGATCGTATTTGATCGGGTCGACATCTGTAATGCGAAGACAATACGCAACAGCCGATCCTGCCGCAGAACCACGTCCAGGCCCTACAGAAACATCCATCTTCCGCGCCTCGTTGCAAAAGTCTTCAACAATAAGCAAGTATCCTGGATATCCAGCTTTCTCAATAACGGAAAGCTCGAATTTCAAACGCTCGCGAATGGATTCGTCGAATTCTCCGTAACGGTAAGTCGCCCCTTTGAAGGCCAAGTGCTCGAGATAAGCCGACTGTTCCGCAATGGTTTTTAACTTATCTTTTTCTTGTGCAATGCGTTCTTCATCATATCCATCGGCATTCCATTTTTCAATACGCTGACCAATTAATCGTTCGTGAGAAGCTATAATTTCAGTTTGAAAATTTGAAATGAAGGTTTCTTCAATATCGAATTTCGGAAGTAAGATTTCTCTATCGAGTTTATAGCCATCGCATTTGTCTGCTATTTCAATCGTAGTCTCAAGAGCTCCGGGATAAGAAGAGAAAGCTTGCGCCATTTCTTGAGCATCTTTCAAATAAAACTCGTTGTTCGGAAAACCAAATCGGAACTCTCTTCCTTTCTTTCCAATGTATTTGGAAGGGGTACTTACTTTCTCTCCTTCTTTCACGCAGATCAAAGCGTCTTGGGCTTCCGCATCACTTTTTTCCGTGTAATAAGTGTTATTGGCGGCGAAGTATTTCACGTTGTGCTTTTCGCAAAACCGAACAAGCGTTCGGTTAACGACTTGTTCTTCTTCCAAGCCGTGGTTATTCAGTTCAGCATAAAAATCTTCACCGAATTGTTCCTTCCAAAAAACAAAAAGTTCTTCCGCTTTTTCTTCGCCAATATTCAAAATGGTGGAAGGTATTTCACCCCAAAGTGATCCTGTGCAAAGGATGAGGCCTTCTTTGTATTGAACAAGAAGGTCTCTGCTAATGCGCGGTACGTAATAGAATCCTTCAGTATATGCAATAGAAGAAAGCTTGGAAAGATTCTGGTACCCTTTAAAATTTTTCGCAAGTAACACAACCGGATATCCATCATCTTTCGCAGAGCGGTCGGTGTGATTTCGACATAAATTCAATTCAGCACCTACAATGGGTTTAATTCCTTTTTTGTGAGCAGCACTCACGAAGTGAAATGCCCCCATCATGTTTCCAGCATCTGTTACTGCAACAGCTGGAGAACCCATGGCGAGTGATTTTTTAATCAGGGCGTCAATGGTTGTTGTACTCTGAAGAATGCTGTATTGCGAGTGAACGTGAAGATGGACGAATTTTAAATTCTCATCAATTTTAAGTTCGGGTTCGCTGGAAACGAGATCTTGCGTTTCTGTTTTTTCCGTTTTAAAATTGCTGTCTTGTAAAATGGGTGCTTCGTAAACTACCTCACCTTTTACCACACCGTTCGCACTTGGGATAACTCCAATTCGAATGAGTTCGAAGAAACACTTTCCGGTTGCCGCAACATCATAGGCCGCGTCATGAGCCTCTTCAAACTTTACATGAAATAATTTTTCGTGAAGTTCAGTGAGTGTTGGCCATTTGAATTTCCCTCCTTTTCCACCTGGAATAGCACAAAATTCGGTTCCAAATTCTTTGGTGTCCATGCTCGATATTTGCTCGAGCAGATTGGTTCTTCCTTCACGAAGGAATTCGCATCCGACAATGTTTATATCGAATTCAATATTATGTCCCGCCACATGTTGTGTTTGCGCAAGAGCCACTTCGAATTGATCTAAGCATTCACTCAGTGGAATACCTTCTTTCGTAGCACGTTCGGTTGAAATGCCGTGAATCTTTTCAGAAGTATAGGGAATGGAAAATCCGCTGGGCTGAACAATGATGCTTCCTTGCGAAATTAAATTTCCGCTCTCGCCATGCAGCTGCCACGCCAATTGCACAAGCCTTGGCCAATTGTTAAAATCGGTTAAAGGGGCTTTGTAGCTTTGAGGAAGACCGGTGGTTTCTGTGTCGAAAATTAAATACATGGAAATTATTCAGATAGGAGCATAAAATTACTGCGTCCCTTCCGAATAATTAGCCATTGTGGAAATCTTTCCTAGGTGTTTTTTTGAACCACGAGGTATTTCGAAATACCAACATGGAAAAAAGTCCAAGTCCGAGGAAATAGACATAGTCAGAGGTCCAAATGATTGCCACATCTGCATTTGTATAGAACGCAATGTAGAATGCGTAGGAGAGGTATAATACTGTTGTGCCAAGTTCAATGAAGAAACCTTGAATGGTTTTACCCGCTCCCTCAACAGCGGCTAATAGAATACTGGTTATGGCGAAAATTGAAATTGCAGGTAGGACAATGTACATGCTTTTCACGGTGAGTCGGGTTGTTTCTTCGTTGGCATTGAAGAGGTGGGCAATGCTTTCCGGATAAAGCCACAGACCGTGTGTGAGGATGAGTATGAAGGAGAAGTTCAATAGGGCCAATCTTTTGATGATATGAAAAATTTCAGAACTTCTTTTTTCTGCAAGTAATCCAGATACATAGGTCTTCGTGGTGCTTGAAAATCCCATAACGCTTACCCAGGCAAGCATGTACATGTTACGGACAATGAATGCGCTTTGAAATGAATCATCTCCTTTCTTTTCTATGAATGCGAAGAAGATGATCCAGATGCTCAGGGCTACCACCATTTGCAGCATAATAGGAACGCCTAATTTCAAAAGGTCTTTCGTGTAATTGAAGGGTACGCGATATAAGTTGCGGAAGAGTCTAACTTCCTTGTATTTCGCATGGAAGATGGTGTATACAAACAGAACGATAGCAGCGGCAGCTTCTCCAATGTTGGTTGCGATAGCCGCTCCACGGACTTCCATTCTTGGAAAATTGAAATTTCCAAAAATGAAAAGATAATCGAAAACGATGGTGAAAAGCGCCACTGTGAGTGTGGAATAGATCATACTTCGTGTAAGCGCAATTCCGGACCAAAACGATTGAAGCACCTGAATGAAAGTGAAAAATATAAATCCGTAAGCCCTTGTTTCTGCAAAGGTTTTCATGTAATTCCGCGTCTCCTCATCTTCAATACTTCGATCTAAAAAAGTTGGGATGAAAAAAGCTAAAACTAGAAATTGAATCACAACTATAAATGTACCAATGAATAATGCATTCGCAAAAACGGTAGGAATTTCTTCGCTTCGGCCTTCGCCACGTTTTCTTGCAATAAGTATTTGCGAGGCATTCGCTAATCCCGCCGAAAGCATGGAAAGAGCAATGTAAATAAGTCCAACGAAACTTACGGCGCTCATGGCTTTTCCGTTTAGTTGTGCAACGAAATAATTGTCAACGAGCACAACAATGAATTGCACGAAAGCTCCCATGCACAAGGGAAGCGCCATTTGCAATAGCGCTTTGCTGGAAGTGTTTAATGCAATTTTTTCAGACATGATTTTTGCTTTGCCATTCGGCTTCAATGTGCTTCCACCAATGAATGCTGTGGCGAGCCCATTCAAGTTTTAGCGCTAGTTTTTCTTGCTCAGTCAATTGCCAGTCAATTGAACTGCGGCGCAAGTTAGTGGTCAAGTGCTGCAACGCAATGCTCGTTGCTGCAGAGACATTGAGACTTTCTGTAAAACCTTGCATGGGTATGTGCACGAGGACATCTGCCTGCTCAACCATGTAGTCGCTTGCGCCGGAAAGTTCTGTTCCCATGACCAGCGCAGTCTTCTGAGAAAGGTCTAATTCAGCAAGTGGAATGGAATTGCCGTGCAAATGTGTAACAGCCAAGCGATAGCCTTGGTTTTTTAAATCACGAACACATTCAACCGTATTGTTTCGTGTTGAATTGTATCGATGAAGGGATAGCCATTTCCCAGCGCCTTTTGAGATGCGTTGTAAATGTTGAAATGAATTTGTGTTTTCAATTAGATATCCGTCTTGAACTCCAAAAGATTCCATGCTGCGCAGAATGGCGCTTGTGTTGTGCGATTGATAGAGATCTTCAAGCACAACAGTTAAATAGCGTGTTCGTAAATTAACGACTTCGTCAAAACGTTGTTGCTTGAACGGTGTGAGTGCTTCGCAAAAGAGATCGTATAATTCTTGACTCATGGTTTGCAAAAATAAAAAGGGCTGCCGAAGCAGCCCTCATATTTTTCGAAACTGAAAATTACTTCACTTTAGAAGATAACTCAGTACCAGCTTTGAACTTAACTACTTTCTTAGCTTTGATAGTGATCTCTTTTCCAGTTTGTGGGTTACGTCCTTTACGAGCCGCACGCTTTGAAGTAGAGAAAGAACCGAAACCAACTAGGGCAACACGGTCGTCTTTTTTCAATGCTTTTGTAGTCACTTCGATGAATGCATCTAATGCACGCTTCGAATCAGCTTTTGTAAGCTTAGAAGATGCTGCGATAGCATCAATCAATTCTGCTTTGTTCATTTTGTTTTGGTTTTTATAAATTAAACATTTGTTTGTTACTCCAAATGTAAAAGAAGCATTTTCTAATTAGCAAGTAAACACTGAGAATAATTGTCATTTTGTTGAAAAAACCCCGTAGTTGTTCATAACCACGAGGTTTTTATTCTGAAATGCCTTGATTTACTAGCTTGTAGCGCATGAAAAAGCCCACCGAAGTGGGCTTTAAGTCTGGAAATCGCAGATGTTATTTTGATTTACTCTTTCCGTAAACGTAATAAACAACGGCGCCAACAGGAATAACCATAAGTCCGAAGTATGCAGCAGGATCATCGCTCAACGCATTTTTCACAATGAACCAGGCTACTACTGCAATGAACAATACAGGTAAAACAGGATAAAGTGGCGATTTGAAAATACCATCTGTTTGTCCCATCTTTTTCATTCTGAAAACAAATATTCCAGAACAAGCCATGGCCAAGAAAAACCATTCAGTAATGGTTACGTACGTATAGAGCGCTTCAAATTTCCCCCAAACGAAGATGAGCACAATGGCCCAAGCCGATTGCAATAGAATGGCGTTTACAGGCACTCCGAATTTCGGATGTGATTTTCCGAACGCTTCAAAGAAAAGTCCTTCATTCGACATCTGTTGAACAATGCGCGGTGTTGCAAGCACGTATAGCCCCGCACAACCAAATACAGAAAGCGCAATAAGAATAGACACAGCGAATGATCCGCCTGGAATAATTTTTTCCATGGCATCTGCCGCTAAGGTTTTGCTATTCTGAATTTCTTCAATACTTAATACGTTCATATAGCCTATGCTCACCAATACGTAGGAAAGGGTAACGACTAACGTTCCGAGAATAAGTGCAAGTGGTACGTTGCGCTTCGGATTCTCCGCTTCATTGGTTACGAAACTCGCGTAGTGCCATCCGGTGTATGACCAAAGCACGCCAACAAATGCTTTCGCCCAACCGAATCCTTGTGCTTTTTCACTTGTGAAAATTTCAGATACTGAAATGCTGTTATCGAAGATGTTATTCGTGCCCAAGAAAAGGAGCAAAATAAGTAGGCCGTAAATACCAATGATTTTCATAACAGTTGAAACATTCGCAAACCATTTCGAGCTGTCTAAGCTAAACATGTTGAATAAGGTGAGTATAACAATAGACGAGGCGGCTACTACAGGAATAAGCTGATCTGAAAAACCGACAATCTTTTGCGAGTAATCCGCGAATACAACAATTAACGCAGCAATAGTACCCGAAGAGACAACAGTAAGTAAGCACCAACCATATAAAAATGCTGGAAGTGGTCCAAAGGCTTCCTTTAAATAAGTATAGATTCCGCCACCTTTTGGAAAGCGTCCGCCCATTTCAGCATATACCAATGCGCCAATCATGGATACCACACCGCCTGCAATCCAGAGCACGGTCATCCACATGGGGTCAGGCACTGCCTGGGCAATGCTAGTTGGGGTTTTAAATATTCCTGAGCCAATGGTGCTTCCAATGGCAATCATGGTTAGGGCGAAGAGCGAAAGTCCTTTTTTAGTCATAATTTGAGTAGAATGGTTTCAAATATATTCCGCTTTTAAGCTGTGACGTTCGAAATATAGAAAAGTGTTCGTAAATTTGTAAGAATGAAGTTCGTAGAAAAAATAAAATTATCTGCTGGCAGACGTGCATTGGGAAAATTGCCGGACGCATCGCGTATGCGTTCGGGTTCTAATTTTCATGATGCGCAGTCTATTGGAATAATGTACGTAGATGCCGACGAACGCTACTTCAATAAAATAAAAGCATTTGCGAAATATCTTAAAGATAAGTTTGGTGTTCGTCATGTGCGATGTGTTGGTTTCGTAAATGATTCAAATAAGAATTTACCAATTTGGCAATCACAAAAACTGGAATTCGAATATTTTACCAAGGATGATTTGAATTGGTATTTGCGTCCGGTTCAGAATGTTTCAAAATTTATTAAGGAAGATTTTGATATTCTCATTGATTTAACCAGTGGAGATCAAATTCCTCTCAATTTTATATTCAAAGAAAGTAAGGCCAGAATGAAGGTGGGCCTCCGCGATTCCCTTGCAGCGCGTCAATGCGATTTCATGATTGATCTTGGGGACAACCCAACCATTGACAAGTATCTACAAAACTTGGATGTTTATTTAAGCAATCCACAAATAAAATAACATGAGAGAGAAGTTGAAAGGATTAGGTGTGGCAATGGTTACGCCTTTTCGCAAAGATGGTTCAGTAGATTTTGCTGGACTGAAAAAATTAACGGCGCATTTAATTGAGGGAGGTGCCGATTATTTGGTGGTTCAAGGAACAACGGGCGAGTCGGTTACATTAACGAAGGAAGAAAAGAAAGAAGTACTCGATACTGTCTTAGAGGCCAACAACGGCACGAAGCCGGTTGTTTTAGGTCTTGGTGGAAATAACACCTACGAGCTTGTTCAGCAAATGAGTAGAATGGATACTGATGGGATAGATGCTATTCTTTCCGTGACTCCATATTACAACAAGCCGACTCAGAACGGATTGGTTGAGCATTACAAAGCCCTCAGCGAAGCAAGCAAGATTCCAATTGTGTTGTACAATGTGCCAGGAAGAACTGCTGTAAATATGATGCCTGACACCGTTGCTCGCATTGCCTTTGAATGCAAGAACATCATTGGTATTAAAGAAGCAAGTGGAAGTGTTGAACAAATCATGAATGTGATAAACGTTACTCCGAAAGAGTTTATGGTTATCAGCGGCGATGACGCGCTAACCTTACCTCTTTTGGCTGCCGGTTGCGATGGTGTTATTTCTGTTGTTGGAAATGCTTTTCCGAAGGAATTCTCTCAAATGATTCACGCGGCATTGAATAACAACTTCGAAGAGGCGAGAGCTATTCACTATAAGCTTTTAGATTTAATTCATTTGTTATTTGCAGAAGGAAATCCGGCAGGAATCAAAGAAGTACTTGCTCACCTAGATATCTGCGAAAACTACCTGCGTCTGCCGCTTGTTCCGGTTTCTGAAAAGCTTAGCGATAAGATTCGGAAGTACCTTGTCGAAGAAGAGTTTATGGGTTAACGAAGCTTTGCACGATCCGCTTCGCGTTTCAGGTCTTTGTCTTTAACGTCGGCGCGTTTGTCACCAACGTTTTTTCCTTTTGCTAAAGCTATATCTAATTTCGCCCATCCTTTTTCTGAAATGAATAAGCGCATGGGCACAATAGTCACCCCCGTGTCTTTAAGCTTTCGCTTCAAGCGATCAATTTCTGTTTGTTGAATAAGCAATGTTTTCACCCGACGTTCTTCGTGTTGCGCATAACCGGCGTTGCCGTAGTGAGCAATGTTCATGTTCAGAATAATCAGTGCATTTCCATTCAACTTACAATAGGCCTCAGCAATGTTTGCTTTGCCCGCACGAATGCTCTTGATTTCACTCCCAGTTAAAACAATACCAGCAGTGAACTCTTCCAATATGAAATATTGAAAAAGCGCTTTTTTATTTTTTATCTCCACTGCCATTTCGCAAAAATACTTCCTTTTAACCAGCCAAGCCTAAAAACTATTCTTACCTTCCACTCAAAATAAGCTAAATTCCATGTTTAAAGCCACTCTTTTCCGCTGGGTTAAAAACATTCGATATAGTTTTCCATTTCAGCTGTTACTGCTTCACATTAAGAAAAACGCACTCTTACTATCCATTTGGTTAATTCTTTTTGCAATTCTAATGGGTGCCCTTGCGCCGGGATTTGGAGTGCAAAAGCAATTCCTTCTTCCTGAATATTTAGGAACTTTCGGGGCATTGGCTTATTTCATTTCTGGAGTGGCTACAGGAGGATTTTTTTCGGCCTTTCATCTGTATAGCTACATTTTACACGGATATCGTTTTTCATTCATTCACACGCTGAAAAATCCCTTTCGAATTTTTGTGATCAACAATTCGATTATCCCACTTTGCTTTATTCTTATATACATTGTTAAGTCTATTGATTTAGCTATGCGCGAAGAAATGGTTTCGTTTTCCGCCGCTCTCGGATATTCGTTTGTGTGGGTCATTGGAATCGTGGTCTTTCAAGTGGTGGTTCTTGCCTATTTCTTATTGCGCGGAAGGAAGTTGAAAACGCATCTGAGTGATCTAGAAAATTCTGCGACAGAAGATATCCAACGAGCAAAAGAGACACGCTTAGAGAAATGGCGTGTCGGTAGCTATTTAACAGACAGGTTGAAATGGCAATTGGCGAGACCCTCTGAACATTACTCGAAAGAAATGTTAGATCGAATTTTGCATAAACACCAGTTGAGTGCCTGGCGATTCGAAGTATTTCTCATTATTTCATTTTTATTGTTGGGCGCAATTAGTCACTTGCCTTCCCTAGCATTGCCCACAGCAGCTTCTTTGCTTCTTCTGTTTACTTTGTTGCTTGTGTTTCTTTCGGTTCTCCATCACAGGCTCAAGGGCTGGTATTTCGTTATACTCATAATGGGAATTGTGTTTTTAGAAATCGCCTATGAGAAACTAGATTGCTTTCAATTTGAAAGTAGGGCTTTTGGTTTAGACTACAACTCACGTCCAACCTACGACGAAAACACCTTTCGAATCGCTTCTCGTGATGAAGTCGAAAACTCGAGAATAGTTTGGCAAGCAACACTCGAAAATTGGAAGGCGAAAAACGTAACCTCAGGAGACAGCCTTCCTAAATTAGTAATTTTAAATGTCAGTGGTGGTGGAAGTCGATCTGCCTATTGGGTCATGAAGAGTTTCATGCAGGCAGATAGTCTGTGTTATGGGAAATTATTTGATCACACCGTACTCATGACGGGGGCGTCAGGAGGAATGTTGGGGGCAGCATTTTTGCACGAGCTAAAAGCAGATGAACTCGATGGTAAGATAGATGGCTATCGGAAAGAAAAATATTGCGAACAAATAGCCACAGATTTTTTGAATCCAATTCTTGCGTCCTTTACGTTAAACGATTGGTTCATTCGATACAAACATGCTTATGAAAATAATAACAGTTACTTCCAAGACAGAGGATTTACGTTTGAACGAGCACTTGCAAATGCAACAGAGGGAAGGCTAGACAAACGAATGAAGTCACTAGAACCGAATGAACGTTCGGCTAAAGTGCCAACTCTTATTTTTTCTCCAACTATTGTCAATGATGGAAGACGTATGCTCATATCTTCCATGCCTTTAGCATTTTTAAGACGACCCAACAGTCTGGCTAATTTCACTCCGAATACCACCGAAAATATTGAGTTTTCCGAAATCTTCAGAAATAACAATTGGCAGAACACCAGCCTTCTTTCGGTTCTTCGCATGAATGCGACCTTTCCTTATATTCTTCCTTCGGTCTCTCTTCCGACTGTTCCAAGTATTCAATGTATGGACGCTGGATTGCGAGATAATTTCGGGACAAAGACCACCATTGAATTTATTCGATTCTTTGAAGAATGGATTTCAAAAAACACCAGCGGTGTGGTTATTCTTTCTATTCACGACTTGCCAAAAGGCTCTGATTTAGGAGATGGAAGTCCATCTCTGCTTCGTGAATGGACTTTGCCGGTAGGGAGTGTCTATGGTAATTTGACGCGAACGCAAGATTTCAATTTCGACGAACAGTTAGCGCTGCTTGCAGAGAAATATGCTGTTCCCATTGATTTGGTGACATTCGAACTTCAACAAGGAAAGCAATGGGAGGTTAGTTTAAGTTGGCACCTAACCACCAAAGAAAAATTCTACATAAAAGAAGCCTTGGATCTGCCTAAAATGAAGAGTCAAACCCAACGGCTTCAACAATTAATCAATCGATAGACTTCGATCGAAGGAATTCAGAAATAGTCTTTACCTCGGTGCCATTTGCTCTGAGATATTCTTTTGGCATTACACCTAATTCGCCAAGATGAACAATCTCAGAAGCGCTAGTGTGGTAACTTGAAAAACATTCGTCATACACCTGAGTAATATTCGAACTGCGAAGTCCTGAGCCTGGCATAATCTCCATTGTCTTCGCTAGTGAAGCGTATCGTTTCAAGTTTTCAATTCCTTCTACGCAGGTCATTTTCTTTCCGGAAGAAAGTAAACGTTTGCAACCAGCACTTTCCAATTGAGCAATGGCTTCATCGCCATTGGTGCAAACGTCGAATGCGCGTTGAAATGCAACATCAATCCCGTTTGCAGCTTTTACAAATCGCTCCAATGCTTTGAAGTCAATGGTTCCGTCTTCATTCAAAGCCCCAACTACAACGGCTTTAATTCCTTTATCCTTTGAACGACGAATATCGTTGCACATGATTTTTATTTCCTCTTCAGAATAAACAAATGATCCTTCGCGCAAGCGAATGAGGGCAGCTATATCGCAAGACGTTCGTTCAACGGCAAATTCAATTAATGACAGTGCAGGAGTTAATCCACCAACTTGCAAAGCTGAACATACTTCCAATCGCGTTGCTCCGTTATCGTTGGCAATTAAACACGACTCAGGATTTGTCGCTATTATTTCCAAATGAATATTTGACATTCTATGTAATTTTGAATTATGCTTCAAAGTAAATACCTCTTCCCATTAATCGCACTTTTTTTTAGTTCGAATTTTTTATTCGCTCAAGCTGAACCGCCGCACGTCATGGCGCAGATGGAACGTCAATATAGACTCAGTCATACACATTTCGAAAACCTCGTGTTTGAGGGCGGCGGGATTCGCGGAGTAGCTTATTGCGGTGCACTTATGGAAATGGATTCGCGCGGTTACTTGAAAGACATTCGTCGCGTTGCCGGAGCATCTTCAGGAGCGATCACCTCATGTCTGCTAGCGGTGGGCTATACTCCAACAGAAATTTCAGTGATTATTGGTGGAATGAATTTCGCTAAGTTGAACGACGGAGGCGGATTATTTATTGGGGGGCTTCATCGTCTTCGGAAGCGCATGGGATACTACCGCGGTGAACGTTTTTTAAGATGGATGGAAGAATTGGTTGCTGCAAAAACAGGTAACAAGGACATGACATTTATGGACTTGAAAAAACTCGCAGATAAAGATTCTACCTATCGCGAATTAGTTGTTACAGCTACCTGCATGAATCATCAGAAGGCGGAGTACTTCGATTATTATCGTTATCCGAATATGCGCATTGTAGACGGTGTTCGCGCAAGTATGGCGGTGCCGTTGTACTACGAACCTTTTGTAATGAATAACGAAGGTCATCGTGTAGATGTTCGTCATTATGCCGACAGCGACCACGTGTGTTTAGACGGCGGATTTCTTTCGAACTATCCGATTTGGGTATTCGATCAAGCGCCTTATGTGCAAGACCCCATGCTCACGTTGGGCTTCCGCATTGACAGTGAATATCAGATTACTGTTGATCGAACCAAGACAAAGTCCGATCCTTACTATCCCATTCACAGTACGAAAGATTTGGTTGGAAGCGTATACTATATCATGAAGGAAAACCTCAATCGTTTCATGCTCACCGAACTCGACTGGGAGCGAACCATTAGCATCAGCGACGCCGGTATTGGTCCGAAGGTGAAGAAGCTTTCTCAAGAGCAGAAGGAGTTGTTTTTGAAGGAAGGGAAGAGAGGGGTGAGGAGGTATTTTGAAGAGGGATACTGATGTGCTGAAGCACGAATGTCCGAAGGACGAATGTGCAAGCACGAATGCAGCAGAGCTGCGAATGCCCGTTGGGCGAATGTTCTTCGAACGAATGCCTGCGGCTAATGTGTAAACACGTTAGTTATGCTGCGGAGAAACGTTCGAAAAGCCTTGATATGATTGCTTTTTAAGCGTTTTGTAGAAATTGTTATGAGAATATAGGTTTCTTTTTTTTTGCAAAGTGACACAACATCTTTGACGAAAAATTAAAACTATGAATCCAATTCATCAAACAGCAAAAGACTTTGCAGTTACCGCGGTAAAACTGGGTAAGCGTCTTCAGACGCAAGAAAGAGAGTTTAACATTTCCAGCCAATTAATTCGAAGCGCAACCTCAATAAGTGCTAATCTGCATGAGGCGCGAAGTTCTGAATCTTTGAAAGATTACACGCACAAAGTGTTCATTGCTTTTAAGGAAGCCAGTGAAACAAAATACTGGATTAACCTCTTGCATGAAACCGAATACATTCCTACTGAAGAATTCAATGAATTAAACAAGCAAATCCGAGCCATTGGAGCTACACTGTATGCGCTCACAACTGCGATGCGTAAAAAACTTCAAAACGAAAAGAATTCAAAGTAATATGTTGCAAGTCGAAGACATTCGCCCAAAGGGCATTCGTGCTTGCACATTCGCCCAGCGGGCATTCGTTGCTTCGCAACATTCGCCTCCGGCATTCGTGGCTACGCCACATTCTTGCGTTCCGCAAAGTACTTCTGCAACTCCCTTTTCACCTCATCCTTCAACACCCACAACCCAATGAGGTTGGGGAAGGCCATGCCTAAGATCATCATGTCGGAAAAGTCAACCACTGCGCCGAAGCTGCTTACGGTTCCGAGAACGGTGCAGAACAAGAACAAGAGGTTGAACGATTGCTTGATCCACCATTTGTCGCCGAAGAGATATGCCCAACTTTTCATTCCGTAATACGACCAAGAGATCATGGTCGCGTAGGCGAAAAGGACAATGCAAATCAAAAGAATCCAATCGGTCCAAGGGAAGACAGAACGAAACGCTGCCGCTGTTAATGCGCTTCCGTTTAGCCCGTGAGCATCTGTTGCATAACCCGTGAATACAAGAACTAGCGCTGTCATGGTGCAAACGACTACGGTGTCAATAAAGGGTTCCAACAACGAAACCATTCCTTCCGTTACAGGCTTGTTTGTTTTGGAAGTGGAATGCGCGATACTTGCCGATCCAATTCCAGCCTCGTTGCTGAATGCCGCTCTGCGAAAGCCCATCATCATTACTCCTATGAATCCGCCTTTCATTCCATCTGGAGAAAAAGCGCCGTTGAAAATCAAGGAAAAGGCTTCGCCAATGTGCGAAATGTTCATTCCAATTATGACCAATGCAAATCCGCAATAAACAACCACCAATGCTGGAATCATTTTGTCTGTTACACGCGCAATGCTTTTTATTCCACCTACAATCACAAATCCTACTGAAATAGCGAACGCTACACCAATCCAGAGTGCGTATTCTTCAGAACCAGGAATAGTGGTTTTTACCATATCAAAAGCCTGATTCGCTTGTACCATGTTTCCTCCGCCAAGCGTTCCGCCAACACACATGATAGCAAATATGACAGCCAATACTTTTCCACTGCGCTGCCAACCTTTTTTCGCTAAGCCTGCGCTGAGGTAATACATGGGGCCGCCGCTCACTTCACCCGAAGGAGAAATTTTACGGTACTTCACACCCAAGGTGCATTCAACAAATTTGGTTGTCATGCCGAACAGTCCAGCCACAATAATCCAGAACGTAGCGCCTGGTCCGCCAACCGCGATGGCCACGGCAACCAATGAAATATTTCCCAATCCCAATGTCCCGCTTAGCGCAGCCGATAAGGCCTGGAAGGGAGTCACCTCTCCTTCGTCTGTCTTCTTAGTGAATTGTCCAAAGGTGATTTTCCATGCATGTCCGAATGCGCGGACGTTTATAAATCGGAAGTAGAAGGTGAAGTACACCGCGCTTCCAATTAACAAAACAACCACCAACCATATTTCAGATTTTACCGGGTCACCATTCGGATGTTTAATTTGATTCCCGCGGTTGTCATATAAATGCTGATCATATAAATGAAACGCTGCAAAAGGGTCGAAGAATAGAACTACACCGAAGGCATCGACAATCGGCACAAAAAACGAGTTCATTTTTTCTTCACTCGATACCGCTGGTATTGTGAAGGTCTGCTCTTGCTTGTTGCCATTGGCAAAGGTTACTTGAACAGTGTAGTTGATCCCTTCCTTTAATTCGTAAGCCGAAATAGAATCTAAACTCTGAAGATTCGACCAATGTGCAGAGGTTATGCTATCGGCGCTTACCACAGAGGCTGTTCCGTCGCCAATGTTGTGGGTGTTCGGATTAAGTTGCAACTGAAAATTCTGTGCATGAAGTGCAGTAAAACAAAGGGTAAATACGATTACACAAAGTAAATTCAGGAATGGGTTAATCAATCTCATGGGCTAAAAATAGGCTATTTCAGTAAGTTAGTTCAAGATGTGAATAGGTTGTGAATATTTGAATTCGATGAACCACGATTTTTTCTTCATCTTTGTATCAGAATGGCAGAAAATTTCATCGTTTCAGCAAGGAAGTATCGCCCAGACAACTGGGATTCAGTGGTTGGACAAAAGTCCATCACCACCACTTTGCGCAACGCCATTGAAACCAATCAGATTGCACAAGCATATCTCTTTACCGGATCTCGCGGAGTGGGTAAGACTTCTTGTGCTCGAATCTTCGCCAAGGCCATTAACAACATGTTAGATGCCACACCGGAAGAGTTGGCGTTCACCATTTTCGAATTAGATGCCGCTTCCAATAACAGCGTAGAGGACATCCGAAGTATTGTAGATACCGTGCGCATTCCACCGCAAGTTGGGAAGTATAAAGTCTATGTTATTGACGAGGTTCACATGCTTTCTTCTAACGCGTTCAATGCGTTTTTGAAAACATTGGAAGAGCCACCCGCACACGCCATTTTCATCCTAGCAACAACAGAGAAGCACAAGATTATTCCAACCATTTTAAGTCGTTGTCAAATTTTTGATTTCAATCGAATCAAAGTGAAAGACATGACCGAACACTTGCAACACATTTGCAAGCAAGAAGGAATAGAGGCGGAAGAAGATGCACTACACATCATTGCAACCAAAGCAGACGGAGCCATGCGCGACGCTTTGTCGATCTTCGATCAGGTTGTAGCTTTTTGTGGAAGGAAATTAACCTACGATTTAGTTATTCAAAATTTGAATGTGCTCGACTACGAGTATTACTTCAAGTTAACCGATTTGTTTTTCAAAGAAGATATTCCAAGTGCTTTAATGGTTTTGAATGAAGTGGTTGAAAAAGGATTTGATATCCATCATTTCGTAACCGGATTAGGAGCACACTTCAGAAACCTTTTGGTATGTCGCGATGCTCAAACACTTTCGTTGATGGAAGTGAGTGAAGGCGTTGCAGCGAAATACAAAGACCAAGCGGCTGCTAGTGATTTGCGTTTTTTAATTCAAGGAATTGATTTAGTGAACGACACCGATTATCACTACAAGTCTTCACGTCACCCGCGTTTGTTGGTTGAACTCTTGCTCATGAAATTGTGCAGCGTTCCGCAGAATTTGCGCGAGGGTGAAAAAAAAAAGTGAAGATCCTAGCGTTTCGCGGAGCTGAGAAGTTCATCGGCGCGCCTCAAGCAAGATCATCCAGCCCATCTCCATCTCAGGCTGCTGAGAAAAAAGCAGAAAACGAGCTCGTTGTGGAAAATGACGATTCTACTGTTATTGCTTTCAACAATGAAAAGCAACTTCCAAATAAAACCACATTAGATCCAGAAAAAAGAAAGTTAGCTGGATTATCTCCCGACAACATTTCCATTCGATACAATCCGCAAATTCAAATTGAAACAGAGCCCGACGAACCGGAAGAAGAGTTGAAGGCGGAGCGGATTTATACGGAAGAAGAAATTCAATTGGCATGGATGGGTTACGCGGAAGAACTTATGGATTTCAATTCACAAGCCGCTTCGGCGTTGAAGGTGACGAAACTTGTTGTTCTTCCAGAAAATGAACTACACGTTATTTTTCCAGGAACCACTCAGTCTGAATATTTCAACGAAGAGCGCTCGCCCTTAATGGGTTTCTTTCGGAAGAAGGGAATTGTTGGATTGAAGTTGAAATTGGAAATTGCACAAAACAATTCTGTGGCTCGAGAAATTGTAACCGATCGCGCGCGCTTCGAAAAGATGATGGAAAAAAATCCGGCTGTGAAAACTTTGTGGGAACGTTTCAAATTGGTAATCGACTAATTCATGCGCGTAGATAAATACCTGTGGTGTATTCGTGTTTTTAAAACACGGTCAATCTCAACAGCCGCCTGCAAAGCAGAAAAGGTTTGGGTGAACGGAGAGTTTGTAAAGGCTTCGCGTGAATTGAAATTGAAAGACGTTGTTCGCGTGCGTAAAGGACCGATTCATTTTCAATTTGAAGTCATCGATTTTCCGAAAAGCAGATTGGGAGCGAAGTTGGTTGCCACCGTAACCAAAGATGTTACCGAACCCGATGAATTGTCGAAGTTGGAACGCATTCAACTTCAAATGAAAGCCACGCCCTATTTCGGAGTGGGAAGACCTACAAAGAAAGACCGTCGCCAGCTCGACGACTTTATGTATTACGAAGACGTAGATCAAGATGCCAGCGAATAACGGTCAAGCACAAATGCTTCAACCCGAAGAAATTCAGCAATTGCGGAATGAAGTGTTGTGGCCACACAAGACGTTTGAGAATTGTATTTTGGAAACCGATCGACTTTCAACAACGTTTCATTTTGGAGTTCAAATAGATGGACTTACCGTTGCAACGGTTACTTTTCAGCAAGAGAAAACGGATAAGCTTGATTCTTTGAAAGGTGTTATACAAGATTCTTCGAAAGGTTCTTCGAAAGGTGTTTCACAAGATGCGTTGCAAGAAAAACAGTATCGGTTGCGTGCGATGGCGGTGCGTGAAGGATACCGTGGACAAGGGTTTGGAGATGCGATTGTTGAAGAGGGTTCGCAGCATTTGAAAAAATTGGGAGTTGAAGTGGTGTGGTGCGATGCACGTGTGGCGGCCTTGAATTTTTATCGAAGACTTCAATTCGAAGAGTTGGAAGAAGAGTATGAAATTCCAATCATTGGTCTACACCGATTTATGTGGAAAGTATTAAGTTCGCATTCATGAATAAGATTGCTCTTTCTTTCCGAGCTCATTCTGCGGCTTGGATAACAGCCACTCTTGCGTTTGTTTTATTCGGAATTGTCTCCTTTACCAATCATATTTTATTCCGAACCTACGCGCTAGATCTCGGTCTTTATACGAATGCGCTTTACGATTATGCACATTTCCGATTTGCCGACACTTCTCTTTTCCTTCCTGAAAATAAAAATTTGTTAGCCGATCATTTCGATCTCTACCTCATGTTGTTTTCACCCTTGTCATGGATATTCAAATCTTACACGCTCTTGGTCGTACAGAGCGTTGCAGTCATTGCCGGAGGGTTTGGGGTGTATTTTTTATTGAATGAAAATGAAGAGTCTCGCCCGTTTCGTATTTGGGGTATGGCGATTTTCTATCTGTTTTTCGGAACACTAGCTGCATTGGCTTATGATTACCACAGCAATGTTATTTCAGCAATGGTTCTTCCGTTTTTCTTTCTTGCAATAAATCGAAAGTCGTGGGGCAAAGCCTTCGCATTGCTTGTATTTATGTGTCTAGGGAAGGAAAATGTTTCGTTGTTTTTGTTCTTCGTTTCGTTAGGATTGTTCTGGAAATACTTCAAATCGAAAGAAAGTCGGAAATACATTTTGCTTTTCGCTGGGTTCAGTCTGTTGTATTTCTTGTTTATGGTGAAGTGGGTTATGCCTACCATTGCCGGAGAAAAAGATTTTGTTCACTTCGGAAAGTATCCGGTATTGGGCGGAGACATGACTGCAGCCATCAAATTCATGATCATGCATCCGCTTGAATTCATTCGCTTGCTCTTCGTGAATCATATGCCTGAAGACCCCACTTTCAACAACGAAAAAGTCTTTTTCTATTTGGTGTTATTCGTTGCCGGTGGTTGGGCGCTTTTCGCTCGCCCGTGGTATTTCATAATGATACTTCCAATTATTATTCAAAAGGAATTAACGAATCAGCCGAGTACTTGGGGATGTGTTTATCAATACAGCATTGAGTTTGCACCGGTTGTGGTTATTGCCGTTATGGAAGTTGTTTCCAAATGGAAATTCAATGCGAATCGGATAGGAGCAGTGCTTTTGTTCCTCACGCTATCGAGCACAGTTTACGGATTGGTTGAACGTTCAAAAGCTTGGGAAAAAGAGCGTTTTATTTTCTGGCAGAAACCACATTTCAAAGCGCATTACGATTTGTCTGATGTGAAAGTTCTTATGGAAAAGATTCCAGCTGATGCGGCGGTTATGGCAAACTCTGCCTATGTGGGACAGTTGGCGTATCGCGATAAATGTTACACACTTCCATTCGTGAAAGATGCAGAATACATTCTCGTTAGTTCAACGGAATCTACATATCCATTGAGCGTTGAGCAGACCAATGAATTTATTCATGCACTGCAAGTGGATAGTGCGTGGAATTTACTTGAACAGCGCGGACACGTTTATTTGTTTCAACGTAAACCGTAATTCCAATAGTTCGGAGTCACAGGAATTTCAGGCAATTGAATAGTCTTTTCCATCCATAACACGTCGTGCCATTCATTCAATTTGAATCCTACATTTTTATAAGTAGCAAATTTTTCAAATCCCATCTTGTGGTGGAATCCAACGCTGGCCGCGTTCGGAAGTGCAATCACAGCAAATGCTTTGCAAATGTGAATGCGTTTCAGTTCCGAAAACAATTCGGTATAAAGCTTCGTAGCTACGCCAGATTTTTTATTAGCCTCTTCAACATAAATTGAAACTTCTACATTCCACTGATAAGCCAAGCGATCGCGATAGGTAGAGGCATAAGCGTATCCTACAAGCGTTCCATTCTCTTCTGCAATCAAATATGGAAAACGCTTTGAAATGGAATCAATTCGATTAGAAAATTCTTCCAACGAAGGTGCTTCCAATTCAAAAGAAACAGCAGAACCAATCACATGCTTTGAATAGAGACTTAAGCAAAAGTCAGCATCGGAAATTTTAACAGGACGAATACTCAGGCTCATCTGCGAATCACACGTTCAAGCGTTCTTCCCTTAGCAGAATTTATTTCAATGAAGTACGTTCCGCGCGTTTCTGGCAATTGAATGCGTGCCACAACGCTTCCGATTTTTCTACGTTCAATAAATTTTCCGTCTAGAGAATAGATTGCTATTTCATCCACCATGATTCCGTTTGCCGTTAGGTTCACCCATCCGTCTGTTGTTGGATTCGGGAAGAGTAAGAATGTAGGAATTCGAATTTCTTCCACCCCAATAATAGTACTCATGAGTGTTTGCGCGCCTACTTGAACAGCATCTGCACCTTCAGCGTCATACATACTGTGGAAATCATTGATAGCAGGATTGTCGAAAGTAAACATTTCATCTAAATATCTTGGAGGAACGGTTTGGTACATAAGTCGAGCGGTCACGTGAAGGTTTCCTGAAAATCCATTCAATGGAATGTGCACGCGCATTTCGTCGGATCCGCTTCCTTCTGTGCCGTCTGCATAGTGGTTGAAGTTTGGATCGTATAGCGCCTCTCCAACAATTTTTGTTGTGTCGTAAGCAGAGTTGGTCAAAGAGAATCCAAGAGGAGTAAGGCGATTGTCTTTGATCATGGTTGCAGCACGCTCTAAAACTTGCGTTCTGTTTCCGTTTACATCGCCCATGACCATTTCATAAATCTGAATTTGATCTTGAGAAGTAATTATATCATAGTGAGGTTCCCACGTAACGTCTTCGCCAACGATGCGGTATTGATTATCCATTTTTCCCGAATGGAAAACTTCATTGCCGGCGTCATCGACTGCAATAATTTCAACATATGCTCTTCTTGAAGGATAACCGCTTGGGAATTTGTGTCCAGCTAGGTTAGTCAACTTAAGCGAGTACTTCGCCGTGTCATTTTCAATAACTGTTTCAGTAAACTCAACGGTTGCAGTTTCGTGTTCCAACTGATAGGTTGTTCGTTCAATTACGGTATTGAAATGTGCATCTGTAGCTGTTACTCCCAATGATGCTGCGTTGTTTTTTAATAGTCCCAACATGAAGGTATTTCCACCCACAAGCCAGTGCTGTCCGTACGGTTGTCTTTGAGGAAGGAAGAGGTATCCAGAAGCAATAACGATCCCTTCTCCGGCATCTGGCATGTGACATCCTTGACATTCTTTTTGAATTCCCGGCGTGTCGTTGTAAGAAGAGTTCAACCACTCGTGATAGGTAGCTTGTTCAATGAAATCGCCACCTGTGAAGTTTCCGGAAAGGTCTGCGGTATGTGTCGAAAGCGAATGGCATCCTGCGCACATTTCTGATTGGCGCACTTTCGCGTGTCCAAGCGGGCGATAACCCACAAAACTCTGCATCATGGCCTCGAAAATAGGAACCGTTTGCTCTTCCGTAATGTATGGGCCATATATGGTGTCTTTGTGGAAGAATAATTCTCCACTGAAGTGTTTACCCACACCCAGAGGTCCGTCCATTTTTTGTTGGTGACAAGCGCCACAATTCACTCCATCGCGAGCAAGAGAATCTAATGCGAGTTCTCCGAGGGTGTAGTTAGGATTATTTTCTTGGAGAAGATTTGTGAATCGTCCAACGGGTGCGTGACAAGAGGTACATTTATTCACCAGTTCTTGAGCGTGAGCCGGATTAACTAATATTTCGTGATTCACTTTTGCTTTCCAAAAAGGGTCTTTGGCAGAATTAGCCATCATGGTTCCGCGCCAGTTGGTGGCAGGACTAACATCTGAGCCTTCAGCATTTATACTTGCGAAATCAACAGGGTCGTCGCCATGGCAGCCACCGCATCTGCCCGATCCGGTGAAGAATCCATTGTCACCAACGGGCAGGTTTGTTTGGGTAAGCATTTTATACATCTCCATGCTGCTGTGATGCGATTTCTTTGGTTTCTCATCGGACCAAGAAATGTTGAATAGCGAAACAACCGTTAACAGGACTAACAGTGCTGAAATGGATTTGTTTTTCGCGAAGAGTGTTGGGATTCTCGACATACTTTTTTTTCTGTAGGCGAAAGATACATTTCAATATCGTTAAGCAAAAAAAAATAATTGAAAGAATATTGGAATTACTGCGAATTGTCAGGAAAAGACAATCTCTAAAATAGGCGGCTGACTAAATTGGTCGTTAATGGCTTTGAGTAAATCGGTTCGAGATTGGAACAACTCGGCGCGCAAAGGAGCCGATTCGAAGTGCAAATGAAGCTGGTTTCCCTTAATGGTAATTTGCTTGGTCTTTTTGTATAAAATAGGTCCCACGGCCTTTTCATAAGCTTCAATAATTTGAAGCTCGTTTAATTTACGTTGAAGTGGCGACCGTTTTACCCACTCGCCAATGGCGTCTTTCAAAGAAAATTCATTGCGAGTGCTCATGGTTGTTGGGTTTCTGCGGGTAATATAAAGTTGTTTTGAAGGGAAATGGTTTGGAACTCCATTTTCAACTCAGCAAGTAGCTTGGGTGTCTTTTCTAAGTCGGTGTCTGAAAGGAAAATTTGAGATTGAGTGTTTTTGTTCAACCATCTCAATAAGGATTGAAGTCTATTGTCGTCGAGCTTCTCAGAAATGTCATCGAGTATCAATAAAGGAGATTTGTTTAAAATCCCTTTCGTGTATTCCAACTGAGCAAGTTTTAGCGACAAAAGAAATGTCTTTTGTTGTCCCTGAGATGCGAATTTCTTCAACATTTTTCCTTGCAATTCGAAAACGATATCGTCTTTGTGTATTCCTTTTGTAGTGCGCTCTGCGTAGATATCACGCTCCAAACTTCCTTCCAACAGAGATAAGTAATTTTCTTCGTTTATTTCCGATTCGTAGCGCAACACAGGCCGTTCTTCTGCTTGTGAAATTTCGTTGTAAATAGATTCGAAAACCGGCGCGAAACTTTCGAAGAAGCTCTTTCGAGCAAGGAAAATCTGTGTCCCGCTAAAATTAAGCTGTTCGTTGTAGATTGAAATAATTTCCGCGAGTTCCGATTTTCCGTATCTGTTGTTTTTCAATACGGCATTTCTTTGATCTAGCGTGTGGTTGAATTGAATAAGAAGGCGCAGATATTCCGAGGAAGTTTGTGACAGGGTTTGGTCGAGCCATCTGCGACGAACATCGTTTGCCTCTCGAATTAGGTCAATGTCGTTCGGTGTTACCATAACTAAAGGAAGCACCCCAATATGTTCGGACAAGCGGTCGTAGGCTTTCCCGTTTTTACTCACCTGCTTCTTTTTATCGCGGAAAAGAGCATAGGAAATTTTCATGGGTTCACCTTCCATTTCATATTCGCCATTCGCAGCTCCTTGTTCTTTTTCATCTTGAATGGAAAAGCTATCGGTGTGTGAAAAATAGCTTTTGCAAAAGCTTAAACTGTATATCGCGTCAAGGATATTTGTTTTTCCAATCCCGTTTTTTCCCAACAGACAGTTCACTCGCGGACCGAAATGGGCCTCGAATGCGTCGTAGTTTTTAAACTGAAACAGCTGGAGTTTATGGAGGGTAATTCTTGACATGTAATTAGAAGTGTCAAAATTATTCGGAATTTAGTATATTCGCACCTCAATTTACGCACATGTCAAATAAAAATAACGTAGATAAAGAAGTTGGTCAAAATGAAGCGTATGCTTCTAATGCAACTTCTAATTTTTTCGAAAATTACAGAAAGCCATTAATGGCTTTGGGAATTGCTTTGGTTGTAGGAGTTGGCGGATACTTCGCTTACGATTACATGTTGGCAAAACCTCGTGAGCAAGAAGCAGCGAATGCTTTGTGGAAAGCGCAGTATTATTTGTCAATCGACAGTGTTGATTGGGCATTGAATGGTCATGAAGATGCTGCAGGTTTTCAGAGCGTTATTGACAACTACGAAGGAACCGATGCTGCTGAATTGGCACATTATGGTGCGGCAATTTGCTTCCGTGCGAAGGGTGATTTCGGAAATGCTTTGGCTCACTTCCAAGAGGTTTCTGTAGATGACCAGGCCATTTCGGTATACGTTCTTGGAAACATTGGTGACATGAATGTAGAATTAGGTCAACTCGACGAAGCTGTGAAATATTTCGAAAAAGCAGCGGCTCTATCGAAGTCAAACGGCACTCGTGACGCATTAGCAGGAGAATTTTTATTGAAAGCTGCTCGTGTTTATATCGAGCAAAACAACAAGGATAAAGCGAAGGAGACCTTAGAGAAGGCTATGGAAGGAATCGATAATCGTTCTGCTACCTATATAGAAGCAGACAAGATGTTGAGCTTCTTGAAAGCGCAAGGATAATGGCAACCGTTAATCTTTCCGAAGAAAGAGCGATTCTTCTTCCTGAAATTGAAAATCACCGAGTGGTAATTTTAGTTTCTCGTTGGAACGAAGAAGTAACAGAAAATTTATACAACGGAGCAATGGAGACATTGCTCCGTCTTGGTTTTCAAGCGTCTCAGATTGAAAAGGAATATGTTCCTGGAAGTTTTGAATTACCACTTGGCGCAAAATGGGCAACTGAAAAGCCAGGTGTTACCGGAGTCATTGCCTTGGGATGTATAGTTCGTGGAGAAACGCCACATTTTGAATATGTATCTATGGCCACGGCTCAGGGCATTCAAGACATTGGATTGCATTCAGGAAAGCCGGTTGTATTCGGTGTTCTAACCGATGATCACATAGAACAAAGTCGTGCACGCAGCGGTGGAGTGCTTGGTAACAAAGGTGTCGACTGCGCCCAAGCGTTGGTTGAAATGTTGGCCCTTCAGGCGAAACTACGAGCGTAATTTTTTTAGTTTCCAATTAAACCTTTTTCTTTTTACTGTCTCAAAGACTAAATTCGCGTTCATGAAAAATCGTCTACTTCTTTTATCATTCCTGTTTGTTTCACTTCAGTCCATTGCTCAATTCAATGAGATTTGGATACCGACATTAGAGGATGCTTCAACATATAATTTGAATGTATACGACACGTTGAAACAATTGCGTCCAACTGGAAACCAAACAGTAACCATTGGAGTAAATGGAGATATGTGGGGACCAACCTTGGTGCTTCACAAAGGTCAGGACGTTCAAATGAACGTGACCAATCATTTGAATGACAGCACGACTGTGCATTGGCACGGTTTGCACCTTCCGGCAGTAATGGACGGTGGACCGCACCAAGTAATTCCTCCAGGAGCAACCTGGCAACCGTATTGGAATGTAACGAACAGAGCAGGCACCTATTGGTATCATCCGCATTTACACAACATGACCACCGAGCAGTTGATGAAAGGAATGGGCGGATTCATTATCATTCAAGATGATGAAGAAGCTGCAATGAACTTGCCTCGCACGTATGGTGAAGATGATTTTCCAATAGCTCTTTCAAGCAGAAGGTATACAGCAGGGAATCAGATTGTGACAGCCAATTCAGCCTACGGAGATTATATGTTAGTAAATGGAACGTCTAGTCCGCAATTGACACTGCCGAAACAATTGGTGAGACTTCGAATATTGAATGTTGAAAATGAAAGAGGCTATAACCTAGGATTCAGCGACAATAGAAATTTCTATATCATAGCCAATGATGGTGGTATGTTGAATGCTCCTGTTCAAGTGAATCGCGTGGAGTTAATGGTAGGCGAGCGCATTGAAATTTTAGTTGATTTGTCTGGAGATGTTGCAGGATCAACGCTTGACTTGAAAGCATACAACACAGGTTTCCCATTGGGATTTCCAGGAGGAGAGCCAGGTACCTCAGGTACGTTTGGAAGTTTGTTGAACAACATTGATTTTGTTGCTTTACATCTGGTTGTTTCAAACCCAACAGCAAATCCAATTGTTGGAATACCAACAACAATGTCGAACGAGGTTTATTGGACCGCGAATGACGCAACTGTGAACAGAACACTTTCTGTTACAGGTGGACAAGGACCTGTGCCATTTGTATTCGATAACTTGGGTTTTAACATGACCACAATAAACAAGACGGTTAACTTGGATGCCGTTGAAAAATGGACCGTGACCAACAACCAAATATTTGGACATTCCTTTCACATTCACGATGTGGAATTTAAAATTGTAGCGCGCAATGGAAGTGCTGCCAATGTTGGAGCGCATGAACAAGGTTGGAAAGATGTGTTTTACCTTCCATTGGGTGAAAGCGTGACCTTTGTTGCGAAGTTCAGTGATTACGCAGATGCTGAGCACCCTTTTATGTATCACTGTCATTTTGGTTTGCATGAAGACGCTGGAATGATGGGTCAATTCGTTGTGGTGAACAATGTAAGCACTGAGGAAATTAATGAAGCAGATATTACCTTATTTCCAAATCCAACCCAAGAAGTTTTGCGCATTGCAAATTCAAACGTAAACGGACGCATCTATTACGTTACAATCATGAACGAATTGGGAAGAACGGTAATGATGCTTCCAAGCCCGGATTTATCGAAGGGAATAGACGTGAGCCATTTGGCATCTGGAATTTATCTTGTTCAACTTACAGACAAAGCTTCAAAGAAAATTATTGTGAAGAAATTCATTAAGGAATAGTTCATTCCATGAAACGAATTCTTCTTGTCTTTTTACTAGCGCCTTTTTTATTACAAGCTCAGAGTGAATTCTCTGTGCTAGGAAAAGAAATTGTTCCGTTCGAAATGCATTCGGTAAACAAAGGGAAATTAACTTTCGATTCTTTTCCGAATGCAAAAGGATTTGCCATTGTGTTCTTCTGCAACCACTGCCCCATGGCGAAATTGTATGATGAACGCATTCAGGATTTAGATCGAAAATTTTCATCACAAGGTGTCCACGTCATTGCTGTGAACCCCATGGATTCTTTGGTGTACGAAGAAGAAAGTTGGAAGGAGATGGAGAAACGGGCAAGTCGAATGAACTACGTTGTTCCCTATGTTCAAGACGGCTCGCAAGAAATAGCGCGACAGTTTAACGCTCAGCACACACCACAGGCTTTTGTTATTTGGAAGGAAGAAAATCATTGGATTGTTAGGTATGAAGGCTCGTTCGACGATAACGGAGAACATCCCCAATCAGCCACCCCCTTTGCGGCAAATGCTATTAATAATTTGTTGGAAGGAAAGCCAGTTACTATGCCTCAAACAGAATCCTTCGGTTGTCGCATTTTCTATCGGAAGAAATAAGAGAATCTGAATTTCTTTTTTCGTAAATTCGTTCAATGCGCAAAATTTTACTCATTGGATGTTTAAGCCTGTTGGTTCAAGTCGGACTGGCGCAGGTGGTGCATTTCATTGAGAACAAAGGTCAATGGCCTTCGCAGGTGAAGTTCAGCGCAGCAACAGAAAACGGTCGAACGTTTTTCGAAAACAACGCCTTCACACATCACTTTTTCGATTTGTCGGAAATAGCGAAAGCACATGCTGGAAAGGAGTTCGAGCCGATTATGCGTGGACATGTGTTTCGTCAAGTGTTTCGAAATGCCCACCCAGAGAGGGTTACAGCCGATGCCTTTCAACAAACACGATACAATTATTTTTTGGGAAACGATCCGTTGAAGTGGGGAAGAGATTGTCGTGAAGCAAAGGGCTTCCGATATCAGAATTTTTATGCAGGAATTCATCTGCACGTTTATCAAAACGAGTTTTTCATGAAATACGATTGGGAAGTGCAACGTGGTGCTTCGCCTGCACAAATTCAATGGTCGTATGAAGGAACCGATGATGTTCGAATTGAAGACGGAAGACTGATTGTGCGAACGGCATTGGGAGAAATCGTAGAGCAAATCCCCATTGCATATCAACTGATACCCATGGAAGGCGAGGCTGCGGGAAACAATCCGCCGATGAAAATACGTGTCGATTGTTCCTTCGTGAAAAATGGTGATGTAATTTCATTCCGATTAGGAAAATATGATACAAGGCATCCGCTAATCATTGACCCCGAACTCATCTTCTCTTCCTACAGCGGAAGCTTCGACGATAACTTCGGATACACAGCAACTTATGACAGTCAGGGAAATTTAATTTCGGGAAGCAGTGCTTTCGGGCAAGGATATCCGACTACAATCGGCGCCTATCAAACGACTTGGGGTGGTGGGGATGGACAAGGAACTTTGGCAGGAACGGACATGGCCATTTCGAAATACGACATCTCCGGAACCTTCATGCAATGGAGTACGTTTTTGGGCGGCGCGCACGACGATCTTCCGCACAGTCTTATCTGCAACAGCAACGACGAACTAATTGTTTTGGGAACAACGTCAAGCGGCAACTTTCCCGTTACTTCGAATGCTTTTGATAATTCTTTCAACGGCGGCGCGAGCTTCGCGCCCTTTGGCGTTGGAGTTCAATACAACAATGGAAGTGATATCGTTGTGGCGAAGTTAAATGTAAATGGAAACACACTTTTGGCTTCTACCTTCGTTGGAGGAACCGGCAATGATGGTGTGAACACCGCTGCTGGACTGAAGTTCAACTATGCCGATGAGTTTCGTGGCGAAGTAGATTTAGATGCGAACGACAACGTCTATGTGGTCAGTTCAACTTACTCGATGAACTTTCCAACAGTAAATGCTTTTCAATCAAGTATCGGCGGATTGCAAGATGCTTGTGTTTTCCAATTGTCAAATGATTTGTCTCAATTGAATTGGAGTACCTATTTGGGTGGAAGCGATGATGATAGCGGATTCAGTTTGGCTGAGGATCATGCTGGAAATGTTTTCGTTTGCGGCGGAACACAATCGGTGAATTTTCCAATTGCAGGAAATGGATACGGACAAGTTTTTAATGGTGGAAATAGCGACGGTTGGATCGCGAAATTGAGTCCCGACGGGACAAATTTACTTGCTTCAACATACTTCGGAAGCAACGTTTACGATCAACTTTATTTTATTGAAACAGACAACCTCGATGAGGTGTTTGTATACGGACAAACGCGCGCAGCGAATTCAACCTTTGTTGTGAATGCGGCATTTAGTCAACCGAACAGCGGTATGTTGGTAACGAAGTTTCCCAATGATTTATCGTCTATTGTTTGGAGCACCGTGTTTGGTATAGGCGATGGAAGGCCCAGTCTTTCTCCGACCGCATTCTTGGTAGATGTATGCGGAAAGATTTACCTCAGTGGTTGGGGAGGAGCCGTGAACTTGTATTCAACGAATGAAGCAGGAAATACCAATGGATTGCTCACCACTCCTGATGCCTATCAAACAACAACCGATGGCAGTGATTTTTATTTACTCGTTTTGGAAGCCGATGCAAGCGCTGTTACCTATGCTTCTTTTTTCGGAGGAAACATAAGCGCTGAGCACGTAGACGGAGGAACGAGTCGCTTCGATCGAAAGGGAATTATTTATCAAAGTGTTTGCGCCGGTTGTGGCGGGAATAGCGATTTTCCAATTTTTCCAGCGAATGCAGTTTCAGCAATCAACAACAACAGCTGTAACAACGGTGTTTTCAAATACGATTTTCAATTGCCGCTAACCGTTGCTAGTTTCAATGCGCCGCCTTTGTTGTGCGAAGGATCAACGATTCAATTGGTGAGTAGCTCTTATCTCGCGGCTTCTGTGCAATGGCATTTCAGCGATGATAACTCTACCGTATTTGGAAACAGTGTCGTTCATACGTTCAATACCCCAGGAACATACACCATTATGTTAACCGCGCAGAACCCAGTTACCTGCAATGCGGTAGATACCATTTCGAGAACGGTAACGGTCGTTGCGCCTATTGTTGAAGCGCTTGGTGATGTTACGGTGTGCAATGGAGTTCCTGTTCAGTTGGGACAGGTGAGTGCCGATCCGAATGCTGTTTATACTTGGACTCCGAACGACGGGAATTTGAGTGATGTGAATGGACCTCTTCCCATTTTTTCTGGAAGTTCAAGTGCGTCTTATCAATTATTAATTCAACACGATGTCTGCACAGATACGCTTACGCAAAACGTGTTGGTTCCTCAATTAAGTTTAACACTTCCAAACGACACTTCCCTTTGTGTCCCTGCGAATGTGGATCTTAGCGCTGCTATTAGCCCTTCAACGGGAAGCGTGATTTGGAGCGCTTCTTCTGACTTTTCGAATCCGCTAAACAGCAACGCTCAAGACCTTTTAATCAATGTTTTTGTAAACGGAATGCAAACGTATTTCGCGCAGCTAACCAATCAAGGTTGCACCGTTGAAGACAGTGTTTCAGTTTTTATGGTTGGCGATCAAGCGACTATACAAGGCGACTTCACGGCATGTTACGGAGATACGGTTTCGTTGTCGGTGTTGAATCCAAATCTGACGTTTAACTATCAGTGGCAATCGAATGCGCAGTTATTAAGCGGACAAGGAACTTCTGCTGTTGAGTTTATTATTACAGCCGGTACGACAGTGTCTGTATCTGCAGCAACACCAAGCGGATGCTTCGCGCAAGATACCGTTCAAGTTTCGGTGAGTGCGTTGAATGCTTCAACCATAAACGCAACGGCTTCGCCAACCATTGTTTTAGAGGGGACAAGTGTTCAGTTAAATGCAAGCCCTGTTAATGCGGGTTACAATTATAATTGGACTCCCAATTTCGGATTGAGCAATTCGAGTATTTACAATCCAACGGCATTTATTGAAAATACTACAACTTACAATGTAACGGTCTCCGATGGCGATTGCGTTCAGCAAGACAGCGTCACCGTTCGAGTAGTAGATTTTATATGTGGAAGACCAACCGTATATGTTCCAAATGCCTTCACTCCGAATCTCGACCAAGCGAACGAATGGCTTTATGTGAGAGGGAATTTTATTACAGAATTAGACTTCAAGGTTTTCGATCGTTGGGGTGAATTGATGTTTGAAACGCAAGATCAGAATATCGGTTGGAATGGATTTTTCAAAGGGAAGAAAGTAGATCCTGCTGTTTTTGTTTATTACCTGCGCACCGTTTGTGAAGGCGGTGAAATTTATTTTGAAGAAGGAAATATTACTGTTCTTGAATGATAATAAGAATATCCATAGCAATTGTTTGTCTTACGCTTTCCGCAATGCATGGCTATGCTCAGGATATACATTTTAGTCAGTTCGATCAGGCGATGCTTTGGCAGAACAGCGCCCAGGTTGGGGCATTCAACGGACAGTTTCGTTTTGCTGCCAATCAGCGAAATCAATGGCGCAGTGTAACTACACCTTATCAAACCTTCGCGTTCTCCGCTGAAGCGAAAGAAATTGGAACTAAGCTTTGGTCAATCGGATTGAATGCAGGAAGTGATGTTGCGGGAGATTCGCGTTTCAGAACTTCGCAGGTTCAACTGCATGCTGCACATTCATTGTATAAACCAAATGATAGTTTGGAAATTAGAGGGGGAGGTTCTTTCGGAATTACCTCGCGAGGATTCGATCCGAGCGCCTTGGTTTACGACTCGCAATGGAACGGAATGAGTTTCGATCCAACGCTTTCCAACAATGAAACTTACGCTACCACTGCAAGGATTTATCCATCCCTTGGATTGGCTATTTTCATTCAGAAACAGCAAGAAAAACTTCGGTGGAATTTTGGATATTCAGTGAATAATCTCACTCGACCTAAACAGAGTTTCAAGGACAACAATGCTGTTGTCTTAGATGTTCGTCATGCCGTGCAAGCAAGTGCGCGAATGCCTTTGAATGATCAGTTTACTCTGGAAGCATTGTCGCTTTTTCAAAGTCAAGGTAAATTGAAAGAAATAGTTTTGGGTTCAAGAGCTTATTACAAACTTCCTTCAGAGTTGTGGGAGAATCACAGAATTTTCGCAGGTGTTCACGGAAGATTTCGAGATGCCGCTTGGTTTGAATTGGGGGCAGAATACAACGAGTGGCGTGTCGGATTGTCCTACGACTTAAACACTTCAACACTTCGTTCCGCCAGCACTGGGAAAGGTGGATTAGAATTTTCAATCGTTTATATTGTACCTCCAAAATTGAAGCACGGGACCTTGAAAAAGGTGTGCGTGCCATATTACTAAAAACAATTGTATTTTTGTAGGTATAGATTTTACCTATGAACTTCCAACAGCTAGAATACATTGTTGCCTTAGAAAAGCATAAGAATTTTGTCGCCGCCGCTAACGCATGTTTTGTTAGTCAACCTACCCTGAGCATGATGGTGAAAAAGCTCGAAGAAGAACTTGAAATTGTCATTGTTCGTCGTGGCATGCACCCCCTAGAATTTACCGAAGAAGGATTGTCTTTGCTGAATCAAGCCAAGCGTATTCTTGCAGAGCAGCATTTGATGCGAGAGATTTCAAAGGAGTTAACAAAAGGAATTGATGGGCACATTCGTATTTCGGTTATTCCTTCTTTGGCCGCTACTGTTGTTCCTTCCTTCATACGAAATGTGGAAGAAGGAAATCATTCGTTAAAGGTTTCGCTGGTTGAACTTCCAACAGAAAAAGCACTTGTGGCTTTGCAGCAAGGGGAAATAGATATGGCTATTTTAGCAACGGACACAGATGTTTCATCGTTCGCTTCTTATCCGTTATACGAAGAAGAATTTGTAGCCTACGTTTCTCCATTTGAAAAATTACCGGCGCGGAAATTCATTCAACCTAAACACATTACTTCTGAAAATTTGTGGTTTCTTTCGGAAGAGCATTGCTTTCGCGAGCAGGCATTAGAAGTATGCAGCTTCAAAAAGAAGAAAAAGTCAAAGGTTGTTTACGATGCGGGAAGTATTCAAACATTGATTCGGTTAGTGGATGAAAATGGTGGGATGACGCTGCTTCCAGCTGCATACATTCAGTTCCTTTCAACGAAGCAACGAGCGAATGTACGTGAGTTTGCGCCGCCCGTTCCGATGCGGTTGGTTCAGCTAACTACGCTGCAAGATTACCCAAGAAAGAAGGTTGTTGAATTTTTACTTGAAGCCTTAAAACCTTCTGTCGCATGAAACTGAATTACGCGCAATTACCGGAAGAGCTTCATTCGAATGTTTACCCTGAAATCTTTGAAAAGGCTCGTGTTGTTTTTTGGAATGAAAATTTGGCGAATGCTTTTCCAGATGCGAACAATGCAGAGGAGTTTGAACGATTAATAAATGGAAGTAATCAGTGGTCGAAAGAACCGTTGGCTATGGCTTATGCTGGACATCAGTTTGGACACTTCAATATACTTGGTGATGGAAGAGCGTGTTTGGTGGATGAGTGGATATCTTCGGAAGGATTTTTTCATGACGTTCATTTGAAGGGAAGCGGCGTAACGCCTTTTTCACGAAGAGGAGACGGACGTGCAACGTTGAAAGCGATGTTGCGCGAAGCTATCATGAGCGAAGCGATTCATGCACTTCAAATTCCAACAACACGAACCTTAGCAGTTGTAAATACGGGAGATCAGATTCATCGAAACGGAATGGAGAAGGGCGGACTTTTAGCTCGCATGGCTTCTAGTCATCTGCGTGTCGGTACGTTTGAGTATGCAAGCATGCATGAGGGCGAAGATGTTTTGAAAGCACTTGCAGATTATGCTATTGCGCGACATTATCCGCATGTTGCGAATCATGAGAATCCGTATTTATCCTTGTTGAAGGAGGTTGTTCGCGTGCAGACGGATTTAATCGTCAATTGGATGCGCGTTGGGTTTATTCATGGCGTTATGAATACCGATAATATGAGTATTTCTGGAGAGACTATAGATTACGGTCCGTGTGCATTTATGAATGTGTATGATCCAAAGACATGCTTTAGTTCTATCGATACTGCGAAGCGATATGCATTCGCTAGTCAGCCCGGCATTGCGCAATGGAATCTTTGGGTGTTCGCGAATAGTCTAATGCCCCTCATTCATGAGAATCCGAAAGTCGCTAAGGAAATGGCTATTGAGGTAATTGATGCTTTTCCAGAACAGTTTGGTAAGGCGTATTATGCTATGATGGGAAGAAAATTAGGTGTTGAAATTTCCACTCAAGAAGGAAGAGAGTGGGTGGAAGAGTTTTTAGAAATAATGCAAGAAACGCATTCAGATTACACGAATTCATTTTTGTTTTTGGAAGGAAAGGAAGTGAGTGAAGTTTATTTAACCACTAGCCTTCGCTATGAATTGTGGTTATCTCAGAAAAGTGGTTTCAATAAAATTGAAAAAGAGAATGTCAATCCAGTTGTCATTCCTCGCAACGAATGGGTCGAGCGAATTTTAGCAGAGGTGGTGGATAACGACAATTGGGATTTGTTTCAATCCTATACCGACCGCCTTAAAAATCCATACGAATCCCAGTCGGAAGATGTTTTTTCAACCTTCAATCCGAAAAATGATTTGAGTTTTAAGACTTTTTGTGGGACTTAAACTACCCTCCAAAAACCTTCTTCAACAAATCCGAAGTTCTTGCTATCGGATCTTTGCGAATGAGTAGCTCTTCTTCAGCAACCTTAACGAAAAGTCCATCAATGGCGCGTTCCGTTGCGAATTGAACCAAGTCTGGATTAACTTTTTCTACTAGCGGAATTTTGTTGTAACGCGTAATCACGAATTCCCAGTTTTTTGTTGCTCCCACTTTATCGAGCGAGGTTTTAATGATGGGCTTGAAGGCTTCAACCAACGCAGCGCGTGTTTTCGATTTTAAATATTCTGTCCCTGCGTTTTCTCCACCTTTAACAATGTTAATCGCATCGGTAATGGTCATTTCTGAAATGGCGCGAACGAATATGTCCTTCGCTGCGCTACCTGCATCTTCTGCAGCACGATTAAGAGATAGAATGACATCGTCGCATTCTTTGTTCAATCCTAGGCTGCGCAATTTGTCTTCAACTTTTTTCGCATCTGGAGGAAAGGGGATTTTAATTTTTGGATTCCCGAAATAGCCATCTGCTTTTGAAACCAATTCGGTTCCTTTAGTAGCCCCTTTGGAAAGAGCTTCTTTCAATGCTTTACCAGCTTCCTCTTCTGTGAATCCAGAGGTTGTTGCTGTCTGCTGAAGCTTTTGTTCAGCTTGTTTTTTTAAGTCTTTTAAACTCTGAGCACAAGATGAAAAAACAAGTGAGCTAAATAGCGTTAAAGCAATAAAAAATTTGATGGATTTCATCTTGAAAAATTTTAATTGAGTGTCCCTCAAATATAGCGAACAATCTTTAATTCGGTGCTATTTGGATATAGCGACTGTTTTCATAGCAAGTGAAGAAATTTGCATTCTTCGGCGTCCACCATCGAACGAATTTGGAAGGGTAGTCATGAAGGCGCACACATCCCAAGCTTATTGGTGTTCCCATAAACAAGCCCGGTCTCCTTCCGCCAACGGCAAATTCATGAATGCCGTTCACATATCCCTTCGCTCCCGGAAATTCATCATCCGGAGTAATGTGCATGAAGTTGGGCAATGGCACATGACCTTTATAGGTTATGACATGCTGGCTGCCAAAACCCAGAAGTTTGTCTCGTTGTTGATCTAAACTGTCATAGGCGAATTGATGGTCCCAATAGCGAGAAGTAATTTTGCATTTTGGACCGTAATATCTTGGTTGGCCGTCGAAGTCGTGCTGATTTCCTTGTGGTTTAGCAGCGTTTTTAGACGAGGTCACAAACTGAGCGACCATAATCAACGTGTCGTTTTGAATTTCACACAGGCACATGCGCTGACCAATGCAATACTTTTTACCTTCAATTTCAATGATAGGATCTCTGTAAAGAGGTTCCGTTCTGAACTGGTCTACGTGCTGAAAATAGTTAAGGTAGGTGTAGAATTGACTTCCCCATTTCTGTTTTTCAGTTATTGGTAATGAATTGTACCAACTCGTTATCATTTGTTCATTGGTTGCAGTAATTTTCTGTTCTTCCCAATAAAGAAGTAACTCTTTAAATTCTTCTAATGATTTGTTTTTCGCTTGTTCATCGTTACAACCTTTGCAATTTCCATTTTCGTCTGTAGTGTTGAAGTCTGCAACAATATATCTCCACGACAGGTAATTGTTTTTGTCGAAGCTAATGTTGAATAGGTCAGAATAGGAATAATGCTTGTTGTGAATACGGTCTATGTTCTCAAGAATTGGAGTGTAACAGGGATTGGTTTTTAATATTTCGTTTTTATTTAATCCTAGAGAATGAAAAGATTCGAAGTCAAGGAATAATCCTCGTCTCGCATGAAGCGCCATATCGCTTTGCTCTATAGTGTTTGCAACTCGAAAGCAGTTACTCCATGCGTCAACAGATTGCTTTGAAACGGCTTCGTTATGAAAGTAATTCCAAAAGAAATCTTTCCATTCTTGCGAAGCATTTTTTAATTCAAGTTGAGAAGTAAATAGGAATTTTTGGCTCTGACTAGTTGAAGATAAAAAATTAATTAGAGTGGTTTTAATTTCCTCATTCGTTAATGAAAAATGAATAGTCGGATTAGATGACAGCGCTTTGAAAAGTTGATTTAATCCTTCAACGTAATTGCCGTTGGGCTTTTTGAAATTGAGAATTGCGATTGCATAAGATTTCGCAGTTGAATCGGAATCAAAGTTTCCTTCGGAGATTAATTTTTCTGCAACGGTCCAGTCTCCCTTATTAATTGCGCGACTGAATTCGGATTTCGTGTTATTCCAAAAAACGAAATAACTCGCAGTTGCAATTAGACTAATCAATGTGAAGATTACAATGATTAGAACTTTTCTTTTTTTGGTAGCCATGATAGTAAAAAAAAACTGCTTTTGTTTAGGGTCGTCAAATTTAAGGTGAATGAATTAATGAATTCATTAATAAAACATTAATTTTCCTTGACTAACTAATTTTCCCCAAAACACGCGTTCTAAGTTGCACATCTCTCTCATCGGTCCGTTTTTCTAATTCTGACGCTTCGCTCATTAGTTTTTCAGTGAATACTTTATCGGAAATTCCTCCAGCGTTTACGCGTACATTGTAGCAAGCACCAATCACCGCAGTGCGAATAGCCAAGGCGCCAACACCCGCATCCGTCACTGAATTCGGATTTCCTTGCTCTATCATGGCTTCACAAACTTCAAATGCTCTGAAGGCAACACGAGCAGTTCGCATTGGAATTTCCATCGCGTATTTCGATGCACTTTGAATGGCTTCGGTTCGAGCAGCTTTTTCTTCATCCGAATTTTTCGGTAATCCGAATGCTTCCATAATCTTATTGAAAGACTGCGTGTCTTCATCTACCAACCAATTCAATTCATCTTGAATTTCTTTGGCAATTACAGCCCAATTCGAAAACTCTTCCCAACGAGCATCCCATCCGCGTTTGTGTGCGGAAAGGTTTGCAACCATTCCTGCTAATGCAGCGCCCATGGATCCACAGTATGCACTGACCGATCCTCCTCCGGGAGCAGGAGACTCACTGAGTGTTTCGTTCGCGAAAGCAGTTAAACTCATGTCAACCAATTTTTTCCCGCTACCTATATTCTTCTCAATAATAAATTCAATAATTTTTTCTTCTGGATGGAAAGGAGCTAAATCGTCAAGTCCTAAAGATTTTACTGCAATCTTAATTTTTTCATTGTCTGAAATTCCAAGCGAACGTTCTTGTTTCTTCAAGAAATAATCTGCTGCATCCAATAAACTTTTCTTCGGAATTAATCCAACCAATTCACTTCCCGTTACACGAACACCGCGCTCTGCAGCCTTGTTACACGATTCTTCAAAGGCAACGTGAACAGGAGTAATGTTAATATTGGTGAGGTTCAGCGACAATTGCGCTACTCCATATTCTTCAATGTACCAACCAATTCCTTTTACCGATTTCAAAGTGCCTGGAATGCGCTTTGGTTCTCCGTTTTCATCCAATACAGGTTTTCCACCTTCATTCAAAACACGTCCAGCTTCACGAATATCAAATGCAATAGCGTTGGCACGGCGCGTTGAAGTGGTGTTCAAATTGACGTTATACGCCACTAAGAAATCACGCGCGCCAATGGTTGTGATTCCAGATTTGCGAACGCTTTCCGTTACTTCATTCGGTCCGAAATCGGGCGTCCATTCTAAAGTTGAAATTTTTTCTATCGCTTCGTATTCTCCTTTTCTACAATTCGCCAAATTCGCTCGAACCTCTTGTTTCGCAGCTGCTTCGTAGAAATATCCGGGTATACCCAATTCTCTTCCTACGCGCTCACCCAATTGATGGGCATACCCTGCACATTCTTCCAATGTAACTCCAGCAATGGGAACAAGCGGACAAACATCTGTTGCACCTTGACGCGGATGTTCGCCTTTGTGTAAACGCATGTCAATAAGCTCTTGCGCTTTCTTCATCAATTGAAATGCTCCTTCAAGCACAGCTTCAGGTTCACCTGCAAGGGTAATCACTGTTCTATTCGTTGAAGCTCCTGGATCAACATCGAGCAACATCACGCCCGGCACAGCTGCAGCGGCTTGGGCAATGGTGTTGATTTTCTCTTTGTCTCTTCCCTCCGAAATATTCGGTACGCACTCGATAATCTTTTTCATAATGTTGAAGTAAGGGTGCAAAGGTAGTTAAGACAGATAATTTTTTAGGACGGAAAGTATACGTGTAAATTTATAAAAAAGTGTACGTATATTTGGTGTATGAAAAAGGCGAAAACAAAATCAGAATATCGTCCCAAGCTCACGCTCAGCGTAAGTGAAGAGGTTATTGAAAAGGCGAAGAGGTATGCCGCTGAGCACAAGCAATCTATTTCATCTTTGGTGGAAAATTACTTAGCGTCTTTGGTGAATGAAGATGCTGGAAATTACGCTCCGGTGAACAAAGAACTGCAAGCCCTTCATTCACTCTTGAAAAAATCGAATGCCAAACGAAAGCTCAATTTGGAAGAAGAGCGGTTGAATTATTTGTTGAACAAGAATGAATAAGCCAAGACTGTTCGTTGATTCAGACGTCATTCTGGATTTGGTTCTGCAGCGAGAAGATCACTATGAATTTGCTCAAATTTTGTTTGATCAATATCAGCAGGGAAAAAATGTCCTCTATACCTCGTCAATTATTGTAGCTAACATTCATTTTATTATTCGGAAACTGCATGATCTTAAATTTGCGAACAGTTCAGTATCATTCGTGAGCAAGCACTTCAAGATTATCGATGCGAACAACGAGGATATAGAGAATGCTATTCTATCGAAATTTTCTGACTTCGAAGATGGGGTTCAATATTTTTCTGCGCTTCGTTCGAAAAAGGTTGACGCAATGGTGACAGGAAACGTGAAAGATTATAAGCACGCTCTGTTGCCTGTATTCACTCCGAAGCAATGGTGCATGAGATAGTTGATTCCAATTCAGTTAGCGTTGTATCTTCACACCGAAAATTTTATTGAATGTTACGGACTATTCTGAATCTTTTTGTTTTTGTTGTTTGCGTCTTAACAGGCGGAATGTTGAATGGGATAATTGTGAAATACAGTAGCGCAGTTATTGCTCCTCCGGCCGGTTTTGATTTAACAACCGAAGAAGGATTGAAAGCAGCGATGGCTGTAATGGAGCCGAAGCATTTTATCATGCCTTTTATAGCGCACGCATTGGGGACTTTAGTAGGAGCCTTTTTAGTGACGTTGTTCATTAAAGAACGGAAATTGTTTCGCGCATTGTTGGTTGGATTTTTATTTTTCCTTGCAGGAACATATATGATTTTTATTTTGCCATCACCTTTGTGGTTCGATGCCTTAGATTTGGGACTGGCATATATTCCAATGGCTTGGATCGGATATAAACTCGCGCTTCGTATTTCGAAATAAATGAAAAGATACTCACTCATATTATTTTTAGTTGGAAGCATAATTGTTTTCTCATTCGAGTCGTGTGTACGTTCGGTTGAAAAAGTTCATTCTGTTGAATTGCGAAAATTAGATCCTGCGCTTCAAGGGGTGAGGAAGTCCTTTAGCAACAGGCAGATTAATGATGTCTTAACTTGGGAACAAGTTCGGAAACCAGAGCTCATTGATTATTACGAGAATTATGTTTTTGGAAAGCGCCCGTCTTTCAAGCCAACTGTCGCCTATTCTGTTTTAAGTGTCGACACTATTTCTATTGGTGGAGTGAAAATGGAGCACACAGAGATTCAAGCTGATTTCAAATACAGAGGAAGAAAAATGAAATCCTACTATGCGAAGTTTCTTCCATTAAATATCAAAGATCCTATTGTTTTTGTCGGGCTGAATTTTTTTGGAAATAGCACCCTTGACACACTTTCCACATTAACCCAGTCGAATCATTTTGTCATGAAGAATGCCGGAGTGAAAACGAAGGGTCATCGTGTAACGGCCGATTCACGGGGAACGAAAGCTTATCGTTGGCCTCTGGATTTAATAGTTGGAAGTGAATGCGGATTAATTACTGCGCACTATGCCGATTTCGATCCGGATGTCAACAACGGTTTTCTAGACGGTGTTCATGGGTTGGCGGAAGGCAGAGTTCATGTCCGAAAAAGAAATGAATGGGGAAGTATTTCTGCATGGGCTTGGGGACTTTCAGAATTGCAAACGTATTTAGAACTTCAACCCGAAACAAAAAATTCAAAAACCGCAGCCATTGGACATTCGCGATTGGGAAAGGCCGCGCTTTGGGCAGGTATCACCGATGAAAGATTCGATTTGGTTATTTCGAATAATTCAGGCTGCGCAGGCGCTGCGCAATTCAGGACCATGCGCGGAGAAGACATTGAGAAAATAACCAATCGCTTTCCTTATTGGTTCGCAAGAAATTTCCAAAGCTTTCGCGGAAACGATTCTTTGCTTTTAGTTGATCAAGAAATGTTGCTTTCATTGGTTGCACCTCGCGCGCTATATGTGGCAAGCGCAAGCAAAGACTCCTGGGCCGATGCGGAAGGGGAGTACCTTTCATTTTATAAATCACAAGCGATTTATTCCTTGTACGATTCCACTTTGGAAATTCCATACAAATACCCATCTGCGAACGAGTCCATTGAATTTGGAAATATGTCCTATCACCTTCGTGCGGGCGAGCACGAAATTCTAGCTTGGGATTGGGAGCGATATATTGCTTTTGCGAAGAATCGGTTGAAGTAATTTCTGTCAGGTCGTTTATCTTTACCCTATGAAGAAGTGTTTTCTAATTATTCTTATTTTATTTTCTTTCGTTGAATCAAATGCACAATGCTGCAATTATACACTGTTAACGAATGATAGCTATGGCGATGGATGGAATGGTGGTTATCTAACAATTTCTGTGAATGGCATTGATGGGGTATTCTTCGCTGCTGGATATGGAAGTCAAGATAATCTTGCAATCTGCGACGGCGATTCCATACAATTGAGTTATTTCGCAGCTGATTATGAAAATGAAAATTCATACAGTCTCTACGACTCATCTTGGAATTTAATTTTTTCAAACGGTCCAACCCCAACTGTGGGAAATGTTTTTTCAGGAATAGGAAACTGCAGTGCGCTAACACTTCCAGGAAATCATCCATGCAATGCCATTCCAATGGATTTGGGTGCATGTGTAACAGGAACAAATGTGAATGCAAGTAACTCAGGATTTAATCCGGGATGTGCGAGTTTTGCCGGAGCAGATCAATGGTACTCGGTTGTTGTGCCTCCTTCGGGAAATATAAATTTTAATACCGCTAATGGTAGCTTGAATGATACGGGATTGGGGGTTTGGAGAGGTTTGGATTGCACCAGTGTTTGGGCTGTGGCTTGCGACGATGATGGCGGGGATGGTTACTATTCCATTGCAACGTTGTTCGACATGATACCCGGTGAAACGCTGTATGTGCAGGTGTTCGGATATGGCGGTGCTACAGGGACTTTTGATTTGTGCGCAACCGATTTGGGAGTCGTTAATTTTGAGAGCTCGGAAATTCCCATTGTGTTAATCAATACGCAAGGACAGACCATTGTGCAAGACACAAAAATCAATTGCACCATGGAGATCAAGTACAATGGATACGGCAATCTGACCTACGTAAACGATAGCGCGAATGTATACAACGGGAACATTGGAATTGAAATACGCGGTGCGTCTTCTGCGGGATATCCGCAAACTCCTTATTCTTTTGAGACGCGCTTAGCCGATGGCACTAACAACAATGTTTCAATATTGGGAATGCCGTCTGAAAACGATTGGGTGTTGCTTTCCAACTACAACGACCGCTCTATGTTAAGGAATGCATTGGCCTTTCAAATGTTTGGAGGAATGGGCAATTATAGCGTGCGTTCGCGATTGGTTGAAGTGAGAGTGGACAGCTCATACAAAGGGATTTATTTATTGGCTGAGAAAATCAAACGTGACTCATCACGTGTCCATATAGCGGACTTGACACCTTTGGATTTAGGCGGAGACTCAATCACAGGCGGATATATCCTTCAACAAAATTTATGGGATTGGAACAACAGTTTCCAGTCGAATTATTCTCCCATTGATCATCCTGGTTTTGATATTCATTTCATTTATCAATCTCCGAACGAACTTGAATTGCTTCAACCCCAGAAAGACTACATTGCTTCTTTCATAGATTCTTTGGAAACGGCCTTATACAGTGCAGATTTTGCTGATCCTGAATTGGGCTATCGTAAATACTTAGATACAAAATCGTTCATTGATTATCTTTTAGTGAATGAAGTTTCAAGAAATGCAGATGGATTTAAGAAGAGTGTTTTCTTCAATAAAAATAAAAATTCAAAAGGTGGAAAATTGAAAGCCGGACCGGTTTGGGATTTCGATTGGGCCTGGAAGAATTTATACGGTTGTTCGTTGTATGAAAACTTAGACGGCTCAGGATGGGCACATTTGAATAACGATTGTGGAACCGATAATTACGGGACTGGCTATTACGTGCGCTTGTTACAAGACACAACTTTTCAAAATGAATTGCGCTGCGATTACGAATATTATAGAACGAATGTTTTAGACACTGCGATTATTTTCGCAAGCATTGAATTCAGTCGAGGCCTTCTTCAAAACGCACAGGCCAGACACTTTCAACGCTGGCCCATTCTTGGAGTGAGTGGTGCGGCTCCAGAAATTGGCGCGATGCCTGCAACCTTCAATGCGGAGTTGGATACATTAAAAGGTTGGATTGCACAACGCATTGCTTGGCTAGACCAGAATATTCCGGGGCATTGTTTAACAGCGAATGTTCAAGAGGAATTGCAGCTTTCTGCCCTTTCGGTTTATCCGAATCCAGCTTCATCTTCTTTTAAAATTCAGATGAGTCCGAACAGCAAGGGAAGTAATTATGGAATCTACGACATGACTGGAAAATGCTTCGAAAGGGGAGTTGTGCTGAATGAAACGATGAACTTCAACTCAATGCATTGGCCGTCAGGAATGTACTTCGTGCGAATTGGCGATCAGGTAGCTAAGGTGTCGGTAGTTCCTGAAAACTAGTTTTTTGCCTTAGATTGAAGAAAATCTCTTATATTTGCCGTCCAATTAAAAATTGTTAATCGGGTTTCGTACCCACAAAACAAAAAATTATGTCAGTAAAAATCAGATTACAGCGCCACGGTAAGAAGGGTAAACCTTTCTTTCACATTGTTGCCGCTGATGCGCGTTCACCGCGTGATGGTAAATTCATCGAGCGTATTGGAAGCTACAATCCAAACACCAACCCTGCTACAATTGTGTTAGACACAGACAAAGCAGTTAACTGGTTGAATAACGGAGCGCAGCCAACAGACACAGCTCGTGCAATTCTTTCTTACAAAGGTGTTTTATACAAAACACACTTGAACAAAGGTGTTAAGAAAGGTGCATTAACTCAAGAACAAGCCGATGAGAAATTCAACGCTTGGTTAGATTCTAAAGATGCTAAGATTCAGGCGAAGCGCGATGGACTTTCTTCTATTAAAGAAGGAGCCTTGGCTGAGCAATTGAAGGCTGAGCGTGCAGTTAACGAAGCGCGTATCGCTGCTCGTGCTGCTGCAGATGCTGCTGCTCACGCAGAAGCAAATCCAGTTGTAGAAGAAGAAGTTGTTGCTGAAGAAGTTGTAGTTGCTGAAGAAGCTCCTGCTGCTGAAGTTGTAGTTGCTGAAGAAGCACCTGCAGCTGAAGAGGCTCCAGTTGCTGAAGCACCTGCGGCTGACGAAGCTCCAGTTGCTGAAGCACCTGCTGCTGACGAAGCGCCTGCTGCTGAATAATCAGTCTATACGTTTTGTGAAAGGGAAGCAATTGCTTCCCTTTTTTTTTAACTTGGCTGCTGAGAATAATAAATAGTATGTGATATGTCTTCCTTGGTAACAACAGAAAAATCTTTCTTCGCGAATACAGTATTGATGGTGCGTCCGGCTGCATTTGGATTTAATTTGGAAACCGCTGCAAGCAATTCGTTTCAACAAGAATTGAAGGTCTCAGCGGATGAAATTTTAGTGCGAGCCATTGAAGAGTTCGATAACGCCGTGCAAGTGTTGCGGTCAAATGACATTGGTGTTTATATTGTTGAAGATACACTTGTTCCCACAAAGCCAGATGCCATCTTTCCGAATAACTGGATCTCCTTTCACCCAGATGGCACGCTTATTCTCTATCCCATGGAAGCGCTGAACAGACGTTGCGAAAGACGGTTAGAAGTTGTGTTGGGACTTCAACAAAAATTCAATTTTGAAGAGGTTATAGACTTAACACATTTCGAATCGGAAAGTTTATTTCTGGAAGGAACAGGAAGTGTGGTTTTTGATCATGAACATAAAGTTGCGTTTGCCGCGCTCTCTTCACGAACGAGTGAAATTGTGTTTGAGGAACTTTGCAAGCAAATTCATTACTCACCTTTCAAGTTCTCGGCGTTTGATGAAAACAATCGGCCCATTTATCATACGAATGTAGTCATGTGCATGTGCGACGATTTTGTTGTTGTTTGCTTGAAATGCTTGCCAGATGAGGAAAGTAGGGAGCTGTTTGAGAATGAGGTTACTCGTTTAGGTAAGAGAGTTCTTGAAATTTCAGTGGGGCAAATGAACGCTTTTGCGGGAAATATGCTTTTGCTTCGCGATGGACAAAACAACAATAAATTGGTGCTTTCTGAAACGGCTTATCAGAGTTTAACGAGTACTCAAATCGATTTTCTGAAACAGCGGGTAGAATTCATACGTTTCAATATTCCCGTTATAGAGACCATCGGAGGCGGCAGCGCGCGATGTATGCTCGCGGAAGTTTTTTAGTTGTCGAACTTATTCAAGTTCTCCAAACTCTCCTCTTTCAAACTGATGGAAAGCATCCATGAGTTCTTGCTTGGTATTCATTACGAAAGGACCGTAAGCTGCAATTGGTTCTAGGATTGGCTCTCCGGAAAGAATAAGAATAGTTGCGTCTTCGGTGCAGGAGAGGTTGAATGTTTCTCCATCATTACTGAATAGTCCGAATTCGCTAGTTGTTAGATTTTGTTCTTCATTCACGGTAATGCTTCCAGCAATTATTAGAATTCCTGTATTGTTTCGTTCATTGAATGAAAAGTTAGCCGTTCCTCCAGCTTTTAACTTCACATTGAAAGCATGAACTTCAGTGAAGGTTGAAGCAGCGCCTTTTGTTCCTTCATAATTCCCGGCAATGACTTCAACAACTCCAGAATCATTTGGCAATTGTACTTTCGGAATATTCGAATTTAAAATTTCTTGATACTTTGGTTTTGAAAGTTTATCGGCTGCAGGAAGATTCACCCACAATTGAACCATTGAAAAAACTCCACCAGCTCTAGAAAATTCCTGTTCATGATATTCTTTGTGAAGAATACCTGAAGCTGCTGTCATCCACTGCACATCTCCTTCGCCAATGATTCCGCTATTCCCCGCACTATCGTGATGCGCAACTTTTCCTTTGTAAGCAATGGTTACCGTTTCGAATCCTTTGTGCGGATGAACACCCACGCCCTTCTGAACTTCTGTAGGCGGGAAGTAATGCGGAGCCGCATAATCCAGCATAATAAACGGGTTCATTCTCTCCATACTCAAATAATAATCGGGAATGAAGTGATGCACTTTGAATCCGTCTCCAACGAAATTGGTCGGCGGCGGTGGTATAATGGATTGAAGGGTTCTTTTCATAAGTGTTGCAAATTTACATCAATTACATGCTCATACCTTGCGAAGCACCTTTCGGAGAACCTTTGCCTGAGGCAATCTTGCGTAGCATCTTTTTTAATTTGATCTCTAATTTCTACACTCATAGATTTTAATCAAAGTTGGTTCAACCAGTTCATTCAAGTTTCCTTTCAATCCTTTGTAGAATCCGATGTCTACCGTTATTCCAATGCTCAATTCTATTTGATGCTTGAGTTCCAGAAGATCGAAATAGGAGAATTTGTTTTTGTTTTTCAGTTCAATTAAAATGTCAATATCGCTATCATTAGTTTGACTCCCTTTTGCATAAGATCCAAATACAAAGGCAGTTTTTATTTCATCGACTTCGGCAATACAGGCCTTTATTTTTCCTTTCAAATCTTTGAAGGAAGGAACTTTTAATTTTCGGCTTATGGTATATTCCACCTGTCTTTCCGCAAGAATGAGTGCGTCTTTGGCTGTTGGCTCATCCTTTATGACGGAATAAATACGGTCAGAAAGCCAGAGGGTGTTCAGTTCCCCAATTTCAACTTGATAGTAATTCGCAAGTTTATCAAGAAAATTTTTAGGAATAGCGCGATGCCCGCGTTCCATTTTACTGAGGAGGCCAGAATCGCAGCCAATGGCTTTGCTAGCTTCTATCAGGGTAATGCTTTTGTTTTCTCGAAGAGTTTTTACTCGGGTTCCTAATTGTGACATAAAAATACAATATTGACAAATATAGTCAAAATACGAATACTTATATTTGTGAAATGAACAAAGACGAAATGCACTGCTTGGGAAAGATCACCAAGCTACATGGATACAAAGGGGAGTTGACGGTATTCTTAGACACCGCGAAGGTGGCAGACTATAAAGAGTTGCAGTTTTTATTCTTGGAAATCAAAGGAAGTCTGGTTCCATACAAGATTGAATTATTCGAACCGAAAACAAATGATTCGGTGAAAGTGAGATTGGCCGGAGTGAATGATGAGGCCACTGCGAAATCGTTGCTGAAATCTATGGTCTATGTGCGTTTAACCGAACTCTCTGTAAAAGACGAAGACCGCAGAGATATGGTGAATTGGGTCGGATACGAGGTCTTCGACCAAACGCATGGCAGCATTGGAGTCGTGGAAGAGGTGGTGGAAAACAGAAAGAATCCACAGTTGGAAATTCGCCACAACACGGGCAAACTCATCTTACTTCCACTTCAACCCGAATTCGTATTGGAAATTGATGACGAGAGTAAAACCATTTCCACTTCGGCGCCGGAAGGACTTATTGAGCTGTACTTAGAATAATTAATCAACATTTCAAACCGTGAATGGTTGAGAAAGGGGCGGGATTCGTGGAATCTCACCCCTTTTTTTATTATTACCTTTGTGTTAACGATTCAATGATAGTCGAACCAAAAATTTATTCATGACAAACATCGGTACACGTCCCGAAGGCGCAACATTAGCGTATCTCGGTCTTAAACATGTTTCCACTGCATATTGGAACATGACACCTGCAGAACTGGTTGAAGAGACCATCTTACTTTCTCAGGGAACACTTACGAATACTGGCGCTCTAGCCATTGACACTGGAGAATTCACCGGAAGATCTCCAAAAGACAAGTTTATTGTGAAAGACGCTTCAACCGAAAACAGCGTTTGGTGGAGCCAATTCAATATTCCTTTCGATTCAGAAAAATTCACTCGTTTGTATGAGCGTATGTGCGCATACCTAAACGGACGCGAAGTATACGTGCGCGACGCTTATGTATGCGCAGACCCTCGCTACCGCATGAACGTGCGTGTTGTAACAGAATTCCCTTGGAGCAACATGTTCGCAAGCAACATGTTCTTGCGTCCAACTGCTGAAGAATTAACAACCATGACCCCAGAGTGGCATGTCATCTGTGCTCCAGAATTCATGGCCGATCCGGAGATCGACGGAACGCGTCAACACAACTTCGCAATCATCGACTTCACAAAGAAAATGGCAATCATTGGTGGAACGGGTTACACCGGTGAAATCAAAAAAGGAATTTTCACGGTGTTGAATTACGTTCTTCCACACGAGAAGAATGTATTGTCCATGCACTGTTCAGCGAACGTAGGTAAAGACGGAGACACAGCAGTGTTTTTCGGACTTTCTGGAACGGGTAAGACAACATTGTCTTCCGATCCGAACAGAAGATTGATTGGTGACGACGAGCACGGCTGGACAGACACAACTGTCTTCAATTTTGAAGGTGGATGTTACGCGAAGACCATTGATTTGTCTCGCGAGAAAGAGCCGCAGATTTACGATGCGATTAAGTTCGGAGCGTTGTTAGAAAATATTGGTTTTGAAGACGACGGAGTAACTCCAGATTACGCTGATAGCGCGAAGACAGAGAACACACGTGTCAGCTACCCATTGGAGCATATCGACAACACGATGAATCCAAGTGTGGGTGGAATTCCGAAAAATATTTTCTTCTTGACTTGCGATGCGTTCGGTGTGTTGCCTCCGATTAGCAAGCTTACAAAGGAGCAAGCGATGTATCAATTCATTAGCGGTTACACCGCGAAAGTTGCTGGTACTGAAGCTGGAATTACAGAACCAACAACCACATTCAGTGCATGCTTCGGAGCGCCTTTCTTACCGTTGCATCCAACTGCTTATGCAGAGATGTTAGGTAAGAAAATCGACGAGGGCGGTGCTCAAGTTTGGTTAATCAACACCGGTTGGTCAGGCGGTGCATACGGAGTAGGAAGTCGCATGAAGTTGAGTTTCACTCGCGCAATGATTACTGCAGCGTTGGAAGGAAAGTTGAACGATGTTGAATTCTCAACGCATGAAGTGTTCGGATTGTCCATGCCAACCGCTTGTCCAGAAGTACCTGCGGAAATGTTGAATCCGCGAAACACGTGGTCAGACAAAGCTGCTTACGACGCGAAAGCAAATGAGTTGGCAGAGAAGTTTGTAACGAACTTCGAGAAGTTTAAAGACTATGCAAGTGAAGCGTTACTTTCTGCATCACCGAAGGTGAAAGCAAAAGCGTAATAATTTATATTGAAATGAAACAGGTCTGCTACATTGGAATAATTCTACTGTTGCAGGCCTGTTCTTCTTCAGAGCCAGAGCATTCTGTTTCGGCATCGAAGTCGAATGATCGTTCGGTTTATTCAAAGAAAGAAGATAACATTATTGCCTTTTTGAATTCTGAATACGAGACATCTGTTTGGGCCAGTTTGGTTGAGTTAAGCACCTGGGCAGATTCAATAGAAAAAAATGAATACACGCTGCTAGTCCCGTCAGACGCGGTTCTGCGAAACAAAGGGTTAGATAAATATCAGGCCTTAGTCCCTGCGGCGTATAGATCGGAATTGAACAAAGAAATTGGTCATCATTTAATCCCAGGACGCATCTCTTTCGCAAATCTTCCAGATACAGTATTGAAAAATGTGAATGGCGAAACTCTAATTTACATTTCTTCTTCGAAAAGACTTTCGGAGTTTGAGATAACAGCGGTGGAGAGGGAGCTTAAGGTTGGGAGGGTTGTCAGGATTAGATGAACTTCGTAATTAGAAACGTCGAAGACCCTCGTTGCTTGCAACCTTCGTCAAAGACCCTCGCAAAGACAATTGCCTTCGCGAAGCAGTTCGCCCTCTTACGCGTTTATTGAACCAGCATTCGTTGGGTTTGAAGTTCACTGTTGAAGATGGCTTCAACTAGGTACAAACCGCGTGCAAGTGGACGTTCGAAGGTAATATTTGTATTTAACACTCCACTAACTGAATAACGGTTGCTCCATACTTGACGTCCCATAGCATCTATTATGCGAATATGTAAGTTTTCTGATTCAACACCCGTAAGGTTAATGTTCACACCGGCACCTTGAGTTGGATTCGGATATAAACTCAGGTTAACATCATATGCTTTGTCCATTTTCTCGGTTTGTGGGACCGGTGGTCTCCCGTCGGAATCCAAAACCATACAGCTGCCGTTACTCGAACATATACTCATACATTGGGTAGCTCCCCATTGATAACTTATCCCAGTATATGATAATAATGGAGCAGTGCGAACAGAGTACGTTTTACCGTATGCCAATTGCCCTACAGTACCCAAATTAAGGAGATTAGAAGCTGCGCCTCTGTTTACAGCAATTGGAGCAGCAATTGGAGAACCCATAGAATTTACTTCGGTGAATTCCCAACGCCAATCAATTATCCCACACACCCAGGGTAGAGATGTTACCCAGGCCCCGCGGTTCCGCGGTCCAGCAGCGCATCTGTCATTGATCTTCAATGCAGTAAGTGGCTGGGGACTAGTAATCATTGTACAAGTCGATAAAGCTGGAACTGAAATGTATTCCACTACACCAGCAGCGTTGAGAAGTGGGTATGTATTTGTGATTAGCACGTTGTAGTTAGAGCCGTATGGTAAAGTTGGAATTACGCTGCTCAAGAGACAGTTGTCTGTGCTTTGAGTGCGTGTATATACGTTTCCCAAAGCAGGACCAGATACGCCAGTGAATGTAAACGTGTAGCTCGTTCCAGCTGCACCAGCCCAAGTTGCTTTGAAGATTTGACACAAGGTGTATGGACCTGGTCCGGAGTCACAACCACCGCGCTTCAACATTTTAGCACAGATGGTGTAAGCACCAGAACCTGAAGCACTGTTGTAATTACGAACACCTATTTTGTACACTTGACCTGCAGTCAATCCGCTATGGTTTAAAATTTCACCACCAAGACCAAACACTGCATTCTCTTGCGCTACTAGAACACCAGCAGCCGTTTGCAATTCAATAACGATGTCGTTAGCCGCAGAGCTAACTACAATGCTAATTCCCTCTGAAGTTGCGACGAATTGGTGCCATTTGTCTTCACCCGTAAGGCAAAAAGTATTGGCATCACTAGAAATTAATGCATTCACCAATGTGCAACTAACGGGGGGACTACAATTTGGCCAAAGAGCAGGAGTGATTGTAGTTGCTGTGGATGGATTTTCTCCCCCTGGGCATACTGCGCAACCTTCGTTAATTAATCCATTGCAATTATCGTCGTAAGCGGTGTTACACGACTCTGTAGTTCCTGGATTAACTGCAGCGTTGCTGTTGTTACAGTCGGTATTAGTGGTAACATATCCGGCTGGTTGAGAACATGCATTCGTTGCTGTTCCTGCTCCGTATCCGTCTCCATCGGTATCAACATAGTAGTTGGTGAAGGTTAATCCTTCATCAATCTGATTGTTACAGTTATCATCGATGCCGTTACATACTTCTGTTGCACCTGGGTTAACTGCAGCGTTGCTGTCGTTACAGTCGGTGTTAGTGGTAACATATCCTGCAGGTTGAGAACATGCTTGAACGCTTGATCCTGCATCGCCGTATCCGTCAACATCGGTATCAGCGTAGTAAGTGCTCAATAGCCCCTCATCGATTTGACCGTTACAGTTATCATCTATGCCGTTACACAACTCTGTAGTTCCTGGGTTTACAGCAGGGTCGAAATCATTACAATCGGTACCGACCAAAGAATAAGTATAATCAGGAACATACTGAGGACATAACTCTTCGCTAAAACTAGGATCACCAAAGCCATCCCCATCGGCATCAAGAAAATAAAGGATGTGAAAAAGACCCTCATCTTCCATTCCGTCGCAATCATCATCGAACGAGTTACATATTTCTATTCCGCCAGGATAAGTATTGCTGTCCAAATCGTTACAATCAAAGTTGTTAGAAGCATAACCGGTTGGCTGAACGCACGCATTAACAATTGGATAGGAATAACCGCTTAGGTTTGTGATTGTCAATGTGGCGCTTCCGCCAGAATTATATGACCCAACTACAAAACTAATGGTGCTATTCGGAAGACTATACGCACTGGAAGAGCCAGATTGAGTAGTGGAGCCGCTGGGATCCGATAATGTAGTGACACCAAGCAGTACACTCCAAACTGATGCCGGGTCAAACATTGGGCTAATATCTGACGTTACATAGAGCCAATCGAAGTCAATTGGTCCGGGGCTGTAACAATTTAATGTCACAAAGGCGTTAGAATATTGGCCATTGGTATTAATATCATCTGCACCAACAATAACTATAGTATTGTTCGAAATAACAATACTGGAATTACCCGGCTGATAAATATTCCAGATATCAACCCCAGTAGTGCCATAAGAATCACCATCATTATCTATATACCAATTTGTCGCGAAAGTACATGACCCATCATCTATCGTGGCCAGTGAATTGTAATTACATGCAGTAGCATCCGTGCATCCGGGTGTTTGAGAAAACACTTCTTTAATAAAAAGAAAAAACAAAAGAAATACTATTAGTTTTTTCATTTTAAATTATATTTTTAATAAAGATATGGTAAAAATCAATGCAAAAAAATTCGCTTAACTCACGTAATGTGTCATGAGTTCAATCCTCAACAATCGCAACGCATTCTCAACAGCCTGATTCCCCACTGTAGCTTCCATCTCTAAAACGAAATTGCTGAGGTACATACTGTTGTCGTCCGGATTTACTTTCGAGTATGAAACTTTGAATAATTCAGAGATGTCGCTCTTGGCTTGCTGAATGCTCGCCCACGTGTGTTCACTTACATACATCTGCAGCGAAACGTTGTGATCGAATTCTTCGCGAATGTTACGAATCATTTCCAACTGCAACAAGGTACAGGTCATTCCCGAACGATTGCTGCGCAAGACCACACTACTAGGACGTGATCTTTCCAACATAACAATCAATCGCTCGTATGCTGAAAGACGCAAGGAAGCAAGCGCACCTGCATTCGATTTGCGCAATTCCAACTGCCAACGCTGCTCATTGTGACGGTGTTGTTTTTCCATAAGGAAGAAAATAATTGTTCCAGCAATGACAATGCTCAAGGCTACCAATAGAAATGTAAGAGATGCGTTCATATTGCAAAGAAACTTCTTAATTGTTGATGGTGCAAATGGTATATTTGAATGTATGAAAAAATATATTCTGCTGCTCCTTTGCATGCCGACCATTCAGGTATTCGGGCAACCACTTGTGCGCTCGTACACCACTCCGGTAAGTGCTGATGGATTTTATCTTCAGAACCCTTGGGCGGGCGGATTAAACTCTTGTCAGGTTTCAAACATAGATGTGAATGATGATGGTGTGAAGGACCTTTTTATTTTCGATCGAATCGGTTCACGTATTTCAGTTTTTATAAATATGGGCGATGTGCAAGGCGATACCTATTACCGCTATACCCGCGAATACAACAATGCTTTTCCAACAGGATTAACCAATTGGGTTCTTCTTCGCGATTACAACTGTGATGGGAAAGAAGATATTTTCGCAAGCTATTATAGCGGAATAAAGTTGTGGAAGAATACCTCTTCAAACGGTGTGCTTTCATTTGAATCGATGAACAACGGAGCATCCATTGAATCGGATTACGATTTTGGAAGTCCGTTTACAGCACCTATTTATACAGTAAGTGTTGACGTTCCTTCGATTGTAGATTACGACAACGATGGTGACATGGACATCTTCGCTTATACCGAACAGTCTACGACAGTTTATTATTTTCAATGCCTTCAAGTGGAAGACGGAACCTGCGACATTGTGCATTACAATTGTGCGAACCGCTGCTACGGAATGTTTGGTGAAAGCCCCGAGAGTTTCGCCATTATTGAAGGTGCCGATTTTAGCTGCGGATTCAATGTAACGAATCCACACACCAGCACGCAGATGCACACGGGAAGTTCAATCTGCTCCATAGATCTCGATAACAACGGTATCAAAGATTTCGTAATTGGCGATGTGTCTGAAAATAATTTGGCAGGAATTTATTTTGAAAATGCAGTGAACGGACTAGACAGCGCAACAACCGTTCAATTCGATTTTCCAGCTCAGGTGGGTGGTGCTTTGCCTGTGAACTTACCGTTGTTTCCCGCAGCCTATTATTTAGATGTGAATAACAATGCCGTGGGAGATCTGCTTGTTTCTCCGAATTCTTACGCAACCGCAGAAGACTTGAACAGCGTTTGGTATTACGAGAATATTGGTGGAGAATCGACGCCTAATTTCCAATTTACACAAGACGATTTTCTTCAGCACGATATGATTGAATTAGGCACTGGCGCTTATCCGGTTTTGGAAGATGTGAATGCAGACGGGCTCAAAGATTTGCTTGTCACCAATCGGAAATATTTCGATCCCATAACACCAAGCAACAACCACACTTCGCGAATTTATTGTTATTTGAATAATGGAACGAGCACCGTTCCTTCATTCGATTATTTATCGAGCAATTGGCTGCCTTTGGCTACGGATACGCTCGATAGCAAGTATCTGACTTTCGGAGACGACGATGGAGACGGGGATAGAGATCTTTTAATTGGCGTTCAAAACGGATATCTCGTTCGTTATGAAAATGGAGCTTCAACGGCGAATGGATATGCCTTTTCAGACAACGGTGAATTGTTGAAAGACAACAACGGAGTAACCATAGATGTTGGACAATTCGCTACGCCGCAATGGGTAGACGTAAACGACGATGGGCTATTGGATTTAGCCGTTGGAGAGAAGAATGGTAATGTGAACTTCTATGCAAACATTGGAATGGCCACTGCAGCGTCTTACGAGTTCAGAGAAGATACGTTGGGTGGAATGGTAGCCACGAATATTTTGGGAATATTCGGATACAGCGTTCCGCATTTTTTCAAGAATGAAGTGAACGAATGGGAAGTGTTGTTGGGAACTGAAACCGGACAAGTCAATCACTTCTCGAATGTATCTGGAAATCTATTAGGCGACTTCACATTGGACACCACCGACTTCCAAGGAATTAACGAAGGTGAGCGTTGCGCAGTGTGGTTTGAAGACATTACTTCAGACGGCAAGCGCGATTTGTTCATAGGACAAATAGGAGGAGGGTTGGGTTTTTATTCAAGCGATACAATTGTTGCGGTGAATGAAACGATGTTCAATGACATTCAAGTTTATCCAAATCCAGCAAGTACACAATTGACCATTGACGCTGGTTCAAATTGGAACTCTGTTTCAGCTTTGGAGTTGTATGATTTAAGTGGAAGAAGAATTTGGTTGGAACGCGTGAATGCCAGAACCACGCTTGTTAACCTTTCGAACTTCTCGGAAGGAATTTATATTCTGAAATTGAACGGAACTGCCGTTCGGAAGAAGATTGTAATTAGGAATTAAATTGATCGATAAATTTTTCTGCAGTACAAATGTGTAAAGGACAATCCTTGAAATCTTTCTTATTGCGCGTAATGATGTGTGTGATTTTTCGATTCGAAAGCGCACATTGAACTTGAACGGCATCTTCATAATCTTCTATTTGGCTACTGAGGCTTGCTAATAGCATATTTTTATTGGTATCCAGAATTTCAATTTCATCGATTAGACGAAGCATTATTTCTTTTGTTTTATCTGCCGAGACAATTTTTCGCAGAAAATATTGAACACAAAGTATCGCATAAGTGGACGTGTATATTTTCACTACTTTTTTTTCTTGAAGTGAAAAAATGTGAAGAACGGGTTTCCCATGAGGACCTCTATTTATTAGAAAGTCAAGTATGATATTAGTATCGAAAAAGATATGTTTCATGCGTGTTTTTTTGCAACGTGCTCGTACATTATTTGTTTGTGTGATTTGCCTCTAAATTCTTCGGGTAAGTCACAAGCTATGCCCAGAAGATAGGCCATTGGATGATCCTTGTATTTGTCAGGGTCTTCGTTCTTGCAAAGAATTCTTTCCAACTGTTCGCTGACCAATTGCGACAGACTTTGTTGCGTTTCTTTTGCGTAGACCTTCGCTTCTTCGATAAGTTTCTTGTCCATGATTAAAGTTAATTTCGTCTGCATACGTGTGTTTTTTACAAATGTACGTACGCTGTTTTTCCGCAACAAATTTCTAAAGGAATTTCTCGAATCCTTATGCCAAAATCGTATAAGTTACATGCTGTTTATTCGGAAAGAAGATTCCAAATCTTGTAGCTCTCTTCCGCTTGAATTTCAAGCATGCTGCGGCCGTTGCAGTAGCGTGCGCCTCGCGAGATACCTTCTTGAAGGAAGGCGGTTGTCTCGGGATTGTAGATCAAATCGTACAAGACATGCTGATCGGTTAAGCTGGAATAGGGAAGGTTCGGCTTTTCCTCTGCATGCGGGAATTGTCCAACCGGAGTGGTGTTCACGATGAGTTTACATTTATCGAGAAGGAGAGGTGTTACTTGCTCGTATGAACAGGTCTGTTCGTTTTGCGGATTCCGACTCACGAAGAAAAAGCGAATGCCCAATTCCTTCAATACATAAGCGACAGCCAGCGATGCGCCGCCTGTTCCAAGAATGAGAGCGTTCTCAACTCTGTTTTCAATCAATGGAAGTAATGTTCTTCTGAATCCTATGTAATCGGTGTTGTGACCAATCCAACGTCCCTCAATAATCTCAACACAATTCACGGCGCCAATCGCTTTCGCTTCTGGCGTAAGTTCGTCAAGGTATTGAATAATTTCTTGTTTGTATGGAATGGTAACGTTGAAGCCGTTTAATCCATGAAATTCCTGGCGGTCTCGAATATTGTCAATTGAGTCTAACTCAATATTAATGTAGCACTCTTCTTGTGCAACATCTTTCGTAGAATCTTGCGAAGCATCTTTCTTAGAATCTTGCAACGCATCTTGTGCAACATCTTTCGTAGAATCTTGCGAAGCATCTTTCGCAGAATCTTGCGTAGCATCTTGTGCAACATCTTTCGAAATAACCTGTCTCTGAAATTTAGACGTGAAATACGTTTGCGAAAAGGAATGTTTTAAAGATTTTCCAAGAAGCCCAAATGTTCTCATGCTTTCGAACCGAATTTGCTTTTCAAGTAAGCAAAAACCATAGGCGCAAGCGAGATAAGAATAATCAGAATGACAACCGCTTCAAAGTGTTTTTTAACGAATTCAATTTGACCTAAGAAATATCCTGCGAGGGACATACTTACAATCCAAAGAGCTCCGCCGAAAATATCGTAAGGAAGGAATTTTTTGCGGTAATCCATTTTACCAATACCCGCAACAAATGGAGTAATGGTGCGAACAATCGGAACGAAGCGCGCCATAATAATAGCTTTCGTTCCGTGCTTTGTGAAGAATTCTTCAGTCTTACTTAAATGCTTTTGTGCAATAAGTGGCTTCCCTCTGAATTTCATTTCAACGATTTTCGATCCGAAAAATCTTCCGATGAAATAATTGCATTGATCGCCTAATATAGCCGCAATGATTAACGACACAATTAAAATGGAAAGACTCAAATTGTTTTCTCCAGCACACATAGCTCCTGCTGCGAATAGCAATGAATCTCCGGGTAGGAAAGGCATAACAACCAATCCGGTTTCAACAAAAATGATGAGAAATAAAATGGCGTAAAACCATACTCCGTATTCATTCAACAAAAGTGGAAGTTCTTCATTCAAGTGCAGAACGAAGTGTAAAAAAGACTGGATCATTTCCATATTAAAGTGAGCATTTAATTTCAGGAGCGCATTGTTCGGCGTACCCTTGAACACCACCGGCAAGGCTGTAAATAGCGTCTCCAGGGAATTTCTTTTCAATCATATAAACCAATGCATCTGAACGTTTTCCGCTGTTGCAATGGAAGACAATTGGATTTCCTTTCGGAAGGGAAGGGTACTTTTCAATCACATGATCCATGGGAATGTGTATCCCACCAAGTGTGCAAATAGCCACCTCGTATTCTTCACGAATGTCTACCAACAAGTGCGGCTTGTTTTCGTTTTTCCAGATAAATAATTCGTCAGCCTGCAAATGTTGCATATTATCCTTTCATTTTAGAAACAATCTCTTCGGGAAGGTAATCGAAGAAGGTATCTCCACGCAATCCCATACGCAAACACTCCAATGGAATGGTTTCGTTTTCTGCAATATTTCCAAGGTTTACATTCGAACCGCAGTTCTTAATGAAATACACTTGCTGCGCTTTCTTCGGTGCTTCCCAGATTATATCGTTTCCGTTAATCTTGCTTAAGATTTTGTTAATGAGCATAACGTGGGCTTGTCCGCTTGGACGATAAATTCCAACCGTTCCGCTTTCGCGCGCTTCAGCTATTACTTTCCAAGAACCAGCATCCAATTCCGCTTGCATCATCTTAATCCATTTAGCAGGACTAATCAAAATGCCTTCTTCCTTTGATCCAACTTCAGAAAGGACTTTGTAGTTCTTCGCGTATTCTGTGATAAGCGCACATTTCTTCTTGTGATCCAACGCCATGCTTCCGTCAGAAACTTCAACCATTTCTATTCCAAGACTGTCGATGTATTTGCGATACTTGTCTAACTCTCCGCGCACGTAACATGCTTCGAAAAGCGTTCCGCCTAAGTACACTTTAATTTTCGCATCGTGGTACAACTTCACTTTTTCTTTCACTTGGGTTGAAAACACAGATGTTCCAAATCCAAGTTTCACCATATCTATATATTCAGAACTGCTCGAGATCATTTCTTCGGCCTGACGAAGAGAGATTCCTTTGTCCATAACCATTGTAAGTCCGAACTGACGTTCTTTCTTTTCGCGGCTAGGCATGTGGCTTAGTTGAATGTTCATAGTTTCTAATTTTGTGCGAATATCGGTTAAATTAACTTAGTGTGAAAATTACACTAACCCTAGGTCGCTTTTTAGTTGAATGTAAAAGGGTAATTGAAGAATTTTTGGGTAGTATTCTTCCAACTCTGAGAGTTGTGCGCTTTCATTTTGCATAAGGTAGTGAAGAAGTTCTTGTGCATCTTGAATTTTTCCTAATTCCACCAAGTAAACTGCTCTTCGGTATCCTATATCTGGATTCGACAAATGAACCAAAGTGGCTTCTAGCATGGTGTCTAATGCTTTTTCATTGTTCCCGTATTTGAAAAACGCATCGGCAAGGGCCATCCACGTTTCTTCGTTTTCAGGAAATTCTTTCACTAATTTTTCTCCGAGCGAAATAGACTCTGCGAATTTTTCCATCTTCACCAACACTTCCATTTTGTAAATGGCGTAGTCTGGGTTCTTCGATTCCAAATCAATGGCTTTGTCTAAGAATGGAATGGCTTCTGCCAGTTTTCCTTGAAGATCCATTACCACACCAATTCCTAAATAAGCATCGGCCCAATATTCATCGGTTTCAATACTCTTGTGGTAGTAGAATAGTGCTTTGTCGTAGTCGTTTAACTTCTCGAAACATTCTCCAACATGACAAAAGATGGGAGCCTGAGGAGGTTCATGCACATAAGATTCTTCAAGCACTTCAAGCGCTTCGGAATATTTTTCTAATTTGAAAAGTGCATGTGCCTTGTTGTAATAGGCAGGGGCGAAGTCGCTTTGAATGGCTAAACAATAGTCGTAGGCTTCGATCGATTCTTCTGAACGATCGAGCTTTTGAAAAGCGTTGCCCAAGTTGTACCAAGCGGCAAAACTATACGGGTGCTCGTCTATGAATTGCTGGAAGTATATCGCGCAAACGGCGGGTAATCCAGCCAATTCAAAACAGTATGCAATCTCGTATAGAAGGGTTTCATTTTCTGGGCTGCGCTCGATTCCCTTTTTCAGAGTGTCAATCGCTTTTTCGTATTGCTCGAGGTTCTCATACTCCAAAGCAATCTCTAAATACACATCATCTATTTCTTCTTCGGAACAAATGAGCAATGCGCGCTTGTAATACTGAATGGCTTTGTTGTGCTCGCGCAGTTGGCTGTAAACAGCAGCCATGGTCAATAACATTTCTTCGTTGTTCGGTTCGAATTTTTCGAGGACTTTCAAACGAGAAAGCGCTTTAGACAATTGACCAATACCTGAAAGAAGTTGAACTTCTTTGATAATTAATGCCGTGTTATCTGGAAAGAGCGAATACGCATATTCAAGCGCCTTAATGGCTTTTTGATAGCTAAGGTTGGCTTGGTACCCGTCTATAATTGCTTCAAGTTGTTCAACATCGAAGTAATACGATTCGTTTTGTTGAATCATATGCTCGAAACGCGAGATAAGGTCTCCTGTGTTGTGGTAATCTGATGGGTCGTCGCTCATTGAGTAATTTCAGAGTTCAAGTCAAAAATAACCAATTATTCGCGGGCTTTGCGATTAATATTTGAACACGTAATACACGATTTTAATGTATTCGTTGAAGGTGGTAATGAGTCCGGCTTCAAAGGTCCACCACGACTGCGCCTTAAAGTCCTTTGTTTCAGTGCCAAAGAAATGTACAGTAATGGCTTTTTCATTAAATTTCTTCCCGAAGACCATGCTCATTCGGTGCAAATGAAAGTCGCTGCTCACCACGGAAATTTCCTTCAAATTGTTGTTTATACAATAAGCCAAGATTTCTTCAGACTCTTCGTATGTGCTGGTGGCCTTCCCCAATTCAGTCACACGAAGCGAATCGACCCCCTGTTCAATCATACATTTTCGAGTCAAGTCTGAAGATGTGAAGTTCAAGCCTAAAGCCCGCATTTCATTGAGTGTATCGCCTCCGCCAGTGCAGACAAATTGAGCGGTTGGAAATTCTTGCGATAGCAGTGCAGCGCCTTTTCCTCGCTCGAATCCATTTCCACCTAAAACAAAAAATGTTTGGTTGGAAGGAGTGACAGCGGCGGATTCAGCCACGGTTAAGAAGTTTCCAATTCCTGCTAGAATTGAGTTTCGATAAATAAAAAATAAAATGAAAAGAGAAATCGTTGAAGCAAGAAGAATCCATTTCCAAACCCGATTAATTTGCTTCAGCGTGGGCAGCGCACGAAAATAGGTGTATGTCTGATTGTCTTGAAATTTCAAACCGGAAAAATTATTCCACTAAGATAATGTTTTCACCAAGCATTTTCGAATAGTCGGAAGGCGTTTCCAAATTCAGCGCTTCGTGCACAGCATCGAGTTCCGATTTTTTCATTTCGAAATTATTCTGATAAGCCGTTGTGTTGAACCATTCGGTTGCGGCAGCCGTTGAAATTTCGAAGCGATTCGATACGCGAAAAATGTTTTCCTTGTCGTTCATGAAAGCTTCGCAACGTTCGTTAATGAGTTGCAAAACTTTTTGAATCGATTCGCTCTTTTGCTCCAACGCGTTGTTATTCGCCACCGCTACAAATCCGCACCACGGCGCATGAAACGTATCTAAGAAACACAGATATCCTTTTTTAACGGAAGGAATCGACGTGTATTTTTCCCAATAGAAGTAGTCTGTTTCACGATTCTTTAAACTTTGAATGGCGTTGTTCAAATTGGCCACTTCCACATACTGATCATCTGCCGGATGAAAGCCCAATTTGTTGGCGTGAATGCGCGCCATGAGATGAGAGCCCGATCCTTTGCGAGAAATGGCGTATTTGCGTGTGTGACTCGAAGTAATTTTCGGAGTGTCGGCATATCCGCCGTATATGCCCCAAGTGAGCGGTGATTGGGTATAAACCTTTACAATGCGAGCGTCTAGTCCGCGATGAAACGCGCTTACAAACCCTTCGGTTAGCATAAGTGCGATATCTAAATCACCTTCTTGAAGTGCCTCGGTCATAACGCCTGTTCCGCCCGCGAAGTAGGTCCAAGAAACATGAACATTCAAGGCGCTGAAAACGTCTTGTTCCAACGCAAGTTGCCAAGGTAAATTGAAGTGTTCAGGAACACCTCCAATACGTAGAGTAATTTTATCTTTCATTTTAGTAGCTGCCGTTCCACTTCCTTAGGAACCACTCAATACTGAGCAGCGACAAAAGTGCAACTAAAAGAGGGAACCAATCTATGAGTTCTCTCACTTTTTTCTCTTCGAAAGAAACACTCGTGATTTCTTTTCTGTTTTTGATTTCATTTACGAGATCATCAAGCGCAGTTGCATTGAATCGTTTTCCGTTGGTGCTAAAAGACAGTTGTTCTAACAATTGGAAGTCTGCAATTGTTCGTGCTGTTTCAACAGAAATGTTGTTAACGGTGAATCCGCCTGACTTAGTGAATTCTGTAGTTCCGTTGAATGCCTTCGCTGTATAGGAATAAGCGCCTGGAGGAAGAAGTCCAGCATTCAATTGGTAACCGGTACTTGAAGGAGAGAATTGAAGCGACTGCGATGAATTATCTGGGTACTTCAGTTGTAAGGTCACTTGCTGATCAAGCACAGGCATAAAACTTTCGTCGTACAATTCGGCATTGAAATAGACCATTTCATTTTCAGCGAAATTCTTCTTGTGTTGAATGCGGAATTTTTCTTTGTTCTCTTTCACGCCCATGAACTGCGCGGCTTGCTGAATGAAATGGTTGAACACATCGTGCGTTTCTTCCATTTGATATAGAGCAATTTTCCATCTCCAAATTCCTTCACCACAAAGGACGGCAACACGATGCTCTGGCGTTCCTCCGAAGCCAAGCAAAGGTACGTCGGTTGCTATTTTTCCAATGCGTTGTGAGAGCAAGGCTTGTACCTCAGGCGCTACCGAATAATTTCCGAAAGGCACAGCCAATGGAGGAAGTAGAGGTAGGGCTTGTGCGAATTCATTCGACAAAGAGAAGAAACTGAATGAAGGATTCAGCGAGGCATTAATGTCTGAAAGTTTCGATTGATATCCGTTCAACGAAAACCCACTTCCTAAGGCATTGAACGCGTTGAAATCGGTTTGTGCACCCAGTATAAACCAGCAAGGAATTTTCGATTTGAAGGCTTCTTGAATCACGTTGTTTCCTCGCCCACCCAATGCTGGAATTTGATAGCCAATAAGCATGTCGAATTTGTTCACGTTATCCGTGAACAGATCAACCGTTTGAACAGTTACTTCGTAATTTTCTTGAAGGCGAAGTGCCTCTGCAATAGCAGTAATATCTGGATGAGGGGAATTCGCAAGAATTAATACTTTTTGTCTGTTGTCAATGACTTCGATGTACACCTGCTCGCTGTTGTTACGAATGTTGTCTTCGTTGTCAATGGCTTGAATGGTTACCGTGTATGCGTGAATGCCAACCTGGTTGGCGGGTAAAGAGAATTCAATATTTTTAAATTCTCTTTCCGAAGAAAAACTAATGCTTTGTGAAGCAAGTTGAATACCATTTTTAGAAACGGTAACAACCGTGCTTTTTCCGAGCGCTTTTCTTCCTTCTATGTTTAATCGAATAGGGAAATCATTTCCGAGGTAAGCAATTTTATTAGCACTCACATTCGAAATTAACAAATCGCGATGCAGTGTCGTGTCTCCTACACCTACCGTAAAAACGGGTATGTTGAGTTGTTTCAAAATGGAAACAGGGTGAGGACCTTTGTTGTAAAGTCCGTCGCTAGCAATAACTAGAGCGGTCAAGTTACGTCCGCTGAAACGCGCGTCTATTGAGCGTTGTAATTTTCCAAAGTGTGTAATTTGATCTGAAAAGGTTGCTTCGTTTCCGTTTGAAACATCATCTCCGAAAAGCAATGGAACCACTTCGTAATCTGCACCTAATTTTTCGGTAAGCGCCTTCCAGTTATTTAAAAAATTGGTTCTTACTTCATTCGAATCTTTGGTGGAAACCATGGACTGACTGTTGTCTAAGGCCAATACAACAACTGGTTTTTCAACGCGTGTTTCAAGGGTTTCCAATAGCGGTTGGAAAAGTAAAAGAACAAGTACCGAGACCACAAGGAATCGCATGCTTGCTAAAAGAAATTTAAATTTAGTCGACCAAGATTCTTTCGATGTTCCGAAAAAATAAAGTCCTGTGGCGTAGGCCAATCCTACCCAAACACAAAGGCTCAAGAGCCATGGAGATGCTTGAGTGATTAGGTGCGCCATAGCTTACATGTGCATACCGCCGCAAACGTGAAGCGTTTGTCCGGTTACATAAGAACTTAATTCAGATGCTAAGTAAAGAGTAGTGTTTGCAATGTCTAAAGGTGTTCCGCCGCGCTTCAACGGAATGGTGTTTCTCCATTCTTCAACCACTTTCGGATCTAACTTTTCAGTCATTTCTGTTTCAATGAATCCAGGAGCAATGGCGTTGCAGCGAATGTTGCGAGAACCTAATTCTTGCGCAACGCTTTTCGTGAATCCGATCATTCCGGCTTTCGATGCAGCGTAGTTGGCTTGTCCAGCATTTCCTGTTACACCAACAATAGAGGTCATGTTTATGATTGAACCGCTGCGTGCTTTCAACATAGGTTTAATCACTGCTTTCGTTAAGTTGAAAACAGATTTCAAGTTCACGCGAAGTACGTCATCCCACTGCTCTTCGCTCATGCGCATAAGCAAGGTGTCGCGCGTGATTCCCGCGTTGTTCACCAAAATGTCTACAGTTCCGAATTCAGCAACCACTTCGTCTACTAATGTTTGCGCTGCGTTGAAATCTGCAGCGTCGCTCTTATATCCTTTTGCTTTAACGCCTTTCGCGGCAAGTTCCGCTTCGAACGCACGCGCTTTTTCGTCAGATGATGCGTAGGTGAATATGATAGTGGCACCTTGATCGGCGAACACTTCAGCAATTCCTTTTCCTATTCCGCGAGATGCGCCAGTGATGATGGCTACTTTACCTTCTAATAATTTCATGATAAACTATTTTTACAAATCTACTGCTTCTGCTATTAATTCAGCAATGTCTTTCACTGCTATGGTATGCTCTTGTTCGAAGTGCTTCACGCCATCGGTCATCATGGTGTTGCAAAACGGACAACCGGTTGCGATCACGCTAGGCTTCACGGCTAGCGCATCTTCCGTGCGTTCAACGTTGACTTCTTTATCTCCTTTTTCAGCTTCTTTGAACATTTGCGCACCGCCTGCACCGCAACACAATCCGTTGGTTTTGCAACGTTTCATTTCAACCAATTCGGCATCGATTGCTTGAATGAGTTGACGAGGCGCTTCATACTCTCCGTTTCCTCTTCCGAGGTAACACGGATCGTGGAAGGTGATTTTTTTCCCTTTGAATTCCCCACCTTCAATCTTCAATTTTCCGGTATTCAATAATTCTTGAATGAGTTGGGTGTGGTGAACCACTTCGTAGTTTCCACCCAATTCAGGATATTCATTTTTCAATGTATTGAAGCAATGCGGACATCCGGTTACAATCTTCTTCACTTCGTAAGCATTCAAAACACTGATGTTTTGCATGGCCATCATTTGGAAGAGGAATTCGTTTCCTGCGCGCTTCGCGGGGTCACCTGTACATGATTCTTCAGAACCTAAAATTGCAAACGAAGTGTTTGTGTGGTGAAGAATTTTTGCAATGGCTTTGGTTATTTTTTTTGCGCGGTCGTCGAAACTTCCAGCACATCCAACCCAAAAAAGCACTTCGGGTGTTGTTCCTTCGGCCATGCAATCGGCCATTGTACGTATCTTGAAATCCATGTTGTTCGAATTATTCGTTTGTCCAGTCTGCACGGTTCATAACACTCATAGCCCAAGGCGCTCCATTGTTCTCCACGTTGTTAAACATTGAAGTGATGCTGTCGGGCGATTTAGATTCTTCCATGATTAAGTATCTACGAAGATCTACAAGCACTTCCATCGGGTTAATGTTTATTGGACAAGCGTCTGTGCAGGCGTTGCACGTTGTGCATGCCCATATTTCTTCTTCCGAAATGTAGTCGCGAATTAAACTTTTTCCATCTTCCACCCAAACACCTTTGTTCGCTGCTTTCGCATTTCCAATTTCTTCCATGCGATCACGAACGTCCATCATGACTTTTCGTGGAGAAAGAAGTTTGCCTGTTTGATTCGCTGGACAAACAGAAGTACATCTTCCACATTCGGTGCAGGAGTATGCGCTTAAGAGCTGTGTCCGTTGCATGTCAGAAACATCCTTCACTCCGAAACGAGTGAATTCAACCGACTCCACAACCGCGTTCGGATCTAGCATAAGCTTTACCTCGTTGGTAACCGCTTTGTCGTTCGATAAATTTCCTGGTGCTTTTAATTTGCTGAAATAGGTTGTTGGAAAGGCGAGGAGAATATGTAAGTGTTTTGAAAACGAGAGATACACAATGAAACCGAGAATTCCCACGATATGGAACCACCAGAAAAAGTGGCTTATGCCCTCTAATGAGTGCGTGGAAAAACTTGTGAGTAGTGGTTGGTAGATTTGACTCACCCAAAATGAGGGCACACGAGCAGGCGTTGCGCTGCGAACAGTTAGAATGCTATCTGCAGCGTTCATGATAAGAAGAGCAGACATCAGAAGTACTTCAACAATAAGAATGATATTCGCGTCTGACTTTGGCCATTTAGTGAGTTCAGCGGATTGAAAACGCTTGATTTTTCCGGCGTTACGTCGAATGAAGAGTATAACACAAGCAACAATGACCAAACCTGCAAGAACTTCAAACAGATTAATTAAAAGTCTGTAGTAGCCACCAAAACCTACAAACGAACGATGCTCACCGGTTAATCCGTCGAGAACGATTTCAATGACTTCAATATTTATAATTAAAAATCCAGAGTAAAGAATGAAGTGAAGAATGGCAACAAACGGTTTAGAAAACATTTTCCCTTGTCCGAAAGCCACGAGTATCATGGTTTTTAGACGCTCACCTTTTCGGTCAGTTTCAGGACCTTTTTGTCCGAGTAAAATGTTTCCCTTTACAAACTGATATCTTTTGAAGATGAAGTATCCGGCTGTGGCCAGGAGTAACGCGAATATGATTTGAGAGATCATAAATGATTTCGATTATTAAATTGAAGAATTACTTACTACCTTTTTCTTGAATCATCTGATCAATGATTTTTTTCATGTCTTCCAATTCAGATTTAGAAAACTTATCGGCGTCGCGTCTTCCAAACAAAGAGAAGCCAACGTAACTCTTCGGGTGGTTGCGCATATCGTCGAGAAGCAAGTCTAAACTATGCGTTGCGTTTACCAATTCGTGATGAAGGCTGTCGTTGTTCACAAGTTTGCCGAGGGTGCCCTGTCCGCTGTTCACCTTGGTCATCACCTCTTCAAAATGTCCCATGGCTTTATCCACTTTGAATAGCGTTGTGGTTAAGCGAATGCGCGATAGTGTGTCTGTGAATTGAGAAATGTTTTTGATTGCGAGATCAATTTTTGAATTGTTCGCTTTAAGTGTATTTGTCAAGGACTGCGCGTTACTTATGATTTCAGAAATTCTACCGCCATTGTTTGCAATAAGTGTGTTTAGATTCCCAGAGGTAGATTCTAAATTGTTCATGGTGCGTTGCAGGGAGCTGAACAAAGAAGGAAGCCCTTCAGCACCGGAATTGTTAAGTGTGCGCTGAAGACTGGTTAGAACGCTATCTACACCTTTAAAAATTTCAGCAGATTTTTGTTTAATCGGGTCGATTTCATTTTTCAAGGTTTCTGCAAAACCTTTTTCGATAGAAGCTATTAACGTGTCTTTTGTGCTAGCCATAACCGAGCTGTCGCCCAAAACAATTTGAATGGCTTTTCCTCCAAAAAAGTCGGAGTCGTATATTTTCAATTCAGAATCTTTCGGAACGGTAACATCTGCATCGTTCAAAACAATTTCAACAACGAGTCTTCCTGAACCGTTCGATTCAAGTTCAATGCTCTTTACAATACCAATTTTGAAACCGTTAATGATTACCGGACTGGAAACTTCCAAACCTCCAATTTCCTCGTAGATGGCGTAATATCTCGTTTGAGTTGAAAAAATATTAACGCCTTTTAAGAAACTTACTCCGAAATAAACAAGGGCAAGTATGACAATAACAACTGCTCCTATGACAACTTCGTTGCGTGCTTTTTTACCGCTCATTTCTGAATTTTTTTAAGGGCCTCTTCGTTACTGATTCGAATCCCGTTTTCGAAGGCGACAACAAATGCTCCGCTGAAACCAGCATCGCGAAGAATTTTTTGATTCTTCTTGGCGTCGTCTAAACTTTGGGTACATCCAACCAGGTACTTGTGAGTGCCGTTGCTAAGGTATTCCTCAAATCTTTCTAAACCTTTAAATTGCTTTGATTTTTTTTGAAGAGGGGTGGCGGAACTCAGAATCTGAACCTTGTATGCCACCTGCTCAGCGGGAATCTCTTCCCAAATAAGTCCGTCGAATATGTTTTGCGGAATAATTTCCTCTTTCTGAACGGCAACAGGGGGGAGGTTAGTCGGCGCAATGTTGAAAAGTTTGCTTTGGTAATCGACAAAGGCGCGGTAAACAGCGGAGCTTAATTCTTCTTTAGCAGCTTGGCTTTGCAGGTAATCTTCTTCTTTGTGGTTGGAAAGGAATCCCAATTCAATAAGAATACTTGGCATATTGGTGAATGTAATGACGTAATAAGGTGCTTGCTTCACGCCACGATTTTTTCTTCCCAACTTTACAAATTCATCTTGAACGTTTTTCGCGAGAAGAATACTCTTGTCTTGGTAGATATTTTCTCGAAGACTCATGGCAATATAGGTGTCAGGATTATTCGGGTCGAAACCATCGTAGTCTTTCCCGCCGTCGCTTTCTAAATAGATGGAAGCGTTTTCACGCATGGCGTTGCGCAAGCTCTCTTCAGATTTGTGTAATCCCATAACGAAAGACTCAGATCCTGAGGCTTCAGAATTTGGATTGGCGTTGCAGTGAATGCTAATGAAGAGGTCGGCGTTGTTGGTGTTCGCTATTTCAACGCGACGTTTGAGGGTAGGGAAGGTGTCGCCTGTTCTTGTATAAACGACTTTAACGTTGGGGTAATTCTCCTCGATAAGCTTTCCCACTTTTAACGTAACGTCAAGTGCAATGTTTTTTTCGGAAGTCTTGTATCGTCCTGTGCCCAAGGTGCCTGGGTCGGTTCCTCCGTGTCCAGCGTCTAACACAACAATAAACTTTTTATCTGTCGTTACTACTTTCTTTGAGATGCGATATGCCGACCCCAAAGTGAAAACTAAGGCCACTAAAAAAATGTACACTATTTTCTTGTGCATCTGCTGTATGGGTTTAATATCTCGAATGTTTAGCATAGCTTTGACACGTAAACGCAATTTAAACAAAACTATTTTTCTTTGTGAAGGCATGAACTTCAGATGCGCCCTAATTTTCACGTGTGCGGTGTTGATAAGCTCCTTATTGAACCCGCTGTCTGCGCAGTCTGATACCTTGTCGCCTATGCCTGTGGATACCCTTTATTTTTCTTCTGAAGATCAGGCCATGGAGGAAGTTCACTATTTCGGGAAGGACAGCACGGTCATGGATTTGGTGAACGATCGTGTGTATTTATACGGATTGGGCTCTTATGTTACTTACGGCGATTTAGAGTTGAAGGCAGGATATATCGCGTTTTCATTGACCGACAACATTGCCTTCGCGAAGGGTTTTAAAGACTCGGTAGGTGTCTACACGGGAAAGCCCGTTTTCACGCAAGGAGAGACTTCGTTCGAAGAAGATTCGTTGGGATATAATTTTAAATCGAAAAGGGGAATCAGCTACGGTGTGCGCACAGAAGAGGCCAGTGCATATTTGCACACTGCCATTTCGAAGATGCAGGTAGACAAGACCATTCATATTCGGAAGGGAAAATTCACGACGTGTTCGAATCCGAATCCGCATTTTCATTTTCAATTGTCGAAGGCCATTATTATTCCGAATGAAAAAATTGTAAGTGGACCGCTCTATTTGCAATTTCGGAAAGTGCCGGTTCCGTTGGGATTGCCGTTTGGATTCTTTCCGAATAAAAAAGAGAGTACGTATGGCATTTTAATTCCGGGGTATGGAAATGGAAGGGCGAAAGGATTCTTCGTTCAGAACTTAGGATACTATTTTCCCATTAACGATCACGTGGACACGAAGCTGTTGTTTGATGTATACACAGGTGGATCGTGGAGTATTAAGAATATAACAAGTTACAAGAAGCGTTACAAATATCAGGGTTCGTTCAATATTTCAAGAACCGTAAATAAGACGGGCTTCCGTGAATTACCGAATTACATTCAACAGTCGACCTTCAACATTCGTTGGAATCACTCGCAAGATCCGAAGGCTCGGCCGAACGAGTCGTTCAATGCGAATGTCAATTTAGGTAGCTCGCAGAATTTCAGAAATAACTTGAACGCGACGCAACAAGATTTCTTAACGAGCACTTTCAACTCTGCGGTGCAATGGTCGAAGTCGTTTCCTGGAAAGCCTTTCTCGTTGGCGCTTTCAGCGAATCACACGCAGAATACGCAATCGCGATTGGTTCAGATTACCTTGCCGTCTGCGGCATTCAACGTATCGCGTATTAATTTGTTGAAGAAGGTCTTTCCGAAATCTCCGATTGGAATTAATGCGTCGTTGAATACCGAGCAGCAGTTGTCGGCGTATGAGCAGCAGTTCGGACAGTTGACGATGAGTGAATTGTTGAACAAGGCAACGAGCGGCGTTCGTATGAATACTACTGCGAGTACTTCGTGGAAGTTGGGACAATTTTTAACCTTGAATCCGTCTGCCACCTTCACGGGATATGGCACGTGGAAAGTTGTTTCTCCGGTTAGCGATTCGCGGTTGGACACCATTGCGGGATTCAAGGCAGCGGGAAATTGGTCGACGCAGATTTCAGCGAACACGCGGATTTACGGAACGTTTGTGCGCAAGGGAGCGAAGAAGTTGAAAGCGGTTCGACACATGATTCAGCCGAATATAGGGTTTTCGTACACGCCGTATCAGAATTTTCAGCAGTTTGGATATTACGGTGTGAATGGCGAGTTCTTAGGGTATTCGGCGTTTGATGCGGCACGATTTGCACCGACGAGTTCATCTCAGACTGCGAACATGAATTTTTCGATTAATCAGAATATTGAAGCGAAGGTTCGCGACGAATCTTCAGCGAAGGTTTCGTATAAAAAGGTGAAGATCATTGATAGTTTTAGAACGAGCGCATCGCGCAATTTCATGGCCGATTCGATACAGTGGAGCAATGTGAATTTCTCGGCGTTTACATCGGTTGGAAAATTCTTAACCATGAATTATTCCTCTTCTTACAGCATGTACGATCGCGATTCTTTGGGTCGGAAGATTGATACGTTTTTGAATGAATCGCGAAAAGGATTTGCGCGCATGGAAGGAACTAATTTGGCGATGGGCATTGTTGTGCGCAGCAAGCAGGCGAAGCCCAGTTCTAATCAGACGTCGGCTAATCCGGCTGTCACACCGCAACAGCAAGAGATTCTTTCTACCAACCAGTCGACGCTTATAGACTTCAATGTCCCGTGGAATTTGAGTGTGAATTACAATTTGCGCATGAGCAAGAAGTGGTTGGTTGATCAACAGCGCGACAGCTCGATCTATACGCAGGCGATAACGTTCATGGGCGATGTTGCCTTCGCGAAACGCTTGGCGTTGAGCTTCAACGGCGGATACGATTTCAATGCGAAGGAAATGACAACAACCACAATCGGATTGCACGTCGATTTACATTGTTGGGAGTTAAGCGCGAATGTTGTTCCCTTCGGACTTCGTCAGAGTTATTACATTCAGCTGAACATTAAGTCTCCGTTGTTGCAAGATCTGAAGTTGCAGAAGCGCGGGAATTTGGGAGAGGAAACTTTGCTCTATTAGAGCAAGAATGTTACGGAGTAACGAATCTCTTCGAGGAATGCTTCGCGAATGCCGCTGGCGAATGCTTCGCGAATGCCTCTGGCGAATGTCTTCGACGGTATATCAACGTAGTTCCAACAACGTAGTTCTCACAACATAGTTCCCACAACGCAGTTCTCACAGCGTAGTTCCAACAACGTAGTTCACCATCTAATTTAAAGGGCTCATTTGTCTAATAGGGATTTTTCAATGAAATAAACAAGGTGTTGCAATAGAGTTGGTTACGTTTGTTTTAGGCGGAAGTTGGATTTTGCAAACAAATAAGGGGTAATACTAGAGGACATTTGGATTAGACGGAAACGATTAATAAATCGCTACAAATCGAATTTCAGTTGATTGTTTTTTTGTTCTTCTAGACGTTTGTATTTTTTACCTTGTTCTGTATGAGTATTTTGTTCGCTAGAAATAATTTCAAAGACAGTGGTTACTTTGTTTTTAAGAATTTTTTCTTGACCTGTGTCTTCTAATTTTCTGTATTGTTGAAGTACACATTTTATTGAGGTGCCATTGATGAACTCAATATTCTTGCTGAGGACTGATTCATTGAATATCTTATCCTTCATTTCAAAGTTTATTATTTTTCCATTGTAAAATCCCTTCCATTTAAAGGTACCCTTTTTCAATACAGGTGAAATAATATCTATTGAAGCATTTTTATCTACGTTTGGTGGCAACTCATTTGAATGCAATATAAAGTTTTTGAATTGGCTTCTTTCAACTGTTGCTTCTTGATCAATAGGCTCGCTTTGATTGTTAAATTTTGATGTTGAGATCTTCGTTATTTTGGAGTCTGAATTTAATCTTTTATAGAAATTAGATTTGTGCTTTGTTATCTTGAAATCATTATCAAAAATTTCCAGTGTTCGATCAATTGCTTCTTCTGTTATTTTTTCGTTACTACTTAATTCCTTTTTTATTTTCTGTAATTCAAATGTTTTTAATTCGTTGTCGAGTTTTAGATTTTTAACTTGGAGGGCCAGGAGTTCCTTATTTTCAATGGGGATTCTAGATAAAAGAGTACTAACAATAGTCAGGATGAACATTAATTGAACACTGTTCTCGCCAAGAAAGTTCCACGTTTCTCTGAGTCCCCCTTCTTTGAACGCTTCACTTTCTATTTTGATTTTTAAGTCGAGTGAAGTAATAACTTCTTTGAAAATGCTCAGTAATTCTTTTTCGCAAGCATTTCTAACGAATGCATTCATTGAATGTGAATCCTCAGAAAGATAATAATGAAGCTCTAGTTTGTTGCTTTGTATAATCACTTTTGTTTAGTAGTAATGAAATGATTTTTATAAGGGTTGATAATTAAAAGGATCTTCCAATACTTTGCTAAGAAATACTTAAGCAGCGCCATTCCGTTTGAAGAAATCTTGCAAGGAGGTGAATGACTTAAACAGTTCCAATTACGTAGTTCCTCTATTCCTTAATAATAGTCCTACTCAACTTTTCTCCGTTTGTTTCTAGCTGCAAGATATAAGCACCGTTGCTGAATGAAGACAATGAAATTCTTTTATGTCGTTCTCCGAGTAACCAAGTGTCTTCTAATACCAAACGGCCAGAAGAATCATATATTCGAATAGGAACCGATTGATTAAAATAGCTGTTGGTTTCAAGGATAAGCTCGCCTGGTGTTGGATTGGGGTATATGATGAAATTAGATTGTAAGGGAACGAGATTACCTGTAAGCGACTTGTTCAATTTTGCTATTGAATTAAGATTATCGCATGAGCCGATTCTTTTGAAGTCACCTGCGATATAAAGGGTGTCGTTCATAATTGCAATATCTCTGACAACATTTGGGAAGGTTGATGCTGGCGTGTTGTATGAATTGTAGATTGTGTCTGGATTCAGAGCGAAGCTGCCAAACTGGTTCAATTTAGCTACACCATGAGACTCCATTCCATCGATTTCGGAAAACCAACCTGCGAGGTACAGCTCATTTTCATACACTTCCATGGACACCACACGCCCGTTGGTTTGATGCGGTGCGGGGTAAATAGCATGCCCGTCGTAATAGACTAAATGTAAGCGCTCCGTGTTGCCAAAAGATCCTAAATCAAAAGTGCCGCCTAGCCATAGTTTGTTGTCATAAACAACCATTGCTTCAACGTTAGCATCAAGCCCAAATCCTTGTCCAGCTTTGTGTATATCTCCGTCATAGATTGAAGCGAAGTGATTGATATTCCTTTGAGAGTCCCAAAAACGGCCTCCAACAAAAAGTGTGTCGTTATAAAAGGCCAGACAATTACCTCTTGCGTTTTCATCAAAGAAATCTACCAACGGTTGTACTTGGTTTCCGTCGTACTGAAAAACGAGATTTGAGGTGTCGCCATTAATTATGAAATACCCACCAGTTGCATACAATAAATCATTGTACTCAATAAAATCTGTAATAAGACTTGGATAAAAACCAACTGGAATAGTGTCCCACTGCTGTTCACTGAAAAGGACTAATGAATTTTTATCCGTCCCAAAGTAATGATTGCCCGCGTATATTTTCTCATTGTATTTCATAAGCGGATCGAAAATCATGTCGTAATCTGATTTCTCACCCATTTCACTCCATGAATTTCCATCCCATGTGGCTGGTACATATAGCTCTTCACAATCGAGTGTAGTCAACCAACCCCCAGCAGTAATTGTTTTATTTTCATTGTCGGGGAGTAGTTGATACACATAAGAAAAATGAGGGCCACATCTAAATCCTGAATCCAGATCCAACCACAATTGTCCGTAGTTAGGTAAAGAGATTAGTGAAAATGAGAAAAAAAGTGCTATTCTTTTATAAATCCACATGAGACAGTATTATTGTTGTTCAATGAAAAAACAATTCTGTAAACTCCTGAATTTAATTTAGAAATGTCCACATTCAGATCTTTAACACCATTATTGAAGGTTTTAGAATGTACAATTTGTCCAACGGAGTTGAAAATTTTAAAGCTGGCATCCGCTTCGAAATTAGCAAATGATATGTGTAAAATATTATTCGCCGGATTTGGAAAAAGGTTTATTGCAAAACTTGAATTTACCTCAGCAGTCAGTTCTTCCACGCCAGTAATTATTGGAATGTCAAATCTAGCTATTGTTCCATCTAGTAGCAGAAGTAAATATTTGCAATTCATAAACCTTTAGTTGTTTGTTATTTCCTTTTTTTTTGTTTTGATTTCTTTTCTTTAAAACACAGTAGTTTTTTTTTCTAGAAAGATTTTGGTTTTTAAGCATGTTCAAAGCAAATGCAGGCTTGAGGGAATAACAATACGCATTGACGCGTAGATTTTTTTCATGGCTGTTAGAGTTCTTGCGTCAATTTCAATACGTATTTCTGCGTATGTTTTTTAGAGAACGTTTTTGTGGATTGTATTTCTAAGGAAATAATAAACAGAGGGTTAGATAGTAGATAAAGTCCTTTATTCTTTGAAATAACTTTTCGACTATTTGATTGTAGTGAAAAGGTCTTCGCTATTTTAGCAACAAACCAATTAAAACTTACGACTATGACATTCACAGGAAACGAAGGAACTGTAATAACTCTTGCAGAAGGTGCTGAAATGACTGCCAACTATCGCGCAACTATTAATGCAGGTGACACCATAGCTCTTGCCCTTGGAAAAAATCTAATCAATTCGGTTTTGAATCAAAACGGATGCATGGGTATTCGAATGTATTATGCTTTGAATAGCAAGGGAGAAGATCAGTTGGTTTTAGTAGGTGTAGATTCCAACGGTGATGATTTGACAGCGGGAGTTTTAGTTGATGGGTTATGGAAATGTCCAAATCACTGCAGTATAGGCAATCGTTTAAATTCGTGACACAAGAACTGTTTTTAGCATTAACACTGACGAGATTAGTTTCCATTTTTCTTCTGATAAAACAGAGAGAAAACAGATCTTTTAATCTTTTCATTGTCATTTTTACGTTCTTGTCATTCTCGTCAGATTTGGTTTGCTTCATTATAGCTAGTCGTGGGATGGAGACTATGAATGTCATAAGCCTATTTTACGTAATTCAACCAATTTTCATTTTTCTAATATTAAATAGCGGCTATCGCTTTGAGAAAAAGCAGTTTTTAATTCTAGGAGCTTTAACCCTAGTAATTTCGATTTCATTAATTTACGTTTCATTTGTAGCTCCAAACGAATATATCCTTTCATTAATTTGGGGTATTAGTAATCTTTTTTCAGCGGTGCTGAGTTTGTACGTGATATTAAAAACTGCACATAGCATCGAAATTTCTAACCCGTATTTCCCTGAAAAAATCACGCCAATTTTGGGCTTGTTTATTTACACTTCATTTTCTTTTGTTCCTCAAGTTTCACATTTTTTTCAAATGGTTTCTGATGAAAAAGTAATTACAGCAGATTTTTATTTTGTTTTTATGCTTGCAGGGAATTTTTTACGAGATACACTCTTCGCTATTTACGGCTTCTCATTGATTCTTTCTAACAACAAAAGATAAAATGCAAGGGTCTTATATTCTTTACATGACTGGAGTAATTGTTGTTGTCTTTACAATTGTTATTGCAATAATTTTCGTTCTGTTGATTCAACGAATAATTCAGAATTTCCGCCTTCAAAAAGAATTTCAAGAGAAAATGCAAAGAGCCATTGTGGAAGCGCAAGAGAAAGAAAGGGAAGAGCTTTCGAACAATTTACACGACGACTTTGGACCTCAATTGGGAATTATACTGAAACAAATTCAGCCGGTTAGAAATGAACATGATTCTTATACATTTACTCGAGAACAATTAGAACAAATAGCCGAGAAGGTGTATGATCTATCGGCCGATATTCGAAACTATTCCAGCCTCATTTTTCCTTCGCAAATTAAGAAATTAGGATTGCTGAAATCGATAGAAAGTAATTTCAGGGATTTGGCTTCTGAAAAGTTGCAAGTTGATTTCCATTCGGAAATCGAAGATAAAATTTCATATCCCTTACTCGATGAATTGAGCATCTTCCGCGCCGTAAGCGAGGCTATGAATAACATTGTGAATCATTCGTGTCCTGGGAAAATGGAATGCATGATTCAGATTGATAACAAGAAATTAAGCATCACCCTTACGCACGACGGTTCTCATTTTTCACATGATGAGTTTATGGAAGAAGCGCTCAAAGGGCAAGGGAAGGGATGCAGTTCCATGTTAAATCGCATACTTATAGTAGGGGGCGTTATTACCATTGAACATGTCTTCAATAAACTCACGTGTATTAACTTTTTAATTCCGTTGCCCAAAAATGATTCATCCCATTAAAGTTGCTATAGTTGACGATCACACCATTGTTCGTGAAGGACTTCGTAATATGCTTAACGACGATCGTCAGGAACGTTTTGAAGTGATTGGCGTTTTCGGAAATGGTTCAGACTTTCTGAACTATTTGAAAAAATATCCGTGCGATGTCGCAATTATAGATATTCAAATGCCGGTGAAAGGTGGAGAGAGTACGTTGGAAGTATTGAAGCAAAAGTATCCGAATATATCGTCCATTGTTCTGAGTATGAACACTCGGAATTACATGATAGAGCTAATGGTGAAACTTGGAATTTATGCTTACTTGCCTAAAGAGGCGAGTGTCATTGAAATCAAGAACGCTGTCGATTCAGCTCACAAGAAGAAGATGGTATTTAATAAACTTCTAACGGAACAGAAGTACAAGCAGTTTATCTCAGGGAAGAAAACGACTTTTGTTCTTACGCTTCGTGAGCAATATGTAACCAGTTTGATTGCACAGGGTCTCACATCAGAGGAAATCTCAATTAAGGCCAACATAAGCAAGAGCACTGTTACCAAGCATCGAGAAAACATAAATAGAAAAACGCAATGTAAGAACCAAGCGGAGTTGGTCAATTTCGCTGTTCAGCATAATATTCTCGAGCTTTTTCCGAGGTAAGGGGGTAGGTGGCTAAGAGGTCTATTAGTTTCCAGTTTAAATTGTTTCGTGGTTTTTTTGGAGGGGGTAAGCGAGGATATGTATTACTTATTTTTCGCCCTTTCTGAAATTAATGTAGTAGTTGGAATATCAAGCTTAGTCTCAATTTTTTTGAGATCCTTGAAATCAATATCATGCAGCTTGCAATGTTCTACGATTTTTAATTTCATTAATTGTTTCGCTGTTAGAGAAAAATCGCGTTCTTTTAGTCTAGAAGCGATTTCTTCAATTCTTAGGTTCTTGGCATACCACATTCTAATTCCGTGATTAATAATAAATGCTGATGGCGTTTTTAATTTCTCACTTACCGATTGAGATATATTCAAAAGATTACTTGAGCCGAGCGAATGAATTGCTTTTGTGATAAAACCGTGTAATACTCCAAAATTCAAATTCCAATAAAGTTTGCGCACTAGTTGCTCAATTTTTTCAATACTCAAGCGTTTGTTTTCTTCCTCTTTTTCTTCTATCGTTTTATTTATCCTCTCTTTTAAGAAATTGATAACTTCTTGTTCGGTATTTTCCTCGGGGATTAGCTCAATAAATGAGCTTATTATCCTAAGATGAACTTTCATTCCTTGTTCATACAGGTATTCGAGTCTTTGCTTATCCAATGAGCCAGCTCTGTTTTTAATTACCAGCCCCATAACTTCTACAGTTTTAATACTTAGCCTTAAATTATTCAGAAGCTCGTAACTTGAATCATCGGCAGAATCACCTGTCTGTTTGAATTCTTCTTGACTCGCCTCTTCTTTTCTTGATTTCTCAATTAGAATTTTTTTTCTTTCTTCAGTGGAATTGTGGCCATAATTGGGCAATAAGGCCTTAACTATTTCATCTTCGTGTTTGTCAAAAAATGTTAGTTCATCTGTATCCAGAGTAGCTGGTAGATGTTTTTCAAATAGAATTTCTGCATTTAATGATAACTCGTCTAAAAGGTAATTTGATTTTGTGTGATGTGCTATAAATACAGTTATATAAGCGTTTTCATCTTTATGTAAGTTCGAGATAATCCTGTTAATACTTTCTTTTTTACTGTCAAGATGCTCAGCCAAATACTTGGCAACGAAAAAATAGTATATGTATGAGTAGCAGAAATTGAACTGATTGAGGCTGTCAACTTTACAGATATTGACAGCAGCAAGATTTCCTAATAATTCCGCAATTGAAATGGGTAAATTAAATTTAGCTTTATACTCAGTTATAAAAAGTTGAAGGCTTTCATTATCAATGCCGTGGCTGTTGCTTTGATAAATGAAGTAGGCTATTTCTGAAAGGAAATTGATATAAATGTCAATTTGGTCGTTTTTAACACCTTGCTTACGGAGATACAAGTAAATTAAAGCTTGATAGCAATGGCCTTGGGAAGTAATCTCTGAGTCAAGCGGTTTTTGTATGTCCTGTGCGGCAAGGAGAGATAGAATAAAGAATGGAAATGACGGCATGATGCCTTTTCCGAAAATTACACCTAGTGAATTTTCAATAAGCTCTGTTTTTTCATCAATGCTTTGCTGTAAGTGATTTCTATTCAGCTGTATTTTTGCTTCTTCTTTTATTTCAACCCATTTTCGAATGAGCTCATTTCTCTCTAATGGTGAAAACTCCCTTATTTTAAACTTTTTATACTCTTTTATTAGATTTTGATTTTTAATGTTTAGTCCGAAGATGTCGTCAACTATCAAGACTTGTTTGGGATATTGGAAATATTGCTCAATGTATTTGTCTTGATGTTTGGCAGAATGAAAATTGTCAATTATTGGGACAATTTTACGTGTCGGTATATCATTAAATTTTTTTCCTATATACTGCTCTGAGAATGCTTTTTCAATTTTGTTCTCTGGTTTTCCTAAATATTTGTTTTCATCATCTAAATAAATTGGAACGTAATTTAGAGAGCGGTATATCTGAAAAATAATCTTGCAAAGTGTAGTTTTTCCTGATTGATTTTCACCGGCGATTATTAGTTTGTTGAAATTTAGTAAGTCATTAGCAAGGTTCTCTGAGTTGTATTTGTGAGATTTTTCTTCTCCGTCATATGACTTAAGTTTAGGGTAAACAAAGATGTCCTTTAATTCTAGACTTTCTCGGCTGTTGTGCGATTTAGTTAGTATATCTGCACTTGTGAGAAACGACTTGAATTCTAAAGTATTTTTTAATTCTTTGATTTGAATAATTGATTCACTAGCTCTCGTTATCCATTGGATTGAATCAAACCAACCTTCATTGTAATCAGCATATGCCGTTATTGGTTTTCCATCTGTTGGAACTAAAAGTAAACTAGCTAATTCTGGGTGTAAATTCCATGAGCATGGACTAAGAATAATAGGTATGACTTTGATTCCTCTTGAGTGTTTTAAAGTGAGAGCGTCATTTTTTTCTTTTAAACAAGCGACGGATGCCAAAAAGCTGTGTGAAATCATTAGGCAAATTATGTCAGATTCTGTTAGATTAAAATCGATTTCCTTTTGAAATTCAATGCCGGGATCAATTTTCCGGTCATGCCAATTGACAATTATTCCTGAGTTTTTGAGGGGCGCAAGATGCTTAATAAATTCTTCTATTGAAGTTTGGTCGAAATGAGAATAGCTAATAAAAAGCTTAAGCATATCGTTATAAATTTTGTTTAAATAGTTTAGATGTTATTTTCAGGATGAAAGTGTTTTCTAAGATTTTCGCAAAGAGATTTCATCAATACATTTTTGGATTGTAAAACAAACCCACTTGAGGGTGGCTTGCAATTATTCATATGAAAATTAGTATTAATACGTATAGCTTGCCTTTTGCTCAAGTTCGAGAGATGTTATGCCATGGTAAACTAGTGGTAGCAGAACGATACGCATTTCAACGTATTTATTTGAATGACCAAGCGCTTAAATATCATAGTTGCTATAGATTATTCAGGTTAGTGTTTAGACTTATGTGTAATGAAAAGAAAAAAGATGCTATTCGGGTTAATGGTACTCTTGCTTCTATTAAATATTCCAGCAACAATCAATTGTACAAGGTCACAGAGTTGGGTGCTTCGCAGTGAGTTATTTGGAAAATAGAAGGTGTTTTTTACACGATTTTTTTTAAGGCTTTTATGGATTAAGGATTCATTAGTTTAAGCTAGTTGATGTTGTGGTGCTTTAGTTTTTTTTAAGGTTGTTTGGATAGATTAGCTCGGATATTTTAATTGTGGTGTGTCAAAACAAAAACTAAGAATTATGTATAAAATGATAAAAATTAGACTACAATATGCGATGCCAAAATTGGTAATTAGCGTTTTGTTTTCTGTTTTATTTTTCAGCCTTACAACTTTTGCTCAGGAGAGTGAAAGTGATTTTGATAAGCACTTGACATGTTGTTATCCAATAATAGTGTGGAAACAAGTCGAACAATTATGGAAAAAACGCTAGCTACTAAGCGTATTGCACAAATAGCAAAAGTAAGCGAAGCGTTGTGGGCTATGATGGATTACAGCGAAGCTGATACATTTACAGAATTTGACTATGAAGTAGTTATTGGTCAGATTGGAACTTTGAATTCCGAAATGTCTGCAGTTGAAATGCTTTTAGACAGAGGTTTACTGAATGAGGCTTTGGATCGTTCCGAAGCTATACCTGAAGTGGTTAAATTTGGAAAGGGTGAAGAAGAGGAATATGCAGTTTTCATGGATTGGATTAACTTTCGCATACAAATGTTGAATTCGAATCGAGATTGGAATACTTTGAACTCATCTGATATTGCAGCACTCAATGGTTTTTTAAGCCAATTTGATACTTATGCAGGATCACAGGCTATGGAAGTTCTAAACACCTACAAAAATTTCGATTATTTTATACCTCCAGCCTACGGACAAGATGGAGTGCAGAGACAATTGACACTTGCTGCAACTGATATTAAGGAGAAGTTTATTGATGTTTATCCGAATCCTGCGGATTGCGTTGTAAATTTGAAATTCATGGAACCTCTGTCCACACAAGAGCTTTGTACTTTGTTAATTATTGACGCCTCAGGTCGTGAGGTGTTTAAGCAGCAGGTGAATACCGGCTTTTCCCAGCAAACTATTTGTACCGAGCATTGGGCGGAAGGCTTGTATGTATTCAAATTGGCAGTACCCAATTCAAAACTTGAGTTCAATGGAAAATTTGAAGTCGTGCATTAGAAAAAAGGCTAGTAATAGAACAATGCTCTTAATGAGCATTGTTTTTTTTAGTATAACTGTTCAATCTCAAACGTTCAGCAAAAGAGCCGATGATGATTTGTTTTCCGTTTACATGAGCGTCCTAAATCAATCTTTCGGTTACCAGACGATTGGTGTGAGAATAGACACCAATGAAATGTATCACTTCAATACCGTCGTCAGAAATTTTGATTTTTCAGGAGAAATAATTGATACTAAAGAATACTATTTTTCAAATAGAAAATTATTACCGCCAAGTGATAATGCCCGATTGAATGATTCAATAGTGGTAACAGCCATGAGTGATGTTGATTTTGATAATGATACTGTCTATAGTACTGTGGTTTGGTTAACCAATGAAGGAGATACTTTGCAAACAAAAAGATTTAGTTCTCCATATTTTACAACCAGTAATCCGCAAACCGCTCATAATTACCCGAAATGTATCATCTGTAGTCCTGATGGGCAATATGTTTATTTTGCCTCCCAAATCTTCCACTCTTCTAGTGAAAATAATTTCATGATTCGTAAGTTGACGTCCCAAGGTGAAGAGGTTTGGTCGTATATAGATCCCTTAGATTTCTGGTATGGAACATGTGATGATTTATATTTCTATGAAGGTCAGGTTTGGTTTGTTAAAGCCTCAGGGGGTGTGCTGCAGGGGCACTACAATAAACTGGTGAGATTGAATGATGATACAGGGATAATTGACTATTCAGTAGAACAAGATGCTGCTGGTGTTATTGTTGGTGGAGCTAAGGAAATGTTAATGGATTCGGAGGGTTATTGTGTTACGACTACATCCGGCACATCATCTATTTCATTGATACCGGCTATTTTTAAAGTAAATTATTCTGGTGAATTATTATGGTACTCAGAGCCTGAAATAGATTTAGCACAAATGCAGCATAGTGCGAACTTGTTACGAGCGAATGATAGCGGCTATATTGCATGTTCTGTAAAATGGGAAGAACAGAGCAATCCCTTTGATCCAAATGAAATAAGCAGCAACAACACCAATAGAAAAATATGTTTGTGGAAGGTAGATGAAAATGGTGTGTTTCAATGGCAACGGTTTTATGAATATCTAAGTTTCGACAGCGGCTACCTGTTTCTTAACAATCAAGTTCATGATTTTAAATCCACTCCTGATGGTGGCTACATTATGGCAGGGGAGTCAACTTCACTTTGTTTAAACTGGCCAAGTTGTTCAGAAGATTCCCAACAGGGGTGGTTGTTAAAAGTTGACGGATGTGGCTGCTTGGTTCCTGGGTGTGATCAAAATTGTGTTGTAACCAACTTGGAAAATGAACAAGAGGTGCGTGTGAATTATTTTCTTTTTGGCCCTAATCCAGTAGATGAGTTGTTGAATGTTTACGTTCCTACACTTCCAATTCCCATTAAAGATTTAACCTTTCGTCTATTCGATATGCAAGGGAAACTACTTAGAGAATTTCAATTTGAGTCTGACAACACTACGTATATGATAGACGTCAACTCCCTGGCCTCTGGAAATTATATTCTCTCAGCATTTTACAAGGGGGAAGTTGTCGAATCAGAGAAGGTTGTGAAGAAGTAGGCCAGAGCTTCGCTTTTGTGATGACTTTTTTTCTATCGCACAGTTGTAGCTGAGTTATTTTCAATAATTTTTGGTGAAATAGAAAGTGAAATGTAATTTATGGCCAGTCTGAGGTAATGCAGCGGAGTAGTTGTTTCGTCAGTTTAAATGATGATGCTTCGGCAATTTATTCTGCGTTTATTTCATAGAGAGAACTTAGGAGAATTTACCTTCTCTAATGTGGTGAAGTGGAGTAAAGGTGTGTGCTTTTATAGGACTTGGTCTTGGCAATGGCATATTGTAAGCAGTTTCAAGAAAGCGCAATTTGTCAATCAAGCGGAGATGCTCAATTTCGCTATTCAGCGAGACATACTGCAGCTTTATCCTAGGTAAGAGTGCTTGAAAAAGTAAGTGTAATTGCGTATTGAATAAGTTTTGATAATAGCGCAGATTTGTCCCGTAATCAATATTATTCAAACAGTAATTCCATGAAAAAAATATCTACGTTCCTTTTTGTGTTTTTATTCTTAACGAAGTTTGTATTTGCTCAGTCGGATCAAATGGAAGTTTGTCCTGATATGTTTGTTTGTCCAAACACATCAACGCAAATAGAGTGCAACGGTTCTAACATTCTGTCAGCCTTTGGTACGAATGTTACTTTGTCCAATGGACATTACTATTTTAATTCCTCAGGTCTAACCCCAGGTTTATATCAAAGCGCTATTGGAATAAATCTAAATTTTGCTACTGTTTATATCGATGTAAATGTTTTGGGTGGGGTTTTAACTGCGAATGGAACACCAACGGCTGCAAACGATACTATCCAATTTTGTAATAACACTGGAGGTGTGCAATTGGGATTTCTAAATCCCAGCGCTATTAGTTTGGTGCAATGGTCTCCTTCAAATGGGTTGAGCAACCCTTCAATACTGAATCCAATAGCCAATCCGTCTATCACTACTACTTATACCGTAGGTGTGTATGATCAAATTGGTAATTATTGCGAAAATAGTATTACAATAGAACCAATTCAATTTTACTCATTGAATTTGAATCTTTCAGATAATGAGATTTGCTCAGGTGAAAGCATAACATTAGGCGCTCAATGCAGTCCAAGTAATGGTAATTGGGTTTTATCTTCTTCTTCAAATCAATCATGGAGTTACCCCACTTCTCTACCGACGTTATTTCCAAATTCAAGTACAACTTACACTCTACAAATTCCCAACAATAGCTGCACTTCGGCAGTCAATTCCACTGTCATAGTTAATCCAAATCCGGCAATTGCCGTATCATCACCTACTGAAGTTTGTGTTGGCGAAGCTGTAAATATTAATTTATCTACTCAATCGGGAAATATCACAACTTGGTATAATTCAGCCGGGACTCAAATAGGATTTGGTAATTATTTTGTTTATAATCCGCAATATTCGCAAAGCATACAATACATTGTTTCTAATCCAACAGGATGTACGACTACAGGAAATATAAATGTTACAGTGAATCCAAATTGTTGCACATTAAATAATCTTCCGCCATACTCCTCTACAGTATTTACATCTCCTCTTAATATTACCGGCCAGAACTATACTTTTAACTCCGATTTAATAATGGATGGACCGGTAACGCTTGTAATTACTCAATCAAATTTAAAATTCGCCCAAAATTGTGGTATTGTCTTAAAGAATGGTGCTGATTTGAGAGTCGAGGCTTCAGTGCTGACTAATTTATCCGACTGTCCGCACCCATGGAAGGGTATAGGTGCTACTCATACTTCTTACTACTCTTCAAATAACTTAGATGAAACAAGTATTACCATTAAAAATTCCATTATTAGTCATGCTCACAAAGGAATTAATCTATTGTGTCTTCCGATACCACAGCAATCGGGCACACCGCTGGGTAATACACCCTGGGTATATGTCAATTGCATGGATTCTAAGTTTGAGGATAACGTTAAAGATTGTAATTTCGAAGGGGTATCTACACAAAATCAACTTTCAGCAGTTTTTACAGCATGTAAATTCACAATTACTACGAATTACCCGAATTATCTCTCAAACGATTTCAATAGAATTAGCTTACTGAATAATCAAAATACTTTTGTTTTCAACACATGTCAGTTTTTAAATTCTAAACCAAATTTCTTGATAGGGTCAACAGAACTTTGTGCTATAAGAAGTAATAGATGTGGGTTGAGAATAACCGCTCCAACTAATCCGCTTCAAAACACACCTAATTACTCCCTGTTTAGTGGTTTTACTAGGGGTGTAGTTCATTTTGGAGGCAATGAATTAATCATTGAAAATTCCGATTTTAGATGCGTTCGAAGTGTTTTTCAGTCAGGTTGTATAGGAAATGTTTCAATTTCGAAATGTCGGTTTGTTAACCTTCCATTAAATTTTATTCCAGCGTATGCTAGCCCATTTATTCAATATAATGGGGTAGGTACAATCGAACCTTTGCCTGGTGAATTTACAAATAATAGCATTCATTATGGATGCTACCTGGATGGTTGTATTGGCAATATAAGTTTCCTTGATAATTACGTAAATACAAATAAAACATTCTCTAGTTATCCATCCACCCCATTTCTTACAAGCGCTTCGAATATAACTGAGCATGGTATAATTTTAAATCAATGTCAAACCCAATCTGGGCTAATTGCGCGCAATACTTTCACACAAATGAAACGAGCAATTAAGTTTCAAGGACAGAATAAAATTGATTTGCAGAGCGGGGTTAAGTATACTTGCAATACCTTCTTTGGGAATGGTAAGGATATTATTGAACTGCAAGGAACTTCATCACCAATTTTAGCGGGAGTTCCCAACCAAAATATAAATCTAAAAGATCCGAATAATCAATTTAATTCTTCCTTAGAAACGAATGACGATATTTACAATGCAAATTTTGTTCATCAATACACTCAAACAACATCAAATTCAAATCCTTCTAATTCAGAGAGTTTGAATATTAATTTTATTCCGGTGTCGCCACAGTTCATTGTAAATTGCAACACCTTAAGCTTTGGAAACAATCTCGAAACGAACTATGCCCTAAAACAAGAAGTAAATCAGTATTGGAACAGCACAAAAGATGGAGGAAATACAACCGAATTAATTAATTTAATACAAAGTGCAGATTTCAGTTCAACAATAAGTGATTTGTATAATGTAGTTCAAGCCAGCCCCATGCTTAGCAATGAATCTCTAATTGAATTATTTGACAATCAAAACCTTCCGAATTATTTGCTTTCACAGTTAATATCCTATAATTCATCAGTGATGCGTGAGCCCGAATTTGTTGAAAAAATGAATTCTCGAGCCATCGCCCTCTCTGACTTTGAACAACAAATAATTGAGCAAGGATTGAATCTTTGGACTTCGAAAGACTATTTAATGAACCAACTCGCTTATTTAGAAGAAGAACATAATTATCTATTGAATGAAATTGCGATGACAAATGATAGTATTCTGAGTGCAGAACAAAAAGATTCAGTAATAAATGCAAATTTCTATCCTTCAACTTTCAAGTCTGATTATAGACGCGAAATATTGCATTTTATTTCAAAGGGTCGTTTTAATGATGTTGAGGACTTGCTGGGGAATTTCGAGCAGTGTTTTAATTACTTACCCTCTGAGAAAGACGAGTATAATGAGCTTCTTTCATTGATAAGTATTCTTTCTTCTTCTGACACATTGAACTACACGGAATTTATTCAATTATATGATGTCCCATCAATTTTTTCTCAGAAAGCTTGTTTTGCTTATCTTGGAGATAGTACAGTAATAATTCGCGATATTATTTTTGAAGAACTCGAAAATAGATCAAGTATATTAAGCAATAACAGTTCGTTGCATTTGGAAACAAGAATATTCCCAAATCCTACTTCGGGCAATTTCTTCAACATTGAACTACCTTATTCAGATTGTTTAATAACTATCTCAAATAATCTAGGTGAAACAATATACTCGAACAAGTACATTTCAAATTTTGGTTTAATCCGAATTAGCACCAATGACTTATCCAAAGGATTATACTTGGTTACTATTCATAACTTAAAGACAGGTAAAATTGAGAATCAAAAACTTATAATTCAATAAAATGAGAACAACTTATTTCGTATTTGCATTCGTCTCACTTTTTTTTGTAAAAGACCTCAAAGCTCAGATACACTGGCACTATGTCATGGACACTTGTACAACGCGCAAGTCAATATCAGCAGTGTTTCTGAAAGATTCTGAGATTTACGCTCTTACTTGTGAATCTGAAACACCAACCTGTAACATGCAGGTATATAAAATAGATTCTGATTTGAGTTTTACCGAAATGAGAAGCCACCAAATGCTTGGCTCTAATTACATAGTATCGGGTGGGAAATTAACTGAAATTGACAATGGTTACTGGTATTATCACAATGGAACTACCAGTGATTTAATGAAATTGGATAGCGCATACAATATCATTTGGCATCGGGATTTTAATAATGAAATAAATATAAATGATCCGCAGCAAGGTTTGCCGGGTGTCTTCTGCGATGATCCCAATTCTGAATTTGTATATGCAGCGGGAGCTAGAACTTATCCAAATGCTTTTCAATGTTTGTCGCATGAGTTACAAATTTTCAAATTCAGTGGAGATGGACACTTATTGAATACGTTTAGTTTTCCTTCATTGTTCATGAATCTTGGAATAGGATGTAATTATGAATCCACAATTCCATTTTCAATTAGAATTGTAGGTAATGAAATTGAAGTTACTGGTTGGGCGGCTCAGACTCTTTCGCAGAGCACCTCTCACAAATTTTTGAATTACATCGGCCGGTTTGATTTTAATGGCAATTTAATTTCAATGAAATTTGTTGGAGATAATAGCGGACAAGGCGTTGTGCTTAATGATAATAATAATGGATATTACAGTATTCGTCAGGAGTTCGTGAATGAGGAGGTTTGGACTGATTCAAAATTGAAAATTGCGTATCTGCCAGATTTGAATTCAGCGAGTCAGCCTATCTATGAAAGCACTGAAATCTTTGATTATTCTTCGGAGTATTTGTTTGAACCTAAAAAAATCAATGACGGATTTGTGATTGGATCAGTGTATTTCGGGAACAACAACATGTCCTACGGGCTGCGCAAATTCAATAGTAATTTGGGAGAAATAGAGTGGGCAAAATCTTATCACATCTCACTTCCCTTAGATAATCCTGCGGATAGTATTTATGTTAGCAGTAATGGAATGTGGAATCTTACTGTTTTGCCAGATCAAGGATATTTATTCACGGGAACCCTGTCATATTTGAATGAGATTTACCCATGGATCATCCGCACAGATGCATGCGGAGATGAGGTTTACAACGGTTGCACAATAAGTGGAGTGTCTGAATTATCTGAATCTCCTTCATTGAAACTCTTTCCAAATCCGGCTGTTAATGAAATAAACATTCAACTTCCGAATACAGACAATTGGATCGTTCGTGTTTTCAATTCAAATGGACAATTGGTTTCAACGGAAAAAGTGAATCAATCGAATTTCATTCAATTGAATATTCAAATTTTGAATACTGGATTGTATACTGTTCAGGCGATGAATAGTGCGGGGAGAGTTTATTCGGAGATGGTGGTGAAGGAGTAGGAACTGCGTTATTGGAAAATCGGAGATTTTATTCCTACTACGTAATTCCTATTGCATAATTCCTACTTCGTAATTGGAGATTTGTTGCTAGCGGCTTTGGTTTGCCGCCGAGTTATTTAATAGATCAAAGAGTTTTATCAAAAGATGATAATTTCATCGAAATATAGAATTTCATGTTTTAGACTTTACAAATAACCCCCTATCCGTGCGACAAGAACCGCAAATACCGTCAGAAAACCCAACTGAAGAAAGATGTAATTTACCGCATTGGCTGCATGTGTTATTGAGAAAATTAGAACCGTAAAAATGAGAATTGGTTCCGAGTGTATATTGCGAGGAGGTTAAACCACTTAAAACAGAGCCGTTCATTTTATTCTCAGCGTCCCTTAATTTCTGTCTTGTTTTAGTTAAATGTGATTCTTTATCGGACAAGCTTTTTTGAAGTTCTTCCTTCTCCTTGCTACCTTCTTCTTTTATTGTTTCAATTTTTTCAATTAAAGAGGAAATGTCGCCTTCAAGTTCGGCTTGTCGAATTTTCATTTCGGAAATTAGTCCTATTTGAGTTTTTAGATTGGCAACCTCTGGAATAACATCTGTCCAATTCTCTATTGAACTTATAATTTCTTCTTCCAGAATATTACATTTCTCTATGACCTCTTCAAAATTTGAAATTATTAGCTTACGTTCTTTGTTTTCTTTGTCAATGCGTGCAATGTATTCCTTCGTTCGTTTTTCTATATTAGAAATATTCAACAGAATTAATTTTAAACTTCTAATCGCCGATTTACCTCGTGCTACAAGTACTTTTAATTCTGTCATTTGTGCCCATCTGTTAGCTATTACTCCGCCAAGGACACCTGAGACAAGAGAAATAATAACCGCAATTACAGCAAGTGTTTTCTTGTCCTCTATTTGAGTAGAATAATTTATAAACGCAAATGTCATTATTATTAAAACAATCACCCAAGGGTCGAATATCAAATTAAGAAAAATCTTCCATTTTTCTTTTAGTGTTTGAACGTTTTTGTGTTCTTCCATTTTTTTTTGTTTTTTTTTGAGTTGTCACATAATTGCAACGAAAGAAAAGCAATAGAACAAACGACAAGAAAATCGATGAAACACTACTTAAGTTATTTCGCTCTACCTTCTTTCGCTCCATGTATTAATAAGGATATCTAATCGCTGGTTGCATTAAATTTTGATTTGTTATTTCACAAGCAATTTGGTCAATAAATTCAATTGATGAGCCTTTAATAAACTCTGATAAAAGCCAATTCTGTTTTAATTCTAAATGTCTATGCAGTACTGTTGGGTCGTAACGTGCTAATTCACTAAGCCTATGCATAGAGGCAAACATTATTGTAAGCGGATGTCTATCAATACAATTTGGTTGACCGGTCCTCTTGATATACCACAAAGTATTGGTGCCGTATATGTAGTGGATTTTCTTTCTTAATTTACTGTGGTAGTTCGTTAGCACTAACAGGTTGTTCGCTTTCTTCAGTCCAGAACGATGCCATTCAAATCGTTTTTTAGTTCTAATGACATACTTGTTCTGATCACCTAAATCTCTTTCAAAACCAAGCGGTATCAATTTGTTAAGCGTATGCTGGCTTCTATAATTCTCTGGTAATTCAGCACAAAACCAAGCTTGTCTCGAATTGTCTTTGAATACAAATTGCGGGTTGTAGATTGGAATAAATATTTCTTGGTAACCTGTTGGAAAAGTTAAATTAAAGCATCTGTGCACAAAAGGCAGATTATAAAGCAAGTCTTTGAGTGAATATTGCTCACCGTTGCACGTTTCACCAAAATATGAACAGAGTCCGGCGAGGATTCCGTTTCTATGAAAAGTAATTATTTCATTTCTTAAATTGGTATCTCCAGGCTGAATTCTACCAGTTGCTCCATGAAGTTCTGCAAACGTTTTACCTTTTACCTTTAACAAAGCCTTTGTAGCATTTAAAAACGAATAGTAAATAGTCAAGGGTGAAGCTGTTTCAGGTATGGTAAGACTTGCTTGATAAAATTTCTCAGCCTGCTTCCAATACATTAATGCTTCCAGTTTTCTTTCCTTCTGTAACCACATCTCAACATAATCCCAATGATTTCTAACTAATACTGTCTTGTAATTAAAATCAGGACTGACAATAGCTTTATGTGGTTTGATTCCTTTGCTATTGTGTTTGATTGATTTGTAGCCCATTCAATATTTTTTTATTTCATTCGCTTGCAACAAACTATAAGCGATCACTAACTCAATCACTTTTCCAGTCAATTTGGTTGTGTTAGCGCAAGTTCTTTACATATAATTAATTCGTCACAAAATGAGTCTCCAAGATAATCCTTATTCAGAAATTTATGAGACCCTACTCAAGTGCCGGTAAGTGGTGAAATGCTTCAATTCAATTGTTCAAAGTGACTTGTATTTCAAGCCCTTCAAAGACTATAGGTCTGGAGATTAGAAATTCATTCAATTGATTTTCCAACAGTTAATACGTATTTATACGTAGTAGAATATTGCGTATTGCAATGAGAGTGGCTGAGTGAAAAGGCGGAAAGATTTCATACCTCTACAATAACAAATGAGGCATCTTCTTTTATCATTTCAGTCACATTCAAAGTGGGAACGATAAATTTTGAAAATTGCGTTGCTTCGGTTTTTGCGAACAAAACTCCTCTAGATGTTCCAGTCGTTAACATTGCCAAATGTGCGAGAAATTCCTTGGGTACAATTAACTTGTTTTTTTTGATAAATGAATTCCAAGATGCGTCTTCTATTTTGAAATGACAGCTGACTTGAATTTTGAGAAAAACTTTCTTTCCCTGCATGAATTCAAAGTCAAGAAAAACAGCGATTAGTTTGTTCGTTTGGTCAAGTTTGAATTGCAATTCAGAACCTAAACCTGTTTCCTTTTTGGGAGCATAATTTTCCTCAAAAATGGCAAACTGCTCAGTTTTTATGCCCTTAAGAGTAAAACCAACTTTTGTGTTTTCTTTTTTTATCATAGTGCAATTGCTTGATAATTTTCAGTTGAATAATCAGCTCTTTCTAATCTCAAGATTTTTGTTGATTGGAAATTATCGCTGTAGTCAAATACTTGTGCTGAAATTTTATCTACTCTCTTTTCAATAGTAACTATCCATTGATCCTTTTCAGTCATTTTGTTTTCGTAATAACTTGCCAATACCGGAATATCCAAGATGTTCTGTAGTTTAATCTGGGTTTCAATAGTTAAGTTCTCTTTCCCGCTTACAATTTTTGTAATTTGTTGTGGAGATACTTCCATTGCTTTAGCAAGGTCCTTTTGTGACCAGCCCAATTCATCTAATTTCATGAGGACTTTAAGAGCAATTTGCTGCGATTCACGCAACATGGCGCGGTTTCGGATTCGCTCTCTATTGCGTTCCATAGTCCTTGAATCCTGCTCAGAGACTAGTGCTAAAAATTTTTCTTTGTTCGTCATTGTAGTTCAATTAATAGTTCAAAAAATGAATCTTCATTTAAAACTCCGTTTTTATTTAGATAGGCTCTTGCATTTGCTAGTTTCTTTAACTCGTTGTCTGTGTCGGGATGGTCTTGCATCGTTTGACTCATCTTTATAGCACCTCCCGTTATTGCAAAACAATTGAGGTCTATTTTAATTGCATAGTATCGCAATCTATTTCTCTTAATTTTCCCCTTTTGGAAAGCCAATATTTTAGTTCTCTCCGAGTTTTGTAAAGGCTCGAAATACATTCCGAACGGTTCTTTGTTTTGATTGATATCCTCCAAAAAGTCTTGGATTCGTTCTGCATTCTCTAATATCTCGTTGACAAATTTCATGACATCGGTAATTTTGTTTTCTTCAGCATAAGCTTTTAAAGCGGCTACGTCTGTCCATAATTCCATTAATCTGTCATACTCATTATCTGCTTGTCCAGGATAGTGGAAAGCGAATAAATGGTTTGCAAATATACGAACTATTTTCATAAAATCAACTTATAGGTTTATTTCCACCTCTTTCTTTTGTATTTTTCTTTAGTCGAGCAGTGGTCTATTAAGTATGTATTTCTACGCGAAGGTTACTTCAATTAGTCAAAGTTAAAAACTTAAAAGAATAAATTCTGATTCAGTTATGCGGGTTTATGCCAAGCAGAAGGGAGTTGCGAGGGCAGCTAATGTTATGGAGTAACGAATCTCTTCGAGGAATGCTTCGCGAATGCCGCTGGCGAAAATATTTCCACTTCGTGGATACATCCCTTCGGGACCAATCCGCTATGCGGACTTATCCACGGGTGGATGCATCCCGACGGGATATATCCTGAAAGGATTTTATGACTTCCATTTCACCAAAACCGCCTGAATCATTTCATTGTCAATGCGAGCGTCGGGAACGAGTTCGAATCCTTGATTGAGATAGAACGGAAGAGGGGAGATGTAATTTTCGCCGTTCGATTTTAGATCGTTGTTATGATCAATAACCCACCCGAAGAATTCGTTTTGAGCTGATTTCAGATGATCGAGTAATAATTTTCCCAATCCTTTTCCCTGATGTTCTTTGGATACTATTATGGAAAAACGAATTTGATTGGTGTGTTCAAACATCACGGCCCATGCGATGATCACACGATTCGAATCTTCAATTAAAAAATGATTGTGCCAAGTTGTTCCTTCCAATAAAATCGGAAATCGATCCTTTAATTTCAAAGGATACTCTGAATTCCAAAGAGAATTGATTTGTTCGCTTTGAACATCTGAAAGGAATGTGGTTTGAGTTATTTCCATTTATAAAAAGAATTAATCTTCCCTTCTCTTCCCTTAACCTTTCTTACCTGTAGGTCGAAAGATATTTCGGCCAAACAGAAACAGATTCTTTTCTTCCCCGCTCTTCCCTTTTCTTCCTGAGGGTCGAAAGATATTTCGACCCGATTATCTTACTCTTTTTTTCCTTATAAAAGATGCAGAAATCCCGCCGCCACTGTAAGCAAAACCAACAACGCTGAAAGAACAATGTAGGTCCATTTAACAAGCGGAGTTAGGACAATACGACCGGCGTTTTCGATGTGCTGATAAACAGACAACGACGAACGCAGGTAGTAGAAAGCACCTATGGCAGAGGTTATGATCATGACCACAACCAATGCGAAATACTTCGCTTCGATCAATTGCGCAATGACGAAATACTTCGCAATGAATCCGCTGAATGGAGGAATACCAGCCATAGACAATAACGCTGCTGTGAATGCAAATGCCAATACGCTGTTTCTTCTGTACAATCCTTTTAACGGATTTCCTTCCAACGTTTGTGTTTCTTTAATTACACCGAATGCAATTAATCCAGCGATGCTGTATGTGAGCAAGTAGAACAACAAACTCAACAACGATGCATTTCCAATGATGGTCGATAATAAAAATCCTGCGTGAGAAATACTTGAATACGCTAACATGCGCTTCACGTCGGTTTGCCACAAGGCAGCTGTGTTCGACACAATAAGCGTGATAGCTGCGATAACTCCGATTATGTAACCGTTCGCTTCAACATAATAATGAAACGGGCCTGTGAAGAGCTTAAACAACGCTACCATAGCAGCTGCCTTCACCAAGGTTGACATGAACGCTGTGATCCATGTAGGAGCGCCTTGATAAACGTCTGGAGTCCAAATGTGAAAAGGTGCTGCTGAAATTTTGAAAAGGAATCCAACCAAGATCATGGTAATTCCAACATTCATTATAATAGAAGTTTCAGATCCGTCTTGAATGAAGTTCGAGATAACCGCTAAATCGAAACTTCCCGTTGCTCCATAAACCAAGGTAATTCCGAACAACAAAATAGCAGAAGCAACAGAGCCTAAGATGAAATATTTGAATCCACTTTCGTTCGAAGCCAAGTCGTGCTTCTTACTTGCTGCCAAAACATAAACAGGAATGCTTAAAATTTCAACACCTAAAAATAACATAGCCATGTTTCCAAACGCTGCCAATAATCCGGCTCCGCAAAAACTGAATACCACCAAGGCATACAAATCTGTTTTTCCTTCGTGTTGTTTGAAGTAAGATGAGGAAAGAATGAACCAGAAGAACAACACCACTGCGAATACACCGAGTGCAAGGTTAGCGCCGTTTTCATACACCAACATGGTTTGACCGAATGGCGTTTCAACCGTTCCCCAATCGACAACAATGAATCCAACCAATGCAGCCAGGCCTAATAAAATAAACGGAAGGACGTATTTCTTCAGGTTTAGAATGTCTAAAACCAATACACCAATTCCCAATAATGCGGTTAATAATAACTCTTTCATAAAATTATATTCCAGTAAGTTGAAGGCCTTTGTGAACTACGTCGAGTAACATACCCGGATAAACACCAATAGCAATTGTAATAATGACAAGAATGGTTAAAACCATTTTCTCTGAAGCAGTCATTTCAGCAAATGCCAATTCAGCATTGTGCTTACCCAACATTGTGCTTTGAAATGCACGAAGCATATATACAGCTCCGAAGACAACCGTAAGTCCTGCTACCAAAGCCATAACAATGTTGTGACTACCGACGCTTTGAAGCAACAAGAATTCACCCACGAATCCGCTGGTTACCGGCAAGGCAACAGATGCCATAACGATCACGAAAAACAAAAAGGCAAAGGCTGGATGCTTTTCACGAATTCCACCCATCTTGTTAAAGTGGTCGTGTCCAACGCGCGATTCAATCATATCTGCAATGAAGAACAATCCCAAGGCAATAACACCGTGAGAAACCATTTCAATCAATGCGCCTTCGTAAGCAGTGTTTCCGTTTGCTAAAATTCCTAATGCAATCATGCCCACGTGAGCAATGGAAGAGTAGGCGATAAGCAATTTGAAACTGGTCTGATTCAACGCAACGAACGATGCGTAAACAATGCTAATCACGCACAACCACATGGCCCAATCTGCATCTGCAACACCTGCAGGTACCATAGGCATAGTTATGCGAAGCAATCCGTAAGTGGCCATTTTCAACATAACCGCTGCAAGCAAAATAGTTCCTGCTGTTGGTGCGGCTTTGTAGGTGTTTGGCTGCCAAGTATGGAAAGGAAAGATTGGAATTTTCACTGCGAAGGCAATGAAGAATCCTGCGAATACCCAAGTTTGTTCGCTTTGCGAAAGTTTCGATCCAGCCGCAATCATGTCTGAGATTAAGAAGCTGTCTGCAAACTGACGAACGTACAACAACGAGAATAACATAAACAACGAAGCGAACAACGTGTACACGAAGAACTTCAACACGATAGCATTTTTGTTTTCAGCTTTGCTCCATTGAAGGATGATGAAGTAAATCGGAACCAATGCTGCTTCGTAACAGATGTAGAACAAGAACGAATCGTTCGCTAAAAACGCTCCCATCATGGCCGAAGACATGAAGAGAATTAATGAAAGGAATGTCGAAGCATTGCGCATTTCATGTTTGCTAGCCACTTGAACAATGAACGGAAGCAAGCATGCATTCAATAGAACCAACAAGATGCTGGTTGCATTCAACGACAATGCGAAGTGAGCGCCGAGTGGAGCAATAACGCCACCATCGAATTCAAGCATTTCTGTTTTGCCGTATGACATAGCTACCGCTGCGCCAATGGCCATTGCTGCATTCAAGATAGAACCTACCCATGCTAACTTCTTCGATAAGTCAGATGATAGAAACATCATCAGTCCGAAGAATGCGGGTATAAGAAGTAGTGCGAGGGTTAACATAGGTGCTTATGCTTTAAAAATCAAAGTCAATAATAAAATCAATCCAATCATGAAGGTGAGCAAATAGCCCGCAATGTGTCCGCCGTGCAATTTTCTTGCAAGCGACCCAACTCCTTCAGCGGCAGTTCCGGCAGCGTTCACAATGCCGTCGATAATCTTCCATTCAACAACAGTAGAAAATGCGTGTCCAATTGCGTTCGCTGGTTTCTTGAAAATAGCTTCATACAATTCATCGAATCCGTATTTCTTGTGAAGCAATTTGTGGAAAGGTGAAGTGATCTCGTTGTCTTCCAACACGTGAGTTGACTTCGCGATGTAGATGTTGTGTGCAACATAAATCATCACAACTGCAATTCCCATGGTAGCTAACGCCAAGATAATTTCAACAGTAACGCTCATATCTCCAACAGCAACTAGAACAGGTCCTTCAAGGAAGTGATCCAATGCGTGTGGGAAATGAATCGCGTGTCCCAATGCGTGTGGGAATCCAATGAATCCACCAACGATTGAAAGAACAGCCAACACCCAAAGAGGAATTGTCATTGAAGCTGGCGACTCGTGCAAGTGATGCTCTTGGTCGTGTGTTCCTCTGAACTTTCCGTGGAAGGTTAAGTAATACATGCGTAACATGTAGAACGCTGTGCAAGCTGAAGCAATTACCAATAAAATAAAGACTGGCATGTTATGCTCCATGGCATGTGCAAGAATTTGATCTTTCGAGAAGAAACCTGCGAATGGAAAAATACCTGCGATAGCCAATGTTCCAATTAAGAATGTTTTTTGTGTTGAAGGCATGTATTTCTTCAATCCACCCATTCTACGAATGTCTTGCTCTCCGCCCATTCCGTGAATCACAGATCCAGAACCCAAGAACAACAAGGCTTTGAAGAAGGCGTGTGTTATTACGTGGAAGACAGCAATGCTGTGCGCCCCTAATCCTAAGGCCACGAACATGAATCCCAATTGTGAAACAGTTGAGTAAGCCAAGACTTTCTTAATGTCGTTTTGTGTAAGTGCAATCGTTGCACCCATTAACGCTGTGATCAATCCAACGTACAACACCAAGTTCGAAGCGGTGTGACTCATTTCGAAAAGATCTCCGTTACGCGCTACCAAGTAAATACCTGCAGTCACCATGGTTGCTGCGTGGATCAATGCAGACACTGGAGTAGGACCGGCCATTGCATCGGGTAACCACGTGTGAAGTGGAAACTGTGCACTTTTTCCCATAGCTCCAATAAATAAGAAGATGGCAACGGTCGTTAACATTGAAGGAGACAATGAAGCAATTTTTCCGTGGTTGAATAATTCAACATAATTCAATGTTCCGGTGTTGCTGAAGATTAAGATCATAGCGACAATTAATCCAAGGTCACCCACACGGTTCATGATGAAGGCTTTCTTCGCAGCTTCGTTGTTCGCATGTTCTTTGTACCAGAATCCGATGAGCATGAACGAGCAAACACCCACGCCTTCCCATCCAACGAACAACGTCACAAGACTGTCGCCCAAAACAAGAATCAACATGAAGAAAACGAACAGGTTCAAGTACGCAAAGAAGCGATTGAATCCTTCGTCGTGACTCATATACCCCGAAGAGTATATATGAATAAGGAAACCAACTCCGGTAATGAATAGGAGGTAGGTGGAAGAAAGTGAATCGACTAAGAATGCGAAGTCAATGTGAAGACTTCCAGCATGAATCCATTCAAACACTTTCACGGTAACCGCGTGGTGTGAATGAAGCTGACTGTTGAAGACAATTAACGATACAACGAACGAAGCGAAGATGGCTCCAGAACCAATGATGGTAGTGAGTTGCTTCGAAGTGTTTTTCCCGAAGAAAACTTGATAAAGGAATCCAACTAATGGGAAGAGCGGTACGAGAGTAATTAATTTTTCCATGGTTTATCCCTTCAAGTTGTTTAACGCGTCAGTGTCTGTCGTGCGCAAGTTGCGGTAAAGCATCATTAAGATGGCCAATCCAACGGCAACTTCTGCAGCGGCAACCACCATAATGAAGAATACGAATACTTGTCCAGAAGTGTCGCCGTGTACTTTCGAAAAAGCAACAAGGGCAATGTTCACTGCATTCAACATAAGCTCAATGCACATGAACATAAGAATAGCGTTTCTGCGAAGCAGAACACCAAAAACACCTAGAGCAAATAAGGTAGTGCTTAGCCACAAATAATGCTGTATGGTAATGTTCGGAAGGATTTCCATAATTACGATTTTGAGGTTTCTTTTTTAGATAGATAAACAGCTCCAACCATTGCGGCTAGGAAAAGGACTGAAGCCAATTCGAATGGCAACAGATAGTCTTTGTACAATACTTTTCCTAGGTTTTGAACCAAACCGGCATCGCCCGCCATTGGTGCTTTGCCCATGGTGTAAGTAGATTTCGAAATGAGTGAAACCAGAATGAGCATGATGCTGCACGCAGACACAACTGCTGCAATCTTCACCCAATTTTTGGTTTTCTCTTCCTGCTCTTCATTTAAATTCAACATCATGATTACGTAGAGGAAGAGTACCATAATGGCTCCTGCATATACTATGATGTGAACGGCTGCAAGGAATTGCGCATTCATTAAAAAGTAATGTCCTGCTATGCTGAAGAACGTTACAATTAAATAAAGAACGCTGTATACTGGATTCTTGCTTAGGATCACAGCGAGTGCGCTGAAGATGGCCAAGAATGACAGAAAGTAAAAAGCAATTTCAGTTAAGCTCATTGTTTTAAACGGTCTTGAAAGGTTTGGTTATGCGCGTGTTTTTTATCTTGTTTGAAAGACAATACATCTGGTGTTTGACGCTTCGTAACATCTACGCGTTCGTCAAGGCCTTCCACCAATTTATCTTTTCCAAACACTTCTTCTCCGCGAGTGAATGAACTAGGAACAATTCGGTCGGTAAGGAAGATCGCCTCTTTTGGACAAGCTTCTTCGCACAATCCGCAGAAAATGCAACGAAGCATATTGATCTCATAGATCTTCGCATATTTCTCTTCGCGGAATAATTTTTCTTCTCCTTTTTCACGTTCTCCCGCTTCCATGGTAATGGCTTCAGCCGGACAAGCGACAGCGCAGAGTCCGCATGCCGTGCAACGTTCAGCACCTGCTTCGTCGCGCTTCAACACGTGTTGACCGCGATAAACGGGAGCAATTTCTCTGGTTTCTTCAGGGTATTTAATGGTTGCCTTACGCTTGAACAAGTGACTCAGCGTAATTGCCATTCCTTTGAAGATTGCAGGTAAGTACAAGCTCTCCATTAAGGTTAGTTCCTTCTTGGCAACAACTTTCGAACGTTTTGTTAAATTCATGGTGTTGTTGGTTTACAGTTTTCCTGTGAAATACATCACAAGTCCAGTAATAAAAATATTGAATATGGCGAGTGGCAATAGCACCTTCCATCCAAGGTTCATCAGTTGGTCGTAACGGAAGCGTGGTAGCGTCCAACGAACCCACATGAAGACAAAGATGAAGATTAAAATCTTGCCCAAGAATACTGCAGTTTGAATGGCTGAAAGAAGATTTCCCTCCAATCCTAATTCATGTTGAAAGGGGAAGTTGTATCCGCCGAAGTACAACGAAGCCATCACTGCTGAAGAGATGAACATGTTAATGTATTCAGCGAAAAGGAAGAAGCCTAATTTCATAGAGCTGTACTCGGTGTGGAAACCACCTACCAATTCCGATTCACTTTCTGGTAAGTCGAATGGCGCACGGTTGGTTTCTGCGAAAGCACAGATTAAGAAGATTAAAAATCCAAGCGGCTGATAAACGATGTAGGCGTAATCGGCATCTTGTTGCGCAACGATTTCACCCAAGTTCAAAGTGCCTGTTAGCATAACCAATGCAATAAGTGCAAGGCCCATGGCTACTTCGTAAGAAATCATTTGTGAAGAGGCACGCAAGGCTCCAAGTAGTGCGAACTTGTTGTTCGAACTCCATCCGCCAATCATAATTCCGTATACACCAATAGAGACAACCCCGAGCATATACAAAAGTCCGATGTTGATGTCGGCGATTTGCATAGGGAAGAACGTTCCATCAATTGTGAATCCAGCTCCCCATGGAATAACCGCTCCGGTCATACATGCGGTAAGCATGAAGAAGGAAGGGCCTAAAATGAATAACCACTTGTTCGAGTGGGTTGGAATCATTTCTTCCTTGAAAAGCATTTTCAATCCATCTGCAATAGGTTGCAACAATCCGAAAGGACCTGCGCGGTCTGGACCTACGCGGTCTTGAAGCCAAGAAGCCAGTTTACGTTCTCCCCATGTCATGTACGCTGCAGCACCAAGCGTTACAACAAACACGATTGCGCAAAGAATAATTTTATAGATAATAATCTGATCCATAGTCTTTATTTTTCTTCGTTGTTAGGATCAAGCGCTCCTGTTCCAAGATTTACTTTGTCGCCGTGCGGCAATGATTCGCGTTGGCGATCGATAGATGCTTTTAACATGCGAAGGTTTTCGTAGTGGTTCGCGCTAATTACAGAGTGACGATCAACTTTCGTTGGTCCCTCAATAACCCAGTCGCTGGTTTTCTTGTGATCGAAGCGACAGCTGTTACAGATCCACTCTTCAGCTTCTCCGTAGGTGTCTTTGCGAGCGGTAACGCGAGCAACATCTTCTCCTTTGTACCACAAGCGAACTTTTCCAGTGCAGGTCGGACAATTGCGGTGCGCGTCTACCGGCTTGGTATACCACACACGACTTTTGAATCGGAAGGTCTTGTCGGTTAATGCTCCAACCGGACAAACGTCGATTACGTTTCCAGAGAAATCGTTGTCGATGGCTTGTTCAATGTAAGTTGAAATCTCTGCGGCATCGCCACGGTTGATGACACCGTGCACACGTCCGTCTGTAATTTGTTCAGCAACCTTCACACAACGGAAGCACATAATGCAGCGCGTCATGTGTAACTGAATTTTCTCTCCGATATCAATCTTCTCGAATTCTCTTCTTGGGAATTCGTAACGCGTTTCTGCTTTTCCGTGTTCGTAGGCTAAATCTTGAAGATGACATTCTCCCGCTTGGTCGCAAACTGGACAATCGAGTGGGTGATTCAACAACAACATTTCAACTACACCTGCACGTGCTTCCAAAACTTCAGGAGAAGTAATGTTTAGAACTTCCATTCCATCCATAACAGGAGTTCTGCATGAAGCAACAGGCTTTGGCATTGGGCGAGGATCTTTTTCCGATCCCTTTGAAACCTTCACCAAACAAGTGCGGCAGTATCCACCGCTGGTTTTCAATTTAGAATAATAACACATCGCTGGCGGAACAATGTCCCCACCAATCATGCGTGCAGCCTGAAGAATGGTTGTGCCATCTGGCACTTCAATTTCAATTCCGTCTATGGTAACTTTAGCCATAATAGTAGTTCTTCAATTAGTTAATGGGAGCAGTAAGGTTGTTCAGTCTGTAATAGTGCTTCACGTCGTTTACGTGCTCGCCGTTGCGAATGAAATCTTCGAATTCTTTTCTGAAGTGACGAATGGCAGCAGCCACAGGCCATGCAGCCGCTTCACCAAGTGGACAAATGGTTTTCCCTTCAATCTTCGATTGAATGTCCCACAGCAAATCAACGTCTGCCAATGTTCCGTGTCCGTGTAATATTTTATGAAGGATCTTTTCCATCCAACCTGTTCCTTCACGACAAGGGCTGCATTGTCCGCAGCTTTCGTGGTGATAAAAACGAGCGAAGGTGTATAGGTTTTTTACAATGCTGGTGTCTTCGTCCATAACAATGAATCCGCCTGAACCCAACATGGTTCCAGTTGCAAATCCGCCATCTGCAAGACTTTCATAAGACATTAAGCGAGGCTCACCTGCAGCGGTGTTCAAGATTAATTCGGTTGGAAGGATTGGAACAGATGATCCACCGGCAACAACCGCTTTCAATTTTTTTCCGTTGCGAATTCCACCGCAGTACTCGTCTGAATAAATAAACTCTTCAACAGGTACACCCAATTCAATTTCATAAACGCCAGGCTTGTTAATGTGTCCAGATGCTGAAATCAATTTCGTTCCCTTGCTGTTTCCAATTCCAATAGCTGCGTATGCCGCTCCGCCTTCGTTCACAATAGGAACAACAGCTGTAATGGTTTCAACGTTGTTTACAACGGTTGGACAACCGTACAATCCAGCGATTGCCGGGAACGGAGGCTTGATGCGAGGATTTCCTCTTTTTCCTTCCAAAGATTCCAACAATGCAGTTTCTTCTCCGCAGATGTATGCACCTGCGCCGATTTGAACATACAAGTCAAGATCGAATCCACTGTTTAAAATATTTTTTCCAAGAAGTCCAGCTGCGTAAGCTTCTTCAATGGCCTGCTCTACGATACGCGCAACGTAGAAATACTCACCGCGAATGTAGATGTATGAAGTCTTTGCTCCGAGTGCGAAACTCGATAAGATCATTCCTTCAATTAACAAATGAGGAATGCGTTCCATGAGGTAACGGTCTTTGAACGTTCCTGGCTCAGATTCGTCGGCGTTGCACACAACGTATCTTGGAACACCTTCAGGCTTTGCAAGGAAACTCCATTTCATTCCTGTTGGAAATCCTGCACCACCACGCCCACGCAAACCAGAAGTTTTAACTTCTTCAACAATTTGCTCAGGCGTCATCGACTTCAATGCTTTCTCAAGAGCAGCATATCCGCCGTGTTTGCGATAGGTATCGAGGAAACGAATTCCTTCAATATGATCGTTCGCTAAAAGTATTTTCTTTCCCATGGCTTAGTCTATGTTAACGGGATTATCGTTCGTGTACACACGCGCTTTTCCGTCGGCACGAAGTGCTTCAAGCAAATTGTCTGTCTTCTCTAACGTCAGATTTTCGTAGTAGTCACCGCCACACTGAAGCATTGGCGCTGTTCCGCAAGAACCCAAACACTCAACGGTTTTCAACGTGAACATTCCGTCTGCTGTGGTTTGTCCTTCTTTAATTCCGAGTTTCTTTTCTATGTGACGAACAACGTCTTCCGCACCGTTCAGCCAACAGCTGCTGGTTCTGCACACTTCAAGCGTACATTTTCCAACAGGCTTTAAATTGAACATAGAGTAGAAGGAAGCCACTTCGTATGCCTCAATCGGTTGAATAGAAAGGAACTCAGCAACGCAATCCATTGCAGGAACACTCAACCATCCGTCGAACTCGGCTTGCGCCAAGTGAAGCAAAGGAATTAATGCCGACTTGTGTCGACCTTCAGGATAACGTGCAACAATTTTCGTAGCAATTGCGGCTGTTTCGTCACTGAATTTTAAAATTGTTTTTTCTGACATATCGTCCAAAATTTATGCGTCTAATTCTCCGGCAATAACGTTCATGCTAGACATGGTTAGAATAGCATCACTTAGCATTGATCCAGCAATCATTTCTGGGTAAGCTTGATAATATATAAAACAAGGTCTTCTGAAGTGAAGGCGATACGGTGTTCTTCCGCCGTCGCTCACCAAGTAGAACCCTAATTCTCCGTTTCCACCTTCCACTGCATGGTACACTTCACCAATTGGAATATCGGTTTCACCCATCACAATTTTGAAGTGATAGATTAACGCTTCCATGCTGCTGTACACCAACTCTTTTGCAGGAAGGAAAAATTCAGGAACATCCGCGTGAATAGGTCCTGAAGGAAGTTTGTCAATGGCTTGTTGAATGATGCTCATGCTCTCCCACATCTCAGCCATGCGCACAGCGTAGCGATCGTAGGTATCTCCGGTTGTTCCAACAGGAACAGTAAATTCGAAGTCTTCGTAAGAGCTATAAGGAGCTGCAATGCGAACATCATAATCAACACCCGCTGCACGAAGATTCGATCCTGTGAATCCGTATGCCAAAGCGCGTTCAGCAGTGATAGGTCCGCAGTTAACCGTTCTGTCTACGAAAATTCTGTTACGTGTTACCAACGCATCGAACTCTTTCAATGCTTTCGGAAACTCTTTCAAAAACGCTGTTAATCTTGCCCAAGCTTTTTCGTTGAAGTCTCTCTCCATTCCACCAATACGACCAATGTTCGTTGTTAAACGCGCACCGCAAACTTCTTCAAAAATTTCATAAATCTTTTCTCTCCACTGGAAGAGGTAAAGGAATCCGGTCATTGCACCCGAGTCAACCGCAATAACGGTGTCGCAAACAATGTGATCGGCAATACGCGAAAGCTCCATGATGATCACACGCAAGTATTGCGCGCGCTTGGGAACTTCGCAGTTGATCAATTTCTCAACCGTCATGTGCCATCCCATATTGTTAATAGGGGAAGAGCAATAGTTCAGACGGTCAGTGATTGGAGTGATTTGAGCGTATGGACGGTGTTCGGCCAATTTCTCAAAAGCTCTGTGAATGTATCCAACAGTAGGTTCTGCTTTCACAATCATTTCTCCGTCCATGGTTAAGACGTTCTGAAAGATACCGTGTGTTGCAGGGTGCGTAGGACCCAGGTTCAGGGTTGAATAATCCTTTTCTGGATCGTTTGGGTTTATGATTGGAGTGGTGCTCATAGAATTATCGCCCAAAATATTTATCTTGTTTATCGTCGCGTCCAGCGTCTTCCAACGGGTATTCTTTACGCATTGGGAAGTAGTTCATTTCATCCATGTTCAGGATTCTACGAAGGTCTGGGTGTCCTTGAAATTGCACTCCGAAGAAATCGAATTCTTGACGCTCCATCCAGTTCGCCGAAGGCCAAAGAGAAACAAGCGAAGAAATTTTCAAATCAGATTTCGGGAAGAAGGTCTTCACACGAATGCGTGTGTTCGCTTGCATGTTGTGCAAGTGATAAACCATTCCGAACTCTTTGTCGCCTTGCTCTGGGAAGTGCATGGCGCAACAGGTAGTCAAAAAACCGAATGAAAGTTCGGTCGACTCTTTGAAGTGTTTCATAACTTCAAGAATGTTTTCTTTTTTCACTTCGAAGCAAGGAAAGTCACGATCTACATAAGTAATAACAATGCTTGAAGAAATATTTTCTGAGTTCGATAAAACGAAATCGTGAAGTTCTTGGGTAGTCATGGCTGCCATTATTCAATTCCGTATTGTGCCAAACGGGCTTTGTATTCTTCTGAAGTTCTGCGGCTGCGACCTTCGTTCTTCGCCAACTCTTGAATTTTCAAGATGCCGTCTAAAACTTGTTCTGGTCTTGGCGGACAGCCAGGAATGTAAACGTCAACCGGAATGATTCTGTCGATTCCTTGAAGTACGCTATACGTATCGAAAATTCCACCTGAAGAAGCGCAAGCACCCATGCTCAAAACCCATTTTGGTTCAGCCATTTGCTCGTAAACTTGACGTAAGATTGGTCCCATCTTTTTCGAGATGGTTCCCATCACCATAAGTAAGTCTGCTTGTCTTGGTGAGAAGCTCAAACGTTCAGAACCGAAACGCGCTAAGTCGTAGTGAGAAGCCATGGTAGCCATGAATTCAATTCCGCAACACGAAGTTGCAAAAGGCAAAGGCCATAATGAATTCGCGCGTGCAAGTCCAACAGCTTTGTCTAACGATGTGGCGAAAAATCCAGCACCTTCGAAACCGTCTGGCTTGTGGCTTGGATCAATGTTTACACTCATTTCTTTTGTATTATAAAGTTTTTATTTCTCCCAGTTTAATGCGCCTTTCTTAATGATGTAGACTAAACCTACAACCATTAATCCCATGAAGGCGAACATTTCCCACAATCCGAACACTCCAAGTTCTCTGAAGTTCACCGCCCAAGGGTACATGAAAATCACTTCCACGTCGAACAAAACAAAAAGAATTGCGACAAGGAAATATTTGATGGAAAAGGGGGTACGTGCATTTCCAACAGATTCAATTCCGCATTCGAAAGCTTCGTTCTTAATTTTTGTTTTTCTCTTCGGACCTAAAAGGTGCGTCAGCAACATAGTGGTGACAACAAATCCAGCGGCAACGAGTGCCATGAAAACGATGGGTAGATATTCCCAAAGGTGTGATGTTTTTTCCATTTCTTGCAGGAGCCCATTTTAGGGCGTCGCAAAGTTAGAAGGAACAACGGATTAACATAGTTTTTCGAAGTGTTTTTTCGCACGAAACTTCAAAGTTTCAAACAAAAAGAAAGGAGACATGCCTCCTTTCAACAAGTATTTAAAATCGTTCTAAGTAATTACAGTCCCAAGAGGACTTCTTCAGCTGTTTTTCCTCCGAACAACATGCGCTCTGGATTCTCTAACATTTCCTTCACTTTCACCAAGAAACCAACGCTTTCTCTTCCGTCGATAATGCGGTGATCGTAGCTTAATGCGATGTACATGATTGGACGAATAACCACTTGTCCGTTTTCGGCGATAGGACGCTCAACAATGTTGTGCATGCCTAGAATAGCGCTTTGCGGAGGGTTAATGATTGGTGTTGAAAGCATAGATCCGAATACTCCACCGTTTGTAATGGTGAAGGTTCCGCCTTGCATATCGTCAACCGTAATTTTTCCGTCACGCGCTTTTTTCGCTAGTCCACCAATTCCTTTTTCAATGTCTGCTAACGAAAGCATTTCTGCATTTCTTACAATTGGAACCATCAATCCTTTCGGAGTTGATACTGCAATTCCAACATCGCAGAAGCTGTTATACACGATGTCTGTTCCGTCTATGCGGGCATTCACAGCAGGGAACTGCTGAAGCGCTTCGCAAACGGCTTTGGTGAATAAGCTCATGAAGCCCAATCCAACACCGTGTTTCTCTTTGAATAATTCTTTGTACTTCGCACGAAGATCCATTGAAGGCTTCATGTTCACCTCGTTGAAGGTGGTGAGCATAGCAGTGTTGTTCTTCACAGAAACCAAACGCTCTGCAACTTTCTTGCGAAGCATGGTCATCTTTTCACGACGCTCTGTTCTTTCACCTGTTCTTGCAGGAACAGCACTTGTATCGAATCCGGCTGATATGGCAGCAGCGACATCACTTTTCAAAATTCTTCCGCCAGGACCTGTTCCGCTGACTTGCGCAGCTGAAACATTGTTCTCTGCCATCATCTTCGCGGCAGCTGGCGCAGCATGTCCCGCTGCATAACTAGCCGCTGGTCCAGGAGATGGCGCAGCAGCGGGCGCAGGGGCCGGTGCTGCAACTGAAGCCGCTTCCACTTTCGGTGCGGCAACCGGTGCAGGCGCGTTGCCTTGCTTCGAAGTGTCTATTGTTGCCGCCGTTGCTCCAACCGCTACAGTGTCGCCCGCTTCAGCAAGAATGGTAATTTCTCCAGACGCTTCAGCAGTCATCTCCAACGTAGCTTTGTCGGAATCAATTTCCGCAATCACTTGTCCGTTTTGAACGAAGTCTCCAGACTTTACAACCCAGTTGGCAATCTGAACTTCGCTAATACTCTCACCTGGAGAGGGAACTTTAATTTCAATTACTGACATACTTCTGTTTTTTAGGCTTTAGAAATCTTATCAAACAAGGTGCTTATCATTTTAGTCATTCGCATCTCATGCACACGCGGAGATCCGGTTGCAGGAGAAGCCGACGCAGGCAAACTTACAACGTCTAAGTTTAAGTCGCGCAACGATCGCATCATGTAACTCCATGCACCCATGTTTTCGGGTTCTTCCTGACACCATACCAACTTGGCTTTCTTTCCATATTTCCCAAGCAATTCACGGATTTGCTTTTCCGGAAGTGGATAAAGCTGCTCAATACGCACCAACGAAATTTCATCGGTTAAACCGCGCTTCTCTTTTTCTTCCAACAACTCGTAATATACTTTTCCGGTGCACAACGCAACCACTTTGGTTTGCTTGCGCGCTTTAATGTTATCGTCAATCACTTCGCGGAATCCTCCTTTCGCAAAGTCTTCAATCTTCGATGTTGCTTTCGGATAACGCAATAATTTCTTCGGTGTAAACACAACCAACGGCTTGCGGTATTCCGTCTTCACTTGTCTGCGAAGTAGGTGGAACATGTTCGAAGGAACAGTACAGTTCGCCACTTGAATGTTCAACTCAGCAGCCAATTGTAAGAAACGCTCCATGCGACCCGAGCTGTGCTCCGATCCTTGTCCTTCAAATCCATGTGGAAGAAGAATGGTAATTCCATTCATCGTGCGCCACTTGTCTTCAGCAGCAGCAATGAATTGGTCGAACATAATCTGTGCTCCGTTATTGAAGTCGCCGAACTGCGCTTCCCAAATGGTCAATCCTTGCGGTGTTCCGAAGGCATATCCGTAATCGAATCCAAGAACGCCGTATTCACTCAACAAACTGTTGTAGATCGAAAGCTTCGCTTGCTTCGGACTCATTTCATTCAACGGAATAATGCGCTTCTCTTCATCTTCGTCTGTCTTCACAACAGCGTGTCTGTGCGAGAATGTTCCGCGCTCAACGTCTTGTCCAGAGATGCGAATAGGATGTCCTTCTTCTAACAAAGACGCATAAGCCAACAACTCACCAAGCGCCCAATCCAAGGCGTTGCTGTCGAGCATGGTTCTGCGATCTTCAAATACTTTTTCAATCTTACGGAAGAATTTTTCTCCTTGTGGAAGGGTTGAAATCTTCATTCCTAACTCTAACAATTTCTTTTTCGCGACAGCCGTTTCAATGCTCTGCTCGAAATCTACTTCAGAGGCTACACGAATGTCTTTCCATGTCTCTTCCAAGAAGTGCTTCACATACGCTTGCTTCACGCCACGCGACTTGTCGTATTGCTCGTCCAAATGCGCTTCGAAGTTGGTCTTCGCTGCGTTTACTTCGTCTTGTGTAAGCACACCTTCACCCATTAATTTATTCGCGTACAAATCGCGAAGACTTAAGTGAGAGGCAATGGCTTTGTACAAACTTGGTTGCGTGAACTTCGGCTCGTCGCCTTCGTTGTGTCCATATTTGCGATATCCCAAAAGGTCTACAAATACATCCATGTTGAAGGCCATGCGGTAATCGAAGGCAATCTTCATGGTTTGAATAACCGCTTCAACATCGTCTGCATTCACGTGGAAAACAGGACACAGCGTGGTTTTCGCAACGTCTGTGCAATAGGTTGAAGATCTTCCGTCTAAATAATTCGTGGTGAAACCTACTTGGTTGTTGGTTACAATATGAACCGTACCACCTACACGGTAACCGTCTAGTTGCGCCATTTGAACCACCTCATAAACGATACCTTGTCCAGCTATTGCAGCATCTCCGTGAATCAACACAGGAACAATTTTGTTTTCAGAGTTTAGGTAATGATCAATTTTCGCGCGGGTTAATCCTGCTACCACTGGGTTAACCGCTTCCAGGTGAGAAGGGTTAGGGCAGAGGGTTAAGTGAACGCTGTTTCCGTTTGGAGTTACACGATCAATCGAATAACCGAAGTGATACTTCACGTCGCCGTCGAACACACCTTCATCGTCGAAGGCTACTCCTTCGAATTCAGCGAATATTTCTTCTTGTGGTTTGCCTAGAATGTTAGTCAAAACATTCAAGCGACCACGGTGAGCCATTCCAATTACAAATTCTTCAACGCCTTTGTCGGCCCCGTCTCTAACCATGTAGTCCATGGCCGGAACCACAGCCTCGCATCCTTCAACACTAAATCTTTTTTGTCCAACAAACTTTCTTTGAATGTACTGTTCGAAGGTGGTTGCCTTGTTCACCATGTCGAAGATTTGCTTTTTCTCTTCTGTGGTGAAAGGGGTTTTCTTTACCGCTTCCAAGCGAGAACGCAACCATTGAATTTTTTCAGGGTCGCGGATGTACATGTACTCTGAACCAATGCTTTCGCAGTAGCAGGATTGTAAATGCGCGATAATGTCTTTCAATTTTACATCGCCCAATCCCACTTCAACACCGGCATGAAAGACAGATTCAAGATCGGCTTTCGTTAGTCCGAAGTTTTCAATTTCGAGGTTCGGCGTATATTTTCTTCGCTCACGAACCGGATTGGTGTGGGTGAATAAATGCCCGTGTTTGCGGTATGCGTTAATGAGGTTAATGACCTTGAATTCCTTGTGCATGCCATCGTCGCCAATAGATGCAGTGTCTCTAGAGAGCACAGGGAATAAGGAATGTTGAAATTCGAAGCCTTCAAAAAAACGTCTCCAAGAAATATCTAGAGATGAGGGATCTTGCTGATATTGGTTATACAGCGCTTCAATCGTGTTCACGTCGGCATTGCCGAGATAAGAATTATCGTCCATCGCTTTCGTTTGAAAATACGGCTTCAAAGATAAGTATTTCTCCAAAAAACGACTTTTCTATTTCACTAAGATATGAACTGAAAAAAATCAGGATTGAATGAGGCGCAATGTCTTGATGATATTGCCTTCTAGACGGTTCTCGACGTTCGAATAATCTTGCTTTATGAACGATTCTCCGGTTACCCTTTCGAAAAGTTCAATGTATCGATTGCTAATTTCTTCGAGCCACGCGTCTGACATCTCAGGAACTTGTTGTCCTTCCTTGCCCATGAAACCTTCGCTAATTAGCCATTCACGAACGAATTCTTTTGAAAGTTGACGTTGCTTTTCGCCGGCAGCCTGGCGTTCGGCGTAGCCTTCAGCATAAAAATAGCGAGAAGAGTCGGGGGTATGAATTTCATCCATGAGCACAACCTCACCGTCGTGCATTCCGAATTCGTATTTCGTGTCAACGAGAATTAATCCGCGTTTGAAGGCCAATTCAGTTCCGCACTCGTATAGGGCGTGGGTGTATTTTTCAAGAATGGCGTAGTCTTCTGCAGATACGATTCCTTGGGCTATAATTTCTTCGCGACTGATGTCTTCGTCGTGACCTTCAGAAGCTTTTGTAGTAGGGGTAATGATGGGTGAAGGAAGCTTGTCGTGTTCTTTCAATCCTTCCGGAAGAGCAACACCACACAACGTGCGTAGCCCGCTGCTGTAGGTTCTCCAAGCATGTCCGGTTAAATATCCGCGAATAACCATTTCCACCGCGAAGGGTTCGCAGCGTTTTCCAATGGTTACATTCGGATCTGGCGAAGCCAATTTCCAGTTGGGAACAATATCTGCAGTTTCATTCAACATGCGTTCTGCAATCTGATTCAATACTTGCCCTTTGAATGGAATGGCGCGAGGCAACACCACGTCGAAAGCGGAAATTCGGTCTGAAGCGATCATCACCAAAAGGTCTTCGCCAATGCTGTATACGTCGCGAACCTTGCCTTTGTAAAAGTTGGTTTGGTTCGGAAATGTGAATTGAGTTCCTGCAATAGCTTCCATTATCTTTTCAGTCCTTTCATTTGATTCGCTTGCTTCATCATGGCAGCCATTTGGCTCTTGTTGGTGAACATCTTCATCATCTGACGTGTCTGATCGAACTGCTTCATGAGCTTGTTCACTTCTTCCAACGGACGTCCACACCCTTTGGCAATGCGGGCTTTACGTGAAGGGTTAATCAGACTTGGGTTCGAGCGTTCTTTTGGAGTCATGCTGTGAATAATGGCCTCAACATATTTAAACGCGTCGTCATTTACATCTACATTTTTCAATTGTCCCATGCCGGGAAGCATACCCATGAGGTCTTTCATACTTCCCATTTTCTTAATCTGTCCTATTTGTTCTAGGAAGTCATTGAAGTCGAATTGGTCTTTCTTAATGCGCTTCTCCAGACGCAACGCTTGTTCTTCGTCGAATTGCTCTTGTGCTTTTTCAACCAAGGAAACCACGTCGCCCATTCCAAGAATACGGCTGGCCATACGCTCGGGATAGAACACGTCAATTGCGTCCATCTTCTCTCCAGTACCAACAAACTTGATGGGTTTGTTAACTTCAGATTTAATACTAAGCGCAGCTCCACCGCGGGTGTCTCCGTCTAACTTGGTAAGAATAACACCGTCGAAATTCAATTTATCATGAAACGCTTTCGCAGTATTTACGGCGTCTTGACCGGTCATGGCATCTACCACGAACAACGTCTCTGTCGGTTGAAGGGCTTCCTTCACCGCAGCAATTTCCGTCATCATCTGCTCGTCAACGGCAAGGCGTCCGGCTGTATCGACAATGACCACGTTGTATCCGTTTTGCTTCGCGAAGGCCAAAGCGTTTTTCGCGATTGACACAGCGTCTTTGTTTTCGGGTTCGCTGTAGACCTTCACGCCAATGCTGTCTCCAACGATGTGCAATTGGTTAATCGCAGCCGGACGATAAATATCGCACGCTACCAAAAGAGGGTTCTTTCCTTTTTTTGTTTTTAAATAATTCGCAAGTTTTCCAGAAAATGTTGTTTTACCAGAACCTTGTAAACCGCTCATTAAGATAACGCCCGGATTTCCTTGGAAGTTCAATTCGCTGTGTTCGCCTCCCATTAAGTCTTTCAACTCGTCTTGGGTAATCTTCACGAGCAATTGACCCGGACTAACAGTAGTCAAAACTTTTTGTCCAAGCGCCTTCTCTTTAACTCGATCTGCGAATTCTTTCGCGGTCTTGTAACTAACGTCGGAATCTAAAAGTGCACGACGCACTTCCTTCAGCGTTTCAGAAACGTTTACTTCTGTAATTTGGCCGTGTCCTTTTAAGACTTTGAGGGCTCTTTCTAACTTATCGGATAAATTTTCAAACATGGTTTTCTGCTAATGAGGCTGCAAAGTTAATCTTAAAGTTCGGACGCACTTATATTTGTAAAAATATGTTGAAATGAAAAAGTTGATTTTCTTGTTGTTCGCTATTGTTCAGGGAGTAGTGTTGAATGCGCAAGTGCGTTACAGAGTGACGACGGTGGAGCAACGCATTCAAACAACGGACTACTGGATTTCAGTTCAGAAGATGAATACGTTCATTACTTCCAACAACATTATGGTTTCTCGTCAGAATGAATCTCCATTGAAATACACAGTGAATTTCAGCATTGAACCGAAACTCTACACAGCCTACAAAGAGGTTGTCAAAGACATGGGATTGTTTACTGAAAATAATTTGAACACCACCGACAACACTGCGCGTGTGGAGGAGTTGAAAGGAAACATTAAGTACTACCAAGATCAGATTGAACTTCAAAATTCATTGATGGAAAAGATGGATCCGCAGACCGAGCAATACAAGAACATGTGGAGAGAATTGAAGAATTGGGAAACGAGCATTCGCACGGCTCAAACCGATTTAAACAATCTAACAAGCACTGAATATTATTACGTGGTAGATTTGGAAATTGAAGACGAGACCTACACTCCGCAAACAAGTTCTGTTCAATGGATAAACATGCCGGGTGTAGAGTATTCTTATTTGCAAATTGAAGAGCCTAAGGACACATTAAGCAGTCCGTATTATCAAGGTGTTTTTTTGAAATACGTTTTCACTAAGGGTAAGTCCTTCGCGACGTTAGGAGCATATAAAACAACCAATAAATTAGATCCAGACACGATGCACTATTCAGAGATGTTTGTTTTCGGATTTGGACAAGATTTTTATTCAAGACATTTGGGAAGAGGCTCGAAGAAATTCTTCAATCTATACAGTGGCTATACCATCGGAGGAATGCTCGCTTCGAACGACAAACGCAAGGAGAGCTTTGGATACTTAGCTCCGGCAGTAGGATTGGAAATTTTCAAGAATAAATACGTTTTAATTGATACAAAGGTGAATTACATGGTTCCTTTCAAGAACACGCGCAACATGCGCGGACTCGCTTTCAACGTTTCGTTTAATTTCGTGTTTTAAATCATCCCGTCGGGATGAAAAATTTTCCCGCCGTGGCGGCAAATAATCCCATCGGGGCGAAAGATTTTTCGCCCCTATATTTCTTCATGGAAAATCGCCCCTATCTGAACAATACAATATGCCCATGAAATTCATGCGGCAATTCAATCAAATCCTTCATGGTAACCTGATAATTATAAACCCCATTCGCCGCGAAGTATTCACCGTCTAAGACATTGCCTGTCCAGGCATCATTCGGATTATTCGTTTGGAAAATGATCTGCCCCCAGCGGTCGTAGATTTCTAAATTGTAACTCGTTGTTCCTGTAGATTGAGGAATCCATTCATCATTTATTCCATCGTCGTTCGGAGAAAAACTATTCGGTGCGTAGAACAAAAATCCGCTCACAATCAATTCTCCGGTTACTTGGTCAATGCATCCGTATTCATTCGTTACGGTTTGTGTAATGGATTGAACTCCCGCTTCTGTCCACTCGTAAGGAAAGCTGCAGTCGTTGCCGCTTCCGCCGTCAGACATGGAATATACGCAGTTGATTCCACCGGTAGATAAATCCGTAATGGTCGAGTTCGGACTTAAGATGTCTACTGTTTGCGGAGTAATGGAGAACGCAGCATTGGGCACGGGATAAACTGTTATGACATTATTCAAACTCTGATATAGCGTATCAATACAACCCGAAACAGTATAAACCATGAGAGACACATCGTAGCTGCCAGGAGTGTTGTAGATGTGTAAATTATCGGGTTGAAAACTACCCGTGCCATCTCCGAAATCCCATTCGTAAAACAATTGTGTGTTGCTATTCGCTACAGCGTTGAATGTTCCGAAAACAGGAGGGCATCCAGCGGCTGGAAAAATAGATGGAGCTAATGATGGATCAACGGGAACCCAAACATCATCGATATAGGATTCCGTGCATCCGGTGTCCGTAATTGTAAGCGTTACCGTATAAGTGCCTTCTTGTGTGTAATGAATGTTCTGCGGATTCGCCAGTGTTGAATTTGGAATTTCTGGACTTCCGAAATCCCAAACGTATGTCGCGAAGTTGGTATTGGCTCCGAGTGCCTGAAAGTCGAAGCTATTGGAGGAAAGACATTGCACATTTTGTGATGGAAAGGAAGGATTTAAATCTCCTTGAATTTCGATGGAAGTCGTTGTGGTGTCCGGACAATTGAAAGGCGAGGATGCAACTAACTGAATGGTATAATTTCCAGTGTTGGGAAATGAAAATACAGGTTCGAAATCATCGGAGTAATCACCGTTGAAAACGGTATTGAACTCCCACCAATATTCGGTTGCGTTTTGTGAATCGTTTAAAAAAGTATAAGTTAATCCGCCGCAAAAAGTAGATTGATTCGGAATGATTGCCACTGGATCGGGCGGATTCACAATAGTAATCGTTGTGTCTTGAGAGCAGCCGTTACTAGCAGTAGCAGTGAGCGTTATGGAATGAACGGCTTCATTCGAATCGAAAATAATTCCTTGCGGATGAACCACATTGGAAGTGGAAGGGGAAGAGCTTGTTCCGAAGTCCCAGAGCAGGGTTCCGTTGTTGGCAACGAACGTTGCAGAACCCAAGAAATCATAAGTGTCGAGCTGATTCACACACGCATAATCTTCAACCGTAATTATTGGATCTATATCCGGAAATACCGTATACACCTGGGTTGCTGTATCGGAACAAGACCAACCTGGATTCGCGATGAGCGTGATGGTGTATGTTCCTGGAGCAGGGTAAGTGTAGGTTGGATTTTGCGCAGTGCTCACATCGGTATTGTCGAACGGTACTCCAAAATCCCAAGCCCAAAAAGTTGAATTTACACTTTGATTCGTTAAGCTAATATCCAATCCATTACAAACAGAGGTTTGCGCGGGAACACTTGCTATAATCGATTGGTCGCAGAGGGTAACGTTGAATTGAAATGTTCTTCTCGTAGTAGAAATGTATACACCGTTTCGGTACTCTTCGGCGCAAACGGTTATCGTGTATTGCCCGACCTGTGTGGCAGTGCCGCTTATTAATCCGGTTGTTGAATTAATTCCCATAACGGGATTACTCGTGATGGGATAGGTCGGAGAAAATCCTGGTCCGTAGGTCAAGTTCGGATAAGGAGGGTCGTTCGGAGGCGTTGGCATGGGGACGAACTGATCAGCAAACAGATAGGGCGCGCAAAAAGAATAAACGATCACATCGCCATCTGGATCAACGGCTGAATGGTCAAACGTGAAAGAGGCATCTTTGCACAAAGCTGGAGGTGGGAAATTCGTGAAGCGCGGGCTTGAATTAAATCCAACTGGAAGTTCATTTGACCCGGGCACATGAGCCACATACGATACGCCCTGTGTTTGCGGTGAAATAAGATTGTCAATGCTTGGTTGAAAGCAGCAGCGCTGATGAACAATGTTGTATCCGCCCGGTGTTGGTGGAAGGTTTACGCTTCCAGTGTATATCGCTTGTTCCACACAGATGTCTGGAGGAAGAACGAAGCACGGGTTATTCAGCGTAACCGGAATGGTGGTAACGTTTGTGCTAATTAAATTAACTGAAAGATCAGTATAGAGCACGTTGTTACTTGTGAAAATACCAATAGAAACAGCAGCGTCGAAGCCCGTTCCGTTTACATTGGCAGGTCCACAATCGCGGAAAATTTTCAACGTAACCGTATAATTATTTCCTGAAGTGTGGGTGTAATAAACTTCTCCGCCAATTAAGTGCGAGGCAAAACTCTCAAAAGAAATGAAAACGCAAAGCAGGCTAAAAAAAGATTTTAGCAAGGAGGACGTTAATTTCAAAATTGCTTTGTGTCGCATCAGTTCTATCTACGAATATAAAACCCTTTTCATGGCGAAAAGGTTGTCTTACAGGTTAAAAAGAATATTTAATTGAATTCCTTCCATAAATTTGAAACCATGGAAAACTTGTCACACGTGAATGAAAAGGGAAACGCGGCTATGGTCGATGTTTCCGAAAAGGCCGATACACTGCGCATAGCGAAGGCACAGGCAGAGATTATTTTTCCGGAAAATTTAAATGCGTTGTTTCAAAACAACGAATATCAATCGCCAAAGGGTCCAGTGTTTCAAACCGCTCGCATCGCAGGAATTCAAGGGGTGAAGCAAACGTCGAGTTTAATTCCTTTGTGCCATCCGCTTCCAATTACAGGCATTGATATTCAAATTGAAAAAACAGAAAGTGGCGCTCGTATTTTGTGCACTGTGAAAACCTTTGGTAAAACGGGTATTGAAATGGAAGCGCTCACAGGAGCGTCTGTTGCGGCGTTGACGATTTATGACATGTGCAAGGCAATGAGCTTCGAAATGGAAATAGGAGGAGTGAAGTTGTTGGAAAAGTCTGGAGGTAAATCGACATACATTTCCAAGCAATGAACCTTCAATCCAAATCGAATTGGCACTCGCGCGAGTTGGCGCTATACGGCACCAACTGTGAAGAGATAAGAAGCTGGGTGAGTTATTTTCGGTCGGAAGTGAATCAGCGTTTGGCTTATGTAGATGCCTCTCACGCTGAAGGAAATTCTGAAGTTTCGTTTGGAATTACCACACATGAAAATCATTTTCTTCTTCAAGAAGAAACAGGACTTGACCAAACGGTTCTTCAGGAATTCGATGGGGCATTAGTCAACGGTAATCACCATGCGGCTTCCAACCAAATGGTTTTTGTGAATCTTGAAAAAGAGAAGAGTCTCATCAAGAGAAGGGCTGAATTAACGAATGTGTTGGCGGTTGTTCTTCCGGATGGAATGACAGAGGTTCCTGCGTTTGTTCAACCCTTCCTTCAACCCGAAACGAAAATTTTTACATTGAAGGATGATGTGCTGGAATTTGTTTCAAGCTACTTTCAAACGGCTCCTGTGAAAGCATTGATTTTATTGGGTGGAAAGAGCAGTCGCATGGGCGAAGAGAAAGGGCTCATTCAGTACCATGAAAAAACACAAGCGGAGCATTTGGTTTCCTTGTTGGAAGAAATAGGGGTGGAAGTTTTTCTTTCCGTTCGAGAAGAACAAAAAGAAAATTATGCGTTCTTGAATAGACCGTTTATTGCTGATCAAATTCAAGGAGCAGGTCCGTTGGGAGGAATTGCTTCCGCTATGCGAGCGTTTCCACAAACTGCATTTTTAGTTGTGGCGTGTGATCTTCCCAATCTTCAAAAAGAACAACTTGAATTTTTGTTGAAGAAAAGGAATTCGAAAGCCTTTGCGACATGCTATGAATCGCCCATGGATGGCGGTCCTGAGCCGTTGTGTTCCATCTACGAACCGAAATCATTTTCGGCATTAATGAAGGTTTGGGTGAATGGAAAAAGCTGTCCGCGTAAAATGCTTTTCAACCGCACGGTTGAAATTCTTCCAATTCAAGATTCAAAGTTTTTAGCGAATGCGAATACGCCAGAGGAGCGCATTCAACTTCAAGAAAAAAAGTAAAAGACCGTGAGCGTAAGCCGGGTTCTGTTCATGTGTTGCCACATGTTTCATCATTTATCTATGCGATCTACCCTCCGAGATTGAGCGAGCAACTCTTCAGTTGGAACGAATCCAACGGCCCCGGTTTATTTGATCTTACAGCCCGCAAGGTTTTCCTAGCTCGCCTTGTTGCCAAGAACGACGGTGGTCTCTTACACCTCCTTTTCACCCTTACCACTATTGCTAGTGGCGGTTTAATTTCTGCAGCACTGTCTGTCCGTTAAACTTGCGTTTAACGTCCCCCGCTTTTCACAGGGTGCGGCGCTCTGCGCAGCCCGGACTTTCCTCTAGTTTTGCAACCAGCGATGAATCCTCTTCGGTCTTTGCCGCAAAGGTAGTACATTAGCTTTTGATTTTTTCAGTTAGAAGATTGAACCGCGCTCATGATTAAAAGATTATTCAAATTAGCACATCCAAAATTTCAGAAATTAATTCTGGAATACCCCGTTTCGTTTGAACCGCGATATGGGCATGGACAACCCGCTCATCCGCAATTGCTTTCCATTATTGAAAATAGAAAAGAAGAATATGAGAAGTGGCTGCACGCTGCTTTGAAATACACGCATCATTTTCAATCCATAAAAAACAATACCGAAAAGCCTTCAACTCAGGAGCCCTTTTGGAACAATTTGTTTTTGCCGGGTTTGGACATGGTTATGTTGTACACCACCATCTCTGAACTGAAGCCAAAACGTTATGTTGAAATTGGATCGGGCAACTCCACCAAGGTTGCGCACAAGGCCATTACAGAGCAAGGATTAAAGACTGAAATTATATCTATAGACCCAATGCCTCGCGCTGAAATAGATGCGTTGGCCAATACCATTATTCGTTCTCCGTTTGAAGATTGTGATTTCGATTTTCTCGAAACGTTGGAAGAGAACGATATTTTGTTCGTCGATAATTCGCACCGCGTATTCCCGAATTCAGATGCAACGGTTTTCTTTTTGGAAGTTCTTCCACGTTTGAAGAAGGGCGTTATTGTTCAGATTCACGATGTCTACTTGCCGTTCGACTATCCGCAGTTTATGTGCGATCGTTTTTATTCAGAGCAATACATGTTGGCAGCATTTCTATTGGCGAACAGCGAAAAGTATGCGCCCATGATTCCAAATTATTATCTTTCTGAAAACAAAGAATTAAGTCAAATCATAGAACCCATCTGGAGCGCCATTCCGCATGTTGTGGAGAAACACGGCGGTTCTTTTTGGTTGAAAATTGAAAAGTAACATGACAGAAAACACGCTCTCTCGCAAAAAGATTCAGAACGGATGGGCCATGTACGATTGGGCCAATTCGGTTTACAATTTGGTAATTGGCACAGCAATCTTTCCTATTTTTTATGGAGCGGTAACGGCCCAGAAAAATGCAGAGGGGGTGATAACCGGACATAAGGTTATGTTCTTTGGTTCGCAATACGAGAACACAGAGTTGTTAAGTTACTGCATAGCTTTCGCTTTGGCTTGCGTGTGTGTGTTGGTTCCTTTGTTTTCAGGTGTAGCAGATTATTTCGGAAGGAAGAAAACCTTCATGCAGATCTATTGCTATTTGGGAGCTGCTGCAAGTGCGTCGTTGTATTTCTTCGATATTAATCATTTGGAATTATCGATGGTGAGTGTAATACTTGCGTCTGTCGGATTCTGGTGCAGTTACGCTATGTACAATTCTTTTTTGCCGATTGTAGCTACCGAGGAGGAGCAAGATAAATTAAGCGCGAAAGGGTTTTCATTGGGGTATGCCGGAAGTGTTATTTTGTTGTTGGGTAATCTAATTGCGATTATGGTATTCAAAATGAGTCCGCGTTGGAGCTTCGTTTCTGTTGCTATTTGGTGGGCTGGATTTGCACAAATAACATTTTCAAGATTGCACGAAGAACGCAAGCATTCTCAAATTAATGCTGGAATTTTTTCTCAAGGTTTTCGTGAGCTTCTGGGTGTGTTGAAAGAGTTGAAACACACGAAGCAATTGAAGAGTTATTTGTTGGCGTTTTTTGTTTTCAGTATGGGAATTCAGACCATTATGCAAATGGCCAGTTTCTTTGGTGAAAAGGAAATACAGTTGAAGTCAGATCAGTTGATTATTGCCATTCTTTTGGTGCAGTTGATTGCTATTCCTGGGGCGTATGTTTTTTCTTTCGGCTCGAGAAGATTGGGTAACATTCCTATGTTGCAATTGGCACTGCTTATTTGGGCGGCCATTTGTTATTTCGCGTTTGCCTTTGTGAATGATGTGGTGACGTTTTTTATTGCCGCCAGTCTTATAGGATTCATCATGGGAGGCACGCAATCGTTGGCACGCAGCACGTATTCGAAATTAATTCCAGGAAGAAAAGACACGGCTTCTTTTTTCAGTTTCTATGATGTGACTGAAAAAGTTGGGTTAATCATTGGTCTAATTTCCTTCGGATTTATTGAAGGGAAGTTCAGCATGCGCTACAGCATTTTGGCGCTGATTGTATTCTTCCTAGTTGGATTTGTTTTAATGTTCTTCGTTCCAAAGAATAAGCAGGAGGGTTAAACAAACCTCAACACAAACCCACAAGTAATTCCTACAGCCATGGTGATCTTTAGGATAAGACTGGCTTTGTGAAATCCTTCTTTAGAGTTTGCCATGAAAACTGCGAATAAGCATACAGTTAGAGGCAAGCACATCCCCATTCCAATCAAATAAAGCGTGCCGATAGAGTGTTGCTGCGTAGCTGCAATGAAGAGGGTTACGCCTCCAATAATGAGTGCAGCGAATAAAAAGAGTAGCGCGTAAATGCGAGCCGTTTGTGTTCCCATTACAACAGGTAATGTCTTGTAGTTTTCTGCAGCGTCTCCTTCTGCGTCTTCAATGTCTTTTACAATTTCTCTCGAGAAGTTCAGCGTAAAAGCGAAGCCCGCAAAAACGGTTGTCCAAAAGGCAATGTGCAAATTAGAGAGCTGCGGCCAAACACTCCAAATGGGAATAACACCAATGCACAAAGAGACCAGCAAGTTTCCTGATAATACGCGCTTCTTGAAGAAAGGCGTATACAATCCCAAGGCAATGGAAATTCCTATGGCTGCTACAAAAGGAAGATAAGAGTGCATGCTCTTTCCAACAAAAAACGAAATAAGAACGCCTAGGGTTGTTGCAACGATATGCGAAAGAATAACCACTCTGCGTTTCACTTTCGTTTCAACATAAACTGCATCGGGTTTGTTAATTCTGTCGACGCGAACATCAAAATAATCATTAATAAAATTTCCACCAGCCGTAATCAATACAATTGTAAGGATCATTCCTAAGAACTGCATCCATTCTAAAAATTCCTTTGGCGCAATGGTGTGCGCAAAACCAAAGCGAAACGCGAACATGGCGAAAACAATCATCAACAGATTGTTCGGTCGAGACATTTTGAAAAGCGCTTGAGTCATAGCAATATTTTATGTGTTGAAGGTAGTGAAAACTTTTACTTCACTATTGATTTCGATGCTGCCGGTTTGAACAGGATAATACAAATCGCCAAGAATTACTTTATTCTTCACCGTTCGCAATTTCGCGAGTTCTCGCATGACGTCGGTGCGATATTCGCCGGTGTCTGGATTGACATTAATCATTCTGCACCGTCCGCAGGCCTTAGCTTTGCGAAGCAAAACATTTCCAATTTGAATTTCCTGCCATTTGTCTTCCTCGAATGAACGTTCGGTTTGGAAAAGTAAATTCGGACGGAAATATCTTGCATCAATGGGTTCTTCCAGTTGCGCATTCAGTTCATCGAGCGAAGCGGTTCCAACAATTAAAATAGGAAAGCTATCGGCGAACGAACTCGGCGTTTGCTCTCCTGTTAGCGGAGCGGTTTCCATTCGTTCGGGTTGAAGGGGCATGCGTATGAGACGAACTTCTTCCTTCAGAAAGTCAGAAAAAAGAGTATTTAGATTTTTGCTCTCTTCAAATCCGAAAACTTCTGAATCCCAAACTTTCGAATTAATTTTTTCTTGGTGGAAATCATTCGTTCCTAGTGCAAGATTTTCAGATTTTTTGTTGAAGGAAAAACAAAATCCGTTTTCGGAAAGACTAGTTTTAATAAGAGAAAGCTCGGGTCTTTCTCTTCGGGTAATGAATGTATTGTTGGAATTGACTAACATCCAATTCCGGTCGAGTTTCAATCCATGTTGAAGCACGTCAGCAGAGGAAAGCTCAACGCCGTTCAACGATTTTATGGGGTAAATTGAAATTGACTTCAACATAAAAACGAAGGTAGCGCATGTCTGATGTATTTTTGCAACACATGAATTTGCAGAACAATTTATTGCTTCGCGCAGCAAGAGGCGAGCAAGTGGAACGCACTCCCGTATGGGTAATGCGTCAAGCAGGAAGAGTACTTCCTGAATACAGAGCCACGCGAGCTAGAGCGGGTTCTTTCATTACGTTGGTTCGCACCCCAGAATTGGCGTGTGAAGTAACCCTTCAGCCCGTAGATATTTTAGGAGTAGACGCAGCCATAATTTTCTCAGACATCTTGGTAATTCCGGAAGCTATGGGATTGCCTTATGAGATGGATGAGGGAAAAGGACCACGTTTTCCGAATACGATAAAAACGAAAGAAGATTTAGCGAGGCTTTCAACCACAGAGATCGAAGGCAAACTGAATTACGTAGCTGAAGCGCTGAAGCTAACGAAGCAAGAATTGAATGGAAGAGTGCCTCTAATAGGATTCGCGGGTGCACCTTTTACACTTTTTTGCTACATGATTGAAGGTCAAGGCAGCAAGGAGTTCGCGAAAGCCCGAAGAATGATGCGTGAGAATCCGGAATTGGCGCATGCGTTACTTTCAGCGATTTCAGATGCGACGGTTTCTTATTTGAAAATGCAAATTGCATCGGGAGCAGATCTCATTCAGTTATTCGATTCATGGGCTGGAGTATTGGGACCCGATTCATATCGCGAGTTTTCACTAGCATATATAAATAGAATTTTAGCAGCTATACCTGACGTTCCAAGAACCGTTTTCGCAAAGGGAGCGTGGTATGCAATAGAAGATTTCGCAAATTCTCCGTGCGAGACCATCGGACTCGATTGGACCATTCAACCAGAATTGGCACGGAAATGGGCAGGGGCTAAAACAGTGCAAGGAAACTTAGACCCTTCGGTGCTCTATGGAGACTTTGCAAGTATAAAAAAAGCCACAAGAGAAATGCTTCAAAAGTTTGGAACTCAAAAACATATTGCTAACTTAGGCCACGGAGTTTATCCAGATATTTCTCCAGACAACCTAAAATGCTTTATTGATACCATAAAAGAATACCCTAACGAAAAGTAAAATGAATATGAAACGTTTATTATTAGCTGTTTTAGTGATTGCTACAGTAGGAGCAAATGCACAAAAGAAGTCCGATAAGGCTGCTGCGCCTCAAGGAATAATTACAAATGGCAACTTTGATGATTTTGAAGCGAAGGAGTTAAAAGCGGCAGGTTTAGTGACCCTTGCAAAACCTTGGATGTCACCAAATGACTCTAAAGGAGATTTGTTCTCCAAGGAAGTTAAAAGCATGAAATTTAAAATTCCAGCAAATGAGCATGGGTTTCAAGACGCCTTGTCGGGTTCAAGTTATGCTGGATTTAGAGCATACTCGAAAGATAAGGATGTGAAGAAATCAAGAACTTATTTACAAATTAAGTTAAACCAAAAGCTGGTGAAAGGACAGCAATATTGTGTTCGATACAGTTTGTCATTGTCTGACCTTTCAAAGTTTGCAGTAAATAATGTAGGAGTTTATATCTCTGAAAAGAAGTTGCAGTTTACGAATAGTAATGCCATTATGGTTGAACCGCAAATTACTATTTCGGATAATATTGCCGTTAATATTACAGACGGTTGGGAAAATATCTGTGGCACATATACAGCAGTTGGCGGAGAAGAGTATATCGTTATTGGTGGATTTGGTGCTGAGGATAAAATGAAGGTAGAGAAAATGAAGAAGTCTGCGGATACCGATAAGAAAATGAAGGCGGCAGGAATCACTTCTACAACGGTTTCGAACGATGCTTATTACTACATAGACAACGTGGATATTGTTCCTGTTGAAGCCAAAAGTCAGTGCGACTGTGCAAAGAAGAGTAAGCCACAAGCTCAATTTATTTACAGCAGTTCTGTAGCAAGAGCAACAGGAGCAAAACCGGCTGATATTATTAACGCAACCGTTGTTTATTTTGCTGGATTGTCTGAGTTTATACCAGGACAGTTTGATTCGAATATTGAGGAGACCGCTGCTTTGTTGAAAGCAAATCCGGCATTGAACATAGAGTTAATTGGTCACTCTGATGTGGACGAAACAGCTGAGGCGAAATTAGATGAGGAAGTTGCCAATATGGCTCAGAAGCGCGCAATTTCAGTAAAAGAAGCATTGGTAGGTTATGGCATAAGTGCGTCTAGAATTAGCGTGAGTTTTGTAGATGATTCTCAACTGGCGAACACATTTAATTCTCCTTCTGGGCATGCTCAGAATAGAAGAGTTGTGTTCAAGGTGAAATAATTAAAATAAGAATTATTATGGGGGAGCTTGCAATAAAATGCACTCCCCCTTTGTTTTATCTGTAATTCCATTCCTATGAAAATAAGATTCTTTATTTTGACTTCGTCAGTGTTATTTCTGTTTTTAAAAACAGTAGATGTTACCTGTCAGAATTTAGTGTTGAATGGAAGTTTTGAAAAGAAGCATGCGTGTCCGATCGACTACAATCAAATTCAACTGACCCATGTAGTTTCCTGGAGACAATTGGGAAAAGGTACCCCTGATTACTTCAATGCATGCAGCGAGGCCGCGGGTGTTCCTAAGAATGTCTTTGGAAGTGAAACGGCATTCGATGGCGAGGCGTATGTTGGTCTTGTCACCTTCACTACAGGAAAAAAGAATTACAGAGAATATTTGTGTTCAGAGCTTTCGCGCCCGCTAATTGCCGGAGAGTTGATTTGCATTGAAGCTAAGGTGTCATCTGCTGATATATGTGCATTTTATTCCGATGGTTTTGGGGTATTGGTAAGCGAGAAGGAGCCTCGACAAATGGAGCAAGAGTGTATCGTACTAGATGCAACTGTTGAAAATCCGAAATTGTATTTACTCGATCAAATAGACGGCTGGGTTAAAATGGGGAATATTTACAAAGCTCGAGGCGGAGAAAGATTTATTACGCTAGGAAATTTTAAGCAGGATTCTGCAACGAATGTTTTGCGCAGAACGGATAAGGGTAAGTTTATGGGTGATTATAGTTATTTGTACATTGATGATATCGTTGTCAAGCCCGTGAAATCTAAAGCGGAGTGCTCATGTGAGAACGAGGTTCTTCAATCTCTTGTGGTTGATCCCCCTTTGCAGTTGAGTCAGTATGATGAAATTCGTTTAGACGATATCTTATTCGACTTTGATAAAAGTGTGCTGATTGATAGTGCGAAAAAAGAGTTAGATGAGGTTTATGATTTGCTCAAACGGAATAAAGCCATGTATTTAGAAGTTCAGGGTCATACTGATAACAAGGGACAGGACGAGTACAATGTGGGCTTGTCAAAGAAGAGAGCAGCTAGCGTTGTGCAATATCTGACTAAAAAAGGAATTGATTCCTCTCGTCTTCAAGTAAAATATTTCGGAGCGTCAAAACCAGTTAAACCGAATGAGTCAGAAGACGGTCGCGCTAAAAATAGAAGAGTAGAATTTAGAGTTTTGCAAAAACGTTTCGAGCTAATTCAAAGCAATTAATTTGTTTTCGAATTAATGCTGTCCCAGATAACGTCTTTCAATTCGTCAATGTTCTTTTCACCGACAGATGAAATAAACACATGCTTGATGCCGCGAGGTAGGAGTTTTTTCATTTGCTTCTCCATAACATCGTCTATCATATCACATTTCGTAATAGCCAAAATGCGCGGTTTGTCGAGCAATTCTGCATTGAATTTCTTCAATTCATTCAACAAAATTTTGTATTCTGCTTTAATGTCATCGGAATCGCATGGAACCATGAACAACAACGTTGCATTGCGCTCAATGTGACGCAGGAAGCGGTGTCCAAGACCTTTCCCTTCAGAAGCTCCTTCGATAATTCCAGGAATATCGGCCATAACGAAACTGCGATCGTTGCGGTAGCGCACCATTCCTAAATTCGGAACAAGTGTTGTAAACGGATAATCGGCAATCTCAGGTTTAGCAGCAGAAACAACTGAAAGTAGAGTAGACTTTCCTGCATTCGGAAACCCAACCAATCCAACATCTGCAAGAACTTTCAATTCAAGTATTTTCCATTCTTCAACACCCTCTTCTCCCGGTTGAGCGTAATCAGGTGCTTGGTTTACAGCGGTCTTGAAATTGTGATTTCCCAAACCACCACGTCCACCTTTTGCAATAATGTATTCTTGTCCTACTTCATTTATTTCACAAAGCACTTCGCCTGTTTCAACGTCGCGAGCGATTGTTCCTATTGGAACTTCCAAATACTCGTCGCCCCCTTGCTTTCCAGATTTGTGAGAACTGCTTCCACCTTCACCCGGCTCAGCAATTACGTGCTTGCGAAACTTTAAGTGAAGAAGTGTCCAAATGTTTTGGTTCCCACGAAGAATAATGTGTCCACCACGTCCGCCGTTTCCACCATCCGGACCACCACGCGGAACGAATTTCTCTCGGTGCATGTGTCGAGACCCAGCACCGCCGTCGCCTGAACGACAACAAATTTTCACGTAATCAACGAAGTTTGAATTGCTCATGCTAATGTGTCTATTGCACTGAACAAGCGATTAGAGATTTCATCCAACTCACCAATTCCGTCTATTGCAAAAAATTTATTTTGTCCTTTATAATACTCAGCCACTGGCGCTGTCTCTCTGTTGTAAACTTCAATTCGATTTCTAACAATGGAAATATCACCGTCATCCGCACGTCCAGAAGTTGCAGCGCGTCCAAGCAATCGTTTCTCTAATTCAGTCTCTTCAACTTCCAAAGCCAACATACAAGAAATGGTTTGGTCTTTTTCGCTTAACATTTCGTCAAGCGCCAAGGCTTGCGGAGAAGTTCTTGGGAAGCCGTCGAAAATGAATCCTTTTGCTTCCGGAAACGCTTCCAACTCACTCTTCAACATGTTAATAGTCACTTCATCGGGAACTAAATTTCCAGCATCCATGAAACTTTTAGCAAGCGTACCTAAGGCTGTAGCTTCTTTAATGTTTTTGCGGAAGATATCTCCTGTGCTCAAATGCACGAGGTTGTATCTGTTCACCAAACGTTCGCTTTGGGTTCCTTTTCCAGCACCCGGAGGGCCGAAGAGTACAATGTTAATCATGTCTTTGGGTTGAATTGAACTGCAAATGTACAACACGCGCATGGTTTTCGTGGTCTTTTCGGCCATCTGAATTATCTTCGCAGAAATAATGAAATTATGAATTACGATGTTATTGTTTTAGGAACAGGACCTGGCGGATATGTAACTGCAATTCGCGCGAGCCAATTGGGATTGAAAACAGCTGTTATCGAACGCGAAGCCTTAGGCGGAATTTGTTTGAACTGGGGCTGCATTCCAACCAAAGCTCTATTGAAGAGCGCATCGGTTTTTGAATATATCAATCACGCTAAAGAATACGGAATTGAAGTTACCGGCGCCAAGGCAGATTTTGCTGGTGTAGTGAAAAGAAGTCGCGGCGTTGCCGACGGCATGAGCAAAGGTGTTCAGTTCTTAATGAAGAAGAACAAGATCGATGTTATCATGGGAAGCGGAAAAGTTTTAGCTGGAAAGAGAATCCAGGTAACGGCTGCCGACGGAACGGTTTCTGAAGTAATCGGAAAGAATATCATTATCGCCACAGGTGGACGTTCACGCAGCTTGCCGAACATGCCTCAAGATGGCACCAAAATTATTGGATACCGCGAGGCCATGACTTTAGCCGAGCAACCAAAATCTATGGTTGTTGTTGGGTCGGGTGCAATAGGAGTAGAGTTCGCTTATTTCTACAACGCCATGGGAACGAAGGTTACTATTGTTGAATACGCCGCGAACGTTGTTCCAGTGGAAGACGAGGACATCTCAAAAGCATTGGCGAAGTCGTTCAAAGCTTCAGGAATTGAAATTCACACTTCTTCAGAAGTGACCTCAGTTGACACGTCAGGAAAAGGATGTAAGGTGCATGTGAAAACAGCTAGCGGTGAACTCGTGATCGAAGCCGACGTAGTATTGTCTGCTGCCGGTGTGGTTGCAAACATTGAAAATATTGGATTGGAAGATGTGGGTATTGTAACCGACAAAGGAAAGATTATGGTAGATAAATTCTATCAAACGAACATCCCTGGTTATTATGCAATCGGAGACTGCGTACCTGGTCAATCGTTGGCTCACGTAGCCAGTGCGGAAGGAATTACGTGCGTTGAGAAAATTGCAGGTCACCACCCACAAGCTATCGATTACAACAATATCCCAGGTTGCACTTATTGCTCTCCAGAGATTGCGAGTGTTGGTTACACAGAGAGAGCTGCGAAAGAAGCTGGATACGAATTGAAGATTGGTAAGTTTCCATTCAGTGCATCAGGAAAAGCAAGTGCTGCTGGACACAAAGACGGATTCGTGAAATTGATTTTCGATGCGAAATACGGCGAATTGTTGGGCGCACATTTGATTGGTGCGAACGTGACTGAAATGATTGCAGAATGCGTTGCATTGCGCAAGTTGGAAACAACTGGAATGGAATTGGTAAAAACCATTCACCCTCACCCGACCATGAGCGAAGCCATTATGGAAGCGGCTGCTGCAGCTTACGGCGAGGTGATTCACTTGTAAGAATACTATGAAAAAATACGTTGTTGCACTCTTGAGCTTCTTGTTCATTTCGCAGTTGACCTTTGGTCAGGCGGGAGGAACAAGTTGCTCAAATGCAGTGACGCTCACTTGTGGACAGGCCATAGGAGGAAGCACGCTGGGCGTTCTTTCTGATAATTTTGATTCAGGAAATTTTGAAGGAACTGCTGGACAGTTATGGTACACTTTCACTCCGCTTGGAAGTGGAACGGTGGAAGTAAGTCTTTGTAACAACAACACCAATTATGATACACGCGTTCATGCGTATTCGGGGAGTTGTGGAAGTTTAATTTTTATTGCGGAAGACGACGACGCTTGTGTGAATCCGGTATTCGCAAGTGATCTGGTATTTCCAGTTTCAGCTGGCGTAACCTATTACATTCGAGTAGGTGGAAGCTTCAGTAATGCAGGAACCTACGAAGGAACGTTCTCTTGTAATTTATCTATTCTCGGTTGTACGAATCCGCTGAGCTGTAATTACAATCCGATTGCAAACACGAACGATGGGTCATGTGATTTCGCTTCGTGTTACGGATGTAAATACGCCAATGCTTTGAATTACGATGCAACGGCGACGTTCGACGATGGGTCTTGTTTGTTTGCAGCGGTTATTCCAGGATGCACGAATAGCGCAGCTTCGAATTACAACGCGACGGCCACGGTAGATAACGGGACCTGTTTGTATGCAGGTTGTACGAATGCTTCAGCATACAACTACAATCCGATTGCGAATGTAGATGATGGAAGCTGTGATTTAATTGGCACGTGCTTCGGCGACATGAATCAAGATGGAGTGATCACCATCGAAGATGTGATGCTCTTTATAGCTACGTTCGGAACGAACTGCAATTAGATCTGTCCTGCTTCGAAAATTTCAGTAACCTTTTCTAGTGCGTAATCTATTTCTTCTTTCGTCGTGTAACGCGAGAAAGAGAAACGGACAGCGGGCTGTCCTTCGCGCAACGCACCAATGGCGTCTAATACGTGGCTCCCTTTTGTTGCGCCGCTGCTACATGCGCTTCCGCCCGAGGCGGCTATTCCTTCAAGATCCAACAAGAACAAAAACATGTCGTTGTTTTTTGTTGGAGGAAAGGTTGTGCTTAAAACCGTATAAAGACTATCGGTGCTCTCAGATTTTCCGTTGAAGATAATTCCAGGAATCCGTTTTTTCAATTCAGCAATCATGTATTGCTTCAATCCGCTAACATATTCTTGATGCTCTTCGACTTCATTAAACGCTAGATCCATGGCTTTCGCCATGCCCATAATTCCGCCGGTATTCTCTGTTCCTCCGCGCATTCCGCGTTCTTGTCCACCGCCGGTAATGTCGGCGAATCCGGGAATGTTCTTCCGAATGAAAATAAATCCAACTCCTTTCGGACCGTGGTATTTGTGCGCAGCAGCGTTAAGGAAATGAATGGGTGTTTCTTTTAAGTTGAAACGGTAATGTCCCATTGTTTGAACAGTATCACTATGAAATACGGCGTTGTTCTCAATACAAATTTCTGCCACTTCTTGAAGCGGCAAGAGATTCGCAATCTCGTTGTTACCGTGCATAAGCGAAACGTACGTCTTCACGCCATCGCTTAAAGTGTTTCGAAGATCATTTAAATCAATGCTTCCATCTGCCGTCAAGGCTACCCAATGCAAAGAAACTTTTCCTTCTTCTTGAAGTTTTTCAGCTGTCTTTACAATAGCGCTGTGTTCAATTTTTGAAGTGATAATACGCTTGCATCCCATGTCGCGAACAGCAATGTTCATCGCAAGATTGTCTGCTTCAGTTCCTCCACTTGTGAAATAAATTTCTCCAGGTTCACAATTCAAATGCTTCGCAATAGAGCGACGAGCGGTTTCAATTTGCGTCTTTACTTTTCTTCCGAACGAATGTGTTGAAGAAGGATTCCCGAATTCTGTTCTCAAGAAATTCGTAATTACATCTACAACTTCAGGAGCAACCGGAGTGGTTGCTGCGTTATCTAAATAGGCTTTCATTCAGCAGATGGAATGTGTTGTTTTATTTGTTGAATCAATACCAGCGCTTCCTCGAGTGTGGGTGCTTCCGCATAAATGCGAACGATAGGCTCGGTGTTACTCTTGCGTAAATGCACCCATCCGTTCGAGAAGTCAACTTTCACGCCGTCGATCGTATTTACTTTTTCATGTTGAAATTCTTTCGCGACGGTGGCAAGGATTCCATCAACATCGAGACTCGGACTTAAGACAACCTTGTCTTTTATCATTTGATACGTTGGATACGTTGCGCGCATTTCCGAAACAGAATTGAAGTTCTTGGCTAAGTGAGTTAAGAACAACGCTATTCCAACAAGTGCATCTCTTCCGTAGTGTGTTTCCGGATAAATAATACCGCCGTTTCCTTCACCGCCGATTACGGCTCCAATTTCTTTCATTTTCGCAACAACGTTCACTTCGCCTACAGCAGAAGCTTCATAATGTTGTCCGTGTTTGTGGGTTACGTCTGCTAATGCACGACTGCTTGAAAGATTACTCACCGTAGGACCGGGAGTTATTCCGAGCAAATAATCTGCAATGGCTACCAAGGTATATTCTTCACCAAATAAACTTCCGTCTTCACACACGAATGCAAGTCGATCAACATCAGGATCTACCACAATTCCTAAGTCACATTTCTCTTTCTTTACAATGGCTACGATGTCTGTAAGATGCTCTGCCAGCGGCTCTGGATTGTGCGCGAAGTGTCCGTCTGCTTTGCAGTGAATCGGAACAATGTTTTCAATGCCCAATGCATCTAGCAAGGCAGGAACATAAATCCCTCCAGAAGAATTAATTCCGTCTACAGCGATTTTGAATTTTTTATTTGCAATGGCTTCAACATCGATTGTGTTTATTCCAAGAATATGTTGAATATGTGCTTTCATGAAATGACGCTCTTCAATGCTGCCCAATTCATCTACGGTGCAAAAAGCGTAGTCATCGGCATCCGCTCTGCGCAACACTTCTTTTCCTTCATCGCCAGAAATGAACTCTCCTTTTTCATTGAGTAATTTCAAGGCGTTCCATTCTTTCGGATTGTGGCTCGCGGTAAGAATAATTCCTCCGTTTGCTTTGCTTTCTGTAACGGCCCATTCCACAGTTGGCGTGGTTGAAAGACCTGCGTCTAAGACGTGAATGCCCATTCCAACCAAGGTATTCATGACTAGGTTTTGAAGCATCTCTCCGCTAATGCGCGCATCTCTTCCAACTACAATTGAAATATGTTGTTTTTTGTTTCTCTGTTGAAGAAAAGCAGCAAAAGCCGCTGTGAATTTAACGGTGTCGAGCGGTGTTAAGTGTTCACCAGGAACAGCTCCAATGGTTCCGCGAAATCCGGAAATAGATTTTATTAAGGTCATGTCTTTATAATAACTTACGCAAAGATACTTCACTCAAAGAGTTAAACTTCGTTCTTTGTGGAATGAATCACTTGGCCCACTTGTATCTATCCTCTGACAATGAAGAGGAAATGGTTGGACAATTTATCGCAGATGCGGTGAAGGGAAATGATTTCAATTTATACAGTCCGGATATTCGAAATGGGATACTCCTTCACAGATGGGTAGATTCGTTCACAGACACTCATGATTTGGTAAAAGAGCTTCGTGCTGAATACAGACCAAAACTAGGATTGTACAGCGGAGTGCTCATTGATTTGGTGTTCGATTATTTTTTGGCCAAAGATTTTCAAATTCATTCGGGAAGGGATCTTGCAGAATTTCAGCAGTACACTTTTTCTGTTTTGAATAAACACGAAGATATTTTTCCGGAAAAAATGAAGAGTTATTTCTTCCACATGAAAGACAAGGAATTCATGATGAAGTATGCACATCCGGTTGGAATGGCGGTTATTGTTCGGCAAATGGGAATGCGCATTCCTCGAGGAGAAGCTCTTGTTGAGGCAGGAGATTTTTTTCAAAGTCATGTTGAAGAAGCTTCGGGTTATTTCCCAGAATTTTTCATTCAACTGAAGCACGAATTTCAGTTGAAGAGATTGAACCTCTTGAATGAAAATAAAATTGATTAAATTTGTAGATAACCCATTCAGAATTAAGAGTTCTGAAATAAATTTTATTCATTGAAAAGATCTATTTGGCGAGTTGTTCTAATTTCAATGGCACTCCTTGGAGGAGTTGCGTTTATGTTCATTCTTCTTTCTCCAAAAGTTCGAATGAAGGAAGAGGAGGTGGTTGGGCCGAAGAATTTTCCTGATTTGGTAAATGTAGATTTAGATTCCATTCGGGCTCGCGGGAAATTGATTGTATTAACGGAAAACAGTGCTTCAACTTATTACTTGTATAAGGAAGAAGAAATGGGTTTCGATTATGAATTAGCTAAGAAGTTTGCGAAATATCTTCGTGTGAAATTGGAGATTCGGGTCATTGAGAATTTAGATAGCATGTTTGCCATGCTATATCGTGGCGAGGGCGATATCATTGCTTCCAATCTTTCTGTGAATGAAGAACGTAAGAAGTTTTTAGCTTTTTCACCAGCGATATACAAGACCAAGCAGGTGCTCGTTCAGCGCAAGGATACAGCTAATAAATTGCTTGCCGATGGAATAGTCGTTCACAATCAAAATGAATTAGATAAACTTCCAATTCATGTTCATAGATACTCTTCTTTTTATAACCGGCTAACGAATATTATTCAATCCTCTGGAGCGAATATTCAAGTAATAGAAGCAAGCGGAAAGATTGGCACCGAAGAATTACTGCAAGATGTTGCGAACGGCACCATCCCCTCTACTGTTACAGACAAGAGTTTGGCCTATTTATGTATTGAAGATTATCCGAGTTTGGATATGTCTGTAGAGTTGGAAGGAGAAGATGATATTGCCTGGGCTGTTCGTCCAAATTCGTTTTTATTACAACAGCAAATCAATGCGTTTTTAACGGGGAAAACCGGAATTGGCTTTGTTACGAAATTGTATGCCCGCTATTTTGGACGTCCAGAAGAAAACTGGACGGGAGGAATTAAAAGAGTGTTCTCTATGCCTCCGATTAAAGAAGGGAATTTGTCTCCGTATGATTCCTTATATAGATTGCATGCTCCAATAGTTGGTTGGGATTGGCGATTGCTAACAGCGCTAAGTTTTGTAGAGTCGAGCTTTAATCCGAATGCGGAATCATGGGCGGGCGCTCGCGGGCTAATGCAACTTATGCCAGCGACAATGGCGAAATACGGTGGAGACACGCTTTGTCCTCCTAGTAATAACATTCAAACAGGGGCTAAAATGCTCAAGAATTTAGATAATTTCTGGAAGCAAAGGGTTCGGAATCCGGAAGAGAGAATCAAATTCATGCTGGCCAGCTACAATTGTGGCCCCGGTCACGTGTTAGACGCCATGTGCATTGCGAAACAGATTGGAAAGAACGACACCTTGTGGGATGGGAATGTAGCAGAAGCTCTAATCCTCAAATCGCAGCGACAATACTACGCCATGTCATGTGTGAGGCATGGATATATAAATGGAGTTGGCCCAGTAAATTTTGTAAATAAAATACTAGCCATTTTTGAGCACTATAAGTCGGCTTCAAAATGAAAGTGAATTACTGTATTATTTTTCTCCTCCTAGTTTTGGGAGCATGTAAAAAACCTTCTGAGAATTTTTCATTGGAAGGGAAAACAACGGATGCTTCCTCTGGAGCAGCGCTTCCTTATGTGACAACTGTGTTTGAACAGAAGTCCCTTGTGAACGGTGTGTTTACCAATTACTTTTTGGAAGCCGCTCGAGCAACTTCTGATTTAAATGGAAATTACAAGTTGGAATGGAAGAAGGAAAATTTGACAGAAGCGCGTCTTATGATTGCAAGAGAGTTCTACTATCCGCAGGAAATTGCTGTTGATCCAGATGATTTAAGAAATCAAGTCAACCTTACCAAGAACATCGCCTTGTGGCCTGAATCTTCTATTTTAGTGAATATTCACAATGCCTCAGGAGCCGCGCTGATTCAGTTTAATTGGGTTGGGACGAATTTCGAATGCAATTGCTGTACGAATGGCGTTCGTAGTTTCAATAATTTATCAGACACGCTTTTTCAGTGCAGTGTATATGGAGGAAAATGGTTGAAGTACAATTGTGTGATGACGTCCAATACGGGAACCGACTTCCTGCTGGACAGTATGTTTTGTATGCCTTTTCAAACGAACAATTTGTTGTTGAATTTGTAGATGTTATTGAATAGATGCCTAATTTCAAACCGAAAAATTAATTATCGAATGAAACGTATAGTAAGCCTACTCTTTATCGCTCTGAGTGTGTGTTCTCTTTTGAATGCTCAAGTTGATCTTCCAAGGAATTTAACACCTGCTGAGATTGAACAAATTTCACATGGTGATTTTTCAATTGTAAATTCCGATAGAGGAATTGCATCGCCACCGCCCTTCACCAATATTCGTGCAATGGCTGAGTGGGAGGAGATTCAATGTCTAACGATTTCATGGATTTCTTATCCGACAATTCTGAAACAAATTGTTGCTGCTGCGCGCACCCAGACCTTGGTT